>Ga0068863_100002076_pt1 | contig 19860 bp, 16 predicted proteins | sample KBSSwiS62_FD_66596 | JGI IMG/M metagenome (GOLD analysis project Ga0068863, IMG submission 66596) | Switchgrass rhizosphere microbial communities from Kellogg Biological Station, Michigan, USA - KBS Switchgrass S6-2 | ecosystem: Host-associated > Plants > Roots > Rhizosphere > Soil ...
CTGCTGGAGCGAGCTCTCGAAAACTGGATGCCGACAAACATCAACGCCGCCCCAACAGCAAAGCAATAGTTCGAGTTGGGATCCGCGAACGATGTGGCACTAAGCGCACCGGTTTGCCACTCAGGATTCGAGCGAGTGCGCCCTCGACGGCCCGCCGATCCGCAGTTTCGATGCACGCGCTGGAAGGTTAGTCGGAAAGCCGCAGAACGCGGAATTTGCGCAGGATTGTGAAGAAGCGGTCGGTTGAGCGGATATCCCGGGCAATCTGCGCGCGGAGTTCTTCGGGGCCAGAGAATTTTCGCTCGGGGCGCAGACGCTTCCAGAAGCGCAGCTCGATTCGGGTTGGGGCAATCTCACCACTAAAGTTCAGCAAGTGCGTCTCGACGGTCAGGGCGGTGCCGTTAAAGGTCGGACGTGTGCCGATGTTCGTTACCGAGCGGCGGCTTTTGGCTTCGCCTGCAAGAAGCGTGCGAGTGATGTAGACACCGGGAGCGGGGAGCAATTCCTGGTCAGGTTTCAGATTCAATGTTGGGAAGGTGAATTTTCGGCCGGTGCCGGTTCCGCTGACGATTTCGCCCGTCAGGACATAGGGGCGCCCGAGCAAGCGGCCAGCTTGGGTGACGTCTCCTGCGGCAATCTCACGACGAATGACGGTGCTGGAGACGACCTCTCCGTGCGCGGCGACCGGGGCGATGGCTATCACCTCGAATCCGTTGGTGCGGCCGAGTTCGCGTAACAATGTTGTGTCGCCGGCCTGTTTGTGTCCGAAGCGAAAATTTTCTCCCACCAGAACGGCGCGCACCTGCAACTCACGGACGAGGATGCGTTCGATAAATTCCTGCGGCGCGAGCTTGGAAAGTTCGATGGTGAAGGGAAATACGACGGCCGATTCCACGTCGCCTGCGCGAAACCATTCGAGGCGCTGCTCTGGTGTGGAAATTCTCTTTGGTGCAGTTTCCGGGCGCAAGATTTTCAGTGGAGAAGGCTCGAACGTGAGGGCTGTCGCTACCGCGCCGGTCTTCGCTGCGAGTTCGACCGCCTGTTTCAGGATGGCTTGATGGCCGAGATGAATACCGTCGAAGTTGCCGATTGCCAGGACGCTGCCACGACCGCTGGCAGCGTAAAATTCGCGCCATCTTTTTGCTGAATCGAAAACGGCCAGGCCTTCGACGCGGGTATCGACAACTTGCGGGGCAGAAGATGCACGTGCGGAAGTCTCGGTGGAGATTTCGAGCTGCAAGCCGTCGTAAGCGAGTTGAATGTTTGCGTGCCCTAGTCGGCGCAGGCGTTCGTTGGTTGCGGCGTGACCCAGGTCGTGGGCGATGTGGGTGAACCACGCACGCTTGGGTTTGAGTTTTGCCACCAACGCTAATGCCTGCTCGACAGTCTGGTGCATGGGATGCGGCGTATCGCGCAGGGCATCGAGGACCAATTCATCCAAATTCTGCAACAGCGCCAGAGAAGACTCGGGTACTGCGTTAAAGTCAGTTAGGTACGCGCCTTTACCGAACCGGAAGCCGATCACTTGCATTTCACCGTGTTCGAGAGGAACGGGTGTGATCTTGACGCCGAGCAATTCGAACGGGCCATTGATTTCTTTAAGCAGGACGCTGGGCACGCTGCTGACCGTGGGCTTGCCGTCGAACGCGTACGAAAATGCACGGCGAACGATGTCGAACGTTTGCGCGTTGGCATACACCGGCATGGGGCGCTTCTGGCCAATGCTCAGAGGACGCAGGTCGTCGAAACCCATCACGTGGTCGGCGTGGCCGTGGGTAAGGAGTACGGCTTCAAGGCGCTGAACTCCTGCGCGTAAAGCCTGTGAGCGAAAGTCCGGAGTAGTGTCGATCAGGACGTTCTGCCCGTTGCGCGAAAGAAGGACGGAAGTGCGCATGCGGCTGTCACGCGGATCGGTCGATGTGCATACCGCGCAGCGACACCCGATGGTCGGAACTCCCATGGAAGTGCCAGAGCCGAGAATGGTTAGTTGCAGCGGAGTTGCGGACATTATCGAAAGAAATTAGCGACCGGCTTATCTTACGCAGCGCCGAGCGAGTCTAGCGAGCTTTGGCCTTGCCGGTTTGCGCTGCGGCTTGCGCAGCTAGCGCCTGGTTGATCTCCAGATAGGTCAACTTCAATTTTCCGTTCAGATCAAGGAGCAGGCTGTCTTCTTCAGGAGCAAGATTGCCCTTGGTCTTTTCGTGCAGCGCATCGAGCATGTCGATCAGTTCGCGCGCGGCGTCGGGATCAATGACCGGCTGGCCAGTGCGCGGATCAGCGTAGCCGCCCAGTACCATGGCGGCGTTACTGCCCAGCATGCGTATCAAGTTTTCAAACGCCGGCGAACGTTTGGGCGTGTCCGCGTTGGGCAGCGTCCTGCCTTCTCCAGCGCCGGCAGGGGCAGGCTGCGGAGTTGCGGCGGCTTCTTTCCTGGCCTCCTGGCGGGCTTCGCGCTCCTGTTCTTCGACGATTTCCTGGCGCAATTCACCTTCGTTGGTAAATGGCCGGCGGTCAATTACGCGGAACGACTCTTCTGGTTTCTGCTCAGGCACGGTGCGACCTCAATTCGTATTTTTTACAAGTTTAGCACGGGTGGCGGCGAAAGCTGGTTTCGAGCGTATGGTGCACGGCTTGATAAAATGAGGTGCACTGTTTACAGTGTGGAGTTTCGATTCCGCGATATAGCAGTCAGCACCGATGGCCAAACCGAAAAAGAAGCCGACGAAAACCAGGAATAGACCGACGACTGGCAAGGCTCGCAATCAGTCCGCTGGCGCATGGTTTGAGCGGCTCGTGGAATTGCAGGCGCGATTGCGCGCGCCTAAGGGGTGTCCCTGGGACATCGAGCAGACCCATCTTTCGCTTCGTACCTATCTGATCGAAGAAGCGTACGAGGTGCTGGAAGCTCTGGAGAGCGGCGACGACAGCAAGTTCGCGGAAGAATTGGGCGACTTGCTGCTGCAGGTGGTTTTCCACGCGCAGATTGCCACAGAAGAGGGTCGCTTCACCGCAACGGATGTGGCGCGCGGAATTCACCAAAAGATGGTGCGGCGGCATCCGCATGTGTTCGGCGAGAAGAGCGCCCGCAACGCCGCGGAGGTACTGAAAAATTGGGAGCAGATCAAGGCGGAGGAGCGGAGAGCAAAGGACCAAAAGAAGGCAAGCGGGGAAGAAGCGTCGGATAAAGAGGCTGCATCGTTGCTGGACGGCATAGCGCACACCCTGCCCGCCGTGATACAGGGATTTCAGCTAACGCGGCGGGCTTCGCGCATCGGATTCGATTGGGAGAACGTCGAGGGCGTAATCGAGAAGTTGCATGAAGAGTTAGACGAACTGGGCAAGGCGCGCGATGCACAGTCGGCGCGGCAGGTGGAAGAAGAGATTGGCGACGTTCTGTTTGCTACGGTGAATCTGGCTCGATTCCTGAAAGTGGATCCGGAGATTGCGCTGAAACGCACCAATGCCAAGTTTTCTGCGCGGTTTCGCGAAATGGAGCGGATGGCCATGGCATCGGGACGCAAGCTGGCGGATGTACCGCGCGAGGAAATGGAAGCATTTTGGGATCAGGCTAAAGGTTCCGAAAAAGCAAGTGCACAGGCCTCTCGTGCGCGAAAAGCGGGGGGCAGGCGATGAGCGGCGAGATCGTAGTGCGCTCCTGCGAGAGCCTGGGCGAATTTCGCGCCTGCGTAGCGCTGCAAAAAGAGATCTGGAATGAGGCCGATCTGGAAATTGTGCCGGATACGATCTTTGTAGTGGCGGCACATACCGGTGGCCAGATACTCGGCGCGTTTGATGGTGAGCGGTTGATCGGGTTTACGCTGTCCATGCCGGGACTGCGCAATGGCGCGGCCTACCTGCATTCGCATATGACCGGTGTGCGCGCCGAGTATCGCGACCGCGGCGCAGGCCGCATGCTGAAACTGCTTCAGCGCGACGAAGCGTTGAGCCGCGATATTCGCCTGATTGAGTGGACCTTTGATCCCCTGGAAATGCGCAACGCGCACTTCAACCTGAACCGGTTGGGGGCAATCGCTCGGCGTTACGAACCGAATCTCTATGGCATTACCAGCAGCCCCCTCCATCGCGGACTAGCCACCGACCGCCTGGTGGCGGAGTGGTATCTGGATTCGCCACGCGTCCTGGCGGCGTTGAACGGTGAGTTGCCGAGTCCGCAGTTTGCCGAGTCGATCGAAATTCCGGCGTCTCTGGATGATTGGAAGGCCAGCGACCTGCCGCAAGTGCAAACGCTGCAGAGCAGGGTTCGCGAGCGGTTCATCGAGGGCTTTGCCAAGAGCTATGCCGCCGTCGGCGTCGTCAGGACTGCGCGGGGAAGCACCTATCAATTGGCGCCATGGAGCGAGTTTTAGCGGCTGCCCTGCGGCCACCTATGCGGATAGAACAACTCACACTTCGCGAATTGCGCATGGAGCTGGTTGCGCCGTTTCAGACCAGTATGGAGACGACGACTTTTCGCCGGGTAATGCTGGTCGAGGCCGTGGTGGATGGTGTCAGCGGCTGGGGTGAATGCGTGGCCGGTGAAACGCCTTCCTACAGCCCGGAGACGACTGATACGGCCTGGCACATCGTTCGCGATCACTTGTGGCCCACTCTGAAGGGCAAGCAGCTTGCATCGGCGGGCGAAGTCTGGGATTTGCTGAGCTGGGTCCGTGGGCACAACATGGCAAAAGCCGGGCTCGAAGCAGCGCTATGGGACGCCGAGGCGAAGCAAAAGCAGACTCCGCTGGCGAAGCTACTTGGCGGCACACGGGAAGAGATTGCCAGTGGAGTATCAATTGGCATTAAAGCTTCACTTGAAGAATTGGCGCGTGAAGTTGAAGTGGAACTTGAAACTGGATATCAGCGCATAAAGATAAAGATCAAGCCGGGCTACGACCTGGAAGCCGTTCGAATGCTTCGTACGAAATTCCCGGCGATCAAACTCATGGTGGATGCCAACTCGGCATATACGCTGGCTGACCTTCCACTGCTGAAAGAATTGGACGAGTTCTACCTGATGATGATCGAGCAGCCGGTGGGTTGGGACGATCTCTACTCGCATGTGAAGCTGCAAAGAGAATTGCAGACTCCGATCTGTCTTGACGAGTGCATTCACACCGAAGAGCAAGCGGTCGCCGCGATCCGCCTCGCTGCCTGCCGCATCATCAATATCAAACTTGGCCGGGTTGGAGGGTACACGCAGGCGCGACGCATACATGACCTGTGCCAGGAGAGCAGCGTGCCCGTGTGGTGCGGCGGAATGCTGGAGTCGGGCATCGGCCGGGCGCATAACATCGCGCTCTCCACGTGGCCAAACTTCACGCTGCCGGGCGACGTTACGGCCAGCAAGCGTTACTGGGCTCAGGACATCATCGAGCCCGAGGTCACCGTCTCTCGCAACGGCACGATTCGAGTTCCGGCCGCGCCAGGAATCGGCTTCGAGCCGCGGGTCGATTTGATCGAGCGATTGACTGTGCGGCGCGAGCGACTCACCTGAATTAGATCCAGTCCGAGGATCGCCCGCTGATGCCGAAAATTGGCGGTAGCTTTCCGGAGGTGCTGTCACTAGAATCTGCACCGCCCGCGCGAAGATTCCCAACCATTGCAGAGGAGCGCTCATGCCACTTACGAAAAAGGCAATCACCGAATTTTTCGCAACGTTCTGGCTGGTATTCGGCGGGTGCGGTTCAGCTTTGCTGGCTGCAGCGTTTCCCAAGCTCGGCAGCGGTTTTGTTGGCGCGGCTCTGGCATTTGGTTTGACTGTGCCGACCATGGCGTATGCCGTCGGGCACACCTCCGGGCGCCATCTGAATCCCGCGGTGTCGTTTGGCTTGTTGGCGGAAAGCGATTCGCCACCGCCGACCTGTTCGCATATTTGATTGCTCAGGTGGTGGAGGGTGTCGCGGTGCGGACGTGTTGTACCTGATTGCCCGTGGAAAGCTGGTTTCGATCTGGGGGGTATTTGCCTCGAACGGATTCGGCGCGCATTCGTCGGGTAGACATTCTCTCGCGGCGTGCTTCATCGCAGAAGTGGTGCTGACGGTTCGCGTTTCTATGCATCATCATCATCACGGGCGCGACAGACAGGCGCGCACCTGCAGGCTTTGCGCCGATCCTCGGCGGAATCCTGGACGGTAGCGCCTACCGCGCCTCGATGGAAGAATAGAGACCTAGCAACGAAGCACATTGAAAGACATGTTAAGCGCGGCGGTTTGCCGCGGGAGGAACGACGCGTGCCTGAAGAGTTGGCGATCAGAACTGCAAAGCTTTTGCGCGAGGGCGGAAGCGCGGCGCGCATTGCCGTGATTCCCGGCGACGGAATCGGAAAAGAAGTGACCCCGGAAGCGATTAAGGCAATTCAGTCCGTGATGTCGTCGGCGCGCCGACAAATTGAGTTTGTGGAATTCGATTGGGGCGCGGACAAATTTTTGCGCGAAGGCGTTTCGCTGCCCCCTGGCGCAGTGGAAATGCTGGCGAACGAATTCGACGCCATCCTCTTCGGCGCGCTGGGTGATCCGCGCGTGCCGTCGAATCAGCACGCGGCAGACATTCTGCTTGGCCTGCGGTTCAAGCTCGATCTTTACGTAAACGCTCGCCCCGTCGAGTTGTTCCACGACCGACTGACGCCGCTTCGCGATCGCTCGACAGCCGACGTGAAGTTCATGGTCTTCCGTGAAAACACCGAAGGTCTGTACGTTGGCGTGGGCGGGTTCTTCAAGAAGGGGACAGCGGACGAAGTCGCGGTACAGGAAGACGTCAACTCCCGCAAAGGTGTTGAGCGGATCATCCGCTACGCATTTGAGTACGCGCGGAAGAACCAGTTAAAGCGCGTGTGCATGAGCGATAAGGCCAATGCCATGACCTTTGCGCATGACCTGTGGCAGCGAGTGTTCAAGCAGGTCCGCCAGGAGTACGCGGGCATCGAGTCCCGCCACCTATATATTGATACGCTGGCGATGGAGGTAGTGCGGGACCCACGGCAGTTTGATGTGATTGTGACCTGCAATCTATTTGGCGACATCATCAGCGATCTGGGGGCACAACTGGCAGGTGGGTTGGGCTTGGCGCCATCGGGCAATATCCATCCGGGACACACTTCGCTGTTTGAGCCGGTGCACGGCTCGGCACCGAACATCGCCGGCAAGGGCATCGCGAATCCGCTCGGGTCTATTTTATCCGCAGGCATGATGCTGGAGTTTTTGGGCTGGAAGGCCGAAGGTGACAAGTTGAAGCAAGCCGTGCGCGATGCGTTGAAGGAAAATGTCGTAACGGTAGAGCTTGGCGGATCTAAAGTAACGGTCGAAGTAGGCGACTGGATCGCCCGGCGCGCGGCACAGTGAGAGTCGGACCTATCTAAAGTAAGACTTTATGTCCCAAGAGTGTGTAGAGGACTTTTGGAACTTGACTAGATTTTAATATAAAGTAATACTTCAACTTCGCTTGACTCCGAGAGCGATCACCAGTCCGATCAAGAAACCGCCGATGTGAGCCCATACCGCGACGCCGCCTGTAACATTGGCCGCCGTGCCGATAGTACCTAGCCCCATCAAGAACTGCATCGCGAACCACACACCAAGAACAATCACGGCCGGGACGCGAACGACGAAAATGAAGATGAGACTAAGGATGCGATTGCGCGGCTCGAGAACGATGTAAGCACCTAGCACTCCCGATATCGCGCCGCTCGCACCTACGGCGGGCAGGTGTGAGTTCAGATTGAACGCGGCGTGGACCAGGCCTGAACCTATTCCACAGACGAAATAGAAGAGCAGATAGCCCAGGTGGCCGAACTCTGCTTCCACGTTGTCACCGAAGATCCACAGGAAAAGCAGGTTTCCCAGAATGTGAGCCCAGCCGCCGTGGAGGAACATGCTGGTCACAAACGGCAGCAGTGCCGCTTCGAGCGTGCCGTGTCCCGCGAGCCAGGCGGGGATTCGGGCGGGAACGACGCCGTAGGTGATTTCGAGCGCGCGGGCCGCGTGCGGTGAAAGCGTAAGTTCGTAAAGGAACACGGCGACGTTGCTCAGCAGTAGACAAATGTTGACTGCGGGAAACTTGTTGGAGGGATTCTCGTCGCGTAGAGGCAGGAACATGGTGTCTGGTAGTCAGGCGCGAGCTTTGTGGGCGCGTTCTGCGGCCTTTTCCAGTGCAGCCGCTGAATATTGCGGGGGATAGCACTTGCGGCCAGCACGCAAACGTTCGATGGCGCGCAGCGGGTTGATGCCTCCGCGGGCGCCATGGGCTTTGCAATTCAAGCCGGCAGCCGCACAGCCGACTTCAAGAATGTGTTGAAGGTCCCAGCCGTATAAAAGGCCATAAGCAAAGCCCGCATGAAAGAGATCGCCAGCACCGGTGGTATCCACAACCGGCACTTTGTAGGCAGGAGCATAAGCGAAGCGCTCGCCATCCCAGGCCAGCGCGCCTTGCTCGCCCATGGTGGCACAGACGGTGTGCGAACCGTATTTGGCACGAATGGAAGGGAGCGCGACGAGTGGATCGTTTGAGCCGGCAAGAGGCTCCAGGATTCCGAGCGAAAGGACGGGATAGTCCACCTGCGGCACCAGGAAGCGCAGCTCTTCGTGGAATTGGTCCAGGTCGCACATAACCGGCACGCCTGCCTCGCGAGCCCAGCTGGCCGCCTGGCGAGATGCTTCAGCGTTTTCTCCGTCCACATGGACCAACCGGGAGCGTTGAAACCACTCCTTCTTCAAGTAATGGCCAGGGAGTTTGACCTGGGGATGGCGATGGCACAGGACGGCCCGGCTGCCACTGCGCTGCTCCACCAGAATGTACGACAGGCGGCTCTCAGCTCCGCGAACGCGAAGAAGATGAGATTCGATGCCGCGGCTGCGCAGGTCCTTTTGGTGTAGCTCACCGTTGTGGTCGCTGCCCGCAGCACCCACGTAGCGACAGCTCAATCCCCACGTTGAAGCCGCCACGACGGCAGTGGCCACTTGGCCGCCGAGGCGAACTTCACGGCAGACGGTGTCGGTCTTGCCATCGCGCGCGGGGAAGTCTTTGAGACGCAGCACGATGTCGGTAGCGTTTTCGCCGATGCCGGTGAAATCCACGAGTGGAATGGGCATGAAGCCGAAGCGTACCTGAATTTGTGAAAAAAGCAAAAGGCGCAGCAGACCTGCCAGCAGCGCGGGTCTTATAACGTGCCACAAGGAAGAAGCATGGTTAACAGAGTATTTTTGTGGCTGTAATCGCATGAAGCTGCGCCTGTTGACGGGCGCGGCCCCTAAATCTTGCGGCGACCTAATTGTGGAGCTTTGCCGGTGATAACCAGCAGTTGAGGATTGCTGACCTGCGTTTGCGCGTATTGGTGCGACCGGAAATCTTTGTCGAAAAGCCGCTAGGGACGTTGCGCGGCAGGGAAGCGTGTGATAGAAAATTTGATTCGCTTTTGCGTTAGTGTGTTTGTGGTTCGGCGCGGAGAGCGAAGCGTTGTCGGCGCGCCGACAAGAGTTTTCCGGGTCCGCAGCTTTCCATCGGGAAACAGATCGATATGCCCGCACGGGAAACGGAAGCCATCATTCTGAAGACCTTTCCACTGGGCGAGGCAGACCGCCTGGTCAGTTTTTTTGGCCGGACTTCGGGACGCCTGCGGGGTGTGGCGGCCGGTGCGCGGCGTATCAAGAACCGTTACGGCTCGACGCTCGAGGTTTTGTCGCACGTGCAACTGCGCTATGTCGAACGCGAGACGCGCGATCTGGTGCGCATCCAGGAGTGCGAACTGCTGGAGTCGTTCCACCGGGCGCAGAGCGACTACGGTCTAAGTACGGGACTGGCGCTAATTAGCGAGAGCGCTGAGCGCACCTTGCCAGAGCAGGAAGTGGGCGAGCCGATGTTCCGGCTGCTGCTGCTAGCGGCCAGGGAAGTGGAGCGGCGCGGTTCATGGGAGGTGCCGCTGGCCTACTTCGCCTTTTGGACCGTAAAGCTGGGCGGGTATCTTCCGCCGCTGGAACTCTGCGTGAGTTGTGGGAGCGTGCTGGGTGAGCATGCAGGATTTCACTTCGGACAGTCGGGCGGATTGAGCTGCGAGAGCTGCCGGAAGCCTGGCATGCGGGCCATCGGAAAGCCGGGCAGGGAGCTGGCAGGCGTTTTTGCCAGCAAGCGATTGGACGAGATGGAACTGCCGCAAGACTCGGCTAAGGCGGTAAGGGAGTTGCGGGAAGCTGCACTCGACTGGATTGAGCACCATGTGGAGCGAAGGCTGCAGTCAAGAGAATTTCTGGAGACGACTTGAAAGCTAAAGTAAAACTTGAACATAAGTCGAAAGGTTTGAATTTCCAGGATCTGACTCTGGCGCTCTCGCACTTCTGGGTGAAGCAAGGGTGCGTGCTGCAGCAGCCGTACGACGTGGAAGTTGGCGCAGGCACGATGCACCCGGAGACGTTTCTGCGGGTGCTCGGAGCGCAGCCCTACCGAGTGGCTTACGTGCAGCCGAGCCGTCGGCCCGCCGACGGTCGCTACGGAGAGAACCCTAACCGCCTGTACAAGCACTCACAGTTTCAAGTGATCCTGAAACCAGCGCCGCCCGATATTCAGGACGTGTACCTGAAGAGCCTGGCGGCGCTCGGGATTGACTTGCGGGAGCACGATATCCGTTTTGAAGAGGACAACTGGGAATCCCCGACTCTCGGAGCGTGGGGCATTGGGTGGCAGGTCCTGTTGGATGGTCTCGAGATTACCCAGTTCACTTATTTCCAGCAGAGCGGCGGCCTTGACCTGGACCCCATTTCCGTGGAACTGACCTACGGGCTCGAGCGCATCTGTGCGTTCCTGCAGGGAACGGAAAGCGTCTACGACTTGCGCTGGTCGGACGACAAGACGTACGCCGATATCCGTCTGGCGGAGGAGCAGCAGTTTTCCGAGTATAGTTTCGACCGCAGCGACGCCAAGGCGATCCGCTCGGAATTTGAGCTGCACGAAAAGCAAGCTAAAGAATTACTTGAAGGTTGGAAGACGGCGGAAGGGAAGGAACGTCGGCGGTATCCTCTTCTCGCGACTTACGACCACTGCCTGAAATGCTCGCACTTGTTCAATTTGCTGGATGCCCGCGGCGTAATTTCGACGACCGAGCGAGCGGCATTGATGGCTCGCGTGCGCGCCATCGCGTGCAAGACCGCCGCGGCGTATCTAGAGCAGCTAACGCCCGCTCCAGCGGTGGAGGTGCGGGCATGAGTCCGGCGAAGCGAAAGGCCGCCAAGAAGAAGCGAGCGGTAAAGGGAACTCCTCCCGACAGAAAACTGGAGCTATTGTTTGAAGTGGGTTGCGAAGAAATTCCAGCAGGCATGCTGGCGCGTGCCACGGAAGACTTGAAGGCCGGACTGGAGAAGCAATTGGCCGTTGAGAGCCTGACCGAAGGCGTGACGGTGGAGGCGTTCAGTACGCCGCGGCGCCTGGTACTTTGGGCGCGCGGCCTACCGGCGCGACAGGCGGACGTGGTGAGCGAAGTAACGGGGCCTCCAAAGTCGGTGGCGTACGATCCAGTCGGCTCGCCGACACGAGCCGCAGTAAGCTTCGCCGAGAAGCAGGGCATCGCCTTGCACGAAGTCTATTTCATTCAAACACCCAAGGGCGAATACCTGGCCGCGAAACATACCAAGCGCGGCAGGGCAACGGAGTTCATTCTCGCGGATGCATTGCCGCGCATTTTGCACGATCTTTATTGGCCCAAGACCATGACCTGGACGGGCCTCTCCGGTGCACGGTTCATCCGGCCCATCCGCTGGATCGTCGGCCTCCTGGCCGGCAAACTCCTGAAGTTTACTTATGGCGGGATCGCCGCCTCCGACCTCACGCGAGGGCACCGTTTCTTGGGTTCTCCGGCGATTCGGGTGAAAGCCTTTGCGGACTATGAGAAGAGCCTGCGCGACAATGGAGTGTTGGTTCGCCCGGCCGAGCGGCTTCAAAAGATCGAACGCGAACTGCTAGCAGCCACGAAAAAGGGAAGCTATCGGATTCACGAAGATGCGGAACTGTTGACGATGGTGAGCTACCTCAACGAGTTTCCCTCGGTGATCGAAGGCAATTTCGATCCGGCCTTTCTGAATCTGCCCGACGAAATTCTGGTTACGGTGATGCGGGGCCATCAGAAATACTTTGCCGTCGAGAAACGCAACGGGGAACTGGCACCGTATTTTCTGGCAGTCATCAATCTGGCGAAGGATTCCAAGGGCTTGGTACGCGCCGGTCATGAACGGGTGCTTAAGGCTCGCTTCGCCGATGCGCGGTTCTTTTGGGAGTCCGACCAGAAATGTCGGCTCGCCGACTATCTGCCCAAACTCGAGCGAGTCACCTACGAATCCCGCCTCGGCAGCTACCGCGACAAAGTTGAGCGCGTACGCTCGCTGGCGCGCTGGCTTTGCGAGCAGTGGTACAACCTCGGCATGGCGCAAGCCCATGTCTCCGACGCCGACCGCGCCGCCGAACTTGCCAAGTGCGATCTGGCGACCGAGATGGTCGGCGAGTTCCCCGAGCTGCAAGGCATCGTCGGCGGCCTGTACGCAAAAGCACAGGGCGAGCCAGACGCTGTCTCTGATGCCGTCTATGACCATTATCGCCCCGTTGGGCTGGACGATCCGATTCCGCGCAACCTGATTGGTTGCGCGGTGGCGCTGGCCGACAAACTGGATTCAATCGTCGGGTGTTTCGCCGTCGGCGTAGTTCCAACCGGCTCAAGCGATCCATTCGCACTCCGCCGCGCTGGCCTCGGCATCGTCAAGATCATTTTGGAAAAGAAGCTGCCGCTGTCACTGGCAGATGCTATCGCGGCTGCCGCCAAGGCCCTCCACGCCAATCCGCCCAAGCGCCAGGTCACACCCGAGCAGGAAACGCAAGTGCTGGAATTTTTGCTGGAACGCGTCAAGTTCGTATTTCGTGAAAAGGAAGGCTTGGGCTATGACGAAGTGAATGCGGTGTTCCGCGCCAATGCGGATGATTTGGTGGACGCGCGACGACGGCTCGATGCGTTGCGGACCATCCGCAAGTCCAAAAACTTCGAACCGCTGGCTGTTTCTTTCAAACGCATCCGCAAGATTCTGGAAAAAGCGGCAATTCCTGCGAAGGATAGGCAAGATGTAAAGCCGGACCTTTTCGAGGGCGACGCCGAACGCGCGCTGCACACTTCGATGCATGCGGCGATTCCTCGCGTGAATGAACTGAAGCGCGCAGGGAAGTACAAAGAAGCACTGGAAGTGATCGCAGCACTTCGCCCAGATGTCGATCGGTTCTTCGATGAAGTCATGGTAATGGCTGAAGATGCGAGGGTTCGCCAGAACCGGCTCGCGCTGCTCGGCGAGTTGCTGCGGGAGTTTACGACGATCGCGGATTTCTCGGAGATGGGTGGTGAAGCGCGTATCTAAAGTTTTACTTTAAATATGTGCACCGCCTTCGCTCGAGATTTCTTGTGGGCTCGCCAACCGAGCGTGGGCGACGAAGTCGCAACTTTTCAAGAGGACGCCGCGCATGCACGCGTCTCTCGATTCCGGCGGTTTGCATGTTGTACTGACTCTAACTTCTTGTGAGGCAATCGTGACAAAGTGGGTTTATTCCTTCGGTGCAGGTAAAGCGGAAGGCGACGGAACATGGCGCGCCCTCCTGGGCGGCAAAGGCGCCGGATTAGCGGAAATGAGCCGCATCGGACTGCCCGTACCTCCGGGCTTCACCATTACCACGGACGTCTGCACCTACTACTACGGCAACAAAAAGACCTATCCCAAAGTCCTCGAGGCGCAAGTCAAGGCCGCGGTCGCTGGCGTTGAAAAAATCATGGGTTCCAGATTTGGCGACAAGACAAAAATGCCCATGCTCGTCTCCGTCCGTTCCGGCGCTCGCGATTCCATGCCGGGAATGATGGACACCATTCTCAACTTGGGTTTAAACGATGAAACGGTTCGCACCTTCGCTCTGGCTACGAAAAACGAGCGACTCGCCTGGGATTGCTACCGGCGTTTTATCCAGATGTACGGCGATGTCGTGATGAACGTACAGAAGCGGCCCCATGAAGATCATGAACCGTTCGAAGTGGTCATCCACGCCCTGAAGCACGAGCGCTATCACGCGGACATCGACGACCCCAAACTCACTGTTTCCGATCTGCAGGAGATGGTCGATCGCTTCAAAAAACTGATCAAGGAGCGTACCGGCTCAGAGTTTCCGCAGGATCCCTGGAAGCAACTCTGGGGTGCCGTCGGGGCCGTGTTCCGCTCCTGGATGAACGACCGCGCCATCGTCTACCGCCGCAAGTACAACATTCCTACGGAGTGGGGAACGGCGGTAAATGTTCAGGCGATGGTGTATGGCAACACCGGCGACAAGTCTGGCTCGGGTGTGGCTTTCACCCGCGATCCCGCGACTGGCGAAAAGGTTTTCTACGGCGAGTTCCTCATCAACGCACAAGGTGAAGACGTTGTGGCCGGCGTTCGCACGCCGGAGCCCGTTGCCAACCTGAAGAATTACATGCCGAAGGCCTACCACGAACTGGAAGGCATTCGCACTAGGCTCGAGAAACACTTTAAGGATGTCCAGGACTTCGAATTCACCATCCAGGACAGCAAGGTGTTCATGCTCCAGACCCGCAGCGGTAAACGCACCGGTCTCGCAGCGGTTCGCTTTGCGGTTGAAATGGAAAAAGAGAAGCTCATCGATTGGGAAACGGCAATTCGACGCGTCCCGGCGGACCAGCTCGACCAAGTGCTCGCCCCGGTTTTCGACCGGAAAGCGGTAGCAAGCGCAAAAGTAATTGCGAAAGGTCTCCCCGCTGGCCCTGGTGCGGCGGCCGGTCGCATGTACCTCAACGCCGATCGCGCCGTCCAGGCTGCGGAGAAAGGCGAAAAGGTTTTGCTGGTCCGCAACGAAACATCGCCAGAAGATCTTCGCGGTATGATCGCCGCCGAAGGCATCCTCACGGCAAAGGGAGGAGTCAGCTCCCACGCCGCGTTGGTCGCTCGCCAAATGGGCAAAGTGTGCGTTTGCGGAGCGGCGGCACTGCAGATCGATTACGCCGCAAAAACCATGACGGTAGACGGAACTACCTATGAGGAAGGCGATTTCCTCTCCATCAACGGAACCGCCGGCGAAGTCTATGCTGGTCAGATTTCCACGGCCGCTTCCGAAATCGTCCAGGTGCTCATCGAGAAATCACTCGATCCAGGCAAAAGCAAAACCTATCAGAACTTCAGAAAGCTCATGGACTGGTGCTCCAAAGCTACGCGCATGAGCGTCCGCACCAACGCCGACACGCCGGAACAGACTGCCCATGCGGTCGCCTTCGGCGCCAACGGCATTGGCCTCTGCCGCACCGAGCATATGTTCTTCGAAGGCAATCGTATTGACGCGATGCGCGAGATGATCCTAGCCGACACCAAGGAACACCGCGAGATCGCCCTCGGCAAGATCCTTCCTTACCAGCGCGAAGATTTCGTCGGTATCTTCAAGGCGCTAGCCGGGCGTCCCGCAACCATCCGTTTCCTCGATCCGCCCCTTCATGAATTCTTGCCGCACGAGGGTTCAGCGCAAAGCGAACTTGCCAAAAAGATGGGCGTGCCGGTCGAGAAGATCAAACAGCGAGTTAAAGAATTACATGAATTCAACCCCATGCTGGGTTTCCGCGGCTGCCGCCTCGGCATCGTGTATTCGGAGATCTCCGAAATGCAATCGCGCGCCGTTTTTGAGGCCGCTGCCGAAGTGCAAAAGTCAGGCGTCAAGGTAACTCCCGAGGTCATGATTCCACTTGTAGGCTTCAAGAAGGAACTTGACCTTCAGGTTGAAGTCGTCCATCGCGTAGCCAAGAACGTGATGAAAGAAAAGAACGTCAAGCTCAACTATCTTGTTGGCACGATGATCGAAGTCCCGCGAGGCGCTCTCACTGCTGACGAAATCGCGCAATCTGCCGAGTTCTTCAGCTTCGGGACGAACGACCTCACGCAAACCACACTAGGTATGAGTCGCGACGATTCAGGTTCCTTCCTTGGCCCCTACCAGGAACTCGAAATCGTCAAAAAGAACCCCTTCGCCACCATCGACCAGACCGGCGTCGGCCAACTCATGGAACTTGCCGTAGCCAAAGGGAAAAAGTCTCGCCCGGATATCAAACTCGGAATCTGTGGCGAGCATGGCGGCGACCCTGACAGCGTGAAGTTCTGCCACCGCATCGGGCTTTCTTACGTGAGCTGCTCGCCTTTCCGTGTACCTGTTGCGCGGCTGGCAGCAGCTCAAGCGATGGTTGAAGAAAAGCAGGCCCAGAAGAAAGGCCGGAAGAAAAAGAAGTGATCGCCTCTGAGCGACATAATGCGGTGCTTTAATTACAAAGAGCGGAGCAGCTCGAGAGGCGCTCCGCTCTTTTCTCGTCAGAATCCGTAGTTAAACCACTACTTGAATTAGTTGGATTGCGGCTTCTGGACGGCATGGTGGTCGTAGCTCAAGACACGGGTCAGCTTCCAAGCGCCATCCTTGTATCTCCACAGTTGCACGAAGCTGGCCTCGCCCATCCCGTTCGTCCTCTCGGTCTTTGGATGCAAAAAACGATGCACGCCCATTTCGATCGCTCCGTAGCCTTTCATGTAGTAAATCTTAAGAGTACCCGGCACCAGCACGCGCTGCGTGTCGCCGGTGCAGATGTTGTTCCGGATGCTTTCCGTCAGCTTTTCGTGGCCCAGCGTTACGCCGCCCTGGTCGTGATAGAACTCCACGTCGTCCGCCAGCAAGCTGTCAAACTTTTTCAGGTCGCAGTGGTTATAAGCGTCGAAGAGCTGCGTATCCAGCTCGGTAATCGCCTTGTCCAGGTCGGCCTGATTGTCGATGTTTTCCAGCGCCGCTACTTTGGTTTGCGCCTGCAGCCCGCCGGATAAAAATAGCAGCACAAGCAGAGCCGCCAAACGGGACGCCACGGAAATTGTCATAGTCACTCCAGGTCTTCAAGTTGGTCTTCAGGATTGCGCCCTTCGCACCCCTCACAAGATACGTGGTAGCTCGCGCCGATGTTCCCGCTTCGCGTAAGATGAAATCGCATTGAGCAGACAAACTAATTTGTCAAACCTCCGCATCGTGCTGGTGCGCACGCGCAACCCCCTCAACATCGGCGCGGCGGCTCGCGCCATGAGCAACTTCGGTGCACTCGACTTGCGTCTTGTTGCTCCTTATGAGAAAGCGTTTCGTGAAGCGGTATCCGCCGTGGGCGCAGCACTGCTGCTGGCCAAGGCGCAGGAGTTTGATTCCGTGGAAGAAGCCGTCCGCGATTGCAGCCTGGTGGTCGGCACGACGGCTATCGGAAACCGCGAACTGCAACATGAATTGGTTTGGCTCGAGGAGGCCGGCGAGAAAATTCGCAAGAAACTCGTCGGCGGCCGCGTAGCCATTCTCTTCGGATCAGAAAAAACCGGCCTGTCCAATCGTGATCTAAGCCATTGCCACTGGCTGATGCGCATTCCGACCCGTGCAGAGCATCGCTCCATGAACCTTGCGCAATCCGTTGCTATCGTAGCCTACGAATTATCACGTGGCTTAACTAACGCCATGCCTGGAGTGAAAAACACGCTCTCGTCGGCTGCCGCGGACATGGCAACGCTCAATCGCATCAATGAAGCGCTGCGCGAAGCACTAAATTTGAGCGGTTACATCCACCGACGCTCCGCCGCCAGCGCCGAAGAAAAACTCCGCCGCATGCTGCTCCGTTTTAATCTTCGTGCCGCCGACGCCGAAGTTCTCCTCGGGATGCTTCGCAAAATCCTTTGGAGACTGAAATCCGAATGACTTCAGCGCGGACCTACCGCCAACGGGAGGAATAATGACGAAGGAAGATGCCTGGGAGTTTGCCAACCATTGGATCGTGGCGTGGAACGCTCACGACCTCGACTCGATACTCTCGCACTATGACGATGCGATTGAGCTGACTTCGCCGGTTGCCGCCAGGTTGTTGGGGACTTCTGACGGCAAGATGGCCGGAAAAACAAACCTGCGAGCGTATTTTCAGCGCGGACTCGCGGCCTATCCGGAGCTCCACTTTCATCTTGAGGACGTGCTCTGGGGCGTAAACAGCATCGTCCTCTATTACACAAACCAAAAGGAAACTCGCACCGCCGAGTTCATGGAGTTATCCGCGAACGGAAAAGTTGTCCGAGTGGTGGCCAACTATAACGGCTAGTCCCGTTCCTTTTCTCATGTGGGCATTTTGAAGAAAAAATACATTCCCAAAAAATAAAAAACTAGGTCCGGGGCAAATGCAGCAAATGGCGGAGGCATTTGCCCAACTCCCCCCATGGCTTGCAACAGCCGCGCCAGGCTCCAATACGCAATTCCTAGTGCCAATCCTACGGCCACGCCGCCAATCGCTCCTCGGGCCCCGACGCGAAATGCGTAGGGAATCGCCAGCAGCATGCTGACTGGCGCGATCAGCGGAAATGCAATTTTCACGTACCATTGGACGGTCAGCGTCGAAACGTCGAATCCTGCGCTGCGCAGTTCCTGAATGTAGTTGCCCAGTTGCCGAAAACTGAGCTGAAACGCCTGTAACACTTCGCGATTGAAATAGGACGGTGGCTCGGCCAGTTCGGACAAAGCCGTCGCTTTGAACTTTTGGTAGTTGCTGACCTTGCCGTCCTCGAAGTCGCGCACCCATCCCGATTCCAGCAGCCAGGTATTTTGCGATTCGCTCCAGGTGGCGCGGCTAGCAAATACGCGGCGCTTGACGTGGAAGGTTCCCGGCTCGAGTTCCACCACAGTCAGTCCTGCGAACAAGTTTTTGTCCGGCTCAAACAGATCGTAGTTATAGATTTTTCCCTTTTCTCCGAAAATCCAGCGTTGCGGGCGCGTATACGTCTGCGCCGGCTTGCCCTTGATCTGGTTGCGCAGCGCGTCTTGCCTCTGGTTGGCGTAAGGCAAATAAACATCGTCCAGAATGATCATCGTTGCGGCCAGCGTCACTCCCGCCAGCAGCAACGGCAAGGCTAGTCGGTACAAACTGATGCCGCTGGCTTTACACGCCACAATTTCATTGTTCTTGCTCATTACGCCGAGCGTCGTCAGCACCGCGACCAACGCTCCCAACGGCGCCAGCTGATAGAGCAAATACGGTGTCAAGTAGCGGAAATAATTGACCACGACGAGAAACGGAACGCGGTGGCGCGCGATGTCGTCCAGCAACTCAAAAAACGTAAACACCTCGAACAACGCGACGAACGTCAGCATCATCGTGGCGAAATAAGAAAGGAAACGCCGCAGCAAGTACAAATCCATTAAGCGGGGAAAGCTTCCTTCGGAAGTCCGCGAACGATTGCTTTCCCCATTACCGGTGCGCGCCGCTTCGGCAGCTTTTAGCCGCGCCTGAGACTTTTTGCGGCGCAGGAGACGCTTCCACAGATCTAGTCTGGTGAATCGTTTCAGCCACTTGCTGTCGCTGCCCAATTGTTCCATACGCGGCAGTAGCGCCAGTCCCAGCGCGGTCAAAATGATGTTTGCCAGCCAAATGCCGAGTCCCGGGCTTAGCCTGCCTTCGCGAGAAAACCCCGCTCCTGTAATGAACAACGAGTAGTACAGCCCAATCAGCAGCACCGAAAGGATCGTGCCGGCTGCGCGGCCGCCGCGCCGTGGTTGCGAACCAAGCGGTACCGCCACTAGCGCAAACACCAGGCAGGCAAAGGGAAACGCCAGCCGGCGGTGAAACTCCACGCGCGCTTCGCGCCAGTTCGCGTTGTGGTCAGACAACAAATCCAATGTGCGGCGCTCCGGATTACTTAGCGCTCTCCGCTGCGTAGGCACCAGCCCGCTCACTTCAATCGGCATGTCGCTCTGGCCAAAATCCGTCAGCGAATAGTGGTCGGGGTCCTGCCGGCTCACCTCGTGCGTAGTTCCACCTTG
>Ga0068863_100002078_pt1 | contig 19857 bp, 16 predicted proteins | sample KBSSwiS62_FD_66596 | JGI IMG/M metagenome (GOLD analysis project Ga0068863, IMG submission 66596) | Switchgrass rhizosphere microbial communities from Kellogg Biological Station, Michigan, USA - KBS Switchgrass S6-2 | ecosystem: Host-associated > Plants > Roots > Rhizosphere > Soil ...
CTGGCGGATGTGGTCGTAGGCGGGGTTCGGTTCGGCGGCGTGTACGGCGGAGGAGCCGGCCCAGTCGGTGGCGAAGCCGCCGGGCTCCACCAGCGTGACCTTGATTCCCGTGCCGGCGACCTCCTGTGCGAGGGCTTCGCTGAAGCCTTCCAGGGCCCATTTGGAGGCGTGGTAGCCGCTCAGCGAGGGGAAGGCGCCGATGCCGCCGATGGTGGAGATCTGCACGAGGTGGCCGCCGCCCTGGGCGCGCAGGATCGGCAGCACGGCCTGGGTGACCCAGACCGCGCCGAAGAAGTTGGTCTCCAGCTGGTCGCGCAGCTCCTGCTCGGACAGCTCCTCGGCCATGCCGAACAGGCCGTAGCCGGCGTTGTTGACGACGACGTCGAGGCGGCCGAACCGCTCGTGCGCGGCGGTGACCGCCGCGGCGACGCCCGGCCGGTCGGTGACGTCGAGGGTCAGTGGCAGGACCTGGTCGCCGTACTTGGCGGCCAGCTCGTCCAGCGAGCTGACGTCCCGGGCGGTCGCGGCCACCCGGTCACCGCGCTCCAGCGCCGACACGGCGAAGGAACGACCGAAGCCGCGGGACGTGCCGGTGATGAACCAGACCTTGCTCACGCTTTCCCCTTCCAGGACGACAGGCACCGGTCCAGCCGGGCCGACTCAAACGCTCCTCGGCGTCGCGAGAGCCTGCCCTCGAAGTTTGCAATGGCGTCCACCTGTTCGCAGAATAGGCAGGCCTCGTCGCCGTGTCAAAATTCACTGGAGCCCTTCACGGCTGGCTCGGCGACCCGCCCCCGTCGCCGGGCCGCCGGCCTCCCCCAGCTCCAACCGAGCAGCGCCGTCGCGGCCCGCACGGCCGCGACGGCGACCCGGGCGGGAGCGCGAGCCGGGCGGGAGCGGATGCCGACGGCTACCACGGGAACAGCCGTCGCCTTCACGTCCGCGCGCACTGCGACTTCCGGCAGCCGATCACCGGTTACCCCGACCTGAGGTGACACCGACACGTCCCGCCCGCCCGACCTCGACGCCGGGCGTGCGGGACGTGTCCGATGGGCACAGCGCCCGGTCAGGCGGCGGCCGGCTGCTCGATACGGAAGGTCAGGTCGAGCGACTCCAGCGAGCGCACCCCGACGGGGTGGTACACCGGCTGGAACCCGTCCGCCACCTCGATGTCACGCAACCGCTGCAGCAGCACCTCCAGGGCCACCCGCAGCACCAGGCGCGCCAGGTTCGAGCCGAGGCACCGGTGAATGCCGACCCCGAACGCGTAGTGGCGGTTGTGCGGCCGCTCGAGACTGAACTCGTCCGGGTTCTCGAAGATCTTCGGGTCCCGGTTCGCCGCGGCGAACGACAGCGCGACCCGCTGTCCCGCCTCGATGGACAGCCCTTCGAGAACGGTGGGCCTGGTCACGTACCGCGACAGGTCGATCGTCGGTGCGTGGAGGCGGAGAAACTCCTCCACCGAGGCCGGCAGCAGTTCCGGGTTGTCCCGCAGCCGCTGCTGCAGCTCCTGGTCGCGGCCGAGCTGCAGCAGCGTGCTGCCGAGTGTGTTGGTGGTCGTCTCCAGACCGCCGAAGATCAGCATCGTGACGATCGACACGGCGTCGTCTAAGCGCACCGGCTCGCCGTTGATCTCGGCGTGCACGACGGCACCCAGCAGGTCGTCGCCGGCCGGCCGGGCCTGGCGGCGGGCGACGAGCATCCGCACGTACTCGTTGAGCTCCGTCTGGGCCGCGACCATCTGCTCGACGTTGTTGAGGAGCACCGCCCGCTCGACGAGCTCCTGGCAGTGCTCCAGCTCATCGTCCGGCAGGTCGAGAATCTGGGAGAAGAACACCTGCCCGGGCAGCGGCCGAGCGAACGCCGCGACCATCTCGACCGGGCCCTCGGCCGGCAGCCGGTCGACCAGCCGCTCGGCGATCGCGCGGATGCCCGCCTCGGTCGTCTCCAGGATCTTCTTGGTGAAGAACGGGTTGAGGACCCGTCGCCAGTCCCGGTGCTGGGGCGGGTCGGCGTCCATCGGCAGGAGCTGGGGGAACTGCGGCCCGCCGACGCCGAGTGCCGAGGAGTAGGTCTCCCAGTCGTGCGCGACGTCGAACAGCGTCTGCCCTCCCACGACGAACCAGCACCCGCGGGTCTCGTCCCAGGCGACCGGACATTTCTCACGCGCCTCGCTCAGCGTCTCGTAGAGCGTCGCGCTGAACTCCGGAGTACGGGTGGCCAGGTGTGGGCATTCCTGCCCCTGGGTGCCGATCGTGTCGTCCCACGTCTGGGGCCCGGCCCACGTCTCGCTCATCAGGCGCTTCCCTTCATCGTGGCACCACGGGCGGCGAACTCGGGGGTGGGAAGCACCCAGGGCGACCCCTGGGAGAACTCCACCATGTTTCCCTCGGGGTCCTTGATGAGCACGTAGCCGCATTCCGGATCGCCGGGACGGGTCGGCGTGAAGGTGGAGTAGGGCGCCACGATGGTGACGCCGGCGGCCGCGCAGCGGGCCGCCATCTCCTCGGCGTTGAGCACGTGAATGGTGGTGTAGTGGCAGGCGGTCCGGTGCTCGGGTTCCGGAGGGAAGGCATCGGCGCGGTACATGAACTTCAGCATCGAGTTGCCGAACCGTAGGGCCCAGACGTGCCCACCGGGAATGAAGATCTCCGCGTGGGGCTGGAAACCGATGGTGTCGATATAGAAACTGAGCATGGTCTCCGGGTCCCGGACCCGGATTCCGCTCTCGATCCCGTACACCGCCAGGGTGTCGAGCTCGCAGGTCATCGTGCGTTTCCCCTTTCGTGCGCCGCGCCGCGCGCCGCGTCCGTCCGACCGGCCGCCCGTGGGCCGGCTCCGCGGAAAGAGTCAGTCAAGAAGGTTGATGGACTTCAGCTCGGTGCAGCCGGCGAGGCCCTCCGGCCCGTACTCACGGCCGATGCCCGACGCCTTGAATCCGCCGAACGGCGCCTCGAAGTTGACGTGAAAGCCGTTCACCGTGAGCAGGCCGCTCCTGATCCGCCGGCAGATCTCCGTCCCGCGGTCCCGGTCGGGCGTGAAGACCGCGCCCGACAGCCCGTACTCGGAGTCGTTGGCGATGGCCACGGCCTCGTCGACGTCGCCGTAGGGGATCACGCACAGCACCGGGCCGAAGATCTCCTCCTGGGCGACCCGCATGGCGTTGTCCACGTCGGCGAGCACGGTCGGCTGCACGAACCAGCCGCGCTCCCGCTCGGGGACGGACCCGCCGCCCACCGTGACGCGGGCGCCCTGCTCGCGCGCGGAGTCGACGTAGCCCAGCACCCGGTCGCGCTGACGGGCGCTGATGAGCGGGCCGATGTCGGTGGCCGGGTCGAGCGGGTCGCCGACGACCAGACCGCCGACGGCCTCGGTGAGGTGGTCGACGACCTCGGCATACCGGCTGCGCGGCGCGAGCACCCGGGTGAGGCCGTAGCACTGCTGGCCGTTCGTGCCCAGGGCGCTGCTGCGGACCGCGCCGAACACCGTGTCCAGGTCGGCGTCGTCGAGCACGATGCCGGCGGACTTGCCGCCGAGCTCGAGGGTGTAGCGGGCGAGCCGCTCCCCGCAGATCGACGCGATGCGCCGCCCCGCGGCGGTGCTGCCGGTAAAGGTGATCTTGTCGACGCGCGGGTCGCGGACGAGCGCCTCGCTGACGTCACGGTCCGCCGACAGGATGCTGACCACGCCCTCGGGAATCCCGGCCTCGTTCAGGCACTCGCCGAGGATGTAGCCCTCCAGGGGAGTCTCCGGGGCGAGCTTGACCACGCCGGTGCAGCCGGCAAGCAGCGCCGGCGCGAGCTTGAGCATGGACACGAACAGCGGGCCGTTCCAGGGGACGATCGCCCCCACCACGCCCACGGGCTCCCGGACGACGAGGGTGTGGCCGTAGGGCCCCTTGCGCTCCTCCACGTAGGGGAACGCCTTGGCCATCTCGACCATCGCGCGCAGCAGGTACGGCACGCCGTACACGGCGCCCGAGCCGCTGCCCGAGATCGGCGCGCCCATCTCGTTCACCACGATCGGGACCAGCTCGGCGGCGCGGCGCTCGATCGCGTCGGCCAGCCGGTTCACCGCCGCGAACCGCTCGGAGGCCGGCGTGCTCGGCCACGGTCCCGAGTCGAAGGCCGTCCGGGCGGCGCCGACCGCGGCGTCAACGTCGGCCGTGGTCACCTCCGGGACGTCGCCGATGACCTCCTCGGTGGCCGGAGCGACGACGGACAGCCGGCCGTCACCGGCGGGATCGACGAGCCGCCCGCCCACGTAGAGCTGATCATGCCTGATTACCGTGCCGTCCGACATAGAACAGTCAAACCCATCGCTGGAACGAGTACGGACCACTGACAGAGAAGACGCCCTCGGCACCAGCCGAGGAGCGCCGACGACGATCACAACACCTGTTTGGGATTCCATCCGCTCGTACGCAAAATGGCACGGAATGGCCGTTTCAGTCAAGGACGCAACAGGCCTGGTAGCGACCAGGATTGGCGGTCCGCCCGATCGTGTCCCCATACCGACCGGTTCGCGTCGTCGACGGCGACAGAGGCGGCGGTCGTCGCGCCCAGGATCGCGCCTTCGGCCGCGCCACCGGACTGGTTTGCAGATCCGAACGGTTGGAAGCGGAGGTGCCGCAGCAGCCGGCCACCGGCGACTGGACGCGATTCGTGAGTACGAGGTCCGGCAACCAGAATCCCGCCCCCTGGGCGGGGCCGGTCCGATCTTCACGACCCTTCGTGGTGTCGGCCGCCCACGGCTGCGTCGGCCTACATCGTCGTCGCCGTCAGACCCGGAACAGCGTCCGGGCGTTGGTCTCGACGATCTTCTTCGCCTCGTCGGCGGGGACGTCGGCCAGCAGCTTCTCGGCCGTCGCCTTGCTGTTGGGCCACAGCGAGTCGGCGTGCGGGTAGTCGGACTCCCACAGGATGTTCTCGACGCCGATCAGGTGACGCAGGTTGACGCCGACCTGGTCGTCGATGAAGCAGCCGTACACGTGCTCACGGAACAGGTCGGACGGCCGGACGTCGGCGTTGATCGCCGGCGTGATGTTGAAGTACCGGTAGTCGTTCCACACCTGGTCGATGCGCTGCAGGGCGTACGGCAGCCAGCCGATCTGCCCCTCCGAGTAGGCCACCTTCAGCCCGGGGTGGTTGTGGAACACCGGCGACAGGAGCAGCTCGGTCATCGACGCGAACAGCGTCGCCCCCATCACCGTGGTCTGCACCGCCAGCGGCGCGTCCTTCGAGATCGGCGGCACCAGGCCCGACCCGCCGAAGTGCATGCACAGTGGCAGCTGCGCCTCGGCGGCCCGGGCGAACACCGGGTCCCAGTCGCCGCTCTGGAACGACGACTCCCCCAGGATCGCGGGGTTGTCCGGGAACGCGATCGTACGGACGCCCCTGGGCGCGCACCGGTCGATCTCCTGGGCGGACAGCTCGACGCTCCACAGCGGCAGGATGATCATCGGGATGTAGCGGTCCGGCGCCGCGGCCCACCACTCGTCGATGACGTAGTCGTTGTAGGCCTGGACGCACGCCAGCGCCAGTTCCTTGTCCTTCGCCCGGTAGAACCGGCCGCCGGCGAAGCCCGAGTAGTTCGGGAAGCACAGCTGCATGTGCACGCCGTCGGTGTCCATGTCGGCGAGGCGCGCCACCGGGTCCCAGCAGGCACGGCGCATGTCCTCGAACCGCATCGGGTCGAGCCCGCGCTCACGAAGGTCGGTGCCGACGACCGCCGACAGGCCGGTCATCCCGTTGACGACGCCTTCGAACCGCCACTGCTCGGTCTCGCCCACCTCGACGACCTGGGGTGCCATCTCGTGCCACTTCGCCGGCAGGCGGTCGAGCCAGACGCGGGGATGTTCGACGAGGTGGTCGTCGACCGAGATGAGTTTCGTGTCCTCGCTGATCATGTCCGATCCGCTCCTCTTCGTCCGGGCTCAGCTGTGCTTGGCGAACTCGCGCAGGACCTTGCCCGGCAGCGGGCCGTCCTGGTCCACCACGTAGCCCGTGCTGTCGCGCAGCACGGCGCCGTTGACGATCACGTACTCGACGCCCTCGGCGTCGCTGCGCAGCCGGCGGGCGCCCATCGGCAGGTCGTGGACCTGGTACATCCGGGTGTCACGGACGGTGTCGGGGTCGAAGACCACGACGTCGGCGGCGAGGCCGGGCGCCAGGCTGCCGCGGTCGACGATCCCGTAGCACTCCGCCTCGTCGGTGGTCATCTTCTTGATGGCCTCCTCGAGGGTGAACGCCTGCCGCTCGCGCACCCAGTGGCTGAGCATGTAGGTCGGGTAGCGGTAGTCCGAGATCTCGCCGTTGTGGGCGCCGGAGTCCGCCAGGCCGATGCGCAGGTGCGGGTGCTTGAGAATGCGCAGGTGCCCCTCCGGCACGCGGTTGCCGGACATCGCCAGCAGCGTCGCCTTGAGGTTGGTCTCGATCGAGAGGTCGAAGAAGAGCTCACCGGGGGTGACGCCCTGCTCCTTCGCGACCTCGAGAACCTTGCGCCCCTCCCACTCCTCGTGACCGGGCGCGAAACCGACCAGCAGCCACGGCCAGTAGTTGGCCAGCCAGTCCTCGCGGTTCGTGTGGGCGATGAAGGCCTCGCGGAAGCCGGGGCGCAGGTAGGCCTGGTAACGCTCGTCGATCGACTCCATCGTGGTCAGGCTGTCGAACAGGTCGTGCATCGGCTCGCAGTTCATGACGCCCGAGGGCTGGTCCAGGGCGAACATGAACGGGCTCGCCAAGCCCACCTCGAACGTGTTCGGCAGCGCCGACACCTGCGGGTACCAGCGGAAGCCGTGCTCCCAGGCACGCTCCACCGCCGCGATACGGCCGTCCTCCTGGCCACCGCGCGACGCGATGCCCGGGTCCGTGACCGGCACCTGCGGCGTCTCCGCCATGATCTTCTCGATGTTGTCGAGCGAGACCTCCGGCCCCCAGGTCATCTGGTACGAGCCGTGGCCGGCCTCGGCCAGGACCTTCGCGAACGAGGAGAGCTCCTCCAGGCTCGTCACCCGGCTGGGGACGGGCTTGCCGCCGTGCCCGGTGTGGGCGGGGCTGTTGGAGGTCGAGAAGCCGACCGCGCCGGCGGCCAGGGCCTCCCGGACCAGCGCGTGCATCTGCTCGAGCTCCTCGGCGGTCGGCCGACGCTCGGCGGCGTCCTCGCCCATGACCCACACGCGGACGCCGGTGTGGCCGATCATCTGCGCGACGTTGATCGCGATGCCCCGGCGCTCCAGCAGGTCCAGGTACTCGGGGAACGTCTCGTACCCCCAGTCCTCACCCACGCCCGCCGAGGTGGACTTGTAGCTCATGCCCTCGACGTCCTGAAGCATGCGCAGCATGTACTCGCGGTGCTCCTTGCGGGTCGGCGCGATGCCGAAGCCGCAGTTGCCCTGCACGATCGTGGTGACCCCGTGGCTCGGCGAGAACGTGAGGAAGGGGTCCCAGAGGATCTGCACGTCGTAGTGCGTGTGGATGTCGATGAACCCGGGGCAGACGACCTTCCCGGTCGCGTCGATCTCCCGCTCGGCATCCTCCGGCGCCGAGCCCACCGCGACGATCTTGCCGTCCTTGATGCCGATGTCGCCGACGAACCGAGGCGCGCCCGTGCCGTCGATGATCGTCCCGCCGGTGATCTTCAGGTCGTATGCCACGTCGGTCCTCGCTCATGTCGTCCGTCGTCCGGGCCGCGCACGGCGGCCCCTCTACCCGCGATGCACACAACATAACACTGCGAACAGCTTTTCGCTATAGCGAATTAGATGGGGATGGCCACGCTGCGGGAGGGCCAGCGCGCTCCAGAACCGCCCGGACGACGTCCTCGGCCTCCGCCCTGTCCCGAGCCACCTCACCGAGCGCGATGGTGACGTCCGTGGCCCCGGCCGCGAAGAGCTCCCCGGCCCGGTCCGCGAGGTCGCCGGCGACGTCCCTCGAGCCGGAATGGCGCGCGGTCGCCCGGACCCGCAGCCGGGCCGGATCGCCACCGAGCTCCGCGCACGCCGCGCGCAGCCGTGTCACACCCGTCTCGACCTCGGACACCGACGCCCCTTCGCTGGCGATCCAGCCGTCGCCGAGCCGCGCCACCCGCCGGGCGGTGATCCGCGTCGGGCGTCCGCCGATGAGGATCGGCACGCCCGCCCCCTGCCAGGGCACCGGATTCGAGTACACCCGCTGGACGCGGGTCCACCGGCCGTCGAAGCTGAACGGCGAGCCGGCCCACATCACCCGGCAGAACGAGACGATCTCCTCCAGCCGCGCGAAGCGCTCGTCGAAGGGCACGCCGAGCGCGTCGAACTCCGAGCGCTGCCACCCGGCGACCACGCCGAGCTCCACCCGGCCGCGCGACAGCTGGTCGAGGGTCGCCACGGCCTTGCCGAGACCGGGCGCGCTGTACAGCGGGGCGACGATGGCGCCGGTCGTGAGCCGGATCGTGGATGTCGCGGCGGCGATCGCGGCCAGCGTGAGCAGGGGGTCGAGCGAGACCCTGGTGGGGTCGAGGTGCACCGAGCCGTGGTCGACCCGCGAGTCGTAGAACAGGTGCTGGCCCAGCACCACCGCGTGCGCGCCCCACTCCTCCACCTGGGCCACCGCCGCCGGGAGGTCGGCGGGACGTGGGGACAGCAGCGGCACCAGGCCGTTGAGCTTCACCACGACGCGGCGGCCCGGGCCGGAGGGTGCGGACGGAGACCCCGGCGCGCCGACGGCCTGTGACTCCACCTCGTTCATGACATCCCTTCCGTCCTCGCCAGGCATCCATCCGAACCCATCGTGCCCGACCACGTTTGCTATCGCAATCAGCGATTCAGTATGCGGCCCGCCGCGATCCCGGCGACGGCGGACCGTGCCGGCGACCAGCTCGGCGCCGGTTGACGGGACCGGTTCGCCCGCCGGCGAGGGCACGCGGCCACGGGCTCCGTGCCGAGGGGGCGGACAGCCAACGGACGGTGGCCTCCGCGTGGGCGAGCCGCCTGGGGCCATATGCCTGGGAAGTGGCGCGATGCCTGGGCAGTGGCGGCGATCTCCGGCGCGAACGCCCGCGCGCAATGCCGGCGGGCGGCAGAATTCCTTCCGCTTGTCGCAAAGGGACTCGAGAAGCGAGGATGACTACATGCCGATAAAAGCGACCGTCACGCAGGGCGGCCCGCGGGCGCGCAGCGACGCGATCCGCAACCGTACGCTGCTGTTGAAGACCGCTGACAAACTCCTGGCCGAGCGCGGCCTGGACCTGACCTTCCACGAACTGGCAGCCGCGGCGGGCGTGGGAGTCGGCACCGTCTATCGGCACTTCGCGGACAAGAACGCTCTGCTCGGCGCACTGATCGAGCGGCGCTTCGAGGCGGCGCGCGACCTCCTGCTGACCGCCGAAAAGATCGAGGACCCGATCGACGCGCTGCGCGAGGCAATCACGCGCATGTGCGAGCTCCAGTTCACCGACCGCGGCCTGTGGCAGGCTCTGCTCACCGACGCCAATCGGTACGGCCCACTGGCGAACGAGCTTCTGACGCCGGTCTCCGCGCGCATCGCCGATCGCGCACGCGCCACCGGACGAATTCGCGACGACTTCTCAGTAACCGACTTCGCGATGATCTACCTGTTTACCGGCACCCTGAGCCAGGCGACCGGACCCGTGCGCCCCGAACTGTGGCGTCGATATGTGGACGCCACTCTGGACGGCTTCATGCTCGACCAGTCCGACCGCCGGGGAGCCTCGGTGGCCGCGCCGACCGAAACCGAGATCGACGGCATCATCGCGGTGCTCGGCAAGGCCAACTGACCGCGGGAGCCGTCAGCGTCGACAAACTACGTGACGGCTCCCCCAGTCGACCGTATCTAGTTCACATCCGCGTTCTGGTAGAGAGCATCGACCACCGGAAAGGCCGGACGGCTCACCGCGCGACCAGGGTCGCCCCCAGGCGTGCCAGGCCTCCCCGCCCGAGCAGCGGGGCGAGCGGGCTCTCGCTGATCGCGGCGACCGGCGCCTCGTGCCGCTTCATCCGCTGCCGCGTGCTCGTTGAAATCCTCGCCGCCGAAGTGGACGCCGAACGGGCAGCCGCGGCTATCGGGCACGAGAGCCGCGGCGGCAGAGTCCGGACGGGTGGCCAGGTCGCTTTCGGTCACGAAAGCATCTCTCCTCGCGTTCGCCGCCTAGAGCGAACTGATGACGACCCGGGTGACGGCGGAGTCCTCGAGAGCCGCGTAGCCTTCGTTGATCTCGTCGAGGGAGATCGTCTTGGACACCAGCGAGTCGAGTTCGAAGCGCCCTTCCAGGTAGAGCTGGGCGTACAACGGGATGTCGCGCTTGGGGTTCGTCGATCCCATGTTCACGCCCTGTACGCGCCGCTGGGTCTTGATGAAGTCCAGGGGGTTGACTGGAATCTGGAGCGTCGGGTCGAGCACACCGATGAGATAGAGGCCCCCGCCAGGGCCGACCATTGCGAGCGCCTGCCGGGTGGCCTGTTCGATGCCGACGACGTCGAACACGGCGTCGGCGCCGCGCCCGGTGATCTTCAGGACGGCCTCGACCGGGTCGGTGGACCGCGAGTTGATCACATGGGTGGCGCCGAGGGAACGCGCCTTGTCCAGCTTGTCGTCGGCTATGTCCACCGCGATGATCGTGGCCGCGCCGGCCACGACGGCGCCGTTGACGACGTTCAGCCCCACCCCGCCCGCGCCGACGACCACCACGGCCGCGCCCGCCTGGACGTCGGCGGTGTTGAGGACCGCACCCGCGCCGGTGACCACACCGCACCCCAGCAGCGCCGCCTGGGGAAAGGGGACGGCGTCCGGGATCTTCACCAGCTGGTTCTCGTGCACGAGCGTCTGCTGGGCGAAGCCGCCGATGCCGTAGCCCTGGTACACGGTCCCGCCGCCCTCGCGCAGCCGCGGAGGCGCGCTCTCCCCGCGCCGCACGACCTCGGGATGCAGGCACTCGTAGACGCGGCCGGACAGGCACTTCACGCAGACACCGCAGTACGGCACGAGGCAGGCCACAACATGATCACCAGCGGCTAGCTGGGTCACGTCCGGCCCGACGGCCGCCACGACGCCGGCCGCCTCGTGCCCGAACACGGCCGGCAGCGGGTGGCCGGTGTCGTGCTGGACGAAGGTGTAGTCGGTGTGGCAGAGGCCGGAGGCCCGGACGTCCACCAGCACTTCCCTGCCCAGCGGCTGCGCGATGTCGATCTCGGCGGTCTCGAACCGGGAACCGGTCGCGCGTACGACGGCTGCCTTCATGGTCTTCTTACCTTCTGTCTCCGAGCGGGGAAGGGCATGGCGTGACGAGAGCTGGTTGGGCGCTCACGACGTCGGTCGGGCGATGGTCTTGACCTGCAGGTACTCCTCGAAGCCCCATATGCCGTTCTCGCGGCCGAGGCCGCTCTGCTTGTAGCCGCCGAAGGGGGTGTCGACGCCGAACCAGGCGCCGCCGTTGACCGCGCAGGAGCCGGCCTGGAGCCGGTGCGCCACGTCGAGCGCGACCTCGGCCGGGCCGCCGGTGACCGCGGAGGACAGGCCGTACTCGGTGCTGTTGGCGATCGCGACCGCCTCGTCGAGGGTGTCGTAGGGCTGCACGGCCAGGACCGGGCCGAAGATCTCTTCCTTCGCGATGGTCATGTCCGTGGTGACGTCGCTGAACAGCGTCGGCTCGACGAAGTACCCCTGGGTACGGCCGGCCGGCACGCCCCCGCCGGTCACGAGGGTGGCGCCCTCGTCGATGCCGCTCTGGATGTAGCCGAGGACCCGCTCGTGCTGGCGCTGGTTGATCAGCGGGCCGATGAAGCTGTTCGGGTCGGTCACGTCCAGGTCGGGGAACGAGCGCATCGCGGCGGCGACGGCGTCGACGATCTCGGCCTGCCGGTGCCGGGGCACGACCAGGCGGGTGATCAGCAGGCAGCCCTGGCCAGCGCGCATGCACACCGCGTAGGCGGCGGCCCGCGCCGTCGCCGCGACGTCGACGTCGTCGAGCAGCACGTTCGCCGACTTGCCACCCAGCTCGAGGGTCACCTTCTTCAACGCGGCCCCCGCCCGCGCCCCGATGTGCCGGCCGACCGCGGTCGACCCCGTGAACGTGATGCCGTCCACCCGCGGGTGCCCGGTCAGCACGTCGCCCACCTCGTTGGCCGACGAGGTCACGATGTTGAGCACGCCGGCTGGCAGCTCCGGGATCGACGCGGCGACCTGGCCCAGGATCGTGCAGCTCCACGGGGTGTCGATCGCCGGCTTGAGGACCACGACGTTGCCGGCGGCGAGCAGGGGCGCGATCTTCATCAGGCTGAGCTGGAACGGGCTGTTCCACGGCGTGATGACCCCGATCACGCCGTAGGGCTCGTACCACACGTACCGCCGGTGCTCGACGTTCCCGAGCGTGACCGGGGGCAGCTCCCGCTCATACTCGTACGACGTCGCCATGTCCGCCCAGTAGGCCAGATTGGTGATCGCGACGTCGTAGAAGTGGGGGTGTAACCCGCGCGGGATTCCCGTCTCCTTCATGAACGTCGGACGGAACTCCTCCTTGACCTTCTCGAGGCCGTCCGCCAGTGCCAGCAGCACCCGGCGCCGCAGCGCCGGGTCCCGCGCCCAGGCGGTGGTGTCGAAGGCGGTCCGGGCCGCCTGAATAGCCCGCTCCATGTCGGCCGGCTGGCCGTCGGCGGCGGAGCCGATGACCTGCCCGGTCGAGGGGTCGATGACCGGGTAGGTGCCGCCGGCCTGCGCCGGGCCCAGCTCGCCGGCCACATACAACACCGGTTCGGCGCCGAACAGCTCAGCTGGGCCGCCGATGTGCGTAGCCGTCTGGACAGTGCTCATGTCACGCCACTCCTTGCGGGATCGCGGTGCTCGTCGTCGAGTTCCTGGACATGCCGAAGTGCGGGCCTCCGCGCTCCCTAGGCCGTGGCCCGCGACGAGAACGTCACGTCGAGGCGCTCCAGGCCACGCACGCTGCTCACCCGGTAGGTGGGCGTGAACGACTCCGCGAGACGCAGGTCCCCGAGGCGGTCGAGGACCGTCTGCAGGGCCAGGCGAAGGACGAGCCGCGCCAGGTTCGAGCCGAGGCACCGGTGGATCCCGACGCCGAAGGCGTAGTGCCGGTAGTGCTCGCGGTCCAGACGGAAGAGGTCGGGCTCCTCGAACTTCTCCGGGTCCCGGCAGGCCGCCGCGAACGAGAGCGAGACCCGCTGGCCCGCGGCGATCGACAGCCCGGCGAGCTCCGTGTCCTTCCGCACGTACCGGCCGAGATAGACCACCGGGGTGTAGAGCCGGAGGAACTCCTCCACCGCGGTCGGCATCAGGTCGGGGTCCGACCGGAGACGGTCCTGGAGATCGGGGTCCTGGGCCAGGTGAAGCAGGGAGGCGCCCAGGGTGTTCACGGTCGTCTCGAGCCCGCCGAGCACGAGCATCGCGAGGATCGACGTCGCGTCCTGCTTCGACACGGGCTGACCGTCGATGCGTGCGTGGACCACCGAGTCGGCGATGCTGTCGTCGTTCGGAGCGGCGGCCGACCGCCGGTCGACCAGCTGGGCGCAGACGTCGAAGAGACCCGCGAAACCGGCCGCCTGCACCTCAGGATGCCCGTAGTCCATCGCCATCTCGACCTGCTGGGTGCAGCGCTCGAGGTCCTCGTCCAGCAGCCGGAGCATCGCCTGGAAGAAGATGCGGCCGGGAAGGGGCTCCGCGAGCTCCCGCACCAGGTCGGCACGGCCGGTCGGCACCATGGCGTCGATGAACTCCGACACGATCTTCCGGATTTCCCCGGCGCGCCTGTCCACCGCCGCCTTGGTGAAGTGACGATTGAGGATCGAGCGCCACTGGGTGTGCAGCGGCGGGTCGGAGTCGATGGGCAGCAGCTTCGGGACGTAGGCCTCGGCGACGCCGTGCGCCGAGGAGAACGTCTCCCAGTTCTGGGCCACCTCGAAGAGTGTGTCCGCACCCATGACGAACCACCGCCCGGTGGTGTCGTCCCACGCCACCGGTAACTGCGCCCGAGCAGCGTGCAGCGTTTCATGAAAAGTCTCGGTGAAGTCCTTCGTGTTGGCCGCGAGATGTGGGCACTTCTGGCCCGCCGTCCCGACGTCGCTGGTCCAGGTGTCCGTCATGAGCGCCTTTCGACCGTCTTTTGTTGTGAGGCTGCCCGGAGCCGCCGGCACGAAGCAGGAGGGACGTCGCCCGACATCAGACGGCCGACGGTCCAGAATCAGTCGACGCCACGCTAACGATCTTGCCGTCCCAGGTCGGCGTAACGACGACAGCAGCGCTCCGGCACCCGCCCCCCGCGCGAAACGGACAATGGTTGTCCGTCTGACTGGTTGCAGATTAGGCCCGGCGCCAGGCCGTGTCAAAGGTTGCGGAGCATCATATGTACGCGCTCGACAACCGACCCGTACGCGACGGCGCGACGCCGCGAACGAGCCAATCAGCGGCGGTAGGACGTCCAACCAATTTCGATCTTGGATGTTTCGCGCACAGAGCATCCGCTAGAGCCGGTGGCGACAAAGGACTGGCAAGGACATGCGAATGCGTTACGAGCACGTTGACGAACACGGTGGACGCACTGGAGACGATATGGGTTCGTCGGGCAGCGGTCCTCGAAGCCGCGCGCGACTGGGTGGCCGGCCCAACGAGAAGGTCGCCGAGATCGCAGATCCGGCCATCACCACTCGGCACAGGCAAGTGATTGGTTTGCAGTTGCGTTCACCTGGTCGCATCCTAAGCACGGCTCGCGCCTGTGTCAAAGCTCACTAGACGTCCCCACCGCGGCCGAGACCCGGCCTGCGGACCGTGCGCCGCGGACCCGACGAGGGACCCGGGTCCGACAGTCGATCTGGATCTTCCCGCGCCGCCGGCCGAACCCTTTGACAGCTTCCGGCCAACCGTCCAGTTCCCGGTTGGTCGGTCACTATGGCAAACGTATGGTTGGCATGGCCACCTCCATCGAACAGCACGTCGACTGGATCACCGACTGCTGACCACCCTGCGCGACAGCCGCAAGCACACCGCCGAGGCCGACCCCGATGCCCAGGACAGGTGGGTCGACCACGTCAACGAGGTCGCCTCGTACTCCCTCCTGATGAACGCGAACTCCTGGTTCCCCGGCGCGAACATCCCCGGCAAGCCCCGCGAGGCGCGCAGCGCCTTCCCGTCGCACGTGAAGTGCGCGTCCGGGCCGAGCATGAAGGCGTGGGTCTTGTTGGTGGACAGTGCCTTTGACAAAGACTCGGTGGTGGCGGGCGCCGGGACCGTCTTCAGGGCGGTGTAGACGTTTATGACCGTCTGGAAACCGTCGACGGCGTGGAACAGGTCCTCGGTCTTCTTGCCGTTCTTGTCCATCGCCTGGGTGAAGATCTTGGCGTCCGCGTCGTCACCGGTCGGGGAGACGTTGCCCTGGGTCAGGGTCACTCCTCCGGTGTACGTCGCCGCGTTCTTGGAGAAGTCGGTGGTGCCACACGAGGCGACGCCGTACAGCGGCTTGGTGAACCCGAGCGACAGCGCGGCCTTTAGTCCCGCCGTGCAGGTGGTCGGGTCCGCGAGCATGATGATCGCTTCGGCCTTGGAGCCGTGATCGTCGAGAGCGTGGAGGTCAGGTCCGGCGACGGGTATGGGACGGGGTACACGTCCACCGTCAGGCCGGCCTTCTTGAACCCGGCTTCGGTCGCCTTCACCACGCCGATCGCGCCCGACACGTTCACGTGGACGAGGGCGACGTTCTTCAGGCCCTTCTCCTGGACCGTCTTGGCGATGGCGAGCATTCCGCTCACGCCGCTCGAGGAGAAGATGAACGCCTTGCCCTCGGCCTTGAGGACGTCGGACGAGAACCCGGAGTTGACGACCAGCGGGACGCCGGCCTTGCCCGTGACGGCGACCACGGCGTTGTCATTGCCGACCGTGCCCAGAAGGACGGCGATGGAGTTGGAGGTGACCGCCTTGTTGGCGCAGTTCGTCACCGTGGCGGGAGTGCTGTCGTCCCGGCAGCGCGCCGCTCGCCGCCCGTGGGCTCGCCGTCGGGATCCTCAGCGACTCGATGGTCACCCCCGACGACGATCGGCTCACCGCGCTGACCATCGAGGATGTCGAGACACCGGCCCTGCTGTCGCTGGTATGGCGCCCGGCTCACAGCCCCGCGGTGCGGCGGCTGGTTGAACACAGTCGACAGACGTTCGCCGGAGCACCGCCAAGGCCAGCCTGACCCTGCCGAGCATCCACGCTCCAACGGACCGCCCTCGTCATGTTCTGGCGACGGCGGCCGACATAAATCGTTCGATACCGATCGGCTTGTCTGCGATGGTCTGGGCATGTTGACGGAGGTGACGGCGCACACGGAGTACGGGAACAGGGAGCTGGCGCTGGCCGGGGAGATCCTGCGGACCGTCGTGGGCTCCGGGCTGCACGGCATCGCGATCGCGGGAACCGACGACCACGACGAGATGGGCGTCTTCGTCGAGCCGTCGCAGCATGTCCTGGGCATGGCCGGCAGGTTCGACCACTACGTGTACCGGACCCAGCCCGAAGGAGCCCGCTCCGGCCCCGGCGACACGGACCTCGTGATCTACGCGCTGCGCAAGTACCTGCGGCTGGCGACCCTGGGCAACCCGACCGCGCTGTTGCCGTTGTACGCGCCGGCGGACGCGGTCCTGGTCCTGACCCCGCTCGGTGAGGAGCTCCGCGCGCTCGCGCCCGCGATCCTCTCCCAGCGCGCGATCCGCCGTTTCCTCGGCTACCTCGCCGGCCAGCGGGCCCGCATCGGTGGCCAGGCCACGCCCGCGGGCCGAGGCGCGGCGACGCGGCGAGGCGGCTACGCGCGCCCGGAACTGGTCGCCAGGTACGGCTACGACGTCAAGTTCGCCTCGCACGCGCTGCGGCTCGCGTGCCAGGGCCGTGAGGTCGCCGCCCACGGACGGATCACCCTTCCGATGCCCGACAACGAGCGCGAGCGCGTCCTGCGGGTCAAGCGCGGTGACGTTCGCGACGTCGCCCAGGTCCTCGCCGAGATCGCCGCCGTCGAAGCCGAGATCATCAACCTGCTCGAGACCGGTCGCACCCCACTCACCCCCGACCCCGACCTCACCACCATCGGCGACTGGTCAGCGGACGCCCACCGCCGCCACTGGGGCTGGGCAGCCGACTGACCGCGCACCCGCCCGCCGGCGCCATTTCGTCACGATCAGGCGCGGGCGGGCGTTCTGCGAGGCTACCGACACATGGGGCCTTGGCGGCCGAGCCCGGCGATGGCGTCCGCGGCGCTCGCCTGCAGCGCGACCGTCACCTCGACCTGCCGCGCGGCGCAGGCCTGGTCGAACACCGGGATGAACGTTCGCGACGACGCGCGGCCCACGGTGTGGCCGCTCAGGTGGTCTGGTATCCGTCGAGCCAGCCCAGCAGCAGGCGGTTGAATGCCTCAGGGCGTTCCTGGTGGAAGAAGTGGCCGGCGCCTTCCCAGAGGTGGATCTCGTCGTGCTTGCCGGTCGGGAGGGCCCTCTCGAAGTCGGCGGCGGCCTGGGCGGCGTGCACCGTGAGCCGGGGATGGCGCCGCGCCTTCAGGTAGGTCGTGGCCACCTCGCCGCGTCCGATACCGTCTTCGCCCTCGTAGAGGCCGAGGATGCAGCCCGTAACGACGTGCTGCGGTGTGCCAAGCAGCCGGCGGCGGTGCCATGCCGGCAGGTTCGGTGGGGTGGTGGGGGTGTAGAAGGCGGACCCGAACATGGCCACGGCGGCGGCGAGAGGTGCGGGTCCTCGCATCGCCGCGATGACGGCGGCCAGGGCCGCGTCGGGAGCGTTGTAGACCGGGTCGACCAGGACGAGCGCGCGGACGAGCTCGGGGTGGCGCACTGACAGTGCGGAGGCGACGACGGTGCCCATCGAATGTCCGACGACGACCGCCGGACCGCTGCCGAGGTGGCGCAGCAGGGCCGCCGCGTCGTCGGCCAGCACCTGGGGGCGGTACAGGCCGGCTGGCGCCGAGGACCGTCCGTGCCCGCGGTGGTCGAGGGCAATGACGCGGTGGCCGTCGAGCAGGGCGGGAATCTGCCACGACCAGTCATGGGAGTCGCAGGCCCAGCCGTGTAGGAGCAGCACCGGCGGACCGTCGCCCTCGTCAGTGAAGAACAGTTCCGCCCCGCCATGCCCAAAGATCGGCATCGAGTTCCTCTGCTTTCACGAAAGTGCCCTGTGCACACGGGTGACAGAGCAAGATGTCCGCTGATCGCCTCGCGTCGGAAGAGGGAAGGGAGATATCGACCTGGCCAGGCCAGGAGGTGTGGACGGGCAGGCGCGTGAGGTTGGGAGCGGAGGAGGAGTCGGTGTCGACAATATCCCGACTCATGCCGGGAGGCCGACGTCGGCCTGGCGGCGGGGCCCGCCGCGCGAACCCGGCGGTTGGGCGGCGACCGCGCCGACGCCGGCCGCGACTTCGATGTCGAGATGCAGCTTGCGCCGGGCCGGTTGAGGAGGGCGGGCGCGCGCCCTGCTCGACGTCGGCGGCGACCGGCCGCATGCCGACAGACTCTGCCTTGTTTCGCGGCCACCGTCAGGTCCGGCAGCCTGGGACAGCAGGTGGGTAAAATCTGTCCTCGTGACAGAGCCGATTTCTCTGCGTGAGCGCGCAAGGCAGGCTGTGCGCGCCGAACTGATTCGCTGCGGCATGCATCTTTTCGCGACCAACGGGTACGAGACGACCACGGTCGCGCAGGTCGCACAGGCGGCGGGCATGTCCGAGCGGAGTTTCTTCCGTTACTTCGCTTCCAAGGGCGAACTAGCCCTGGCAAGCCAGGCGCAGATCGGCCAGATGCTCGCCGCACGGCTCGCCGAACGCCCCAGGTCGGAGCAGCCCTGGCTCGCGCTGCGGCGCACGTTCGACCCGGTTGTGGCGGCGATCGACACCAACGCCGAAGGGCGCTCGCTACGCCTCATCGAGATGCTGCACAACACTCCCGAACTACATCGCGCCCGACTCGAGCAGCTCGACAGCTGGGCGCGTCTTCTGGCGCCCCACGTTGCGGTCCATCTGGACGACCCGCCGTCGGGGGATTTTCCCGATCCTCGCGCGGCGGCGATCGCGGCAGCGGCGGTCGCCTGCTACCAGACGGCCCAGGCCGCCTGGTTGAGCACGAAAGGCAGCGTCTCCATGAGCACGCTCCTCGACCGGGCGATGGAAGCTGTCGCCGGTATCGGCGAACTCAAGGCAAAGCGCGATTCTTCGGAGGCTGCGCAGGCATGACCCGCAGCCCGTTCGGCTGAACGGGCCGCGGGCATGCGTGTGCCGCGCCCGGTTCGGGTCAGTGTAGCTATCCCACTTTTTTCTGATCCGGCGGCGCTGTTGCATTGCCTGAGGCCGCGGTCCGTGCTGGCGGCCGAGGCACGATCGGATGGTGTCTCGCTGCCGCCCTCGCCCGCTGGTCCCGCTTGCAGAAAGTGCCTCTCGACTCGGGCTCGGACAGGGACCTAAGACACCCGTATCCTCCCAAGTCAGAGGCACTTTCCCGTCACCGGGGCACCCCCACCACGAAGATCGCACCACGCCCGGCGTGAAGCCGAGGCTAGGTCAGTTGTTTGCCGCAGCGCAGGCTCGGGTGCAGTGGTACGAAGCTGCGGCCGTCGTCGGAGATCCGGACGAACTCGAGGCACTTGCTGGGCTTACCGAGGTTCGTGCTCAAGTCGACGGGCGCGGGCAGCAACCCGTCGCCGTCATAGTTGTGCACGTTGCGCAGGGCCCGGATGAAATCGGCGCGGGTCGGGCAGCTTCCGGCTTCCTGGAGGCCGCGGATGAACATGTCCGCCGCCAGCCAGCCGTCGACCGCGCTCTGCTGGTTCGGCGGCTGGATCTGCGGCGCGTACTGGGCCATGGCCGCGAGGAGCCTCTGGTGTGCCGGGG
>Ga0068863_100002089_pt1 | contig 19800 bp, 22 predicted proteins | sample KBSSwiS62_FD_66596 | JGI IMG/M metagenome (GOLD analysis project Ga0068863, IMG submission 66596) | Switchgrass rhizosphere microbial communities from Kellogg Biological Station, Michigan, USA - KBS Switchgrass S6-2 | ecosystem: Host-associated > Plants > Roots > Rhizosphere > Soil ...
TGCGTGCCTATGTGCTGGTGAGGATCATGATCGTTGGCCTTGTTGGTCTCATTCCGTTCACGATCGGGCGTGAGCTCTGGTGATTGCCGAGCGGGTCAGAGATGGACGGCAGTGGCGCAGACGAAGATCGTCGAAAAGCCGGGTGTCATCTGGTCGGCATGATCCGGCTTCTCTCGTGGGTTGAGGTGCACAAAGCTCGGGGCGCGGGCAAGATCAGGCGCCTCTAGTTCAGATTTTGCGGGCAGCCGGTCTGGCTGCGTGGGGTAGAGTATATGCAATCAGATAGCGCACTCGTAACTGGAGCCTCCGGCGGGCTGGGCGTCGCATTAGCGAACGATCTGGCGAGGCGAGGCTATCCTCTCGTCCTCACGGCCCAAAGACGTGCTGCGCTGGAAGACGTGGCCCGCCGCATTCGCGATACTTATGGAGTTCCCGTCATCGTCCAGCCCGGTGACCTTTCCAAACCGGCTGGCGTGACCGAATTGCTTGCTGCGCTGGACGCTCAACACGTTCGGCCGTCCATCCTTGTCAACAATGCCGGCTTTGGCCTCAACGAACGTTTCCAGGAGCACAGTTTGGAACGGCTCGAGGCCATGCTGCACCTGAACATTGTTGCCCTGACCGCGCTTACCCATGCCTACGCGCAACGGATGAAAGCGGATGGGGGCGGGCACATCCTGCTTGTGGCGAGCCTCGCCGCCCATATGCCGGCCCCCTTGATGGCCGCTTATGGCGCGTCGAAAGCCTATGTTCTGTCGCTGGGCGAGGCGCTCCATGTCGAACTCGCCCCGGATGTCGGCGTGACGGTCCTGTCGCCCGGATACATGGAAACCGGCTTTGACGAAGCTTCAGGGTTCTGGCCCAACGCGGCGACCAAACGAACGGCGCTTCCACCTTCGACCGTCGCGCGGATCGGACTCGATGCCTTGTTCGCCGGCAAGGCCTCGATCGTGGCCGGCAATGCGAACAAGCTCGCGGCCATGCTGGGACGCGTTCTCCCCCGAACATTCATGGCGCGGCAGCTCTACAAGTCAGCCGGGGAACGGTACCAGGAAGGCTAGGGTGCCTGAGCCATTGGGAATCGGCCAAAGCGGGGGCCTCAGGCGGGTCGAAACATATGGAAGAGGCGATCCTGGGTGACGTCAAAATAATCTCCGAGGCCGCCGCCGCGCATGATCGGTCGTGCAGTGCTGGTCCTGTAAACTCCGTCGTCGATCAATCCGTGGTCAATATGAATGCCGACGGCCTCACCCAGAACAAGCCACTGCTCGAGCGCTTCGTCGGCTTTGCCCTTGAGCTGGATGATTTGAGTGACCCGGCATTCGAATTGAACGGGGCTGGCGGCAACGCGAGAAGGCGCAACCATGTTCGAAGGTGCCTTCTCAAGCCCGGCCAGCACGAATTCATCGACGTCGGCTGGCACCGTGGCGGAACTGACGTTCATCGCTTCTGCGAGCTCGCGTGTAACAAGGTTCCAAACAAATTCACGGGTCGATCGAGCATTGGTGACGCTATCTTTAAGGCCCTGTGAGCTGAACCCTATGATCGGTGGATCGTAGTTGAACAGATTGAAGAAGCTGTATGGCGCCAGGTTCGCTTTCCCATCCTCGCTGAGGGTGCTGATCCAGCCAATCGGACGTGGCGCGACGATCGAATTCAAAGGATCATGTTTAAGCCCATGCCCTTTGCTTGGCTCATAGAAGTGACGCGCACTCATAACATTTCTTCCGAGAATGGATGTGTTCTATCTTTCTTCGACTTATGGAGGCCCGTTCGCGATGCACTCAGGTCATGTATCTGCCGGCATCCACATGAATGGTTTGGCCTGTCAGATATTCGGTCTCGATGATCATCCGTGTCGCCGGCCACAGTTCTTCGGGGCGCCCCATACGCCCTAAGGGCAGATCTTCGGTGGGACCTGCATCAATCGCGTTGGCCATTCTGCTCTCGATCAGTGCGGGCGCTATGGCATTCGCTGTGATCCGGTGCAGGCGGAGCGCGGTGGCATAGGCGTGCATCAGGCTCTCGACGCCGCCTTTCGAAGCGGCATAAGCGGCTGATAGTCCGCCGCCAGTGCGGGCGGCGGCCGACGACATGAAGATAAGCCGGCCACCGTCCCGGGTCATGTGGGGCCATGCCGCTTGCGAGACAAGAAACGCGCTCGTCAGGTTTGCGTGAAGCGTCTTTTGGAAAAGCGCGAGATCGAGACGGTCGATCGGGCATACTTCGCCGATGCCGGCGTTGTTGATCACGCAGTCGATGCGACCGAAGTGTGCGAGCGTCTGCTTGATGAGGCGCCGAGCATCCTCGGCGATGCTGACATCCGCCCGGATACCGATGCCGTCCTCCAGGCGAGATATCAACTGGTCAACCTCGGCGCTCTCCGCGCGATAATTTACAGCGACATGGTGCCCCTCGGCGGCGGCCGCGGCGGCCAGTGCGGCGCCGATGCCGCGTCCAGCGCCCGTGATCAGGATGACCTTTGCCGAAGGCTTGTGGATGTTCTGCATGATCGTTCAACTCGATGGAGGGCTGGGTGCTTACCGTCCGCGGTAGGCGGTTCTCATCTTATTTGACGCGCCGCCAGTCGATCCGGATCTCCGTGCCCTCGGGCCGCCGAAATCTCTCAGTCATGCGGTCGCCATCAACAATGAGCGTCAGGTCGTCACGGGTCCGGACGCTACCTACCCAATTGGGGAATGTTGCTCCCTCGACGCGGTTCCCGCTGAACTCTCCCATCTTATCGACCGTGTAAGTGCCGAAGAAGCCGATGCTGCGCGACATGGCGGCGCGATTTTCAGCATCCGTTCCCTCGCCGCGAGCATCGGACACAAACCGGGGAATGTCAGCGTCGGTAAGGACTTCCACGAAGTGCATGTCGGGCGTGAAGACGAGGAGACCGTTGGGCTTCTCCCCATATGCGGGAGTATTTTTGCCGCTGGGGTCGATCGTAGCCGATATCATCCGCCACGTGCCTACGACCTGGTTTGTGCCGGACGCCTGAGCGAAGGCGTGAGACGGGATAGTGAAGGCAAGAGCCAACATAGCTGCTCGAACGGACATGCTGTGTCCTTTCCTGTTGATGAGGTTCATGGCCCATGCGGCTGCTGCGGATCACAGATCCTGCCGATCCGCGGACGCCGCGATCTCCTGCTGCGCCTCAAGGGCGGCCAGGCGTGCCGAAAGTGCCCGCGAAATAGAGGAATAGGCCGTGCTGCCTAGAGCCAACCGCAGCGGTGGGGCGTTGCTTTGGGCGGCCGCGATAATTGCGGCTACCGTCCGTGCTGCGTCGCCCTTGATCTCAAAACTGCCGTCGCTGATCGCGCGGCGTACGGTGCCGGCGGGAGTTTCCTCGTAGGCGGGTGAGGCCTCCGCAAGGTCAAGATTAGCCCCGAAATTGGTGCCCGTCGGCCCCGGCTCGGCAATGATGAAGTCGATGCCAAAGGGCGCGACTTCCTGGGCGACGGACTCGACGAAGCCTTCGATGCCCCATTTGGTCGCATGGTAGAGGCTGAAGCCCGGATAAGCGATCTGCCCGCCTTCGGAAGAAACCTGGACAATCCTCCCGCCGCCTTGTTTTCGCAAATAGGGCAGTGCGGCACGGATCAGATGGATTGAGCCCGCAAGGTTGGCGGCGATTTGTTGATCGATTTGCGTGTTCGAGAGCTCTTCTGCAGCCCCGAACAGGCCGTAGCCTGCATTGCTGACGATAACGTCTATCCGTTCATGGCGCTCGAACGCGCTCTCGATGGCGGCGATAATGCTGTCCGGCTCCAACAGGTCGAGATGGACAACATCCAGGCGGGCGGGGTGACGCTGCCCGAGCTGCGCCAGCGCCTCGGCACGGCGTGCCGTGGCGATCACCGTATGACCTTCGGCATGCAGCTGTTGCGCCATCTCCAGGCCGAGGCCCGAAGTTGCGCCGGTAATGAGCCATGTCTTCGGCATGTCGACCTCCATCTGTGCATTTAGATGTAGAGGATAGACATTGGTGATATAAGATCTTCAAATTGAGATGACGTGGTGAAGATTAGTCACGAATGATGCGCCCGAGCCTGAACGATCTGGCCGCTTTCGCAGCGGTGGCCAACCACCTCAGTTTCCGTGAGGCGGCTGACACGATGGGAGTTTCGCGCTCCGCGCTCAGCCACGCGATAATCGGTCTTGAGGGAAAGCTGGGCGTCCGGCTTTTCAACCGAACGACCCGCAGCGTCTCGCTCACCCAGGCTGGCGCAAACCTGCTGGCGCGTCTCGACCCGGTTCTGCAGGATCTCGACCAGGCGCTCGACACGCTGGCGGAGGAACGTGGCACCCCCAGCGGCGCGCTGCGGATCAATTCGAACAAGAGCGGCGCCAGCATCCTGCTCGCAAATGTCGTGCCGCGATTTCTGGATCTCTATCCCGACGTAGAGCTTGATCTGGTGTCCGAGGGGCGCCTCGTCGATATCGTAGAGCAGGGCTTCGATGCCGGCGTACGATTGCTCGAGTCCGTGCCGCGGGACATGGTCGCGGTGAAGTTCGGGGGCGATGTCCGGTTCATCACCGTGGCCGCACCCTCCTACCTTGAGGGCAGCAAAGCACCGAAGACGCCCGACGAGCTTCATGCGCATCGCTGTATCCGTCAGCGTCTGCCGAGCGGGAAGCGCTATCGCTGGGAGTTCGTCAAACGCGGCGCTGAGATCGCGATCGACGTGCCGGGCAACCTCACGCTCGATGACAATGACCTTCTCGTGCGGGCCGCGGCGGCCGGGCGCGGCATTGCGTATGTTCCCGAGCACTTCGCCAAGCCATTTCTGGCGTCGGGTGAGCTTGTGACCGTCCTTGATGACTGGTGCCCGCCGACACCGGGCCTGGCGCTCTACTATCCGAGTAGCCGGCACCTAGCGTCGCCGCTTCGGGCCTTCATCGACCTACTGAAGCGGCTGGACGGGAACGGATGACATTGCGAAGGCGAACAGTATCACCTCACGGCCAGGCGGGAGGCCGACTGCCGAAGATCTCTGGAGTGCGCCCGGTGCGCAAGTTGGCATCGACGCCCAGGGCCTCTCGATTCTGCCGGCTTTTCGCCGGGGTCGTACTATCTGCTATTTTCTGCGTTCCGGTTGGAGCGCAATCTGTCGGTGGCCCGGTTTATACTAATCCCGCGCCTGCCGTTGCGCCCCCGGTCGATCGGAGGTTCGAAGGCTTGGTCGACCTCCACGTCGACGCGACGGACGTCGCGCACCGCATCTTCTCCGTGCGGCAGCGGATTCCAGTCGTCGATGGTGGCGCACTGACGCTCCTGTATCCCAGATGGGAACCCGCCAGCCACGGGCCGAGCCTCACCGTTACCGATCTCGCGGGTCTCGTCATCGAAGCGGCGGGCCGGCGCGTTCCGTGGCGACGCGATCCCTACGAGCCGCATGCCTTCCACCTGGACGTGCCACCCGGCACGAAGGTCATCGACGTGCGCTTCCAGATGGTCGCGGGCGGCGATCTGCTAACGCCCGACATCGTGTCGGTACCGTGGCAGCGCCTTATCCTTTATCCGGCCGGCTGGTATGCCCGGAACATCCCGGTGGCGGCCACGCTGACTTTGCCGGCGCAATTGCGCCTCTTCACCGCGCTGGACGTTGAGGGCAGGGAGGGCCCGACCACGCGGTTTCGAGTGACGGCGCTGGAGACGCTCCTCGACGCGCCCGTGCTCGCCGGTCGCTACGCGACGCAGGTGCCGCTCACTGCTGCTGGCTCCGAGGCCGTATCGCTCGACCTTGTCGCACAGCGATCCGACGATCTCGTTGTCCCGGCTGAACGGATCGCCGAGTTGCGCAGGCTGATCGGACAGATCCGCGCCGTCTTCGGGCCGACCCCCTTCGCACGCTACGATATTCTCGCACGACTGAGCGACGATGGTTCATCCGGGGGCACGGAGCATCGGACATCCAGCGAAAACGCGTTGGCATCCACGCTGTTTCAGGACTGGCCGAACCAGATCCTCTCGCGCGACCTGATCGCCCACGAGATCGTCCATGCCTGGAATGGCTTCTATCGAACGCCCGCGGACCTCTGGGCGCCCACGCCCAACGTCCCCATCGCTGGCAGCCTGCTTTGGATGTACGAAGGGCAGACCGAGTTCTGGGGGCGGGTGCTGGCCACGCGAGCGGGCCAATTCACGCCGGCAGAACTGCGCGACCGGCTGGCGATGGACGCAGCTGAAGTCGCCATGCGACCCGGCCGAGCGTGGCGGCCGCTGTCCGACGACGTCAACTATCCATCCTTCATGCTGCGCCAGGCGGTGCCATGGCGCGACTGGCAGCGCCGGCGAGACTATTATTCGGAAGGCGTCATGCTGTGGCTGGCTGTCGATGCTGAGCTGCGTGAGCGCAGCAAGGGTCTTCGTAGCATCGATGATTTCGCACGCGTCTTCTTCGCCGGCGCCGCCCCCGAGGCAACTGTCCGTACCTATGCATTCGCGGACATATGCCATGCGCTCAACCAGATCGCGCCTTCGGACTGGGAAGGCTTCTTGCGGGCCTGGATCGAGGGACATGACGAGTTCGACACGACCAGTGGCCTGGCTCGACACGGGTGGCGGCTGATCTACACTGACGTCCCCACGGCAACGTTCCGGGCGAACGAGGAGGAGGCCGGGGTCGTTGATCTCACCTATTCGATCGGGCTGACCGCGCGTGCCGACGGCACGGTGCGCGCGGTGGCATGGGACGGTCCCTCCTATCAAGCCGGACTGCGGCCGGGAGTTCGAGTAATCGCCGTCAATGGTGCACCGTACGGGCGTGACGCCATGCTGAATGCGGTCCGCGACTCCGCGAACCATCCCGTCATGCTCACCATTGAGCAGGATGGGCATCGCTCAGAGGTCCGGGTCCGATATGCCGGTACGCTTCGCTATCCGCAGCTCGAACGCATTAAGGAGCGACCGGACACGCTCGCGAGACTGGTCGCCGCCCGCTGAAGATCGCGACAGGCTGAAATGGGACCGACCGGCCTTCACATGGTCGATTGGCGCGATCGGATTTGTTGCGAGCAACCGGCTTGCCCATGTTTTCTCCATGTAAGGTCCCGACACCTTTTCGCTGCCGAGCGGCGTGCTGTCGAAGCTCGGCGGCATGCCGATCGAGGGCCTGCGCGGGCGGGCCGGCGTGGCACCGTCGAACGCATGGGCGACGAGCGAATTCTCTCCGGATTTGGGAGGCGGCCGAGGAGGGATTCAATGACCGCGGCGCAGGCATCCGCTTCGGCGACGAAGCCATAGTACGTTATAGCTTGCTCCAGGCGAGCGGACCGGTCCCGTGGCTGCTCGTGGATATGACGATGGCTACGCTGCGCCGACACGCTCGGAAGCACCGGCGGGCAAGTTGCACCGATCCGGCTCAAGCTGACGCGGCGCCTGAGCGACGAGCCGCTTCGTCGAAATTCCGGCCTCCACTCCTTACACCATCGTGCATCACTCCCGCTCCGCAGCCGCAGGGACGCCACTATTGCTGCCGGACCGGCGCAAAATCATCCCCCCGTGATGGAGGGTGTTAGCGTCGACAAAGTCGCCGTCGGCCGTGAAGCCGGTATCGTCCCAATATTCAATATGCGCACCACTAACCTCATAGCGCCCTTCATAGGCGCGTTCGCGAGTGCCGCGCGCTTCGACGTAGCGCCCGTTGGGTAGGAGCTCGTGGCGAACGCGACCGTCGTCGGTGACCCACATGCCGGAATAAGGATGGTCAGTCTGCAATCTGGTCTCCTGCGCTGGCGCGAAGTTGCTCAAGAATATGGCGGTCAACATGACCGCAAAAGCCGCGCGCATGATCGTCTCCTCGGCCTGATCGATGTTCGGCGCGGGGGTCCGCCAGGGACTGCGACGCCGACGGCAGCCGAACCTGCCGCGGCGTTATTGGGAGCGTGGCTCGTTGTTTTCGACCACCTGCTGATAGGCGACGAGGTCCAGAAAGGCCTCCGCCTCGACGGCACGGCCGCCGTTCATCCGCAATATCCACACGAACTGATTACGATAGGGCGCTCCCGATGTGGTCGTGGCCGATCCGTCAAAGCGAACGATGACCACGTCTCCATCCGCCCAGATGCTTCGAACTTCCGGCATGACTGGCCCCGTCAGACGGCTGATCAGTGGCGCCGAGGCTCGCCGCGAGAAATCCTCGAGACCGCGGTACGTGCCGGCGACCGGGCCTGAGCCGCGAATCGTCCAGACGATGTTGGGCGCGAGAAGCTCCGCAAAGACGTCACCGCCGGCACGCCATGTCTCGAAGGCAGCTTTGACGATGGCCTTGTTGCGCGTCTCGACGGTAGCCTCCCGGACCGCGGTGCGGGCGTGCGCTGCGCCTTGGGCTTGGGCCGCCGATGCGACTGTGATCAAGAACAGCGAGGCGAGTGCTAGCGCGCAACGGGCATCAACAAGTCGAGCACTCAGTTGGATGATGCTCATGTCAGATCCTTTCTCAGTTTGCCGATAGGGCGACGGGGCCGGCGTGCGCGGGCCGCGATTACCGTTCTGCGCGGCGCTCAGGCGCGACGCGCCACCGCGGCTCCGCCGAAGAAGAGCTGCTGAACCATCGGGCGGTTGACGAAGCGCGCGGGGAATATCGCGGCGGGTTCGCTTGCCAGGTTCAGGCGATCGAGCTGGTCCGGCGACAGCGAGACATTCAGAGCGCCCAAGTTCTCCTCCGCCTGAGCGAGGGTGCGGGCGCCGATGATGGGCGACGCGACCGCGGGGTTCGCGAGCGTCCATGCCAGTGCGATCTGGGCTGGCGTTGATCCCACTTCCTCGGCCACGGCGCGAACTTCGCGCGCAATTTCGATCGAGCGCTCGTTCAAATGTCCCGATGAAGCGATGACGCCCTTACGGCTGGGAGACACCGCCGCATCGCGTGAGTCCTCAACGTCCGCCTTGGTGTATTTGCCGGCCAGCACGCCGCCGCCGAGCGGCGACCACGGGAGCACGCCGAGTCTCATCGCCGCGGCCATGGGCATGAGCTCATGCTCGACGGTGCGTTCCACCAGGCTATATTCGATCTGCAGCGCAATGAAGGGCGACCACCCACGTAGGTCGGCAAGGGTCTGCATTTCAGCGATGCGCCACGCGGCCGTATTGCAGATGCCAACATAGAGGATCTTGCCAGACCGGACGAGATCGTCGAGCGCTCGCATCACCTCATCCGGCCCTGTAGTCATGTCCCACCCGTGGAGGTACAAGAGATCGACCCGGTCGGTGGCGAGCTGTTTCAGGCTTTGTTCGACCGAGCGCGCCATGTTGAGGCGGTGGTTGCCGCCCGAATTGGGATTGCCGGGCTCTCTAGCCATCGTGAACTTCGTCGCGAGGACGAGCCGCTCTCGCTTGCCGCCGACGAACTCTCCAAGGAAGCGTTCGGCCGCTCCGTTGGTGTAGTTCACCGAGGTGTCGATGAAGTTGCCGCCCTGATCCACATAGAGATCGAATATGCGGCGGGCCCCGCCGCTATCCGCGCCCCAGCCCCAATCCGATCCGAATGTCATGGTGCCAAGGCTCAACGGCGAAACCCGCAAGCCCGAACGCCCCAGCAACCTGTAATCGGTGAGTTTCATCTTCCGGCCCTCCTCAGTTCCATCCACCCCGGAATAGGAGCCGCGGGCAGTGCGGACAATTTGCCCAATCATAACCACGCTGGTAATCTGAGATTACCAATGACCACAGACCTCACAGGAATTTCGGTCTTTCTGGCCGTCGCTAAGATGCGCAGTTTCCGTGCGGCTGCGGAGCATCTCGGCGTGACGCGGCCGGCAGTCAGCCAGACCATCCGTCGGCTGGAAGATCGCCTTGGCGTGGCGCTGGTCCAGCGCACGACGCGAAGCGTTAATCTGACCGAGGCCGGCGAACAGCTTTTCCAGCGTGTGGCGCCGGCGATCGCCGAAGTCGGCTTGGCCTTGGACGCCACAGCGGATCGGGACAGCGCGCCGAGCGGCCTTTTGCGGCTGGCGGTATCGTCGATCGCGGAACGGTTCATTTCGGGGCCACTGCTGGCCGACTTCGCGGACGCCTATCCGGCAGTCCAGATCGATGTGACCGTCACGGACGAGGAATTCGATATCGTCGCGGAGGGCTATGATGCGGGAGTGCGGCTTGGCGAAGTGATAGATCAGGACATGATCGCCATCCCGGCGTCAGGCGAGCAGCGCCAGATCGCGGTCGCCGCGCCCGCCTATGTCGAGCGCTTCGGCAAGCCTTCGCATCCCTCTGAACTGGCCCAGCACCGCTGCATCGGCTGGCGTCCCGCGCCCCAGACAGCTCCATACCGCTGGGAGTTTGGCGAACAAGGGCGCGAGTACGACGTCGCCGTCAATCCGGAGATCACCACTAATGACATGTGGCTGATGATCCGCACCGCCTGCGCAGGGGGTGGGATAACCTTCGGTATGGAAGAGACCTTCAGGCCCTATGTCGCCTCCGGCCAGTTGGTGCCTCTCCTCGAGGACTATTGCCCAACATTCGCGGGCTTCTTCCTCTATTTCCCAAATCGCCGGAATCTCGCCCCGAAGCTGCGCGCCCTGGTCGACCACGTGAAGCGCTGGCAGTAGTAGGGACGGGATGCTTCAGAGCGCGAGCTCCCAGGGCAGCGCCCCGGGGAGAATACGCGCCGATGCCGCGTTCACTATCTTTGGGGGGCAGAAAGCGCCGTGATCGAGCGCTCCGCTTGCGCGACTGCGGTAGCACGCTGTTCGTCTCCGAGGAGCAGCCCCTCCGCTATGACAAACTCAGGCGTGATACCGATGAAGCCGAGAACCGTCTTGAGATAGGTCTCGGCATGCTCGTGCCCTCTTATTGGCGCACCTTCGCTGTAGAGCCCGCCTCGCGAAAGAGCGACAATGACCCGTTTGTCGCCAGCCAACCCGACCGGGCCTGCCTCGCCATAGCGAAAGGTCTTGCCGGCAATCAGGATGCGGTCGATCCAGGCCTTGAGCTGGCTCGACACAGTGAAATTGTACAACGGCGCGCCGATCACCACGACATCCGAGGCCAGGAACTCGTCGAGCACCGCCGTGCTCTCCCCCGGCGCCGGCATGTCGACCAGCGTGAGATGGCCGAATGGCGCGGCAACGAGATCGCGATACGTGACCTCAAGATCGGGAGCAGCTGCTTTTAAATGCTTGACGATTTCGGCCGAAAGCTTGCGGCTGACCGACTGCTCGCCTGTGATCGCGCTGTCGACATGCAGGAGTTTCAATTTGTGCCTCACTTACAATTTGTTCCTACCTCCTACGTGCGATAGGGAAGGGTGCATCGCAAGACGGCACATTTTTGTAACTGGAGGCACCTTGGTGTGACCGATCACCCCATCGAACATGATCCGGGAAGTTGCATGCTCGTCAGTGACGTGCTCGCCCGGGTCGGCAGCAAATGGAGCATCCTCATCATCGGCGCCCTCGGCCACGGGCCGCGCCGATTCAGCGAACTGAAGCGGGACGTTCAGGGCATCTCCCAGCGGATGCTGACGCTGACGGTTCGCGGGCTGGAGCGGGACGGCCTCATCGAGAGAACAGTAACGCCCAGTATTCCGCCGCGCGTCGACTATGCGCTCACGGATCTCGGCCGTTCCCTGCTCAAGCCGGTCAGCGCCTTGGGGGAGTGGGCAGTCGAGAACCGGACAGCGGTGGAACGTGCGCGCCTCACTTTCGACAAGCGTGCATAGCTCTGCCAAATGGCCAGTCCTATGGCTCAAAAGCAGCCGGCACCCACGGCGTCTTTGCGGGGCTCGTGGGATGGCTGCTTTTCGCCTGGTCGAAGCCAAAAACAGTCTGCCTGCATTCAGAACGCCCTTTAGCGAGCAGCAGAATGCGGACCGGCTACCGTGATCCGTCCGCTTGTCAGTCGCAAAAATCTGTCGTCCGGAAGCAGCGAGAAACGAAATCCCTGTAGCCCATTTCTGGGATCTGCGGGTTTTGGTTCCGCCGACTTTTCGCCCCCTGATCGCCCAAAACTCTGAACGTTAGCGGTCCGCAGCTTCGAAATCACCCTGGCGCCGGGAGATGACTGTAAACCGTAGAGAGCAGATGGTAGCTTTCGGCATCAGCCGCTTTCGATCGACATCCTGCGGACGGTTCTCACAGCATCGCTGAAAGCGCGCGGATTTTCCTGAGGAAGATTGTGGCCCGAGGCGATCGTCCGATGTTCATGCGGCCCGGTGAACATGTCGGCCTGATCCGCCGTCCCGCCCGGCTTGAGCGGATCATCTTCTCCGTCGAGCGTCACCGCCGGGACCGTGATCTTCGGCTTCTTACGAAGGCGCGCTTCGAGGTCCTCATAGGCCGGATCCCCTGCCGCAAGTCCGAAGTCGAAACGATAGGAATGAATTACGACGTCGACAAAGTCCGGATTGTCGAACGATGGCGCGGTCCGCTCGAACGTCGCTTCATCGAAGTTCCAGTTCGGAGACCATTGTCGCCACAGAAGCCGACAAAGATCGCGCCGATTCTCGGCGAGACCCTCGCGACCACGCCCTGTCTGGAAGAGATGCTGATACCACATCACTGACTCAAGAGCCGGCGGAAACGGGTGTCGCATTCGTTCGACGTCAATCACGTCATAGCTGGCGAGCGACACAAGGCCTTCCACACGTTCGGGCCAAAGAGCTGCCGCAACACAGGAGGCGAGACCGCCCCAGTCATAGCCGGCGAGGATCGCACGTTCGATTCCAATCGAGTCCAGCAGTCCGATCAGGTCCGAACCCAATGCTGCCTGCTGTCCGGACCGCATCGTTTCGCCATGTCGAAACCGCGTCGGGCCAAAGCCCCGAAGATAGGGCATGAATACGCGTGCTCCGGCGGCGGCAAGGAGCGGCGCCACGGCTTCGTAGGCGCATATGTCGTAGGGAAAGCCGTGGGATAGCACGACCGGCCACCCGCTAGCGGGGCCAACCTCATCATACGCTATGTGCAGTATGCCAGTTTGCGCATGCTTCATAACCGGTGCCTCATGATCGCAAGGCGTCGTTACCTCTGCAACTCCCGATTGGACCAATCGTGTCCGAACATTTGGTTCGTGCCACCCCAGCGGAAGAGGGTGGATATTTCCCGCCACCGGGCGACGCGCTCGAAAGCCCTGAACGGCAGGCATCGGGGCGAAGGCCGACAGAGCGCGTCATGAATCTACGACCGCGGACCGCATGGGTTCCGTTACCGTGGTCAGAGAAGATCCTCGATCCGGATCGGCAGGTGACGGATGCGCCTGCCCGTCGCATGGTAGACCGCGTTGACGATGGCGGCCGTCGCTCCAACCATGGCAACCTCGCCGATGCCTTTCGCGCCCGAGATGTTGAGGTTGGTGTCGGCGATGTCTAGCAGCTCGACCTCGATATCGCCGATATCGGCGTTCACCGGCAGGACGTAATCGGCCAGGTCGTTGTTCACGATGCGGTTGAAGCGTGGATCGATCTCGCCGATCTCGCGCAGCGCCGCGCCGAAGGCCCAGACGACCCCGCCGCGCACCTGGCTCTCGGCCGTACGGTTGTTGAGAACACGGCCGCAATCGCACAGGCTGACGACACGCGGTACGCGAACCCGGCAGGTCGAGGGCTCAACATGCACTTCGGCGAAATGTGCGATCCAGCTGAACGCCGTGAAATCGGCATATTCGGGCGAGGTCGGCGCGGGTATGCCGGTATTGAGCCGCTGGAATACGTCATCTCCTTGACCAAGTCCCTTATGCGAGACCTCGACCTCAAGGAACGGGCGGCGGGCGCGTGAGAGCGCTGCAGCGACCGGTCCCTTTGCACGGTCTTGGCCAACCAGTGCGACGAGACGCGAGCGCAACTGCTCCGCAGCGGCGCGGGCGGCGGGGGCGGCGCTGGCGCAGCCCCACGAACCGACCGTGATGTGCTGCGGCGCGACACTCGTGTCGCCGAGCGCGATCTCGAGTTTGTCGGGATCAATGTCGAGGACGTTGATGAGCTCGGCCGCGACCGCGCTGCGCATGCCCTGGCCGAATTCATGTCCGGTGATCGCGAGGCGCGAGGTGCCATCGGCATTGACGCGCAGCTTCGCGACCGCCGGTGCCATGACGGCCTTGTAGGCGCCCGCGCCGACGCCATAGCCCACCAGCATGCCGTCGTGCGTGCGCATCGAGCCGGGTTCCGGCTCGCGCTTGTTCCAGCCGAACCGCGCCGCGCCGCGCCGGAGGCACTCGGCCAGGTTCCGAGAGGTGAAGGGCTTGCCGGTGATCGGGTCGTTTTGGGTATCGTTGCGCAAGCGCAGGTCGAGGGGATCAACGCCGAGTTGGTAGGCCAGCTCGTCATAGGCGCATTCAGTGGCGTAGCTGGAGGGATGTTCCTGCGGCGCTCGCTGGTGCGCGGGCGCCTGAACGTCGACGCGCACGCGCTGGTTGGTGGAGCGCCAGTTGGGCGTGGCGTACATGCGGCTGACATGCTCGCCGGCCGCCGCACCGAACTGGTCGAAGCGGCTGTTCTGCTGCTCGATGTCGTACATCACCGCCTCGAACTTGCCCTGTGCGTCGGCGCCAACCTGGACGCGATGACGGCTCATCGGGCGATAGGTGGCGGTGTGGAACAGCTGGCTGCGCGGCATGACCAGCTTGACCGGCCGTTTGAGCAGCATGGCCGCGCGCACGACGAGGGCGGACTGTTGCTGCAGCTGGTTCTTCTGCCCGAAGCCACCGCCGACATAGGGGCAACTGGATTCGAGCGAACTCGGATCCAGGTTGAGCATTCCGGCCAGGCCGAACTTGAAGGCGGCCGAGTTCTGGCTCCCCTCCATGACGATGATCTTACCGTCCGCGAAGGCGGCGGTGGTCGAGATCAGCTCAATAGGGTTGTGATGCTGTTGCGGGTGCAGGTAGCTGGCGTCCAGCTTGTGCGCGGCAACCGCGAAGGCGGCGGGGGCGTCTCCCGCCTGATGATCGACCGCGACGGGATCGCGCTGCGCGCCAGGCTGATCGCGGTTCGAGGCGAAGCTGGTCGGGCGATAGCTGACGGCGACCGCCTCGGCACCTTCGATCGCGGCCTCGAGCGTTTCGGCGACGACGAGCGCAACCGGCTCGCCGCGATGCCGAACCTCGGGCCGCGTCATCGGCTGATAGCCGGGCTTGCCCTCGCCACCGCCGCGCGTCGCTGGAGTCTCATGGATGTCGGTGAAGTCCCGCCAGGTGAAGATGCGAACCACCCCGGGCACACGCGCGGCGGGGTCAACGTCGATCGCGGTGATCTCACCCTTGGCGATCGCCGCCGGAACGGTCATTGCGTGAAGCAGGCCGTCGACAGGCCGGTCGGCGGCGAACATCGCCTTGCCCAGCACCTTTTCACGCGCGTCGATGCGGGGACGGTCCGGATTGCGTTCGATTGGCATCACGCCTTCCTTTCCGCAGCGATGACGACGGCGTCGGCGATCGTGCGCGCGCCAAGTTCGATCTTGAAGGCGTTGAGCCTGCCCGGTCGCGCGTTGGCGAAGGCGGCGCGGGCGGCGCCGAGCGCGGCTTCGCGTGTGGGTGGCTGGCCCTGGAGCGCCGCCTCCGTTTGGCGCGCGCGCCAGGGGCGGGTGCCGACACCGCCCAGCGCGACATGAGCCGTCGTGATCCGGCCCTTGTCGAGCGTCAGGGCGACGGCGGCCGAGGCGAGGGCGAAGGCATAGGACTCGCGGTCGCGTATCTTGTGATAGGTCGAGCGGGCTCCGGCCGGTGTCTTGGGTACGGCGATTCCGGTGATGATCTCGCCCGGCTGGATCGCGAACTCGCGATGCGGCGTTGATCCCGGCAGAAGGTAGAAGTCGGCGATCGGCACGCTGCGCGCACCGCTTGGGCCTATCAATTCAATCGTCGCATCGAGCGCGGTGAGCGCGACGGGCCAGTCGCCCGCCGAGACGGCGGTGCAGGTCGGGCTGGTGCCGAGCACCGCCTGGCCGCGATCGATCCCGCCAATCGCGGCGCACCCCGAACCGGGTTCGCGCTTGTTGCAGGGGTAGATGCCGCCTGCGCCGTTACGAAAATACGGGCACCGCGTCCGCTGAAGCAGGTTGCCGCCGACGGTCGCCATGTTGCGCAGCTGTTGCGACGCGGCCTTCGACAGGCTTTCTGCGAGGACTGGATAGTCGTGGCGGACGATCTCGTTTTCCGCGACGTCGGCCATCAGCGCGCTCGCTCCGAAAAACAATCGATCGCCGCCCGTGTCGATCCGGTCGGCATGCTCGAGGGAGGAGACGTCGATGAGATGCATCGGCCGTTCGACGCCCAGCTTCATCAGATCGTAGAGTGTCGTGCCGCCGGCGATGTAGCGGGCGTCGGCGCCGGCACGCGTGAAGGCGGCAATCGCCTCCATGGTGGTTCGGGCGCGGAGATAGGTCAACTGCCGCATCGCTCAGCCCTTCCGCATCTTGGCCGACGCCTGCTCGATCGCTGCGACGATCCCGACATAGGCGCCGCAGCGGCAGATGTTTCCGCTCATATATTCACGAATGTCATCCCGCGACGAGGCGTGCCCCTCGCGCACACAGGCTATGGCGGCCATGATCTGTCCGGGCGTGCAGTACCCGCATTGCAGGGCGTCGTGATCGATGAACGCCTGCTGCATCGGATGGAGGGTGTCGCCGCCAGCGATTCCCTCGATCGTGACGATCTCGCGTCCGTCGACCTTGGCAGCCAGGGTCAGGCATGAAGCAACGCGGCGGCCGTCCAGATGCACGGTGCAGGCGCCGCACTGACCGTGATCGCAGCCCTTCTTGGCGCCGGTAAGGCCCAGTCGTTCACGCAGCATGTCGAGCAGGGACGCCCGCGCGTCGATTTCGAGGGAGACGCGCGCGCCATTGATGCGGGCCGCGATCGCGACTGTCGAGCCGCTCTCCTTTCCCGAAGCGGGCGCGATAGCGGTTTCCCTGGCCTGCGTTTCCGGGGCGAGCGCGGCGACGCCTGCAACTGCGCCGGCCTGCAGGGTTTGACGGCGCGTTATGTCGAGCACCGTCGATTTGGACTGGGTCACAGCAGGCCTCCTCCTTTTCACAGCTCGCGCCCCAAGCGCGTATCGACGGACCAGGCGACCGCACCGTTCATGGAGATCAGCAAAGCGATGAGGCCGAGGATGATGGGGTATTCGATGCCACGATCGATCCAGGGATAGGTGGGTCCGAGCGCAAAGCAGATCGCGGCCATCTGTACGGCGAGCATCGGCGCGAAAAGCCGCGTCGCGAAGCCGAGCGCGACGGCGAGCCCGCCCAAGGTCTCGAGCAGCGCGACGAACAATGCCAGTTGCGGCGCAAAGGGGAGGCCCAGCACATTTTCGATCAGATTGACCGATCCCGCCATCGGGTTCGCCATGGAGCCATGGGCACTGCCGGTAAGCTTTGGAACCCCGTGTGTCACGATCGTGATGCCAAAGACTATCCGGAGAAGGACGTAACTGGCCACCCGCCCGCGCACGTAAAACTCGGCGAGAGGCGGAAAGAGTAATCGTGGCGCATGCGTCGTCGCGCGGATTGGTGCTGCCAGCATGCCCAGCTCCTCGATTTGTTTCACCGGAGACAACAATATCGAGCGACGGGCCTAGCTCAAGCATCGATGGTTGAATTCACCATTCCACAGGTGTCAACAATGAGCGGTTGATGCGCGGGGCGGATCAGCGCATCTGATCAGCATGGATCGCTTCGAAACCATGCGGCTGTTCGTCCGGATTGTGGAGCGGGGAAATTTCGGGAGCGCCGCCAGGGATTTGCGGCTTCCCCGTGCGACGGTGACTCGCGCCATCCAGCAGCTGGAAACGCACCTGGGCACCCGCCTGCTTGAGCGCACAACCCGTGCTGTCCGGCCAACGGACGATGGCAATGTCTATTACGGCCGATGCGTCCAGCTTCTCGCCGACCTGGACGAGGTCGAAAGCGGATTTCGTGCATCTGAGCCCAAGGGACCCTTGTGCATCGACATGCAGGGGACGCTCGCGCGCTTTTTTGTTCTGCCGGCGCTCCCGGACTTCATTCGCCAGCATCCGGCGATCGAGCTCCGGCTCAGCGAGACGGATCGCATGGTGGATCTGGTCGAGGAAGGCGTGGATTGCGTCCTGCGGGCCGGCGTCCTTCCCGATTCTTCCCTGGTCGGCCGGAAGGTGGCCGAATCGGAGCAGCTGACGCTGGCAAGCCCCGGCTACCTCGACCGTTTTGGCGTGCCTTTGGCGCTGGATGATCTCGCCGGGCATCGCATGGTCGCCTATGCGGCTTCCGCCACCGGCCAGCCCTATGCGCTCGACTTCGATGTGAAGGGGGTGGTTCGAGAAGTGCTGCTTCCATTCGATGTCGTTGTTCGCGGGGCCGAGATCTATACGGCAGCGGGAGCGGCTGGTCTCGGGCTGATCCAGGTTCCGCGTTACCGCGTGCAGCACCAGATCGATTCAGGCGAGCTTGTTCCGGTTCTTCAGCACAATCCGCCACCTCGCATGCCAATATCGGTGCTGCATCCCGGTCACCGCAAATTATCGCCACGCACAGGGGTGCTCGTTGACTGGTTGGCCGCATTATTCGAGGGGCTTCAAAGGGAGGGGAGGCTTTAAGCGGTGTTCCCGGTCCTGCGAGCTCCGGGAGGGGAAGGGGGTTGCTTCCTTTCGTCCACGAGCGCTCTCCCGCGCCTGTATCTGACCCCCAACTTCATAGTCAGCGGTACGAGAGCACTGTCCCTAGGCCACCAAAAAAAGTGCAAGCTCGTTCCAGATACCAGGGCTGTTCATGACGTTCACCCTCGTTTGGAAGCGAGCAGTAACCCCTGAAGTCGATCCGTTCGTGACCATGAAAGCGGCTTGTGACGGCGCAGATGTATTGGAGCGAGGACAACCCGACCGGCGAAGCGGCCGAGTGGTTCAAAGTGATCGAGGTAGTCGTACTGGGCACAGGACGGAGTTTTTTGTTTCGTTCCGGAGAATCCGTTTTACGGCTACAACCTCGACGGGGCTGAGCCTTCGGAGGCGGTCATTGCTAAGTGATGGCGCCAGGGCATGGCGAGCAGCGCTTTCGCGCATTACAGACGATTCCTGGTTCGAAGATTAGCGAAAACCTCAACAAGATTACCGTGCAGGTGCTGGTGATGTATGGCGAGGTCGATCAGGTCGTCCCGTTCACCAGTTCGGTGCCGCGTGCGGTCGACCTCCTGAAGAACGGATCGCTGAAGACCTATTCCGGCTATCGCGATGCGGGCGCGTGATCGGGTTGGAGAACGCGAACCCAGGAAGCGAGGGGACGATGACATCATGCCCGTCCGCTGCGAGCGGCTCCAACAGCCGCTCGAACTCGAGATACGAACCCGGCCAGCCGTGGAGAAGCAGGACGGGCGGCTTGGAGCCGTCGCCTTTCACATGAACGAAGGGGAGGTGCTCGCCTTCCACTTCGGCCTTAAAGTTGGGGAGTGCGTTGAGGCGCCGTTCGACGGCACGCCAGTCGTAGCTGTCCCGCCAATACGCGGCGAGCCGCTTGAGGTCATTACCCGACCCCCGCCGACCATCCCCCCGCATCCGGCAACTGGCTCCAGTCATAAGCCTCTACCTTGGTTCTGATCGTGGCGAGCCGTTCGTCAGGGATGTTGATCGTGTAGGGTGAAATCATGATATGTGGTTCGAACGGTGCGAGCGAGGACGAAATGGCGCGACAAGCCGGCCTCGCCGATCAACCCCAGGGCCTGCAGGCTGCGATGAGCTGGGTGGGAAATCTCGTGATTGTCGCGGTCTTGCCAATGCGACTGGGGCTGCTTGGCACGCCACTCTGGTTCTTCATGGCCTACGCGGTAGTCGCCGGCTGTGTTCTCGCTCTGACGGGGAGCCTCGACTTTGCCCGCGAGATGGTCTT
>Ga0068863_100002091_pt1 | contig 19793 bp, 15 predicted proteins | sample KBSSwiS62_FD_66596 | JGI IMG/M metagenome (GOLD analysis project Ga0068863, IMG submission 66596) | Switchgrass rhizosphere microbial communities from Kellogg Biological Station, Michigan, USA - KBS Switchgrass S6-2 | ecosystem: Host-associated > Plants > Roots > Rhizosphere > Soil ...
ACGCCCGCCAGGCCGGTGGCAAGACCGATTCCCCCGCCGCCTGCGCCGCCTCCGCCTCGCTGCAGGAGCTCCTCCTCTGGCTCCACGGCCAGATCCGCCGCGGCAAGAAGAAGGCCGCCAGCCGCACCAGCCTCGTGGAAGAGGGCCTCGTCAAGCTCAACCAGGCCATCGACTCCTCCCTCGACCAGCCCCTCCTCATCGGCGACCTCACCGAAAAGACCGGCCTCAGCTCCGACTACATCTCCCGCCTCTTCGCCCAGCGATACGGCATGAAGCTCCAGCACTACATCCTCCTCCGCCGCATCGAGCTCGCCCGCCACCTCTTGCTCTCCAGCGATCTGCCCGTGGCGGAAATCGGCCAGCAGTCCGGCATCCCCAACCCGCAGTACTTCAACAAGCAGTTCCGCCGCGTCGTAGGCCAGAGTCCCCTCGCCTATCGGCAGTCCCAAAAGCCAAAGTCCGCCTCGTTGCAAAAGAGAAGCCGGGCCCGCTAATGCTCAATCGGGCCTACCGCAGCCTCAACGGGTTGTGAGCCTACGGTCCAAGGTCGACGCAACAGCACCTATCCTGGAAAGGCATCCTCCGACCCTACTCTTTAAAAGTTAATCAAAGGGAAAAGGAAATGTTCGTTCAGAAGAGGGAGCCCTCTCAACAAGCACTGCTTCTTTTACGAGATCGACAGAACTAGCTGGATCGATTTCGAGCGCGCAGAAAAGCAAAAAACATCATTGCGCATAGCGCCAAAGTCCAGGCTGAAGGTTCTGGAACCGCCCCACCATTGAGCGTTAACTGCAAATCGCGAGCATTGACCACACTCAAAGTTGCGGTGTATCCATCGACAGTACCTGTGGTAATACCCAGCGAGCCCAGAATATCTCCGCTGGCATCGGTAGAAAATAGATCATAAGTGCCGACCCCCGTAAATCCGCTTATCGTGGTGAACGTGAAGTCAGAGAAGTTCTGGCCATTCAAGGTCAGCGTGCCGCCTGTGACGACCGCTTGGTCGCTCACACCGCTCGCGCCGAGATTAAAGGCAAACTTGGCCCCCTGAAGTAAGTCTACCGTCGACGTCGCTCCGGTATTATGCAGGTCCAGCGTCAAGGTCGAAGTGCCGAGGCCACCGCTGACTATGCTCTGATTCAAGGTTGCGCCGGATGCAAACGTGACGGCTGCGCCGGACGTAACGCCGGAAGTTTTAATCGTGCCATTGCCGCCAAGAACGCCATCGCTTTGAACATTGACCGCGCCAGAACCCGTAGAATTGCTGCTATTCGCCAACAGCGTACCCGCCGTCACCGTCGTGCCACCGGCATAGGTGTTGGAGCCACCAAGGACAAGCGTGCCCGTTCCTTTGGAGTCATTCAAGGCAAGGCGGCCCGCTCCGGAGATCGCTCCGGAAAAGGTTGTGCTGTTTCCATCTGTATCGAACGTCCCGCCACTCGCGTTCAAAGTGACGTTGCGAGAAGAGGCAAGCGTTGCGGTAGTCTGGAGCGTGCCTCCATTAAAAGTCAGCATGCCTGATTCGTTTCCGAGGTTGCCATCGGAAGAAATCGAGAGAGTGCCCTGCAAGAGGGTCCATGGCGTGACCGCAGGGGCACCGGGAGAGGGAGTCGGAATTCCGTCAACGATGACAAGAACTCCCCCACCCACATTCCCAACATTCCCGGTTAGGCTCCAATTGCTCGTGCCGGTTTTGAAGTATTGGGAGAAGCCTTGATACTGGGTGCTGGTGCCGCCGATTTTCGATACCGAAAAAGCTCCATCAATTGTGCCTCCGAGTTCCAGAGTGTCGCCACCATTGCTAAGGACATTGCCGCTGATCTGGGAAGTGGCATAGAGCTCCAGCGTGTTATCGCCGCCACTTAACACCATAGCATTGGTTTGTCCTCCGAATCCAGTTCCCCCCGTAATGCTGCCAGCATTGATAATCGTGCTGCCACCGCTCGCCGTAATGGCCGTTCCGCCGAAGCCGCTGTAAGGGGAACCAGAAGTGACGCTGCCAGCAAGACCACCGGAAATGGAACCGGTATTGATGAGGCCAGCTCCTGTGGCCAGGGTCACCGCAGTTCCTCCAGCACCGCCCTCTCCGTCGTAAGAGCTGCCAGAGCCACTCCCCCCGCCGCCGCCGGTAATCTCGCCCGCATTGTTCAGTGTTGAGTTCGTGCCCAGAGTCACCGCCACTCCCCCGGCTCCCCCGCTGCCGTAGAAGCCGACGCCATTATTGCCACTCCCACCGGCTATGGTGCCGTTGCTGTTGTTGATGAGGCTCGCACCGGTGCCCAAAACAACGGCGACCCCGCCTGTGGCCCCGAGATTTTCCCCGTTATTGGAGATCTCACCGCCACCCCTGCCGCCGGTAATCTCGCCGTTGTTGATCAGGCTGGCATTCATGCTTTCAGTGACTGCGATGCCACCCGAGCCGCCGAAGCTGCCGTAGTAGCCGTAACCACCCGTCCCGCCGGTGCCACCGATGATAGTGCCGTTGTTGGTGAAGCTGTCGTTCGAACAGAGGCTTAGGGCCAGTCCGCCGCCGCCGCCGTTTCCGCCGTGAATCCCCGAGCCGCCCGTGCCCCCGATGCCACCGGTAATAGTGCCCATGTTCGCCAGCATAGCTTCACTGTCCATGATCACGGCGGTTGCGCCTTCGCCGCCATTTCCGCCATTCCCTAAATAGGTGCTACTCTGACTAGAATAGAAGGCGTTGCCTCCGTTTCCACCACTGCCACCAGTTACAACACCATCGTTCGTAAAACTCGCTCCGTTGCCCACGATCACACCCGTCGCGCCATTGCCGCCGTTACCGCCCACATAGTCATAGCCGTTATTGCCAGAGCCGCCCGTCCTGCTGACGGAGTCGGAAAAAACAATTGTACCCTTATCCAGGCCGTCACCAATCGTCAACGTTCCACCTGCAATGGAGCCGTTGTAAGTGGCGGTTGTGTTGGTAACAGCCGCCAAAGTTCCCGTATCGGTGAGAGTGATTGCGCGGCTGGTAATGAAACCATTTGCGTCAGTTAGTAACTCGCCGCCGCCGGAAAGGGCTACACCGCCCTCAATCGCACCGAGGTTTTCGTCCGCGCTGACTTTCAGCGAACCTGCTTCGATGGTTGTACCGCCCGCATAAGTGTTCGCGCCGGTGAGCTTGAGTGTACCCGATCCCATCTGGACCAAGTTACCCGTACCCGAGATATCACCGCCAAAAGTAATCGAGTCGCTTCGGTCAAAAGCCAGCGTCGTATTCGAGCCAGCACCTAAACCAACGGCAACATTTCCTGTTATGCTGCCCGTGGTGCCGCCATTCCCGATTTGGAGGGTGCCACCTAGAACATACGTACCCACTCTCACCGTAATGCCGTTAATGAAATAAAAATTTCTAGTGGTGCCGTTGTAGGTGTTGGTTCCTGTCAGGATAAGAGTGTTATTGCCACCTTTGAAAACGGAACCTGTTCCGCTGATATCTCCTCCAAAACTGACTAAATCATTGCGCTCAAAAGAAAGATTGGCGTTGTTGGTAATGTTGCCAATAACGCTGCCAGATACGCCGTCGTTATTGCCTCCCGTGACGAAGACTCCGGCGTTACCGATAACAAGTTGGCCCGAGGAAATCGTGGTACCGCCGGTATAAGTGTCTGTTCCTTCGATAAAGACACTACTGCCGCCGGCGCCTGTGACCGTTAAACCTCCGGTGCCTGAAATTACGCTGCTCGCGATGAGGAGGGAGTTTGAATAATAAACCAACGAACCATTATCAACGATATCTCCCTTGGTTGAGGAGTTCGTCTGGATTGTGCCTGAGGAAATCGTTATCGTGCCCGTAAAGTTATCGATGGAAGAAAGATTCAAAGTGCCCGTGCCCATCTGAGTCAAGCTACCGTTCCCGCTTAGCGCGCTACCAAGACCGCCGTAATAGGCCGTATCGCTGCGGTTGAAAACAATCGCGGCATTGTCGGTGACATCACCCGTTATGCTGCCCGTTGTGCCACCATCGCCTATTTGCAACACGCCCGCACTTATCGTGGTGCCCCCCCTGTAGGTGTTATCCCCAGTGAGGACGAGTGTGCCTCCACCGGTCAAGGCAATCTGCCCAGCCGTACCGGAATCGCTGATCACTCCGCTTTGGGTCGCGTTACCGGAAGCTATCGTCAGAGTGGTGGGATTAGTCGACGCGGTGATGGTGATGGGGGCAGTGTTATTCTCGCCATCCGTATAGGTGATGGTCTGCTGCGCGGAGACCGTGCCTGCCATGAGGGCCGCAAAGAGCGTCAAAACAAGGTACGACTCACCTGCCAAGACTCTCATAGCTTCCAAAGATAATAAAGTCACATTTGCGCGACTTCCCGTTCATGCTCAAGGCTTAAGCTAGTGTTAGTTCGCCCCTGCAAAGTAGATTTCCACTGCTCCATTTGAAGCGGTCATATGAAGAGGGCACATCACTTTTGACTCAAGCAACGCCGGTTTTCAGTCCTTCTTTTCCAAAAAAATCACTGGTAGAACCTGGCCCTCCACGGAAAGGTCTTCGTCGGTAAACGACAGCTCCCCCTTCATTTCAGCGTCAGCAGATGGAGCTGCCCCTGCGCCAAGCCGTAGGAAAGGGCCTGCGTATCGCCTGTCGCGAGGCACTTGCGGAAATACTCCTTCGCCGTGGCCTTGTCACCCGACAGCAGGCGGATCATCCCGGCGTAGTACCACGCTTCGCAATGCTGGGAGCGGTCTTCCTCGGGAGTGGGTGCAGCTGCCCCGGCAAGGAACGCTTCCTCCTTGATCTGTCCGAGCAGAAACCGGCCGATCTGGTGGGACCATTGCCCGGGAGCGCTGTTCCAATGATGAGCCAGCGCCTCGGCAAGTTCCTGATCCGCTTCCGCCTCCTGCCCATGCTGGACGCGAAGGAACCAGATCCAGAAGCGGGCGTAATCGGCATTGGGACTGGTCGGTGCGAGCTGGCAATACCTCTGGAGATCGGACAACGCCCCCGACCAGTCACCCTTGACCTGTCGCAAGGCACTGCGATTGATGTAGGGCTGGGACAAGTCAGGGTTGAGCGCGATCGCGCGGGAGAAGTCCGCGTCGGCCTGATCAGCGTTACCCATGATCTGCCAGAGATGCGCGCGATTGGCAAATGGGCTGGAATCTCGGGAGTTGATTTCGATGGCCTTGTCGAACGCGGTCATCGCTTCCTGCAGGCGCCCCATCTGGGCCAGAGTCTGACCGAGGGTATCACGGACGGTCGCATCCATCGGATTGAGTTGCGCCGCCTGCTTTAAGGGCACGACCGCCTCAGCTAAGCGATTTTGACGCATCAGCGCAGTGCCAAGGTCGGCGTGCGCGGTTTCCGAGCCGGGATCACATTCCACCGTATGGGCCCACAGCGCCACTTCACTGGCGAAGGTTTCTGCGTAGCGATGACTCGACCAGGCAAGCCCCATCATCACCAACGCGACAGCGGCCATGCCCCATGGTCGAGCGGACGCGGATAGCTCCAAGTCGATCTGCTCCAGTCCCGCCACGGCAAGGCCAATCAGCCCAATGATCGGCAGGTAAAGGAAGTGATCCATGGCCCACGTAAACCCCATGTACGAAGGAGCGGTGAAGCCCAGAAATGGCGCAAGATTCAGAAAAAAGAAACCCAGTCCCAGCAAGGCATGGCGTCCCCAAGTCCAACGCCGGGTCCATAAAAAACCGATGATGAACGCAAGGATAGGCCAAGTCAGAAAGTGGAGAAGTGAAGGCGGATCCACGGTCCACTTGGGATAAAAGAAGGAGTGAGTGACCGGGCAGGCGACCAAGTAAGTATACCAGGCGATTAACAGTCCGATAAGATCGAGTCGCGCCAATAGACCACCGACCTCAACATGATCGGGCGCCATATGATGGCTCGGACGGTATTCTATCCCCGCGAGGATGGTGGTGACACCCAGAACGAGAGAGATCATCAGAAACGGGATTGCAGCTTTACAGTCGCTCCAGCCGATCCGTCCTCTTTTCCACCAGGCGTACAGCAGGATTACGAAGGGAAATGGCGCCATGCTGATCTTGCAAAGCATGGCCACGAGAAAGAGACCGAGGGAGATAAGGTAGTCGCGCCGACGACCGTGCTCGTCGTAATCGAGGTAGGCGCAGGCAGCCAGGAGAAAGGGTGGCAGGGAAAGGGTGTTCTTAAGTTCCGACATCCACGCAACCGACTCAACCATGGCCGGATGAATGGCGAAAAGGAGCCCTCCCAGCCATGCCAGTCGCAAACCTAATTTCGCCAGGAGCCGCCAGACCAAAAGGGCACCCAGCAAATGAAGCACCAAGTTCGTGACGTGGTAGCCCAGGGTATTGTCACGGAACCATTCCCACTGCGCCCACTGCACAGTTTCCTCAATGGGGTAGTACTCGATGAAGCTGCCGGGCCGGAACCAAATTTTCCAGAGACGCTCCGGGTCACCCGAGAGCGGATTGTTCGGAATATAAACGAGGTCATCCCAAATCCAACCTCCATGCAAGGCAGGCAGAAAAACCCACCAGCCCGCAGCCACAATCACCAAGGCGCGCAGGAAATCCCAAGGTGTAAACGCCGTAGCACTTTCCTGGTTTCGTATCTGCGCAACTGGCTTTTTCTCAACGGCGCGACTTTCCCAAGGCGGAGACGGAGGATTCGTTCTTTTTTTCCAGGATCGTTTCGCCATGACTTGGAGTTCTTATATCAGCAAGGCCGTATCCCGTCGAAAAGCTCCGTTATCCGGAATGAACGGGAAGAAAAACGGCATCGGTATCGTCATGATAAGCTTCCTTCCAACCAGGCTCGGTGAGGAGCTTGGGATAAACGGCGTCAGAAACCGGGACAAGAACGGCATCCGGCTTGGGAGAAGCCAGAAGATGGGACCAGTCTCCCCTGGCGGCAAAAAAGTCGTCCACCTTCCGATAAGTTTCCGGGCTGTAAACGAGATCGTAGCGACCATCCATCGACACGCGCATGGCCCCGCGCAACTCCCACAGTGCGTAGCTTCCGTAGTTGAAGGGAATAAGCAGGTTTCCGTGGACCTTCCTAATTTTAAGGTAGGCGACCGCCCCAGTCGGACATGAGATGTGAGGATATTCGAGCGTCAACCCCCACCCCGGTAAAATGACGAATGCGCTATAAAGAGGAAATAGCAGGAGCGTGGAGCTCAGTGCCATGTGTCCAAGCTGTTGCAAGGGATGCCTTCCGTCCCTGGCGCCCGGCTCCGTCACAAAAAGCCCCGGCGCCAAGGCACCCGTGACCAAGGCAAAAAAAGATGTATGCCGCGCGGATGTCAGCGATAACAGGACAAAGAAGCCAATCAGAATCACGACGAGCCGGTCCACTTGCGACCATCCACGTCGATGGATCAACAGGGCAATGGCGACAATGAGTCCCGGTAACAGGAGTTTGTAGCCCGGGTAAGAAAGAATTTCCGCCCACCAGGAAACGGGTGCCCATTCCGGAAACCCGCTTCGGGAGGTGAGAAGGGCTCGTCCCGTCGAAATCCACAGATACGCACCAAAAGGATTGATCAAGGTGGCCAGGGAACAGATCCCAAAACGGACCGCCCATATTTTCCAATGTCCGCCCAAAATCAATTCGACCGCCCCCACGAGCGCGAGCCAAACCAAGCCCACGACAAACCCGCCGTGCAGATTGGCCCAGATCATCATGGTTCCGGCGTAGAGGAAGGTCGGTATGGAGCGACCATGGCGCTCGCATTGGAACCAGTAGAGCCAGAGGGCGAAAAACACATGGGAAAAAGTCATGCACCGGACGGTTGATTGAAACGACGGCAACATGGCCAGAAGAACCAAAGCGTAGAACGCTGCAATCAGGATGGTGGGACGACGTCGGTACAGACCGGCCCAGACCACCAAGGCTAGAGTCAAGGTTAGGGTGACGATCTTCGCCACCACAAAGGCATCCAAACCGGCCAGGTGGTAAAGAGCATAAAAGAGAACCGCGCTGCCCCATTCGTGATCGATAATCAATTTATAGTCAGAAAGATAGCTGAAGTAATCGCCCTGAGGGAAATGCCCCATCTGACAAACCGCCTCTCCCACGGCCAAGCGATGCCAGAGATCAGGATCAACCGGATTGGTGACGGTCGCGTCAGCCCAGATGAGGATCAGCAGATAGATCCAGAAGAAGAACTTGGCCAACGAGTCAGACACGTCTCCAGCGCAGCATAAAACGGCAGCTCTTGAACAGGATTTTTGTCAAAACGCCCGCCACTTGATTTTAGACACCTTATTTATAGTTTAGTCTTTTGCATTTTATAGCCGCTATTGTAAGATTAACCATCCATGGAACATGCTTTTCCTGAACATATTTTGATGGAACGAGGTCGTTCTCATGGCAATTTTGTTCTAGCTGTGCTCGCCGGATTGGCATCCGGAATGTTTGGCGCCCTGATTTGGTTGGTAATCAGTCTGATCGTTGGCTGGGAGGATGCCGGCTTTACCGCGCTGGGCGTAGGACTCTTGGTAGGCATTTGCATTCGTTCCAGTGGCAGAGGAACCCATTTCATTTTCGGCATCCTCGGAGGATTTTTCACTTTGGGAGCCTGTCTTTTAGGCTCCGCCGCTGCAGCGATAGTCTCCGCAACGACATCCAGCCTCGATTTTTACGGTGCATTCATGCACATTAAAATGGGTTTTCTCGTCACTGCACTGATCAATGAGACCACTCCCTTGATGGCCGGGGTCTATGCTTTCGCGACCTTGGAGGCCTACATGCTCTCCTTCCGCAAGGCGTCGTAGACTCGGCGTGCTTGCCGTCAGGCAAAATCATTGCTAGCAAGTAGCACCTCGTCGGCATCGGAATTATTCCAGCCCACGACTAACACCAACCCGGGGGCTTATGGAGACAACGGAATCAGGCGCGGGGCCAACACGTGAATCGTTGATGCTGGCACTGAACGTGAAATTATTGCGCGAGCAAAATCTGCCTCTCGGCATTTTGGCCGGAGCGGTGGCAGCGTTGCTCGGCGCCTTGCTCTGGATGGGAATCACCGTCGCAACCGGAATGGAGTTCGGACTTGTCGCCATTGCGATTGGTGCAGGTGTGGGCTATGCGGTGCGCTACGCCGGCAAGGGCGTGACCAAGGTCTTTGGCGTCGTGGGCGCGATTTTTACATTGTTGAGCTGCGTCGGTGGCGAGGTTCTTTCCGTCATCCAGATGGTTGCCAACGCCGACGGCTACAGCTTTTTTGAGGCGCTGTCAAAAACCGACTTGAGCATCGCGATTCCCAAAATACTGGAGAGCTTCTCCATCATCACCTATGTCATCTATGGGATCGGCATTTATGAGGGCTACAAATTCTCTTTTAGAAAATTGACGCCACAGGAAATCCAGGAAGCGGGGCTGGCACCGACTTCGACGATGCCTTAGTGGATTTCCGTTAGAACTTCGCGCGCAACTGGCGAATCGGCAGCCCCAAGGCCTTGCCGAGCTTTTGCGCAAGGCCCGGCTTGCGACCGAGAGCATAGGAAAGAGTTGAGTTGGCGCAGCGGAACCAGGCCGTTTGCGTGGTAGGATCGATCTGGTCGAGCCAGGACTGCTGCGCGGCATCCGCTCCCACGAGTTCCGCCCAAACGGCTTGATACCGGGCTGGATTGTGTTCCTGGCGCTGCTCCACCTGACCGAGGACCTGATTGAGGGCGCGGCTCGCGGACGAGGCGACGGGGGCGGCCGGAAGCGTTTTTTTCGAGACTGCGCGCGAGGCGGCGAAACGGGCACGCTCTTCCACGGTGAGAGCGCGTCCGAGCGCCGCGACAGGTACGTGCCGGAAAGCATCCGCGGCGGTTTCCTCCGCCAGTTGGGTGTAGGCTAGGGCCTCGACACGTGGCTTTAGCTGGCGCAGCAGCAGGTCCGGAGGAAGATTGAGTCCCTGCCGGCGCGCCTCGAGGAGAAGCTGGCGCTGGATTTCGAGCCGGACCTGCCGATAGCGGCTGGTCTCGACGACCAGATAAGGCTGACCGGATGAGCCGTTGCCGAGCACGCGCCGGAGTCCATTCGCTTCGACCTTTTTACGGGCACGAATCGATTTCAAGTCGCGACGCAGATCGAGTTCACGGTAAGTCTTAAGTTCCTCGCGCTTGTCGCGCGGCGTGGCGGGTCTACGCGGAGGCATGTTCGTCGAGGGCGCGAAGATAACGGAACGAGTAGAGACCGCTGTCGTGGCCATCATTCCACGTGGGTTGAAGCGCATAACCGCCGATGAGACGAAAGCTGCGAAGCTCGAAACTCTGCGGACCGTAGCTGACGTGCGGGCGCTCGACATTGCCCATGACATCCGGCTCGCCTCCGCACGCGGCGCAGGGGCAGTGGCGGCGGAGTTTTTCGAGCGGAAAGAAATTCTCCGTGCCGTCGTTCCAGACAATCGCGAGTTCATTGCCGATGACTTCGACGCGGGTGGGGTGGAGTCGGGCGGCTTCAGGCATAAGAGAAAGTTAGCGACGGTAACAGACAGCCGCTACAATATAAATCCATGATCCGCCATCTCTACGTGCATACGCCCTTTTGCGCGAAGATCTGTCCGTATTGCGCTTTTTACGTGCACCAAGGTGGCGTCACGCAGCAGCGGGAATTTGTCGCGGTGCTGCAGACGGAATGGCAGCGCGCGAAAGAGGAGTTTCCCCTCGCCCTTGATACAATTTATTTCGGCGGCGGGACGCCTTCCATCTTATCGGCGGAGTTGTTTACGGAACTCGCAAAGGAATTGCCGCGCGAGCCTTCGTGGAGCGAGTTCACCCTGGAAGTGAATCCGGCGACGGTGACAGACGAAAAGGCGGCGGCCTGGCGGGCTGCGGGCGTAAACCGGATCAGTCTGGGGGCGCAGTCGTTCGATGCGGAGATGCTGAAAATCCTGGGACGGCAACATGCGCCGGAAGATATTGCCGAGACCTGCACGCTGCTGCGGAAGCATGGATTTGCGAACATCAATATCGACCTGATGTTTGCCCTGCCCGGACAAAGTGAAGGGAAATGGGAGGAGACCCTGCGCGCGGCACTGGCCTGCGAACCAAACCATGTCTCGGCCTATGGATTGACCTACGAGGAGGACACGCCGTTTTTCGAGAAACTCGCGAAGGGGGAATACCGGCAGGATGAAGACCGGGAAGTTTCCATGTTCGAACGAACGCGCGATGTGCTGGGCGAGGCGGGTTTGATCGACTACGAAGTTTCCAATTTTGCGCGGCCCGGCTTTGAATCGCAGCACAATCTCGGCTATTGGCGCGGTGAAGATTACCTAGGCCTGGGGCCGAGTGCAGTCTCGACCGTTGGAACGATGCGATGGAAGAATGTAGCCGATACCAAAGCCTTTGCGGATCTGATCGCCCGCAACGAATCCGTACGCACGGAACTGGAAAAGATCGACGAATCCACGCGAACCAAGGAGCGGATCATGTTCGGCCTGCGGATGCGCGAGGGTGTGGCTCGGGAGTTGTTCCCCGACGCGACGCAACTGCGTAAACTAGAAACCGACGGACTGGCATATGAAGAGAATGGGCGGGTGCGATTGACCCCACGCGGGCAGATGGTGGCAGATAGCGTGGCCGGGATGTTTGTGTGATCCCTTCGTTATCGCTCTTCTTCCAATAGGGGCGGCACAACAAAGAAATCAATATGCACGGACAACAAATTACCCGCTTTATCAAAGGAGCCAACCACCGGATAGCAACCATCCCCGTATCCGGAGTGAACCAGAATCAGGTTTTCACCTTTGGTAGCTTTGGGCAGGACGATATTGGCAATTCCCGCCCGTATATGGGTCGGGTCATCCATGCGGTTAAACCAGCAATCGGGCCTGCTATTCTCAAATAACTCTTCATACCAGGTGCTGCTGTCGGGCATGCAGCGCTCAATTGAGCTCTCATCGACAAAGCATGCTGTTCCCGCATCGACTGCGAATCCCTTGAATTCATCTCCTTTAGCCTCGGGACGACTCTCACCCTTTCTGGCAAGCGGCAAAGCCTTACGATAAGATTCAATTCCCTTTTTGAAAATCAGGGACGCATACGCTTCTCGAATATGTGAACGATCCTGTTTCTCACTAAGATCAATCAATGTGACCGAAACCGGAAATCGCCCCTGGGGCACGTTTATGTGCGGATTGTTCTTTGCCTCCATAAAGGCAAAGGGATCGCATGCGACTAATCTGCTGCTGGGAACCTCGAGATCACCGCATGATACGCCCCAGATGTAGCAAGACTGTTTTGCTATATGGATTATTGAATCGTGCCTACCTGCAGACCAATTATTCAAATTCGGCCATGTCGAGGCATCTATCGTCCGAACTCCACCAAATATACTTGAGAACAAACTCATCTATCAATCTGTCAGCTCAACATTCCAATAGGCGAGGTCGACGAAGTGTTTCCATGAGTCGTCACTGGTCTTACTGAACTGGAGGTGGAGCATCGGGCGCCACTTGGGGCGCTTCGGCTTATGAAGAAGTTTGAGGCCGGCCTCAGGCGGCGTGCGGTTGCCTTTGCGGCTGTTACAGGGAACGCACGAGCAAACGATGTTTTCCCATGACGTCTCCCCTCCCCGGTCGCGCGGGATAACGTGATCGAGATTGAGATCCTTGCGGTCAAACTTATGACCGCAATACTGGCAGGTGTTGTGATCACGCTCGAAGATGTTGTGCCGGGTGAACTTCACTTCCTTTTTCGGCATTCGATCGAAGAAGAGGAGCAGGATCACCTTGGGTACGCGGATCTTGAAGGAGACGGTGCTGACAACGTCGGTGCCTTCATAGCCGCGCGAAAAGCTGAACCATTGGTCAAAGGTCATGGTCTGGAACGTGCCGCTCTCGGCCTCGACGACCTGCGCGTGTCCCTGGTAGAGGAGCATGAAGGCGCGTTTGACGCTGCAGATGTTGACGGCTTGCCAGAGACGATTGAGCACGAGGACGTTGTTGCTCAGGATCGCTTCCATGTGATCCCTTAATCTCGAGGGGCGCAGGGCCCTCGACCAACTGGACGTGTGGTTGTCACGTTGGGCAAGCTTGATAGCAAAGCTGTGGACAACTGTCAACTGGCGCGGCGTTACGTTGGGGTGACAAATCTGTGCGCAAATGCGTCAGGCTTCTTTATGCAGCGGAGGCGTGACGAGGAAAGTCACCACGGCGGCCGCGATGAGCAGCCCGGCTGAGCATTCGTAGGCGAAGGTGAATGTCTTCGTCGAATCGTAGACTTTGCCCGCGAGCATCGAGAGCATAAAACCGCCGAGACCCCACGAGGTGAAAAGAAGTCCGTAGTTCGCGCCAAAGTTTTTAAGGCCATAAAAGTCCTTGGTGACGGAAGGAAAGAGCGCGAGGTTCGCTCCGTAGTTGGCACCGATCAACGCCGAGAGCACGGCCAGCACGGTGGCGTCACCGAGGAAGTTTTCCTTGCTCGCCTGCGACAGCAGGAGAATCAGGACGGCCTGAATGAGAAAGCAGCCGAACATCGTGGCGCGGCGGCCGATCTTGTCCGAGATGATGCCGGCGATGACGCGCCCGCCACCGTTGCCCACGGCCAGGCAGGCCACAAGGACAAAGCCCAGCTTCACTCCGGCCTGGGCATCGACCATCTTTGCCAGCTTCGAGATGATCATCAAGCCCGCACCCGCACCGCAGGCGTACATGAACCAGAGAACGTAGAACTGCCATGTCCGGAGAATTTCGAGCGGGGTGAAATCAATTTTCCGGACAGCATCACCAACCACCGGAGCCGTCGCACCTGCGGGAACATATCCGGCAGGTGGCACCTTGAGCAGTTGCGCCAGCCCCACGGCGATGACGAGGATGCCGATACCAAACGAAAACATCGTGGCCGATACTCCATACCCGTTGATAAGACTTTCCGCCAAGGGTGCGATGTAGACACTGGCCACGCCAAAGCCTCCGACCACCATGCCGGCAATAAGTCCGGTGCGGGCGGCCGGGAACCATTTGATCGCGGGCGGAGTTGTGGAGGAATAACCAAAGCCCATACCCAAGCCGACCAAGACACCAAAACCGAGGGTATAGTTGAGTGGGGTGTTGGCGAAGCTGGCCAGGACCAAGCCCGCCCCCATGAGGACGCCGCCGATCGATGCGACGACGCGCGGCCCGATGCGGTCCTGCAAAATCCCGGCGGGAACCATCGCAAGCGAGAAGACAAGGCAGGCCACCGAATAGGGCAGCGAGCGATCAGCCTCAGTCCAATTCCAGTCGGCGGGAATTTTCTTGCTAATGACGCTCCATGAATAGAGAACGCCGAGGACGAGATTGATGCCGACTCCGGCAAAAACAACGATCCAGCCGTGGTTTTTCGATGGTGATTCCGCGCCCTGCGACATAAGCAGCCTCCCTTTAAGTGTGATCGCCAGAATCGACGCCGGAAGCGGCTTGGCAAGGTCTATTTGGGCCCGAAGGGCTCTAATGAAAAAGCTTATTGATCGCCTTGTTGATCACGTTCTCGATCTGCTTGTTCTGCAGGAGGAGGCGCTGAGGCAGATCGGTCTGGGGATTGGCCGTGGTGCCGCCTACATGAAAACCAACAGAGCCGGTGCCGTCCTGGGCGGCGACAAAGGAGGCCGCGAGTTCCTTGGGCAGCTTGCTCATGGCCTCTCGATGCAGGATTAATACCAGTTCCAAATTGAGCGGACCATCGAAGCTGATGGAACCACCGCCGGTGATGTTGAAGATCGATGATTCGATTTGCAGGCCGATGAGTTGAGTTTGCCGGCCTTGGACAACAAAGTGGGTCGTGCCCTTCTTGATGATCGGCTCGCTGAGTTCCTTGATCTTGAGGATCTGTCCGACTTCCTGGAGGAACCTGACGCCCTCAAGCTTGCCGTCGGTAATCTGTGCATCGCCTTCGCCGTTGAGGTCGCCGCTTTCCACGCCGCGCCATTTGCTCTGGAAGTCGAGTGTGCCGGTGAGTTTCGCGGAAGAATTGGACGTGGTCGCGGCGGTGAGTTGCCCAACGTTGAAGCCCTTGCCGTTGAGATTGAGGATGGACGGAGCGGAGCCTTGCGGCTGGAAATCACCCGCGATATTGCCGTTGTAAGCAGTTGCTTCGAAGGACTTCGCCGTAAGACCGGTTTTGTCGCCGTAGGTGAATGGGGTCGAAAAGCGGGTGATCTGCATGCTCGGGGGAACAACTATTTCCGATACCTTGAGCGTACCGGCAATATCCTTGCCCTCCGTATAACCTGCCGTATTCGCGTCCACATCGACGCCCTTTAGTTCGACCATTACCGCGCCGTTGACATTGCGCACGGAGACAGCACCGTCGTTGATCCGGGCGCGATCAAGGATAAATTGAAAAGGAAGGGCGGCACCCGGGCCTTCCATGGCACCGGAGTCAGGACCGCCTACCGGCGGCTGGGGGGGAGCAGGGGTCGTCGCCTGCTTGGTCAGGACGATCTGCGGCTGGTCGAGCGTCACTCCTGTCAGTTTCAGCTTGCGGCGGAGCAATTCCGTCCACGCATAAGTACAATTCACGGCAGCCACCTTGGCCTGCAACGCACCCTGCCCGCCGTGGGCAGCATCGACCTGAGTGACCAGACCCTGCAATTTTACGCCGGTAAAAATATCGAAGTCGACTTTGCCGATCTGCACGGTGCCGCCGAGCGACCTTGCGGCCCGGCTTTCGACCTCGGCTTTAAATGCATCGGAGTGGATGTAGGTGTTGAGCCATGCCGCTCCGACGGCTATAGCTAGAACCACCAGCACAACGACGACGGCGACACCACCCAGAATCCAGCGAAGAGAGCGCATACCCCCAACCTATCGCACAGAAAGAGCCGAGGCCAATCTTGAATCGCATTTGCATCATCGCCAATCCCGCCGCCCGCGGCGTCAAGGCGCGGCTGAAGAGCCTCGAGCGACTGACGCGCAATGTCGTGATCAAGACGACGAAGGGCCCCGGCGATGCCGAGGCGCAGACCGAGCGCGCCGTGGAGCAGGGTTACTCAACGATTGTCGCGGCGGGTGGCGACGGCACGGTCAACGAAGTGGTCAACGGCATTGGCTCAGCACCGGTCGCGTTGGGGATTTTACCGATGGGAACGGTGAATGTCTTCGCGCTGGAGATGGGGATCCCCCTTAACATCGTCGCGGCGTGGAAGGTGATTCGCGGGAAGAAAATCCGCGCCATCGACCTGGCCAGCGCGAACGGGCATCTCTTTGTGCAGATGGCGGGAATCGGGGCCGATGCGCAGGTGGTCGAGCGTAACAACCGTCACGTGAAACATGTGCTCGGGCCGCTCAGCTATCTGCTCACCGCGACCCAGGTCGCCGCGGAGAAACCTCCGAAGCTGCGCGTTTTCTGTGACGGGAGTCCGACCGTGGAAGGCTCGTTTGTGCTGGTCGGCAATGGTCGGTTCTATGGTGGGCCGTTTTCACTCTTCAGCGAGGCTGACCTGCAGGACGGACTGCTCGATGTCTGCGTCTTCAAGTCGATGAACTACCTCGCCCTGATGCGCTACCTGCGCGGCCTGGTCTTCGGCTCGCTGACGAAATTCACCGATGTCGATTACTTCAAGGCGAGCCATCTCGTCGTGAAATCGGACCGGCACGTTCCGCTCGAAGCTGATGGCGAACTGGCCGGGCATGCGCCGGTGGAATTTACCGTGCGACACAAGAAGCTGCGGGTGCTGGTGCCAGGGTAAGCAATGGAGTTGCGCTGACAATTGCGTTTCCAAATAGAGCTTGGGAACGAGGGACAAGGCATGTTTAGGGTGTGACTGATGCAGACATACCAGTAGTAACAGCCCCGTATTCTCCAGATCCCCAAGAACTAAGACAGGCCACGACAAACCATATAATTATTAGTATCCAAAAGGATTTCTTGCCAGGTAGAGCAACCGTCAAAACAAGATGAACCAAGCAAAGGGCACAAGCAACATAGACGCTAATAACGAGATGCTGCTCTACCAACTCCCCAATATATGCGGAACTTAAAAACACTAATCCCTTGGGGATGGTCAAGGTAGACTCCCAATCGTAAAGCTCCCCCGGCCACATCCAAATTAATAGCAGCCATGCGGCAAAGTATATCCCCAACCAATAGGCTAAGCGAACCCGGAGATGTGGCTTACATGTCGCTGCGACTTGACTGTGTTGTTCGATATTCATTAAGCCATTTTTCGCTTTTTTAAATTAACTATAGTTACCTCACTTCCCTCCAATACACCACGGCATGCTCATCGCGATAGACTTCGTGCCAGTCGGGAAGACCGTGGAGGAGCTGGTTGAGATGAAGATAGGGATCGAGGATGGCGGAGTCGTAGTTGCCCTGCTCGAGGGTGTCCTGCCAGGCGGGTTTGGGCTTGGAACCGGCGATGCCGTTGACCATGTCGACGAAGGCGAAGACGATGGGATCGCCGTAGAAATCGCCACGATCATCCTGGCTGACGCGGAAGTCCGGGCGCAGGTTCCAGAGCAGCGGGCCCGCGTTCCAGGTGGTGGTGAGCGGGCGATGAAAACGGTCGGGATGATCCTGCAGGAAGAAGACCAGTTGCGGCGTCACGCTTTTGCCGACCTGGATGTCGTGGCCGATGGGCGTGCGGACAAAGAGCGCGGCGGAGACGAGGACCAGGATGAAGGCGAGCGCCGCGTCGATTCGCGAATAGCGTTGCTGGGCCTGAAAATCCGCCAGACGTTCGCGGATGAATGGGAACCAGGTGGTGCGAAGCAGGGCCTGCAAATCGCGCGCCACAGGTACGGCGGCAACGATCACGAGCAGGAGAACATGCCGCTGCGTTTTGAGTCCTTCATAGAGAAAGAAGAGCACCGGGAGGAGGGCCTCCCACCGCCAGCGCGGCGCATCCTTGCGGGCGCGGCAGAGAAAGACGATGAAGACAATGCAAAGAATAGTGAGCGCCGACATGGTTGGCGTTCCGAAATTGGGCGGCAGGAATTCGTCCCAGAGCGCGAAGCTCTTGTAGGTAGTGGCGATCAGAATGACGTGACGATGAAGCGCCAGCCCCCACGGATTGAGACAGGTGGCCAGCGCGCAGAGAATCGTCAGCCCGATCCACGGAATGAGCGGCGCTTCCTCGCCGTCGACGCGTCCGGTGATCCGGTCGATGAATCGTCCGGACATGGCCAGTCCAAGGAAAAGCAGCGCTGCCAGCCAGCCCGCGTGAAGATTGGCCCAGGCCGCAAAGACGATGGGCAGGATGATCCAGTCCCGCTTGAGCGGATGGGCGCGCCGGTTCCAGACCTCGACGACCAATGCCATGAAGAGATAGGTGAAGAGCAAGGGCCGGACGGCAAAATGAAGGTGCAGTGTCAGGAAAGTGAGCCCCGTATAGAGCAGGACAACCATGAGAGAGAAACCCGATTGCAAGAGCGTCCGATAGACGCCGAGGATCGTCGTCGCAAAAATTCCGTAACAGAAGGCACAGACAAGGGCGAGTCCACCCGCCCGGTAAAGTTCACCAATGGTCGTCTCGAAGCCCCACTCGAAATCGAACCAGGTCTCCCCCCCATGGGTGAAACTGAGCGGATCGGTGCGTGGGACAACACCGGTCTCAAGGATGACTTCCGCCGTCCGCAAATGGCGGCCCACGCCGGGATCCTCGAAAATGGCGTCGGGAGCCGCGAACATCCACAACTCCATGGCAAGGAAGAGAAAAAAGCCGAAGGTCGGCAACCACCAGATCGGTTCTATTTCAGGCTCTTCCATGCGGCGATACGCTACAGGCAGGCTCGGCATCTGCCGACACCAAAAACGCGCAGTCTCGAATGGAGACTGCGCGTTTGAAATTCACCAAGACAAGGTGTCATGTCATTTGCTCTTCAAGGACCTGGAACATAATTCACCCCGCCTGGCGCCCTCGCCACCTGGGAATCAATCGTCGTATAAACCGCTTTAAGATTTGCTCCTAAATTGACCAGGATGCTAATCGCTACGACTGAAATAAAGGCGAGAATCAAGGCGTATTCCACGAGCGTTTGCCCCCGGCATCTGACGCGCCGACGGAAACGCAGGGCAACCTGCGGACAAATAAGAACCGGTCGTTTCTTGTCGTTCATGCCACTCACCTCCTTTCATGGGTGAATCCGACCGGCATGGCTCGACCGGCTTCGCGCCGGCCTTCCCGCCGCAACACGCCTGTGCGTGCGCGATTTGTGTGTGATCGCAACCACGGAACCGTGGGAACCACCATGCTGTATCTGGATTCTGTCTGAAAGTCATACAATTCAAAATCACGCTGACACGCTGCCCGGAGGCGCGCTACCATGGCCAAAATCCAATCGCTGCTCTCAAAATTAACGACCGTGAACAGATTTATGCAATAAACATGCCATACATCAAAAGTTGTCACAATAGAGGCTTTTGCAACAATTATTCTTTGGTAATGGGTATTATTAAGCCGTTAGAGCCCGGTAAAGCTTGCCTAGTTGGTATCATTTGCCCCCTAGTTGGGCGAGCGCTATTCTCGGTTCTTCGCTCGAATTCCTGACCGTAACCAGATAGGATCGCCCTTCCATGCCTTCAGTTTTCATCAAGACCTACGGATGCCAGATGAATGTGCGCGACTCGGAACAGGTTGCCCGCGACTTGGCAAGCCGGGGCTACGAATTGGTCGAACGCGAAGAAGGTGCCGATGTCGTGCTGCTCAATACCTGCTCAGTGCGTGACATGGCCGAGCAAAAGGCGATCAGTAAAATGGAAACGCTGGGCGGGCGCAAGAACAAGCGCCAGCACCAGATCATCGGTTTCCTCGGTTGCATGGCGCAAAGCCGTGGGGCTTCCATTCTCGATGAACTGCCCGATGTCGATCTCGTCATCGGCACGCAGAAATTTCACGAAACCGG
>Ga0068863_100002095_pt1 | contig 19768 bp, 16 predicted proteins | sample KBSSwiS62_FD_66596 | JGI IMG/M metagenome (GOLD analysis project Ga0068863, IMG submission 66596) | Switchgrass rhizosphere microbial communities from Kellogg Biological Station, Michigan, USA - KBS Switchgrass S6-2 | ecosystem: Host-associated > Plants > Roots > Rhizosphere > Soil ...
CGAAGGGCGCGTCGGTAGGCCCGGCCCCGCTCCGGTCAGCCGGCCGCGCCTTACCGGCACCCGGTAAGCCGCGGCCGGCACGGCCTGCCTGCTGCCGCCCGCGCGGGCTGACCCGGAGGCACTGCCGAGGCTCGGTGACCAGCGCACGGGATGTCACACGCCCGTTCTAGGGTGGCCCCATGTGCGGCCGGTACACGCAGACGCTGAACGCCGACGACCTCGCCACCGCGATGTCCGCCCGCGACGAGACCGGCGGCGAGGTGCGCGAGCGCTACAACGTCGCCCCGACGACGACTCAGCCGATCGTCACGGCAGGCGGCGCGGCCGAGGCGCCGCCCGCCGAGGGCGACGCGGCACCCGCCGCCGGTGGCCGGGTGCTGCGGCTGGCCCGTTGGGGCCTGGTGCCGTCGTGGGCCAAGGACCTCTCGATCGGCTCCCGCATGATCAATGCGAGGTCCGAGACGCTGGCGGAAAAGCCGGTGTTCCGCAAGGCGTTCGCGGCCCGGCGCTGCCTCGTCCCGGTCACCGGCTTCTACGAGTGGCACCGCCCGGGCGGCAGGAAGCGTGGCCAGCCGTACTTCATCCACCGCGGCGACCATCCTGGCGTGGGCCCCGCCGGCCCGCTGCTCGCCTTCGCCGGCCTCTACGAGGTCTGGCGCGGCGCGGACCAGCCGCTGGTCACCTACACGATCATCACGACCGGTCCCGCGGTCGGCCTGGAGTTCCTGCACGACCGGTCCCCGGTGGTGCTCCCGGCCGCGGCCTGGGACCGCTGGCTCGACCCGGGCTACGCCGACACCGACGCCCTGGCGTCACTTCTGGCGCCAGCCCCCGCCGGGGTGCTCGACCTCTACCCGGTCGGCCTCGAGGTGGGTGACGTCCGCAACCAGGGACCGTCGCTCATCGAGCGTGTCGAGCTGCCGCCGGGCATCCCGGACCCGCGCGCCAACCCGGTCCAGCCGGCCCCGGTGGCCGGCGAACCGGTGGTGGATCACATCCCGGCCCAGGCCGCCGCCACGGACTGGGCGCCAGCCGCGGCCCCGCTCGATCTCACCCTCTTCGGGGACGCACCCTGACCGACGCTCGCTGACCGACTCACCCCTGCTGACCCGACACCGCCGCGGCCCGACGGCGTCAGGTGGCTGCCGTCACGGGGAGCCGGTTCGGGGGTCGTCGTGCCCCGAACGGGCTAGCCGTTCTGACGTGGCGAGCCCTGATGGGCACCCAACGGTCTTCGCCAGGCGTCCCCTGCCGTGCGCCGAGATGTCGGCCAGCGGTCCGCCGCGGCGCGCGGCTCACCGGTGCAGCAGGAACGACCAGCCCGCGCAGGTCAGGATCGACAGCGGGACACCGAGCCCGACCAGCAGGCTCGGTAGCGGATTCGCCAGGTTGCGCCGGGACGCCATCAGCGCGCCGGCGACCATCGGCGGCATCGTCGCCTCGAACAGGGACACCTGGATCGCGCGGTCGCCCAGCGACCCGAACAGGGCGTAGCCGGCGATGATCAGGCCCGGCGCGACCAGCAGCTTCACCACCAGCCCGACGGTAAGCTCCCGACGCCACCGCCAGGCCGCGCCGAACTCCAGCTGCAGGCCGATCGCGAACAGCGCCAGCGGGGTCAGCGTGTCCCCGAGCTGGGTGAGGACCTCGGTCAGCCAGTGCGGGTAGTGGACCGGACGCAGCGCGAGGCCCGCGATTACCGCCAGCAGCGGCGGCGCGGTCAGCACCCCCCGGGCGATCTCCCGCGGGGCGGCGGCGCCCGCGTCCTCACCGGCCACCGCGACGAGGATCATGACCACGGTGTTCAGGAGCATGAACGAGCCGAGCTGGTCGACGAGCACCGCGATCGGCACCTGGCTCGTGCCGAAGAACGCGGTGACCATCGGGATGCCGACGAACGACGTGTTCGCGCAGGCCGTCGCCGCGATCAGCGCCGCGACAGCCTCGCGGGACAGCCGCAGTGGCCGGGCAAGCCCGAGATAGAGCGCGCACGTGACGGCGAACAGCAGGTACGGCACCGCGATGACGGCCACGATCGAGCGCGGGAACGCGACGTCGTGCAGCACCCGCAGCGCCAGCGCGGGCAGCGCGACGTTCAGTACCCAGAATGTGACGGCGTGCGCGGCGTCCGTCCCGATCTTCGTCGTGCGCCGGAACGCGGCGCCGCCGGCAAGGCCCACCAGCAGCACGACGAGGGCGGGCACATGCCCCAATGTGCCCGGCGAACAGCCGGCCCCGGCCGCCGGAACGCCCGGATGTGGGTTAACTCACCGTAACCGCGGCCACAGGCGGCGCCGCGCGAGGCGAATCCCGGCGACGCGGCAGGCAGGCGCTGCCCCGCGGCCAGCGAGGCAACGGCCAGGTAGGCCGAGCCGCTGGCCGCGGCCCCCCGCGATCGGAATCGAGGTCCGGTCCTACGCCGTGGTCGCGAAAATCCGCGCCGCATGACCACGGGGTGTGACTCGACAAAGCCTTCGGCCTGTCATGTCCGTGGCCTCGTTCTGATGGCCGCGGTCTGGTTCGGAGCCGACCGGCTGGGTCGTGTCCCTTCGGCCTGACGTCGCGGCCCGAACACGCCGGAACGCCGCAGCCGCGCCGGAATGCCGGCGCGGCTGCGGACTCGCGGGTCGTGCGCAGTGGCCGTGCTGTTAGGCGGACTTGATGGCGGAAACGTCGAGCTGGATCTTGACCTTGTCGCTAACGAGGACGCCGCCCCCGTCGAGCGGGACGTTGAAGGTGAGGCCGAAGTCCTTGCGGCTGATGGTGGTCCCGCCTGTGAAGCCGGCGCGGTTGTTGCCCCACGGGTCCTTCTGGCTGCCCTCGAACTCAAGGGTCAGGTCGACCGAGCGGGTGACGTCCTTGATGGTCAGGTCGCCGCTCATGACGTACTCGTCGCCGTCCTGGACGACCTTCGTGCTGGTGAAGGTCAGGGTGGGGAACTTCTCGACGTCCAGGAAATCCGTGCCGCGGACGTGTGCGTCGCGGTCGGCGACACCGCTGTCGAAGCTCTCCGTCCTGATCGTGACGGTCGCGCTGGAGCGGGACGGGTCGCTGCCGTCGAGGACCAGAGTGCCCTCGAAGTCCTTGAAGGCGCCGCGGACCGTGGTCACCATCGCGTGCTTGGCGGAGAAGCCGAGCCGGGAGTGCGACGGGTCGATCGTCCAGGTGCCAGTCAGCTCGGACAGGCTGGGCGCGGCAATGGTTTCGGACATCTGGTCCTCCTGGTAGACGAGGCCCACCGCCGCTGTCGGCGGTGAGTGCGTGTCCGGGTCGGGGTGGGCCGCCCGGGTCGTTGCCTACGCAACTATATGAGGCGGCTGGCCTATTCCAGGAGGGCCGTGACCGGGCCCACGGCCGAGTGGTTCGGGCGGCCTGATGGCGTCAGGGTGCCGTGCCGACCGACCGCCCCGCCTTCCGCTGGACGGTCGTGCGGGAGGACGCGGCGTGCGGAGGCCGTCGCTCGGGGGCCTCGCTCTGAATGGGGACGCCAGACGGGGCGAGTGGGCTGTGGACGAGTCACCGTCTTCCACAGCTGGCGCTCGACGGGTTCGCGGCGGCCGATCGCGGCCTTACGGTCCGCCCCATGAGCCGTCACGACCGCCCTGACCTGGCCAGACCCTCCTGGGCGCGGAGCCCGGACGACACCGCCGACCCCGTCCGGCTCATACCGGGCCCGTCGGACTCCGCCGGCCTGGCTTTCGACGGCGAGCCGGCCCCCGCCTGGGATCACCGAGCGGAGGATCAGCGCGTCACGGATCAGCGCGGCGGGGAGGCCCGGATCGGCCGCCCTGACGGCGGCGCCACGAGCGACTGGCCACGGGTCGGACCGGGGCCAGGCCCTGGCTACCCCGGTCAGGACGCCGGGGACGTCGGACCGTGGTCCGGCGAGGACAGCCGGGACGACCCCGCCACCAGCCTGGACGACCTGCTGAGCGCCTATGGCCTGGACGCGTACACCGAACCTCCGGACGGCGACGACGCGCCGCGGGGCCATCACGATCCGACCGGCGCCGGCTCCGGCGTCGGTCGCGAGAGGCACGAGCGCGGCAGACCTGGCCGCTCGGTTCGGCGGGACCTCGCCGGCCGGCTGCCGGCGGTGCTGCGCGGCGCCGTGTGGGACCCGGCGACCCGGGGCGCGGTGATCCTCGCCCTGGTGGCGCTGACCGCGGCGGCGATCGCCGCGGTCTTCGCCTGGCACGGGCGGCCAACCGAGGTCGGCGCCGAGCCGAGCCCGGCGCCGACGAGCCATCCGAGCGCCGGCTACACCACTGGGGGCTGGGTCGGCCCCGCGTCCGCCTGGTCCAGGCAGACGCCGACGGCCAGCCCGTCGCCGACCGGCGACACGGAGGTGGTCGTCGACGTCGCCGGCCGGGTTCGCCAGCCCGGGGTCGTGACCCTGCCCGCTGGTTCCCGGGTTGTCGACGCGATCGCCAAGGCCGGGGGAGTGGTGCCCGGGACGGACACCAGCGGCCTGGCGCTCGCCCGCCCCCTCATGGACGGTGAGCAGATCTTCGTCGACGGCAAGCCCGGTCCGGCGCCGCCGGTAGCGGCCGGAGGCTCGGGCGGTGGCGCCGGACCGGGCGGCGCCGCCGGGGCGAGCGCGCCGGCCGGGCCGGTCCACCTGAACTCCGCGACCGTCGAGCAGTTCGACACGCTTCCCGGCGTCGGCCCGGTCCTCGCGCAGCGCATCGTCCAGTGGCGCGACGCGAACGGCCCGTTCACCTCGCCGGACCAGCTGGGCGACGTCCCAGGCGTGGGCGACGCCCGCCTGCGCGAGCTGCTCCCACTGATCACGCTATGAGACCGGCCACCGGGCCGGCGGCCCGGCCGGCAACCAGGGCGGCGGTGCGGCCGCGACTCGAGGACGGGGCAGCGGCGCGGCCCACGCTGGACCTGAGACTGGCCGTCCCCGCGACGGCCCTGTGGGCGGGCGAAGCGCTGGCCGGACGGTGGGTGCCGGCGCCGGCTGGGCTCCTGGCGGCCGCCGCCGTCGGCGGGTTCGCCGCGTTGCTGGGCGCCGCGCGGTGGGGTCGGGAGCACCGTCGTGTCCAGGCTCGGGCAGTGGGCGCGAGCGGCCCCTTGTCACGCGGGGCGGACCCGGGTGCCCGTCCCAGCCACGCGCCACTGGCCGTGGCGGCCCTCGCCGCGCTTGCCGCCGGGGTGTTCGTCGCCGGGGTCGACGGGCAGGACCGCCGGGCCGGGCCGCTTCCGCTGCTCGCCGCCCGGTCGGCGACCGCGAGCGTCGAACTGGTCGTCACCGATGACCCGCGTCCCACCGCGCGGTCCGCGGCGGGCCAGCCGGGCGCGACCCGCACGATCCTCGTGCCGGCAAGGATCGTCAGGCTGACCACCGGATCGGCCGGTCGCGGTGCGACGGCGGCGCTCCGGACACCCTCGGGCGCCGGCCCGACGACCGAGGCCGCGGCTGGCGCGGGCCCGGCGGCCGTCGGAGGCGGCAGGGCCGCGGGCCACCCAGGGGCGGGCGGGGCTGGCGGCGGTCTCACCCTCCGGCTGGACGTGCCGGTGCTGGTCCTGGCCCTGGTAGGCAGCGATGACCGGTGGTCCGGCCTGCTGCCCAGCACCCGGGTCACCGCGGTCGCCCGGCTCGGGCCGCCCGAGCCGGGCGACCAGATCGGCGCGGTGCTCCTGGTGCGTGGCCCGCCCCGGGTGATCGGCGGGCCGGCCTGGTACCAGCGGCTCGCCGGCCGGCTGCGCGCCGGCCTGCGGTCCGCGGCGGACGTGCTGCCGCGGCCCGCGCGCGGGCTGCTCCCCGGCCTGGTCGACGGCGACGTCAGCGGGCTCGACCCGGCCCTGCGCGACGACTTCCGCGCGGCCGGCCTGACCCACCTGACCGCCGTCAGCGGCGGCAACGTCATGATCACTATGGGTGCCGTCCTGGCCGCACTGCGCCGGACACGGATCGGCCTGCGGTCCCGTGCGCTGTGGTGCGCCGCTGTGGTCATCGGGTTCGTCGTTGTCGCGCGGCCGTCGGCGAGCGTGCTGCGCGCCGCCGCGATGGGCCTGCTCGCAGTGATCGCGACCGGCACGGGCCGCGGGGCCTCGGTGCTGCCGGCGCTGGCCGCCAGCGTCGCGGTGCTGCTGCTCGCGCGCCCGGACCTCGCGCTCGCCCCAGGGTTCGCGCTGTCCGTGCTGGCGACGGCGGGGATCGTCGTCGTGGCGCCCGGCTGGCGGGATCGCCTTGCCCGCAGGCTGCCGGGGCGGCTCGGGCGGCTGGCCGAAGGCGTCGCGGTCGCCGCCGCCGCCCACCTGGCCTGCACGCCGGTAATCGCCTGGATCGGCGGCGGGGTCAGCCTGGTCGCGATCCCGGCGAACGTCGCGGCGGAGGGCGCCGTCGCTCCAGCGACCGTGCTCGGGGTCGTCGCGCTGGCCGTCGGCCCGATCTGCGGGCGGATCGCGCGGTGGGCCGCCTGGCTCGCGGGCTGGCCGTGCCGATGGCTGATCCTGGTCGCGCGCACCGCGGCCGGGCTGCCGGGCGCGACGATCGGCTGGCCGGGTGGCCCACTGGGTGGGCTCACGGCCGCTGTCGCGCTGCCCGCGGGCTTCGGGCTGCTGCGCCGCCGCTGGGGGAGAGCCGCCTGCGTGGCGCTGCTCGCCGGTGTGCTCGTCGGCCGGGCTCTCATCGCGAACGCTCCCGCTGGCGCGGCGCGGGAGGCACTGACACTCCCACTCTTCGCCCAGGCATTCCTGCGGCCTGGGCCACCCGTGGCGCGGTCGCCCCCCGGTTGCCCCGCTCGCGAGGCGCCGTCCGGGCCGGGCACTGGCCGCGGCGCGCGGCCGGTGATCGTAGGGTGCCCGGCAGGTGTGCCATGCTCGTTGCCGTGCCGCCATCGCTAGCGCCGTTGGTCCTGGTCCAGGGCGACGAGGAGCTGCTGGTCGCCCGCGCGGTCCGGGAGGCGCTCGACACCGCCCGCGCCGTCGACCAGGAGCTGGAAGTCGTCGACCGGGCCGCCGGCGAGTTCACCGAGTCCGACGTCGTCGACCTCGGCGCGTCGTCGCTGTTCGGCGGGCTGCGCGCGGTCGTGGTGCGGGCCGCCCAGGAGCTCAACGACGAGCTGCGCGACGCGCTGATCGCCTACGTCGCCCACCCGATGTCCGACGTGATTCTCGTCGTCGTCCACAACGGCGCCGTCCGCAACCGAAAGATCGCCGACGCGATGAAGGCGGCCGGGGCCCGGGTCGTCACCGTGCCGAAGATCAGTCGGCCACGCGAGCGGCACGACTTCGTCGTCGCCGAGGTGCGGCGGGCCGGTGGGAAGATCTCCGACTCCGCGGTCGCCGCCCTGCTCGACGCCGTGGGCAGCGATCTGCGCGAGCTGGCGTCGGTCTGCGAGCAGCTCGTCGCCGACACCGACGGCCCGATCGACGAGGCGGCGGTGCGCCGGTTCCACCGCGGCCGGGCCGAGGCAAGCGGATTCGCGGTCGCCGACGCGGCGATCTCCGGCGACCTGGCCGGTGCCCTCACCCTGCTGCGCCAGGCCCTGGAGACCGGGACGGCGGCCGTGCTCATCAGCAGCGCGGTGACCGGGGGCCTGCGTGACCTGGCCCGGGTCGCGGGAGCCGGCGGCGGCTCGAAGTTCGAGCTGGCCCGCGCGCTCGGGATGCCGGACTGGAAGGTCGAGAAGGCCCAGCGCTCGGCCCGGGCCTGGTCCGACGACGGCCTGGCCCGCGCCCTGCGGGCCGCGGCGGCCGCCGACGCCGGTGTCAAGGGCGGCTGGGCCGATGCGGCGTACGCACTGGAGACCCTCGTGCACACCGTCGTCCAGTCCCGAGGCCGCCCCGGCCGCGCGGCGGCCTCGTCGGGCGCCCGGTGAGCGGGCGGCACGAGCCCGGCGCGCCGAAGCCTGGTGTGTCCGGCCGGGGCGAGGTCCCAGTCCCGGACCCGGCCAACCACGAGCCGGCCAACCACGCGCCGACGGACCCGGAGATCGCCGGGCTGGAGGCGGAGCAGACCGCGTTCGGCTTCCGGATCCTGCCCGCGGGCTGGATGCGCGGCCTGCTGTTCACGGCGACGGCCGTGCTGACCGTCGTGCTCGCCCTGTCCGACCTCACCAGCGCGTGGGTGCTGCTCGCCCTGCCCGCCAGCGTCGCGCTCGCCGTCGCCTACCTCGAGACCCTCGACCGCATCATCCGCCCGTGACAGCCGCTCCCGCCCGGTCGCCGCAGGTCGCCGGGACCTGACACGCAGGAGGCGGCGTGCGGACGGGGTCCCTGCCGGATCGGCGAAGCCGATCTGGGAGGTCGTCTCGCCGGAGCGTAGCGAGGGCGAGGCCGGAGTACGCAGCCGACGGAGTGGCAGCAGAGGTACTGACACGCAGCCGACGGAATGACAGCAGTGGTACTGACCTGAAACCGCCCGACTTGGACCCGGTTTGGGTGCGCCGCCAGGCGCGTGGACTGCTGACAAGGGCCGGCCCGCGGGGGCGGGCCGCGCGAGTTCGCCGCCAGGCGTCGGCGCCGGCGCCTCAGCCGGAACGGTTGCTCTTGGAAGCGTCGTTCGAGAGGGCGGCGATGAAGGCCTCCTGCGGGACCTCGACCCGGCCGATGGTCTTCATCCGCTTCTTGCCCTCCTTCTGCTTCTCCAGCAGCTTGCGCTTACGGGTGATGTCGCCGCCGTAGCACTTGGCCAGCACGTCCTTGCGGATCGCCCGGATGTTCTCCCGGGCGATGATCCGGCTGCCGATCGCCGCCTGGATCGGTACCTCGAACTGCTGGCGCGGGATCAGCTCGCGCAGCTTGCCCGTCATCGAGACGCCGTAGGCGTAGGCCTTGTCCTTGTGGACGATCGCGGAGAACGCGTCGACGGTCTCGCCCTGCAGCAGGATGTCGACCTTCACCAGGTCCGACAGCGACTCACCGGCGGGCTCGTAGTCCAGGCTGGCGTAGCCGCGGGTCCGTGACTTCAGCGCGTCGAAGAAGTCGAAGATGATCTCGCCGAGCGGCATCGTGTACTTCAGCTCGACCCGGTCCGCGGCCAGGTAGTCCATCCCCTTCAGGACACCCCGGCGGGACTGGCACAGCTCCATGACGGCGCCGACGAAGTCCGTCGGCAGCAGCACCATCGCGTCGACGACCGGTTCGTAGACCTCGGCGATCTTGCCGCCGGGCCAGTCGCTCGGGTTGGTGACGGTGTGCTCGGTCCGGTCCTCCATGACGACGCGGTAGACGACGTTCGGCGCCGTCGAGATCAGGGTCAGGCCGAACTCGCGCTCCAGCCGCTCCCGGACGATCTCCAGGTGCAGCAGGCCGAGGAACCCGCACCGGAAGCCGAACCCGAGCGCCGCGGACGTCTCCGGCTCGTAGGTCAGCGCGGCGTCGTTGAGCTGGAGCTTGTCCAGCGCCTCGCGCAGCGCCGGGTACTCCGAGCCGTCGATCGGGTAGAGGCCCGAGTAGACCATCGGCAGCGGGTCGCGGTAGCCGCCGAGCATCTCGCTCGCCGGGTGGCGGGCCGACGTCATCGTGTCGCCGACGCGGGCCTGCCGGACGTCCTTCACCCCGGGGATGACGTAGCCGACCTCGCCGGCCGACAGCGACCCCGTCGCCACCGGCTCCGGCGAGATGACGCCGACCTCGAGCGTTTCGTGACTCGCGCCGGTGGACATCATCAGGCAACGGTCGCGGGTGCTGAGCACCCCGTCGACGACCCGGACGTAGGTGATCACGCCCCGGTAGATGTCGTAGACGCTGTCGAAGATCATCGCCCGGGCCGGCGCGTTCGGGTCGCCCGACGGCGGCGGGATCCGGCGGCAGACCTCGTTGAGCAGCTCCGGGACGCCCACGCCGGTCTTCCCGGAGACCTTCAGCACCTCGGCGGGGTCGCAGCCGATGATCTGCGCGATCTCCTGGGCGTACTTCTCCGGCTGCGCGGCCGGCAGGTCGATCTTGTTGAGCACCGGGATGATCGTCAGATCGTTCTCGATCGCCAGGTACAGGTTCGCCAGCGTCTGCGCCTCGATGCCCTGCGCCGCGTCGACCAACAGGATCGCGCCCTCGCAGGCGGCCAGCGACCGGCTGACCTCGTAGGTGAAGTCGACGTGGCCGGGGGTGTCGATCAGGTGCAGGACGTAGTCCCTGCCGTCGTCGGCCTTCCAGGGCAGCCGGACGTTCTGCGCCTTGATCGTGATTCCGCGCTCGCGCTCGATGTCCATCCGGTCGAGGTACTGGGCCCGCATGTTGCGCGCCTCGACGACGCCGGTCACGCCGAGCATGCGGTCGGCGAGCGTGGACTTGCCGTGGTCGATGTGCGCGATGATGCAGAAGTTGCGGATCAACGCCTGGTCGACGCCGGGCGCCTCAGGGGCTGGGGACACGCGGGCAGGTCTCGTTTCTCGATCGGTCTGGTGCACGGGCGGTCTGGTGCACGGGACGGGTCCGGTGAACGGCGGCTGGCCCGCGACGCGGACCTGTCCTCCATCGTGCCAGTCTCCGGGGCGAGCCAGTACCGCGCGCCGCTCGGGACGCCCCGCGCCGCCCGGCGAGGGGGTGGTCACGCCCGCCTGGGCTGGTCGAGCGCGGCTGTTGGTTATAGGTGCTGTAAGGTTAACGGCGCTGCACCGGGTCCCCGCGTCACGACCAGCGGTTGATGCCCCGCGGTTGACGTTCTGTGCGTGCCGGTCCGCGCGTGACGGATCTCCAGGGGCGAGCCCGGGGAGACTGATCGCTCGTGGCCCGGAACCCAGGGGTGCGGCGGACGGACCGAAGACTTAGTTCCCAACTCGACGACGAGGTTTCCCCGCGTGGCCAACATCAAGTCGCAGATCAAGCGTAACCGCACCAACGAGCGGCGCCGGCTGCGCAACAAGGCCGTCAAGTCCGAGCTCAAGACCCTGGTGCGCCGCTTCCGTGAGGCCGCCGACGCCGGTGACGTCGAGACCGCCACGGCGTCGCTGCAGGCTGCCTCGAAGAAGCTCGACAAGGCTGTCAGCAAGGGCGTCATCCACGCCAACCAGGCCGCCAACAAGAAGTCGGCCATGGCCAAGCAGCACGCCGGCCTCTCCGCCTAGCAACCCCGATCCCGCCGTCGTCGCCGCCCTCGCGGCGGCGACCCGGCGGGGCGATCCGCCCGAACCGGGCGCGGAGCGCCCTTGGCTGACAGTCCTCCCAAATCGGCTTCGCCAGTTCGGCAGGGACCCTGGCTCCGCTGGTCCGGGCGCTGAGCGCCCTACCCTGCGTGATCCCAGGTGCCGCTTGACACTGGCTGGCCCACGGGTTGAGGCCAGGCATGTGGCTCGCTGTTCGGTTGCTGGGCGATGGCTGGGACGGTCGGCCGGAACCGGGCGCTGGGCGCCCTTCGCGGGCCTCCCAGGTCGTGGGCGGCAGACTATGACTGAAAGCACACAAGCCGGAACGTCGTCAGACGTTCCGGCTTTTCGGCTGCCCGCGGCCGGGCGCTCGCTCAGATCCAGGCGGAGCCGCGCAGCGGCGGGAGGACGACGGGAATCGGCTGGGTGACCGGTTCCTCGCGGGCGCTGGGCGGGTAGCCGACCGCGCCGGCCCGGTACTCCGTCGTGCGCGGCGGCAGCAGCGCCAGTCCTTCGGCGAGAAGGCCGGCCTCGATGAGGAGATCGTCCGCTGTAAGCAGTTCCACGACGTCGTCGTCCATATGTCCGATCTTTTCGTACTGCTGACGCTATGGCCACCGCGACACGCCCGGCCCGTGCCGCTATCCGAAGTCGGGCGATCCGGGCACCGCCGCGGGCCGAAAGTCCCGGGGCCGACGGAGACGGGGGCGGACGCGCGCCGGCGGCGCCGGACCGCCTGCGCTCGTGGTGGACCACCCGTGTCCTGACGACCGCCGGCAAGATCCACCGAACTGTGCGTCGTCGTGCCGGTACGCGACGGAGCACACTGGAGGACATGTCCCCCAAGCCACCCGAGGGCCAGCAGCCGCCTGCCGACGGCGGCCTGCCCGCCGCGGCCCTCGACGGGTTGCGTAGCGGCGCGTTCGGGATCTACATCCATGTGCCCTACTGCGCGAGCCGGTGCGGCTACTGCGACTTCAACACCTACACCGCCGCCGAACTCGGCGCCGGCGTGAGCGCGGCGACGTACGCGACGACCGCGATCGCCGAGCTGAAGCTGGCCGCCCGGGTGCTCGGCGCGGCGCCCCCCGTGGACACGGTGTTCTTCGGCGGGGGCACCCCGACGCTGCTCCCCCCGGCGGACCTCGCCGCCCTGCTCGCCGCGGTCGATGACACCTTCGGCCTGCGCCCCGGCGCCGAGGTGACGACGGAGGCGAACCCGGAGTCCGTGGACGACGCGGCGCTGGAGCAGCTGCGGGCCGCCGGCTTCACCCGGATCTCGTTCGGCATGCAGAGCGCCCGGCCGCGCGTGCTGGCCACCCTCGACCGCCAGCACACCCCGGGCCGCCTGCCGGACGTGGTGTCGTGGGCCCGCAAGGCCGGCTTCGAGCAGATCAGCGTCGACCTGATCTACGGCGCGCCGGGGGAGTCGGACCGGGACTGGGCGGCGAGCCTCGCCGCCGCGATCGACCTCGCGCCCGATCATGTCAGCGCCTACGCGCTCACCGTCGAGGACGGCACCCGGCTCGCCCGCCGGGTGCGCCGGGGTGAGCTGCTGGAGCCCGACGACGACCTGCTGGCCGACCGCTACATCCAGGCCGACGAGGCGTTCGCCGCGGCCGGCCTGACCGCCTACGAGGTCAGCAACTGGGCAACCGGGCCCGCCGCCTGGTGCCGGCACAACCTCGGCTACTGGCGCACGGACAGCTGGTGGGGGGTCGGCCCCGGCGCGCACAGCCACGTGGGTGGGGTGCGCTGGTGGAACGTGCGCCACCCGGCCGAGTACACCGAGCGGCTGCGGTCCGGGCGCAGCCCGGCCCAGGCCCGCGAGACGATCGACGCGGCCGCGCGCTACCTCGAGCGGGTGATGCTCGCCGTCCGGATGTCCGAGGGGCTGCCAGTGGGCGAGCTCACCGAGGCCGGCCGCGCCAGCCTCGACGAGCTGGCCGCCACCGGCCTGGTGGACCGTAACGGCCTGGCCGCCGGCCGGGTCCGGCTGACCCGTGACGGCCGGCTGCTCACCGACACCGTGGTCCGGGCCCTGCTCGCCGACGTGTGACCGCGATCAGGACGAGTGACGCCGGCGCCCGCCGAGGCGTGGTCCCGCTCGGTCTCCCGCCGCCGTGCCCTGGCAGGGTGGCGCGGATCGCGCAAGGACCCGGCAGCTGGGCCGACAAGGGCGCTAGACTTGGCACTCACGGCTGCGGAGTGCCAGATGGGAGCGATCCCGCGACCTGTGGGCCGCTACATGCGCACCATGTCCTATGCGAACAACGAGGGCGCGCGTTGCGGCCTGTGGGCGTCGGCTGGCGGAGGAGTCCTGATGACCGGGCACTCTGGCCGTCGTGGTCGCGCCGGTTCCCTGGGCAGCCGTAGCCCGGTGGGCAGGGCCGGCCGGCCGGGGCACCGGCCGCGAGGGGTGTGGTCCCGTGGTCGCCGAGGGGGTGCGTGACGTGCTTGAGGAACGCCGCCTGGAAGTGCTGCGGGCGATCGTCGAGGACTTCGTGACCAGCAACGAGCCGGTCGGCTCGAAGGCGCTCGCCGAGCGGCACGCACTGGGGGTCTCGCCGGCCACCGTCCGCAACGACATGGCCGCGCTGGAGGACGAGGGCTACATCACCCAGCCGCACACCAGCGCAGGGCGGGTCCCGACCGACAAGGGCTACCGGCTGTTCGTCGACCGGCTCTCCGGGGTCAAGCCGCTGTCCCGGGCGGAGCGCCGGGCCATCCAGAACTTCCTCGAGGGCGCTGTCGACCTCGACGACGTGGTGCGCCGCTCGGTGCGGCTGCTCGCCCAGCTGACCAGGCAGGTTGCCGTCGTCCAGTACCCGTCGCTCACCTCCAGCCGGGTCCGGCACATCGAGATCGTCCAGATCAGCCCCGGCCGGCTGCTGATCGTCATGATCACCGACGCCGCGCGTGTCGAGCAGCGGATCGTCGAGACCGGCGAGCCGATCGACGAGGACACGGTGGCCGAGCTGCGCTCGATCCTCAACCGCGCACTCGGCGGGCGGCGCCTCTCGGACGCCGCCGCGGCGGCCGCCTCGCTGCCGGAGGAGGTCGGGCCCGGCCTGCGCACGCAGGTCACCGTGCTCGCCACGGTCCTGATCGAGACGCTCGTCGAGCGGCAGGAGGAACGGATCGCGCTCGCCGGCACGGCGAACCTGGCCCTCTCGGCGCTGGACTTCTCCGACTCGCTGCGGGTGATCCTCGAGGCGCTCGAGGAACAGGTCGTACTGCTGAAGCTCATCGGGTGGGCGCGTGAGCCAGGTACCGTGACCGTACGCATCGGCCGCGAGACGGACGTAGACGCGCTGCGGTCCACCGCGGTCGTCGCGACCGGCTACGGCCGGGGCGCGGCCGCTCTGGGGGGGATGGGGGTGGTCGGCCCCAAGCGCATGGACTACCCGGGAACCATCTCCGCGGTGTGGGCCGTCGCGAACTATGTGGGTGAACTGCTGGGCGCCGAATGACGGCCGCCAGCCGGACGCAGGTCAGCTGAGGGCAGTGGACTTCTAAATGGCAGTGGACTACTACGCCGTGCTCGGTGTCGGCCGCGAGGCGACCGGGGACGAGATCAAGCGCGCCTACCGCAAGCTCGCCCGGGAGCTGCACCCAGACGTCAACCCCGATCCCGAGGCGCAACAGCGGTTCAAGACCGTGACGGCCGCCTACGAGGTGCTCTCGGACCCGGAGAAGCGCCAGATCGTCGACCTGGGCGGCGATCCGCTCGCCCCGGGCGGCGGCGGTGGCGGCTCGCCGTTCGGTGCCGGCGGCTTCGGCGGGCTCGGCGACATCATGGACGCCTTCTTCGGCGGTGGCGCGAGCCGCGGGCCGCGCTCCCGGGTGCGCCGGGGCAACGACGCACTGCTGCGCATCGAGCTCGACCTCGCCGAGACGGCGTTCGGGGCCAACCGGGACATCACCGTCGACACGGCGGTCGTCTGCGAGGTCTGCACCGGCTCGGGTGCCGCGCCCGGCACCGCGCCGGTGACCTGTCCGACCTGCGCCGGCCGCGGCGAGATCCAGCAGGTGACCCGGTCGTTCCTCGGCCAGATGGTGACCTCACGGCCGTGCTCGCGCTGTCAGGGCACGGGCACCGTCATCGAGCATCCCTGCCGGGAGTGCGCGGGCGACGGCCGGGTCCGCAAGCGGCGCACGCTGACCGTGAAGATCCCCGCCGGGATCGAGGACGGGATGCGCATCCGGCTGTCCGGTGAGGGCGAGGTGGGCCCGGGCGGCGGGCCGGCCGGTGACCTGTACGTCGAGGTCTCCGAGAAGGCGCACCCGATCTTCACCCGTGAGGGCGACGACCTGCACTGCGACCTGCGGCTGCCGATGACCGCGGCGGCGCTGGGCACGACCGCCACCCTTGACACACTCGACGGCACCGAGACGATCACGGTCAAGCCGGGCACCCAGCCCGCCGAGGTGATCCGCCTGTCCGGCCGGGGCGTGCCGCACCTGCGCGCGGTCGGCCGCGGCCACCTGCACATCCACGTCTCCGTGGAGACGCCGACGAAGCTCGACTCCGAGCAGGAGCGGCTGCTGCGCGAACTGGCGCGGCTGCGGGAGGAGGAGGCCCCGGCGGTGGTCAGCGCCGCCGGCGCGACCACCGGCCTGTTCAGCCGCCGGCGCGGCGGCCGGAAGAAGTAGTGCCGACGGCGGCCACCGGGCGGGGTCCCCGTCCCGCTCGACCCGCCCGTGGCGCGCGGCCGGCGCGCCGGCCGCGCGCCACCGCCCCGCCGCCGGCCCGTCAGCACCGGGTGCCGGGCGGACCTGGGCCAGGTCCCGCCCCGTGGTGACCACTCCCGTCTTCCACCTGGAGCCGCTGCCCGCCGCGCTGGCGACCGGAGCCGTGTTCACCCTGTCCGGGCCGGAGGGGCGGCACGCGGCGACGGTGCGGCGGCTGCGGGCCGGCGAGCGGCTCGACGTCACCGACGGCGCCGGGGACACGCTGCGGTGCGAGGTGGTGGCCGCGCGCCGCGACGAGCTGGACTGCCGGGTGCTGGACCGGGCCTGGACGCCGGAGCCGGCGCCGCGGCTCGTGGTCGTGCAGGCGCTGGCGAAGGGCGACCGGGGCGAACTCGCCGTCGAGATGCTGACCGAGGTGGGCGTCGACGAGATCGTGCCCTGGTCGGCGGCACGCAGCGTCGTGCGCTGGGAGGGCGATCGCGGCGCCCGGTCGCGCGCCCGGTGGGCGGCCAGCGCCGCCGAGGCGGCCAAGCAGTCCCGCCGCGCGCGGTGGCCGCTGGTCGCCGGGCTCGCGAGCACCGCGGCCGTGCGCGAGCGGCTGGCCGCGGCGGACCTGGCGCTCGTCCTGCATGAGAGCGCGGCGGAGCCGCTGGCCGGCCGGCTGGCCAGCATCGGCGCAGCCTCCCCGGGCGCTGGCCAGGCAGCCGAGGTCGTGCTGGTCGTCGGCCCGGAGGGTGGCATCGCCGACGAGGAGCTGGCCGCGTTCGGCAAGGCGGGCGCGGTCACGGTTCGGCTGGGCCCGACGGTGCTGCGCACGTCGACGGCCGGTGTCGCGGCGGCGGCCGTGCTGCTCGCGACCACCGGCCGTTGGGACGGCTAGACTGAAGCTGGTAGTTCGTGTGGCATTCCGCTCCGTGCTTACCGCGGGCCGCTCCCCGAAGGGCTTCGGCGTCGAAGTGGTCTGACGTCGCAGGGTTCGGATGTTTGGGCGGCCCTTCGGCCAGGCATCCGCAGGGTGTCAGCCGGCGCGGTTCGCCCCGCCGCTACCGCGAAATGCCGCTCAGCCTGGCGAACGTTCCCGGACCTGCCGTTCCGGGGCCGGCGCGCCCGGGGACCGCGACCAGCCCGGCGCCATCCGCGCCCCAGACCGACGAGAGGTGTCCCGGCCCACCCGCGGCCGTCCTCATGCCCGAATCCGCCACCCCCCAAGGTGCCGCCCCGCCGAGCGGTGGCACCGCCCGCGCCGTCACCGCCGCGGGCGCGCCGACGGTCACCCGTTTCGTGGTGCCCGGCCCGCACAGCATGGTCAGCCTGCTCGGCCACCAGGACGAGCTGCTCCGGGTCGTCGAGCAGGCCCTGCACTCCGACATCCACGTCCGCGGCAACGAGATCACCATCACCGGCGAACCGGCCGAGAACGATCTGGCCGTTCGGCTGTTCACCGAGCTGTCCGCGCTGCTGGACGCCGGGACGGTGCTGTCCACCCAGCACGTCGAGCACTCGCTCGCCATGCTGCGCGGCGGCGCGGAGCGCCCGGCCGAGGTGCTCACACTCAACATCCTGTCCAGCCGCGGCCGGACGATCCGCCCGAAGACGCTGAACCAGAAGCGCTACGTCGACGCGATCGACGCGCACACGATCGTCTTCGGCATCGGCCCGGCCGGTACCGGCAAGACGTACCTGGCGATGGCCAAGGCGGTGCAGTACCTACAGTCCAAGAAGGTCAACCGGATCATCCTGACCCGGCCGGCCGTCGAGGCGGGGGAGCGGCTCGGCTTCCTGCCGGGCACGCTCTACGACAAGATCGACCCGTACCTGCGCCCGCTGTACGACGCGCTGCACGACATGGTCGACCCGGACTCGATCCCCCGGCTGATCCAGAGCGGCACGATCGAGGTCGCCCCGCTGGCGTACATGCGTGGCCGGACGCTCAACGACGCCTTTATCATCCTCGACGAGGCCCAGAACACCTCGCCGGAGCAGATGAAGATGTTCCTGACGAGGCTCGGTTTCGGCGCGAAGATCGTGGTGACGGGTGACATCACCCAGGTGGACCTGCCGTCGGGTACCCGCAGCGGCCTGCGGGTCGTCCGGGAGATCCTCGATGGGATCGACGACGTCCACTTCGCGAACCTGACCAGCACCGACGTGGTCCGCCACCGGCTCGTCAGCGAGATCGTCGACGCCTACTCCCGCTGGGACGCGGCCGGCGGCGACGGTCCAGCCGCGGCGGCGGGCGCCGTCGCGCCCCGGCCGGCCGCCGCCAGGACCGCGCGCCGGGACCGGCGGTGACGGCCCCCCGCGACGCGGGCACCACGGCTGGCACGCCCGCCCGCCGCTCACTACCCGACCCCTGGGGCCGCGGGAGACCCGCCGGCTCGGCCCGCCGTGGCCGTCCGGCCGGCCCGTCGGCAAGGAGACCCTGATGTCCGTGTTCATCGCCAACGAGGCCGGCGAGACCGACGTCGACGAGCTGGCGCTGACCGGGCTCGCCCGGTTCGTGCTGGACGCGATGAAGGTGAACCCGCTGGCCGAGCTGTCGGTAATGATCGTCGAGACGTCCGCGATGACCGACCTGCACCTGCGGTACATGGGCGAGGACGGCCCGACCGACGTGCTGGCCTTCCCGCAGGACGAGGCGTTCGAGTCGAGCTACGCCGACTCGGCCGACAGCGATCCGACGACGCTGCTTGGCGACGTCGTCCTGTGCCCAGAGGTCGCCCGCAGGCAGGCCGCCGCCGCCGGCCACTCCACGCAGCGCGAGCTGCACCTGCTGTGCGCCCACGGCATCCTGCACCTGCTCGGCTACGACCACGCCGAGCCGGCCGAGGAACGGGAGATGTTCCGGCTGCAGGAGGATCTGCTGGCCCGCTGGGAGGCGGCGGTCGCCGCCGACGGTGCCGCCGGCCCGGCGGAGGCGGCCGTGGGCCCGGCTGACCCGGCGGCCGGTCCCGCCAGCGCCGGCTGAGCTTTCAGCGACGGGAACGACTTTCTATGGGGTCTGGAGATACGCCGCTCATCCTGTTGGCGGTCGTGGCGTCACTCGCCGCGGCCGCGCTCGGGGGCGTCGACGCGGCCCTCACCCGGGTTTCCCGGGTCACGGTCGAGGAGTTCGTCCGGCAGGGGCGGCCCGGCTCGCGACGGCTCGCGACGGTGGTCGCCGACCCGGGCCGCTACCTCGCGCTGCTGCTCCTGCTGCGGATCATGGGCGAGATGGTGGCGGCCGCCTGCATCACGGTCGTGGCCACGCACGCCTACGGGACCGGCTTCGGGGCGGTGTTCCTCGGTGCGGCGATCGCGACCCTGGTCGCGTACGTGCTCGTCGGGGTGATGTTCCGAACGCTCGGCCGCCAGCACGCGCCGTCGGTGGCCCTCGCGGGCGCCGGGCTCACCTATGGGCTCGCCCGGCTGTTCGGCCCGTTGCCACGGCTGCTGATCGCCCTGGGCAACGCGGTCACCCCCGGCAAGGGCTACCGCGACGGACCGTTCGCCTCCGAGGCCGAGCTGCGCGACCTCGTCGACCTGGCGGAGGAGAACGAGGTCATCGAGCCGGAGGAGCGCGACATGATCGCCTCCGTCTTCGAGCTCGGCGACACGCTCGTCCGCGAGGTGATGGTGCCCCGCCCCGACATGGTCTTCATCGAGTCGACGAAGACCGTCGACGCCGCGATCTCGCTGGCGCTGCGCGGCGGCTTCTCCCGGATCCCGGTCATCGGCGAGAGCGTCGACGACGTCGTCGGCATCGTCTTCCTCAAGGACCTCGTCGGCTGTGAGCGGGACGGTGGCGGCGCCCAGGCGGTCGAGTCGGTGATGCGCCCGCCGGTGCTGGTGCCGGAGAGCAAGCCGGCCGACGACCTGCTGCGCGAGATGCAGGCGTCGCGCACCCACATGGCGGTCGTCATCGACGAGTACGGCGGCACCGCCGGCCTGGTCACGATCGAGGACATCCTCGAGGAGATCGTCGGCGAGATCGTCGACGAGTACGACAGCGCGGTCCCGCGCGTCGAGTGGCTCGATGACGTGACCGCCCGGGT
>Ga0068863_100002101_pt1 | contig 19740 bp, 16 predicted proteins | sample KBSSwiS62_FD_66596 | JGI IMG/M metagenome (GOLD analysis project Ga0068863, IMG submission 66596) | Switchgrass rhizosphere microbial communities from Kellogg Biological Station, Michigan, USA - KBS Switchgrass S6-2 | ecosystem: Host-associated > Plants > Roots > Rhizosphere > Soil ...
GTGTCCTTCGCCGGAAGAGTCGTGAAGATGCGGCTGTGGTTGACCTCGATGATGTTGGCTCCGGCCTCATGGACCTTGGCCGTGATCGCCGCGAGCGCCCCGGGCTGATCGTGCGCCGCAATGCGCAGCCGCGCGATGCGCCCCTGCCGGACAAGATCGCGCACCAGAACGTTGGCGAGGAGGTGCGTGTCGATGTTTCCACCGCAGAGCACCGTCGCGATCTTCTTGCCGGCGAATTTGCCCGGATCCGACAGCATGGCGGCGAGCCCGGCGGCGCCGGCGCCTTCGACAACGGTCTTTTCGATCCCGACGAGCATGGAGACAGCGCGCTCCAGATCACGTTCGGAAACGAGCATGACTTCGGTCGCCAGCTCTTTCAGAATCCGCGACGTCAGTTCGCCCGGCTGCTTGACCGCGATTCCCTCGGCGAGCGTGTCGCCGCCCAGGGGCATCTGGCATCCCTCAATCGCGCATTTCATCGAAGGATAGAGTTCCGCTTCGACGCCGATCATCTCGATGTCCGGCTTGATCGCTCGCGCGGCGATCGAAATCCCGGACATCAGCCCGCCGCCACCGACCGGAACGACGATCGAGTCGAGATCCGGCGCATCCTCGAGCATTTCCAGGCCGACCGTTCCCGCGCCAGCGATGATCTGAGCGTCGTCGAATGGATGAACGAAGACATAGCCCTTCTCGAGGGCGAGTTCGCGCGCCCGCGCATAAGCGTCGTCAAACATGTCGCCATAAAGGACGACGTGCGCGCCATGGCCTTCGGTCTGGACCACTTTGACCGTCGGAGTCGGCTCCGGCATGACGATAGTCGCCGGAATTCCGAGGCGCTTTGCGTGATAGGCGACGGCCTGGGCATGGTTGCCGGCGGATGCCGCAATGACGCCGCGCGCCCGTTCTTCGGGCGAGAGTTGCAGCAATTTGTTGAGCGCGCCGCGCTCCTTGTAGGCAGCGGTGAACTGCAGGTTCTCGAACTTCAGCCAGACATCTGCACCAATGGCTTCGGACAAGGTACGGCTGCTGAGCATCGGGGTGCGTATCACCGCGCCGTCGATCCGCTTGGCAGCGGCGCGAATGTCGTCGATCGTCGGAACGTCAGCCATCGGCGAGCGGCCTAGACGTTCACTTGGGCGCGGACAATGCTATGCGCCCGTAATGACCAGACCATTTGTCGCCCTTGCGGCCGTACTGCTCTCCTCCACCGCGCTGGCCGATACCCTCGTCAGCAACGTCAACGGCATCCAGGTCGGGTCTGACGGAAAGCTCCAGCATTTCGGCAGCCTCCTGATCGGCGACGATGGCCGCCTGAAGCAAGTCATGGCCAATCCGACGCCCCGCCTGAGCCGGTTCGACCACATGATCAACGGCGAGGGGAAAACTGTTCTGCCCGGGCTGATCGACGCGCACGGCCATGTACTCGACCTCGGCACGGCGCAGATGATTGTCGAGCTGACGGGCACGAGCTCGCTGGCGGACCTGCAACAGCGGCTTCGGAGCTATGCCGCCGAACATCCCAATGACGCCTGGATCATCGGCTTCGGCTGGAACCAGGAATTGTGGCCGGACAAGCGCTTCCCGACCGCCGCGGATCTCGACGCGGTGGTGCCGCACCGCCCGGTCATGCTGGAGCGAGTCGATGGGCATGCCGTGGTCGCGAATAGCGCCGCGATGAAGGCCGCCGGCGTGACCTCCGCGACTCAGGCGCCCGCCGGGGGTCGGATCGAGAATGGCCTTTTCGTCGACAATGCGACGGACCTCATCCGCAAGGCGGTTCCTTCGCGCACTCCGGCACAGGCCGACGAGGCGCTGGCCAAGGCGCAGGAGCAATTGCTCTCGGTCGGCGTGACGTCGGTCGGCTCGATGAGCACCTCGGTCGACGATTGGGAGGCGATGAAGCGGGCCGGCGACGCAGGCCGGCTCAATGTGCGCCTGATGGCCTATTTGTCCGGCACGGAATCGCTCGCCGCCGTGCCGCATCCGACCGAATGGATGTACGGCGACCGCCTCCGCGCAGTGGGAATCAAATTGTTCGCCGACGGCGCGCTGGGATCGCGTGGCGCGTGGTTGAAGCAGCCCTATGCCGACAAGCCCGACTCCCATGGTCTCCAGTTCCATTCCGACGCGGAGATGCTGAAGCTCGCCGGCACGGCCGCTGCGGCCGGCTTCCAGGTCGCGACGCATGCCATCGGCGACGCCGCGAATGCCCAAGTGATCTCGACCTACGAGCAGCTGTCGAAGACATATGGCCGCGACCGGCGCTGGAGGATCGAGCATTTCCAGATCGCCGACCCGGCCGACATCCCGCGGCTCGCGCCCGCCGGAATCATCGCGTCGATGCAGCCCACCCACCAGACCAGCGATCGGCTGATGGCCGAAAAGCGGCTTGGCCCGAACCGCCTGGCGGGCGCCTACGCCTGGCAATCCGTGTTGAAATCAGGCGCCAGGCTCGCCTTCGGGACCGACTTCCCGGTTGAATCGCCCAATCCTTTCCCGGGCCTGTCGGCTGCGATCAGTCGTCAGGACGTCAACGGACAACCACCGGGAGGCTGGATCCCGTCCGAGCGGCTCACCTTCGAGCAGGCGCTTTCAGCTTACACGCGGGGCGGCGCTTATGCGGGCTTCGCCGAGGACAGGATCGGCGCGCTCGAGCCCGGCAAGTGGGCCGATTTCGTGATTGTCGATCGGGACCCCACAAAGGTGAACCCGCAGGAACTCGCGCGGACCGAAGTTCTCGAAACCTGGGTCGGCGGCAGGAAAGTCTGGGAGAAGGCGCCTAGGCCTGCGCGGGGTGAGCGCGGGAAATAAGCATCGAGGGCGTCAGGATCTGGGGAAGCTCCTCGGGCTCCTTTCCCGGCGAATACCATAAGTAGAGCGGCACCCCGGCGCGCCCGCGGCTTTCGAGGAAGCGGGTGATCGCCGGATCGCCATTGGTCCAGTCGCCAGCGAGCACTTTCACGCCGGCTTTCCTGAACGCGTCGCGAACCTCGTCGCGGTCGATCGCCGCAGCCTCATTGGCCTTGCAGGTGAGGCACCAGTCAGCCGTGAAATAGACGAATACCGGATGGCCGGCCGCCAACTCGCGCGAGACAGCGGCTTCGCTCCACGGCTCGGCCCCGGCAACGCGGCTGGTCTCGTGCGCGACAGGCCGATGAATCGTGAAAATTCCGAGGATCGCAAACGTCGCCGCAAGGGCCGCGACTGCGATCCCGACGCTGCGGCCTCGACGCTGCGCAAAGCCGAAGCCGACGAGCAAAGCGATCAACATAGCCGACCAGGCCAGCGCACCGATCAGTGCTGCTTGGCCGCCAACACGGTAGAGGAGCCACAGTGCTGCAAGTGCGCTCGCGGCCATCGGGATAGCGAGAAAACGCTGGAGTCGACGCATCCACGGGCCCGGTTTGGGCAACCTGTCCCGGAGTGCCGGGACGAAGGCTACGACCAGGAACGGGATCGCCAGGCCGAGCCCGAGCGCCGCAAAAACGGCGACGGAGCCGGCCAGCGGCAAGAGCAAGGCAGTTCCGAGTGCGGCACCGAGGAACGGCCCCGCGCAGGGCGTCGCGATGAAAGCGGCGAGAGCCCCGGTTCCAAGACTCCCCGCGGGGCGCGACCGTCCGCCGAGCACCGGAAGCTCGAACAGGCCGAGAAGGTTTGCGGTGATCGCGACCGCCAGCAGCAGAAGCAGCATGATGGTTCGGGGATCCTGGAGCTGGAATGCCCAGCCGGCTTCGGTACCGGCGGCACGAATGGCGAGGAGCGCCACCCCCAGCGCACCAGTCCCGGCCACGGTCCCCGCCATATAGGCCAAGGCATCGCGCCGAGCCTCAGATGCGCTCTCCCCGGCTCGTGAAATATGCAACGCCTTCAGTGCCAGGATCGGAAAGACGCAGGGCATCAGGTTGAGGAGGATTCCCCCGAGCACGGCCCCGACCACCGCCCAAAGCACGGCTCGCGTCCCGAGCTCGCCGATCGAGGCTCCCCCTTCGGGGACCGGCCCAGCGATCGCTCGAAACTCGAAGCCGCTGCCGTCCCCGAGAGCCAGGAGTCCCGTAAACTCCCTCGGCACCGCGCCCCGTCGCTGGAGTTCGGCAACGACCCAGTCGCCTGTCCTCCGGAAGCTCTGCTTCGCCGGATAATCGACCGGCCCGTCTGTCATCGGGAAGAGGTATGGCGCGCCGACTTCAATGCCCGCCGGAAGGGGCACAGCCACCCGGAGCTTGTCACCCGCCACTGAAAAATGACCAAGGCTCGCCAGCGGGCGCGGCAAGGCGCGGCGCCACTGATCGAATTCGGCGCGGTTGGGCGTTCCGGTTCCCACAGGAATGTCGAGCGAGAACTCGCCTTGCTCGGGAACGCAGACCTTGTCGGTGCAGGCGAGCCAGCGCGCATTGGCGCGGATCGGCACCGTGCCGATCGCATTCGCGGGGACTTTCAGCCGGACGAGAACCGAATAATCGTTCTCGTAGACATAGTTCATGAGGCCCGCGACCGTCAGACGCGTGGGAACCGGGTAACGCAGCGGCCCAACGGAGAAGCCCGCCGGAAGCTGCCACTTCACATCCATCGGCAGTCCGGCATCGCCGGGGTTCAGCCAATAGCCGTGCCAGCCGGGCGCAGTATGCATACGGATCGCGAGCTCGACGTCACCGCCCGCCGGCGCTGGACCTTCGGCGATGAGCTCAGGCTCGATCCCTCGGGCCTGCGCGAGGGCCGGCCACGTCAGAATCAACAGGAAGAGCAGCAATCGCCGCATGCGTCGCGGCTAGTGCGTCCGGTCCCGCGCGTCGAGCCTTGAACCGTTACGTTCGATTGCCGCCACTAAGGCGAAGTGGTAATTTGCGACCACCCCAGCGAAAGGGGAAACAATGCACGCGAAGCTTCCAATGCGCGTTACGCTGGCCGTGTTCGGCTGCGTCCTTGCGGCCGTTCCGGCCTCTGCTTCCGATTCCGGTTCGAGGGGAGGCGGAACATCCTCGCCAAGTATGAGCACGCCGGATTTCGACGCGGCCACCGAATATCGCGACGGCATTGAATCGCTGAAGGCGCAGAAATTCGCGGATGCGAAGAAGTCGTTCGCTCGCGTGCTGGAAGTGGCGCCGGCCGACGCGAACACGAATTTCCTCGCCGGAATGGCCGACGCCGGGCTCAACGACCTGAAATCCGCCGCCAAGCATTATGAGAAAGCCGTGAAGGCCGACGGCAAGTTGATCGCGGCTCAGCAGGAGCTCGGCGTCACCTACGCCAAGCTCGGCGACAAGGCGAAAGCCCAAGCTGCGCTCGACAGGCTCAACAAGCTCAACGCCGATTGCGCCGGGACGTGCAAGGATGCCGCGAACATCAAGGAGGCGATCGACGCGGTGCAGGCCGCTCTCGCCCAGCCCGGCCAGGCGATGCTGCAAACCAATCCGCCACTGCTCTTTGCAAGCGCCAAAGCCGGAGACGCCGCCTATCTGGAAGCCGTCGGGCTCATCAACCAGCATCGCTACGACGACGCCATCGCGGCCCTCCAGCGCGCCCGGACGAGCTTCGGGGCGCATCCCGACATCTTGACCTATCTCGGCTTCGCCAACCGCAAGCTCCATCATTACGACGTTGCGGAGGGCTATTACCGTCAGGCGCTGACCGCCGATCCCACGCATCTGGGAGCGACCGAATATTATGGCGAGCTGATGGTCGAGCGCGGCAATTTGACCGGTGCGAAGGCAATGCTCGCGAAGCTCGACAAATGGTGCACGTTCGGATGCGCCCAGGCCGACGAACTGAGGCGATGGATCGACGAGCGCGGGCAACCCGCTTCCTAATATCCGCTGCATTGGCGCTCCTCACCGCAGCTGCCCAGCCGCAGCTGCCGATCCGCGAGTCGCGCTGGCTTCAGACGAACGACCTGGTCGGCGACCTCACCCGCCAACCTCCGGAATGCATCGCCTGGCCGACGGACCCGGCGCTGCGGCGCTCGGCCGAGATCGGACGTGTCGCATTTCGCGCGCCGTTGATCCTCGGCGGCCAGGCCGCGCGGGCGGGGCTCAGCTGTTCCAGCTGCCATCGCAATGGGCGCACGAACCCGCATTTCCATTTCCCCGGGATCTCCGGCGATCCGGGGACCGCCGACGTGACCGCGTCGATCATGAGCGAGCATCGCGGCGACGGGATTTTCAATCCGAAGCCGATTCCTGACCTCGCAGGCGATCCCGCCAGGCTGAAGATCTCGCGCGATCCGGGCAAGAGCGACCTCAGGAATTTCATCCACGGCCTCGTCACGCAGGAGTTCGACGGACCCGAGCCGCCGCCCGCCGTGCTCGACGGGCTGGCGAATTACGTCAGGAGCCTGTCGCCGGCCGCGTGCAAGTCGCATGGGCCGGGGCCCATCGAACTGGAGGGGAAACTCGAGGACGTGGACGCTGCAGTCCGGCTCGCCAGCGAGACGCTCGCCGAGGGCGACCAAGCCACCGCTCGCGTGATGATCGCCGCCGCGCGATCGATGCTCGGAGCGATCGATGAGCGCTTCCAGGTGTCGGGCGATGAAGCCAGCCGCGAGCTGCTGCACCAAGCCGCTGCCGACCTGGCGTCAATCGAGCTCGCCGATCGGCCGACCGCTTCGATGTTCGAAAGTTGGCAGAGGAGCTGGCCGGCCCGGAAGCGGCAGCTTCGCTCGGCCGAAGCGCGGTCGCTTTTCAATCCGGCGGTCGTTCGCAGACTCGCCGGTTCCTAATCGAGGTTCGGCCTTAACCAACGCTCCGCGCATTCGATCGAGACGTTGCGGCGGCCCGCATATTCCTCGAGTTGGTCGCGCCCGATCCGCGCCACTCCGAAATACTGGCTGTCCCGGTGGCCGAAATAGAAGCCGGATACGGCCGAGGTCGGAAGCATGGCGAAATTCTCGGTCAAGGTGACCTCGCCGGGCTTGCCGCCAAGCAGGTCGAACAGGATCGGCTTCAGACTGTGGTCCGGACAGGCGGGGTAGCCGGGCGCAGGGCGGATGCCCTCATATTTCTCGCGGATCAGTTGCTCGTTGGACAGATGCTCATCGGCATAGCCCCAAAGGCGGTTGCGGACCTGGGCGTGGAGAACTTCGGCGAAGCTTTCGGCGAGGCGATCGGCAAGCGCCTTCAACAGGATGTCGTCATAATCGTCGACGGTTTGCTTGAACCGTTCGAGGTGTGGCTCGAGCCCGTGGATTCCGACAGCGAAGCCGCCGATCCAATCCTCGCCGTCAGGATTGATGAAGTCGGCGAGGCACATGTTCGGACGGCCCTCGCGCTTCTTAACCTGCTGGCGAAGGAAAGGCAGCCGTGTCCAGTCGTTGCCGGCGAGCACGAGCACGTCGTCGCCCTCGCGCTTGCAGCGCCACAGACCGACCGTCGCTTTCGGGGTGACCCAGCGCTCGGCAATGATCTGGTCGAGCATCGCCTGAGCGTCGGCGAACAGGCTGCGCGCGCTTTCGCCGACGATCGGGTCGTCCAGGATCGCGGGATAATTGCCCGCCAGCTCCCAGGCGCGGAAGAAAGGCGTCCAGTCGATCGAGGCCTTGAGGTCCTTCAAGGGCCAATCGCCGAAATGATGGAGTCCCGGATATTTTGGCGCCGCCGCCTGGCCTGTGGGGTCGAAGGCGAAGCCATTGGCGCGGGCGTCCGTGAGGGTCGCGAGCTCGCTGTGACCGCTGCGTTCACGTGATTTCCGGAGCTTGTCATAATCGTCGGCCGTGCCGGCGATCAGGGGATCGCGCTGGGTGTCAGACACGAGTGACGAGGCGACACCGACGGCGCGGCTCGCGTCGAGGACGTGAATGACCGGACCCTCATAGGCCGGATCGATGCGCAGGGCCGTGTGCGCCTTGCTCGTCGTCGCGCCGCCGATCAGCAGCGGCAAGTCCATGCCCGCGCGCTGCATTTCGCCCGCTACGGTCACCATTTCGTCGAGAGACGGCGTGATGAGGCCGGAAAGGCCGATCATCTGCGCCCGATTGTCGTTGGCGGCTTTCAAGATGTCCTGCCAGGGCACCATCACCCCCAGGTCGATGACCTCGAACCCGTTGCACTGCAGGACGACTCCGACGATGTTCTTGCCGATATCGTGAACGTCGCCCTTGACCGTGGCCATGACGATGCGGCCCTTGCCGGCGGTCGCTCCCGTCTTTTCCTTCTCGGCCTCGATGAACGGGATGAGGTGGGCAACGGCGCGCTTCATCACGCGGGCGGATTTCACGACCTGTGGAAGGAACATCTTCCCCGAGCCGAAAAGGTCGCCGACGATGTTCATTCCGTCCATCAGCGGGCCTTCGATCACTTCGATCGGGCGCGGGAATTGAAGGCGGGCTTCCTCGGTATCTTCGACAATGTGCGCGTCGAGGCCCTTTACCAGCGCATAGGAAAGCCTCTCGGCGACCGGAAGCATCCGCCACTCGGCGAGCTTCTTCTCCTCGGCCGCATCCGTGCCCTTGAAGGCTTCCGCGAGGGTGATCAGCCGTTCAGTCGCATCGTCGCGCCGGTCCAGGATGACGTCCTCGCAGGCCTCGCGCAGCTCGGGATCGATCGCGTCATAGACGTCGAGCTGACCGGCGTTGACGATGCCCATGTCCATGCCCGCCGGGATGGCGTGATAGAGGAAGACGCTGTGCATCGCACGGCGGACGGGCTCATTGCCGCGGAACGAGAAGCTGAGGTTCGAAAGGCCTCCGGAGATGTGCGTGCCGGGGCAACGACGGCGGATTTCGCCGGCCGCCTCGATGAAATCGATGGCGTAGCGGCGATGCTCGTCAATGCCGGTAGCGACCGCGAAGATATTCGGGTCGAAGATGATCTCCTCGGCGGGAAGGCCATTTTCGGTCAGCAATTTGTAGGCGCGCTCGCAGATCGAGACCTTGCGCTCGACGGTATCGGCCTGGCCCGTCTCGTCGAACGCCATGACGACGACCGCCGCGCCGTAAGCCCGGCATTTCCGGGCAAGGTCCAGGAACGGCCCCTCGCCCTCCTTGAGGCTGATCGAATTGACGATCGGCTTGCCTGACACGCATTTGAGGCCCGCCTCGATCACGCTCCATTTCGAGCTATCGACCATCACCGGGATGCGCGCGATGTCGGGCTCGGCTGCGATGCGCTTCAAAAAGGTCGTCATCGCCTGCTCGCTGTCGAGCAGGGCTTCGTCCATGTTCACATCGAGGATCTGGGCGCCATTCTCGACCTGATCGCGGGCGACGGCGACCGCGGCGTCATAATCGCCGGCGAGCACCAGCTTCTTGAAGCGCGCCGAGCCCGTGACGTTGCAGCGCTCGCCGATATTGACGAAGCGCGCGCCCGCTCCTGTGGGTTCGGGAACGGTCCCCGCGGGGACAGTCCCCTCGGCCAACGCATGATTCACGCCGCGATCACCATCGGATCGAGGCCCGCCAGCAGAGTCTGCTTGCGGGCAGCCGGAACGGCGCGCGGCGTGCAATCACGCGCCGCTCCGGCAATTGCAGCGATGTGCTGCGGAGTAGTCCCGCAGCAGCCGCCGACAATGTTGACGAGTCCGCTCGCTATCCACTCGCTGACCTGGGCCGCGGTTTCTTCCGCGGCCTCGTCATATTCCCCAAGCTCGTTGGGGAGGCCGGCGTTCGGATAGGCCATGACCAGAGTGTCCGCGACTGCCGCGAGCGCAGCGAGATGCGGCCGCAGCTGAGCCGCGCCGAACGAACAATTGAGCCCGATCGTGATCGGGTTGGCGTGGCGCACCGACGCCCAGAACGCCTCCACCGTATGCCCGGAAAGGTTTCGGCCCGAGAGGTCGGTCAGGGTCATCGAGATCATCAGCGGGAGCTCCCGACCGAGCGCCTGTTCAGCTTCCAGCGTGGCCATGATCGCGGCCTTGGCGTTCAGCGTGTCGAAAATCGTTTCGATGAGGATGAAGTCGACTCCGCCATCGACCAAGGCGTCGATCTGCTCACGGTAAACGGCTTTGACCTGGTCGAAATCGACCTCGCGGAAGGCCGGATCGTTGACGTTGGGTGAAAGTGAAAGCGTCTTGTTCGTCGGGCCAAGCGCCCCCGCCACCCAGCGCGGCCTGCCGTCCTTCGCCGATTGCCCGTCGACGACCTCGCGGATGATCCGGGCCGACGCCCGGTTCATCTCGGCCGCGAGATGCTCCGCGCCATAATCGGCCTGGCTGATCGCATTGGCGTTGAACGTATTCGTGGCAAGAAGCTCGGCGCCGGCCGCCACGAACTGCGCACAGGTGTTGCGGATGATCTGCGGCTGGGTGAGATTGATAAGATCGTTGTTGCCTTTCTGGTCCTTCAGCAGGTCCAGCCCCGCGCAATAGGCTTCGGCCGGCAGCCTTTCGGCCTGCACCGCGGTTCCGTAGGGCCCATCCTTGATCAGGATCCGCTTGGCAGCCTCGGCGCGAAGGGTCTGGGAGGCGCTCATGCTTTCGCCCTTACGCCAAGCAAGTGACAGATTGCGTAGCTCAGCTCCGCGCGATTGAGCGTGTAGAAATGGAAATGCCGTACGCCGCCCGCATAAAGCTGGCCGCAGAGCTCTGCGGCTACCGTCGCTGCGATCAGCTGTCGCGCTGACGGCAGGTCGTCGAGGCCCTCGAACATCGCGTCCAGCCAGGCCGGAATGTCGGCTCCGCAGGTTCCGGCGAAGCGCCGGGTGGTGGCGACATTCGAGACGGGCAGGATCCCGGGCACGATCTCAACATCGATCCCGGCCGCCGCGGCCGCGTCCTGGAAGCGAAAGTAGGATTCAGCGGCGAAGAAGAATTGCGTGATCGCGCGGTCGGCGCCGGCATCGATCTTGCGCTTGAGATTGTCGAGATCGGCCGTGCGATCGGCACTGTCCGGATGGACTTCGGGATAGGCCGCGACAGAGACGTCGAAGGGCGCGACGCGCTTCAGGCCCTCAACCAGCTCAGCCGCATTCGCGAAGCCGCCCGGGTGCGCCTGATACCTGGAACCCGGCTCCGAAGGGTCGCCGCGAAGTGCGACGATGTGCCGCACGCCAAGATCCCAATAATCGCGAGCGATCTGCTCGATCTCCTCACGAGCAGCGCCAACGCAGGTCAAATGCGCGGCGGGCGTCAGCGAAGTCTCCTTCAAGATGCGCTCAACGGTCGCGTGAGTGCGCTCGCGCGTCGAACCGCCGGCTCCGTAGGTGACGGACACAAACCGGGGGTTCAGCGGAGCGAGCGTCTGGATCGAACCCCACAAGGTTTCCACCATCTTCTCGGTCTTCGGCGGAAAAAACTCGAAGCTCACCTCGATGTCGCCGCGCGCCTGGGCGAACAGAGGCTCATGATGGCTGAGCTGCTCCCAGGGATGGGGGTTCATGCCGCCCTCCGCTGGCGAAGCGGCGCCTTCACTCCGCGCCACAAAGTGACGGTGAGCTCGCCGCCCTCCAGATGTTCGACATGATCGATGTTGAGACCGGCGGCCGAGAACCAGCCCGCCATGACTTCGTCCTCGAAGCCAAGGCGAATATGCGCGTCGCGTTCGCGCAGCTCCTCACGGCCATGCGCCGCGAAGTCGACGATCAGCAAGGTGCCGCCCGGGGCAAGCACCCTCGCAGCCTCGGCGATCGCCGTCGCCGGTGAATGTGCATAATGAAGCACCTGGTGGACGATGATGCTGTCGGCGCTCTCGTCACCCAGCGGCAAAGCATACATGTCGCCCTGGCGAAGGCTCGAAACGATCCCCGCGGCCTCGAGCTTTGCACGCGCGAGGCGAAGCATCTCCGATGATCGGTCAATGCCGATTGCCTGGCTCGACCGCGGGGCGAACAGCTCGATCATCCGCCCGGTGCCGGTGCCGATGTCGACCAGGCGCCCAAGGGGGCGACTTCCCAGCGAATGGTCGATCGCTCGCTCGACCTCGCTTTCGGCGACGTGGAGCGAGCGGATCTGGTCCCAGACTTCGGCGTGCGAGGCAAAGTAACGGTTGGCTGCTTCCGCCCGATCGGCGCGAATGGCGTCGATGCGCGCAGCGTCCGAGGCGAACAATGCGGTGGTCGCCTGGTCGGCCCAGGCGTCGATCAACGCATACATGGGCTCAATGCGCTCACGTTCGGAGAGTGTAAGGAAAACCCAGCTGCCTTCCTTGCGCCGCTCGAGAACGCCAGCGTCGGCCAAAATCTTCAGATGCCGGGAAACACGCGGCTGGCTCTGGCCCAGGACCTGGGCAAGCTCACCGACGGACAGCTCCATGATCCGAAGCAATGCGAGGATCCTAAGCCGCGTGGGATCGGCGAGCGCCTGAAATCCATCGGCCAAGGGAAGGGGAGCAGTCACGAATTAAGGATATAAAGATATCTTTATATGGTCAATTGCGGACCTGCAAATAATCTCTTGTGCAGCAGTAGGGATTGCCGATATGGCCGCGGTTGGCCTGCATTGATTCGACGGGCCGAGACTGGTGCCCGCAAGAGGCACTTTTGATGGGAGTGGAACGATCATGAAGAAGGTTGCTCTGACCGTTGCGGTCCTCGCGCTCGGCCTGGCCGCGTGCAACAAGCAGGAAGCCGCCAACAACGCTGCGAACGAGACTGCTGTTGAGAATAACGCCGAGGCCGATCTCAACGCCGCGACGAACGACACGACGACGAACGCCGATGTCGCTCTCAACGCGACCGACAACAGCGCGGCTCCGGCCGACGCCAATGCTGCGGCGAACACGACGAACGCGCAGTAAGCTTTTCAGACTTTCAAACAGAAGGGCCGCCGGGAAACTGGCGGCCTTTTTTTATGCGCACGCAAGGTGATAATCCGGCCGCATGAGAGTCGTCCTTCTCGCCCTGGTCATGCTTGCGACGGCATGCCGCGAACAACGGCCGCCGGCGCCGACCGCCGAGGAATCGAACCAGCTCAATGAGGCCGAGGCGATGCTGAACGACGTCGGCACCAACGAAAAAGGGCCGGAGGCAAATGCCACCGGCCCTTCCAATTCGTCGGACTGAGGGTCGGACTTTAGAAGTCCATTCCGCCCATTCCGCCCATTCCGCCGGCCATGGCCGGGGATGGCTTGTCTTCAGGCAACTCGCTGACCGCCGCCTCGGTGGTGATCAGCAGGCCGGCGACCGACGCCGCGTCCTGGAGAGCGGTACGAACGACCTTGGTCGGATCGATCACGCCGGCCTTGACCAGGTTCTCATAGGAATCGGTCTGTGCGTTGAAGCCCATCGCTTCATCCTTGCCCTCGATCAGCTTGCCCGAAATCACCGCGCCGTCGTGGCCGGCATTCTGGGCGATCTGGCGCACGGGGGCGAACAGCGCCTTGCGGACGATGTCCACGCCGCGGGTCTGGTCGTCGTTCTCGCCCTTCAGGCCTTCGAGGGCCCTGGTGGCGTAAAGCAACGCGGTACCGCCGCCCGGAACGATGCCCTCCTCGACCGCGGCGCGGGTCGCGTGAAGCGCGTCGTCGACGCGATCCTTGCGCTCCTTCACCTCGATCTCGGTCGAGCCGCCGACCTTGATCACCGCGACGCCGCCCGCGAGCTTGGCCAGGCGCTCCTGGAGCTTCTCGCGGTCATAGTCGCTGGTCGTGCTCTCGATCTGCTGGCGAATGGCCTCGGTACGGGCCTTGATCGCGTCATGGCTGCCGGCGCCGTCGACGATCGTCGTGTTGTCCTTGTCGATCGTGACCCGCTTGGCCGTCCCGAGCATCGCCGTCGTGACGTTCTCGAGCTTGATGCCGAGATCCTCGCTGATCATCTCGCCACCGGTGAGGATCGCGATATCCTCGAGCATCGCCTTGCGGCGATCGCCGAAGCCCGGAGCCTTCACCGCCGCGACCTTGAGGCCGCCGCGCAGCTTGTTGACGACCAGGGTCGCCAGCGCCTCGCCCTCGATGTCCTCGGCGATGATCAGCAGCGGACGACCCGCCTGAACAACGGCCTCGAGGATCGGAAGCATGGCCTGCAGGTTGCCGAGCTTCTTCTCGTGGATGAGGATGTAGGGGTCGTTCAATTCGACCTGCATCTTCTCGGGGTTGGTAATGAAGTAAGGCGACAGATAGCCGCGGTCGAACTGCATGCCTTCGACCACGTCGAGCTCGAACTCGAGGCCCTTGGCTTCTTCGACGGTGATCACGCCTTCCTTGCCGACCTTCTCCATCGCCTCGGCGATCTTCTCGCCGACTTCGCGGTCGCCGTTGGCGGAAATGATTCCGACCTGGGCGATCTCGTTGGAGCCCGACACGTCCTTCGAGCGCTTCTTGAGATCCTCGACGACCTTTCCGACTGCAAGATCAATGCCGCGCTTCAAGTCCATCGGGTTCATGCCGGCCGCGACCGACTTCATGCCCTCGCGGACGATCGCCTGGGCGAGCACGGTGGCGGTGGTGGTGCCGTCGCCCGCGACGTCGCTGGTCCTTGAAGCGACTTCGCGCACCATCTGCGCACCCATGTTTTCGAACTTGTCCTTGAGCTCGATCTCCTTGGCGACGGTGACGCCGTCCTTGGTGATCCGGGGAGCGCCGAAGCTCTTGTCGATGACGACGTTGCGGCCCTTGGGGCCCAAAGTCACCTTCACCGCATCGGCGAGGATGTCGACGCCGCGAAGAATGCGCTCACGCGCGTCGCGGCTGAATTTCACGTCCTTGGCTGCCATCTGGCTACCCTTTCATTTGTCCTAAGTTCTCTAAAGTCACGCGATGAGGCGCATTCTTGCGCATCTCGCGGCTGTCAGCCGACGATCCCGAGGATGTCGCTTTCCTTCATGATGATGAGGTCTTCACCATTGAGCTTGACCTCAGTGCCCGACCATTTGCCGAACAGGATCTTGTCCCCCGCCTTGACGTCGAGGGGGGTAACCTTGCCATCCTCGCTCTTGGCGCCACCGCCGACGGCGACGACTTCGCCTTCCTGCGGCTTTTCTTTCGCGGTGTCGGGAATGATGATCCCGCCTGCTGTCTTTTCATCGGCCTCGACGCGGCGGACGAGGACTCGGTCATGAAGCGGCCTGAAACCCATCGGTTTAAACCCTCTTTTCAAACAATTGGTTGAACAAAATGCGTTGGCACTCTCGCACGGGGAGTGCCAGCGATGCCGCGCATATGGTTGTGCGCGCGGTGTCCGTCAACGGCTGCGGGCCAGTTTTTGCCTATGCGTGCGCGAGGCGCGTCAGGCCGATCCGGTCGCGGAGAACCCAGCGCGCGAGCATCAGGACGGCAACGGCAGCGAGGCCGCTCGCGAGGCCGACCCAGATGCCGACGCCTTTCCAGTCGGCCGCGAAGGCGAGCCACGCGCCGATCCCGAGGCCTACGCCCCAATAGCCGAGGAGCGCGAAAATCAGCGGCCATCGCGTGTCGTGAAGGCCGCGCAACATGCCGGCGCCGATGACCTGCGCGCCATCGACAAGCTGGAACGCCGCCGCGACCTGGAGGAAGCTGACGGCCAGCCCGACGACGACAGCGTTCGCTGGAACATCCGCGAGGAAGAGCGTCACGAGTTGCCGGGGGATGATCCACATGACGAGGGCCATCGCAGCCATGAAACCGACACCCATGACCCAGGCGGTCCAGCCCGCGCGCGCGACCGAAACCTCGTCGCGCCGCCCGAGCGCCAGGCCGACGCGCACCGTGGCCGCCTGGCCCAGGCCAAGCGGGACCATGAAGGTGATCGCGGCAATCTGCAGGGCGATCGCATGAGCCGCAACGGCCGGGGCCCCGATCCAGCCCATGAAATAAGCCGCGAGTGCGAAAACGCCCATTTCCAGCGCCATGGTGAGTCCGATCGGCCATCCCAAGCGGACCATCGCCATCGTCCGCTGGCGATCGAACCTCCACCAATTGCCGAAGACGTGGAAGCGCCGGAACCGACGTTCAAAGGCCACCACCGCAATGAGCGCGCCGCACATGATCAGCCAAGTGAGCGTGCTTCCCAGGCCGCCCCCTCGCAGTCCCAGGGCAGGCAAACCGAAATGGCCGAAGATCATCGCCCAGCTGAGAAGGGCGTTGAGCCCGATGCCGCCGAGGCTCAGCCAAAGCACCACGCGGGGCCGTTCCAGGGCCGCGACGAAGCTTCGCAGCAGCTGGAAGAGCAGCCAAGGTGCAGTGCACCACATATAGGCCCGCAGGAAGGTCTGACCCTGGCTTGCGAGCTCCGCCGACTGGCCGAAAGCCCGCATGATGTCCCCGACATGCCAGAGGATCAGCCAGTAGGGCGGCATGGCGATGGCGATAAGCCAGAGGCCGGCGCGGAATGTCCTTCGGACATCGCGAACCGCGTTGAACCGCTGTCCCAGGGCGGTCGCCATCATGGGCGAGGAGGCCGTGATCAGTCCAAGCAGGAAAATGTTGAAGGTGAAGGTCAGGTTGAGCGCCAGCGTCGCCGCGGCGAGCTGGGTCGCGCCCAGCCTACCCATCAGCAACACGTCGGTGGCCTGGATCGCCTGTTGGGTCAGGTTGGCGAGGATCAGCGGCCAGGCGAGCGCAAGCGTCGCGCGAAGCTCATCGCGCCATGGACCGGTTTCGAGTCCCGGTGAAATCCTGGCCATTCCATCCACAATGACGGCGCCTAGCTGTAAGCCCGCCGGTCGAAAAGGTTTGGCTGCGCCGCCCCTCCTCCGCTAGCTGGGCCGGGCAACCCCGTTCGAGGCACCATTCGATGAAATTCGTACGCGCAATCTGGAAGCTCCTCGTTGGCATCAAGGACGCGCTGGTCCTGCTTTTCATGCTCCTGTTCTTCGGGATGCTCTACGCCGCGCTCTCGGCCCGCCCCGCGCCGGTAAAGAATGGCGTGCTGGCGCTCGAGTTGACCGGAAATGTCGTGGAGCAGCCCGCCAAGGCCGACTTCGCCGATCTCGCGGGCGGGAGCCGGATCCGGCAATATAGCCTCCGCGAACTCGTCACTGCGCTGGACAAGGCGAAGAACGACGATCGGGTGAAGGCGGTGGCTCTCGATCTCGATGGCTTCGTCGGCGGCGGCCAGACGGCCATGGACGATCTTTCCGACGCGATCCGGGAAGTCCGGGCCTCGGGCAAGCCGGTCGTCGCCTACGGCATCGGCTATACCAACGACAGCTACCAGCTGGCCGCTGCAGCTTCGGAGATTTGGCTCAATCCCTTGGGAACGGTCGCGATCGCGGGGCCTGGAGGATCGAACCTTTATTACAAAGGCCTGCTCGACAAGCTCGGCGTGACCGCCAACGTCTATCGGGTCGGCACGTACAAGTCGGCCGTCGAGCCTTTCATCCGCAATGACATGTCGCCCGAAGCTCGCGAAAATTACATGGCGCTCGGCAATGCGCTGCTGGAGGATTGGCGCCAGAACATCCATCGCGACCGGCCGAAGGCGAACGTCGACCTATTCCTGCAGGACATGAATGGAGCGGTCGCACGCGCAGGCGGCGACATGGCCAAAGCCGCTCTCGATGCCGGCCTCGTCGACAAGCTCGGCGACCGGAGAGACTTTGAGAAACATCTCGCTGCGCTCGGCGGTGAGAGCAAGGAGGCGGACAGCGCCTACAGCCGGATCAAGCTCGCCTCCTACGTTTCGGACGTCGTGGACGAGAAACCGCGCGGACCGATCGGCGTCGTCACCGTCGCCGGCGACATCATCGACGGCAAGGCCTCGCCGGGCAGCGCCGGCGGCGACAGCATCGCGCAGGCGATTGAAAACGGCATCCGCCGCGACAAGGTGAAGGCGATCGTGGTCCGCGTCGACAGTCCAGGCGGCTCAGTGCTCGCGTCCGAGCGGATCCGCGACGCCTTGCTCGAGGCCAAGGCCGACAAGATCCCGGTCGTTATCTCGATGGGCAGCGTCGCAGCGTCCGGCGGCTATTGGGTGGCGTCGGCCGGCGACTACATTTTCGCCGAACCCTCGACGATCACGGGCTCGATCGGCGTGTTCGGAGTGCTGCCGAGCTTCCAGGGCACGCTGCAGAAGCTCGGTCTTGGCGCGGACGGCGTGAAGACCACGCCGCTGTCGGGTGAGCCCGATCTGCTCAAGGGTCCATCGCCCGAAGCCAGCCAACTGATCCAGACGGGCGTCGAATCAACCTACCGCCGCTTCCTCGGAATCGTCGCGGCGTCGCGCCACAAGACGCCCGCCGACGTCGACAAGATCGCCCAGGGCCGGGTCTGGGACGGCGGAACGGCCCACCAGCTCGGCCTCGTCGATGCTTTCGGCGGAATGCAGCAAGCAGTCGCCAAGGCCGCGGAACTGGCCAATCTCGGCAACGAGCGCGGGATTCGCTACCTTGAGCCGACCCGCGGCTGGCGCGACACATTGCTCGACGCCTTCGCTTCCGACGACGGCGACGACAGCAACGATAGCTCACCGGATGACGCTTATGCCGTCATCGCGCGCCAGCCCGAACAGCAATTGCTCGCGGCGCTCGCGGAAGTCCGAATGATCCTTTCCGGCCCGACGATCCAGGCGCGATGCCTGGAATGTGCTCCCGTCACGCCGGTCGCCATTCGCGCCCGCGATCGCAGCCTGCTTTCGCTGCTGGAGACATGGCTGTCCTGATCCGCCTCGCACGGGAAAGCGACGCGGCGGCAATCGCCGGGCTTTACCGCCCTTATGTCGAGTCCAGCCGGATCAGCTTCGAGGAGGTCGCTCCGGACTCGGCGGAAATCGCGCGGCGGATGGCGAGCCCCGTCCATCCCTGGCTTGTTGCCGAAGACGATGGACGTCTGCTCGGTTTCGCGTCCACCTCCCCGATGCGCAATCGGCCGGCCTACCGGTGGAGCGTCGAAACTGGCATCTACCTTGATCCCGCAGCTCAGGGACACGGCATTGGGCGACAATTGTTGAGCGCGCACGTGGAGTTGCTCGAACGACAGGGCTTCGTCACCGCAATCGCCGGAATCGCACTCCCGAACGACGTGAGCGTCGCGCTGCACGAGAAGCTCGGCTTCACCCTCTCCGGAATCGAACGGGGGGTCGGGTTCAAGCTCGGCGAGTGGGTCGACGTGGGTCGCTGGCAGAAGGACCTGGCGGCGCGGGCCGAGACGCCGGCCCAGCCGCTGCCCTACGCTTCAGTCGGCGCGCCGGAATAAACTGTTGGTCCGGCCCTGGTCGCTGACCTCATAGCCGCCGTCCACCTTGTGCCAGCTGGCAGTGAAATGCTCGCTGGGCGAAGCGGGAGTGGCGCGGATATCTCCGCTGAATTCGAGCTTGTCGCCGTTGGCCGTCGCCCTTCCGCGGCCGACACCGCCGATCGAATTCCAATAGGTGAAGGTCACGTTCTTGCCCTCCACGCTGTACAGCGTTTCGCCGGCGTAGACGGCCTTGCCTTCGATGGTGACTTCGTGGCGGTCGCGGACGTGCTGGCCGCCGTAAACGGATTCGAAGCAATGCGTGTCCACGCCCTTCCCGGGCGCGGCGCCGCTCCAGCAATGGCCGACGAAGCTCGACCAGGGCTGCAGCGCGGCTTGGTTCAGGGTCGGTGCCGAGGCGGCGGCCGCGGCGAACAACAGTTCAAGCATGGCTCTTCTCTCCTTGCATCAGCGCGTCGAAGTGGGCGCGCAGCTGGGCAATTGGGCGATCGAAACAGGCAATGTCGCGGAACGTCCGCGCCTGCATGACACCCCCCTCCATCACGCTGAGCGCAAGCTCGGCCAGCGCATGGAAGTCGGTGTCGTCGGGGAAGCGCTCGCGCGCGGACCGCAATTGTATCTCAACGGCTTCGACCCAAGCGGAGAAATTCGCGGCCATCAGTTCGCGTACGGGCGGATCGGGCTCGTGCAGTTCGAGGGCGAGACTTCCGATGGGACAGCCGTAGGTGCAGTCCGTTTCGACCAACGCGCGTCGGTAGCTGCCG
>Ga0068863_100002102_pt1 | contig 19738 bp, 16 predicted proteins | sample KBSSwiS62_FD_66596 | JGI IMG/M metagenome (GOLD analysis project Ga0068863, IMG submission 66596) | Switchgrass rhizosphere microbial communities from Kellogg Biological Station, Michigan, USA - KBS Switchgrass S6-2 | ecosystem: Host-associated > Plants > Roots > Rhizosphere > Soil ...
GTCATCGGCATCACGGAGGGCCTGCTGGCCGCGCACATGGATTACCAGCGCGGCCGGACGAACGTGTTGGGCGCCCAGTCCATCGGCAATCCGTTCGCCCTGCACGCGATCGCCGACGCGGCCACCGAGATCGCCGCTTCCCGCCTGCAGCTCCTCGACGGGGTCAGCCGCTGCTTCGACAAGGCCGAGGCCGGCCTCCAGATCACCCTCGGCGAAAGAGCGGACGTCCGTCGTAACCAGGTGCGCTGCGCATGGCGCGCGGTCGCCGCCGCGGACAAGATCTTCGCGCATTCCGGTGGCAACGCGCTGCGTCTCGGCAACCCGATGCAGCGCTTCTGGCGCGACGCGCACGCCGGGCTCCAGCACGCCATCCATGTGGCCGATGACGTGTACCAGGCCAGCTCGCTGGCGGCGATGAACGTCGAGGTGCCACCCAAGCTCCGCGCGCTGATCTGACGGCACGTTCACATGACTCGATCACACGAGGTGAATCGATGACCCCAGTACGGGCACTAGGCTATGTCAGAATCCGCGCGACGGACATGGCGGCGTGGCGCACCTTCGCGCTGGACGTGATTGGCTTCGCGGAGGGGAAGGGGCCGGAGCCGGACGCACTCTACCTGCGCCAGGACGAGCGGCCGGCTCGGATCGTCATCCTGCCCGGCGACGAGGACCGGCTCGAGGCGGTCGGCTGGGAGGTGCGCGACGGGCTCGCGCTGCGTGATGCCCAGGCCAGGTTGGAAAGCGCCGGCATCGCCGCCAAGGCGATGCCGCGGGAGGACGCCGACCTCCGCCGGGTCGAGGAGGCCCTCACCTTCGAGGCGCCAGGCGGCACTCCGACCGAGATCTTCCATGGACCGTCGCTGGACCACTCCCCGTTCGCGACCCGGTTCGGCAGCCGGTACGTGGCCGGCGAACTCGGACTCGGCCATGTGGTGCTGCCCGTGGCCGACCTCGACGGGGCCGTCCGGTTCTACACGGAAACGCTCGGCTTCCTGTCCCGCGGTGCCTTCCGGCTGCCCACCCCGCCGGGAGCCGACCCGGTGCGCCTACGGTTCATGGGCGTCAATCCTCGCCACCACAGCCTGGCTGTCCTGCCGACGCCCGACCTGAAAGCCCCCGCGTTGGTGCACGTGATGGTCGAGCTCGAGACGCTCGACGAGGTCGGCGAAGCGCTCGACCGGGTCATCGCCGGTGGCTATCACCTGTCGTCGACCCTGGGCCGGCACACGAACGACAAGATGGTCTCGTTCTACGTGCGGACGCCAGGAGGCTGGGACCTCGAGGTCGGCACCGCCGGCGTCCTCGTCGACGATGCGTACTACTCGTCCGAGGAGATCACAGCCGACAGCTACTGGGGCCATGCCTGGGACTGGTCCTAGAGGGCCAAAGGAGGTGCGAAAATGTTCTTCCTTCGCGCCTCCGGCGGCCCCTGTCCCCAGAAGCACTAGTAGCACCAGGTCGGTCAGCTCCTGATTCCCCTGACAGGCGGGCGGAGGGCACGTTCCTCCGCCCGCCTGTCGCGTCTTCGGCCACGCTGTCGCCGACGCCAGACCGGGTCTCGCCTGGTCGAACGCCGGTTTGTGTATCAAGCAAGCGCTCGGTAGCTTCACCGGCTGACGCCGTGGAAGCTGACCGAGGAGAACGATGAAATTCGACGTCATCCTGCCTGGAACGAACCATCTGCCCGGGGTGTACGACTGGGCGCACGACATCGGCGGCGACGGAGCACGGCGCATCCTGAGCGCCCTCGACTCGCTCGGCTACTTCTCGGTCTCCGTGTCCGAGCACCTCGGGATGCCCCACTTCGAGGTCGAGCGACTCGGCAGCTACTGGCAGGACACGCCGACCGTGATGGCGTTCATCGCGGCGGCGACGCGGACCGTACGCATCGACACCGCCATCCTCGTCCTGCCCTACCACCATCCGCTACGGCTGGCCAAGGCTCTGGCGACCATCGACGTCCTGTCCGGAGGACGGGTCAACATCACGGTAGGAGTCGGTCACGCCGAGCAGGAGTTCGTGGCGCTGGGGGTGCCGTTCGCCGAGCGCGGCGCCCTGACCGACGAGATCCTCGAGGCGCTGACGACCCTCTGGGCCGACGAGGCTCCCGAGCACAGCGGGAAGTACTTCGACATCCGTGGCCTCGCGATCGCACCGAGACCAGTCCAGAAGCCCCGTCCGCCGATCTATGTCGGCGGGAACTCCAAGCCCGCGCTGCGCCGGGCGGCCCGCCACGACGGCTGGCAGCCGAACCCGGTTGGTCTCACGGTCTCCGAGATCCCGCGCCTGCTCGACTATCTCCGGTCCCAGCCCGGGTTCGCGGGCAAGGAGCGGAGCTTCGATGTCAACTGGCTCAAGCCGCCGGTCGGTGTCGAGCCGGCCGGCGGGTTCACGGCGGCCGGCCCCGCGGAGCTGAGGAGCTATCGTGACCGCCTCGTCGAGGCCTATGTGGAGCAGTACCCGGCGCTTGGGATCACGCGCACGTCCGTCGAGCCGCCGCCCGGCATCGGCTCGGAGGAGGAATACCTCGACTTCCTGCGCTGGTTCGCCACCGAGGTCATGCCCGCCGTCTGACCTCACCCGGCGGCGGACCGGCGGCTTCTTAGCGCCCGCCCGCGCGGGTGTCTCTCCCGAGGCGGATCGGGAGGTGCCCCGGCCGCGGACCGCCCCAATCCAACGACCGACGCGACTGCCATGCTGTCGCAGTGTTCCGGCCGGCAAGAGCGGTCCCGGTGACCGAGAGTTCGCCTGGTCACTCAGCCTGTTGCCAGCAAATGCTCGCATTCGCGCGGGCGTTGACCACCCAGCCGGAGATTCTGCTGATAGACGAGCTGTCCATGGGACTGGCCCCCCTCGTCGTGACCGAGCTGTACGACATCCTCCGGCAGCTGGTCGACTCCGCCCGCCTGACCATCGTCCTCGCCGAGCAGTTCGCTCATACCGCCCTTGGTCTGGCGGACCGCGCCGCGGTCATGGTGAACGGTCGTATCGTCAGTGACGGCCTCCCAGCCGACATCGAACACGCCATGGTGGACGCCTATCTCGGCGGCGACTTGGCGGACGGGCTGGAATAACTTCGCCGCCGGTCTGTCCACTGCCCTTGATGAACGTCGCACTAGTCTTGTTCTCGCGGGCTCATGAGCTCAGTCCCTCCAGAAGACGCGCCATCAACGGGGTCCATCGGGCGCGATCCTCGCTGGATACCTCGCCGACAATGCCTACGAAGCTGGCGAGCTGAAGATCGTGAACTCGCTTCACCAGGAGGACTCCACGACGTGAGACGCGCACCTGGGCGCTACGACGGTCGAAGCTGTCGACGGCCTGGTCGACAAGTCCGTGTTGCCGGAGCATTCGCACCCTTTTGCTCGCCTGGGAGGGATCAACGGCCAGCCGCGTCGCCAGCTCCGAGATTGGCATGGGGCCGTGGCGGGCGATGAGCCTCAACGCGAAATATGCCTGCTGCCGTATCGGCGCGCGCAGCTCGGTGAGAAGGTCGTTGAAGCCGTTGGACCGGCCCGCCAGTTCCACCAGTCGCACCATTACTTCCAGATATTGGCGCAAACTCGGTTCATCACTCTTCAACCTGGCCGTGTGGTACCAGTCGTCCGGTAGCCCATGGCCGGTCACCGGCCGTTGCAGGGTCTGTCGCAGGCAGGTGTCCACTCTTGTCAGCCACTGGGTGAGGGTGACGACGTGGTCGCCAGCCCAGAGCAGCACCGGCTCCAAATACTGCTGGATCCACACACCCCGCCAGCGGTTGTAGGCGGTGATCCCTTGATCAGACAAGATCGCCAGGCTGCGTCGGCGGTCGGCCGGATCGGCGACCCGATCCACCAGGTGCGCCTCCACGAGTGTGGTCACCTGCCGGCTCGCTTGGCCGAGGTCGACATCGATCATGCTCGCCAGCTCCCCGATGGAAACCGGGGTGCCCGTGGTCAGGGCGAGCACGGTGCGCAACTCCGAACCGGGCAGCTCGATGCCCGTGGCCTCCCGGAAGCCGCGACCGAAGCCGCGGGAGTATGCGGCGTACGCCACCAGATTGATCAGCCGCAGGGTTTCGGTCTCGAGGGCGACCTCCTTTGCTGTCGATACCACCGTCGTCACGTTCCACCTCGATCACGGGTCCGTCACTGCAAGGGATAGCGTAGCTGAGCTCTGCCCATGGCGACGGTTCCGCGCTCCGGGCCAGCTGCGGGGCTCGTTGAGGGCTGCTCAGGCCCCCTTCGTCCTCCCGCCTGGCGGGATTCGCCGCGTTCCGCGCACGGCCTCCCCGTTATGGTTGCGAAATGAGCGAGAACTGGACGTCCGACGAGCTGGAGAAAGCTTTCCAGCTGCATGCGAGCACGGTCGACGCTGCCGCGAGGTCAAGAGACTGGGAACCTTTTGTCCAGCTGTTCGTGCCAAATGCGGTCTATGTCGACCCGATGGTCGGTGCCATGCGGGGCCATGCGGAGATCCGGCCCTGGGTCACCACGACACTCGGAACCTTTCCCGGTTCCGCCATGCACTATCCCGAGGCCTGGCATCTTCTGGACCCGGAGCGCGGGAGGGTGGTCTGCGAGCTGCGCAACGTCCTGCGCGACCCGGGTGACGGCAGCGTCTTCGAGGAGAACAACATCACCATTCTGGAGTACGCGGGTGACGGGCGGTTCCGCAGCGAGCGGGACATTTACGACTCGGCTCTGATGATCAGAATGATCGAGGCCTGGGGGCGCCGCTGCGTCGAGCTCGGCAGCCTGAACGACGACGAGCTGGCCTGGTTCGCCGCCGCCTACCCGCACATTGTGGAGCAGCCCACCTCGTGAACCGCGGCTCCCGGAACCGGGAGCCCGGGGCCGGGAGGAGAATGCTCCCCGGCCCCGCCCCGGACACGTCGGGTCAGGGGGCTCCGCGGTCAGATGACCTGTTACGCCGGATCTCACTGGGTGGGAAGCTCGTCGGCCATTCTAGGGAGTTGGTCTAAAGTCCGCATCCGGTCAGATGCAGAGTCCGGAGGTTCTTCATGGCCGGTGAAGAGGTCGTCAGGCTGGGTGTCGACGTCGTCGTCGTGGGTGGCGGTGCTGCGGGCTGCGCCGCCGCCATCTCCGCGTATGACGAGGGGGTCAACGTCGTCCTGCTGGAGAAAGAATCGGCGGAAGAGGCTGGCGGGAACACCAGGGTCTCGGGCGGTGCCTGGTTCGACAATCGCGACGCGGAGCGGGCGGCGGCCTACCTGCGCGCGCTGTGTGGTGACCGGCCGCTACCGGAGCCGATCGTGCGGACCTGGGCGGAGCAGACCCGTCATATCTCCGGGTGGATCGAGAGCATCGGTGGGAAGGTCGAGCCGACCGGCAGCTACCCGCCGGAGTACCCGGAGACAGCTATAGGGCGTGGCGCTTCACAGGTCACGCTCGCGAACCGGAAGCTCAGTCGACGGCGGGCCTGTCCCACTGGCTGGGACTGGCCCGACCAGGGTGCAAGCGCGGCCATAGCATGTCCGCGTTCCCATCAGGACCGTCGGGCAAGCCCAGAGCGGAAACATGAGAAGCCATGACAGGCGATCGAAACGGCTTAGCGTGGGTAGCAATTTGCTCTCGGTCAGGTCGGTACCGCTTTCGGCGGTGTCAGGGTTTGGCCATGAGACGGACGTCGTGATCGTCGGTTTCGGCTGTGTCGGAGCCGCGACCGCCGCGGAGGCGGACGTACCAATGCTCGAGCGTGGCTCCGGTCCGGGTGGGTCCTCCAGAAGTCACGGGGCCCAGAGAAGTGGCCGGCGGGCGCTTTCCCTCTGGTCGGCAAGACCCCAAGGCCAACAGGCCGACAACTGCTTCAGCTGAACCCAGTGCGGTTCCAGCTCACCGCATCCAGAATGAGGAGACGCTGATGGCTCCGAGCGCCCCACCCGCTCCCACCCCCGCTCACGACACCGTAGTCGATCTGGTTGTCGTCGGATCCGGAACCGGAATGGCCGCCGCGCTGGCGGCTCACGAGCTCGGCCTGGACACGCTGATCATAGAGAAGACCGGCTATGTCGGCGGTTCCACAGCGCGCTCCGGCGGAGCCTTCTGGATCCCCGCGAGCTCCCTGCTCGCCCAGGAGGGCGCGATCGACACGCCAGAACGCGCTGGCAGATACCTGCGAGCCGTGGTCGACGGCAGCGCACCTGAGGAGCGCTGGGCAGCTTTTCTCAGCGCCGGCGATGAGACCGTTCGTATGCTGCAACGGACGACACCCATGCGCTTCATGTGGAGCAAGTACTACGCCGACTACCACCCCGAGTTGCCCGGCGGCGCCGCCACCGGCCGCACCTGCGAATGCCGGCCCTTCAATCTCAGCATGCTGGGCGCTGAACGCCGCCGGCTACGCCCGGCAGTGCTGGAGTCGCCGGTTCCCATGCCGATCACCGGATCGGACTACAAGTGGATGAACCTCATGGCGAAGGTTCCCCGACGCGGCCTGCCGCGTGTCATCCGTCGGGCGGCGCAGGGCATAGGCGGGAAGCTGATCGGCCGGGAGTACGCCGCCGGGGGGCAGGCGCTCGCCGCCGGCCTGTACGCGGGAGTCCTGCGGGCGAAGATCCCAGTGTGGACCAAGACGTCGATCCGGCGGCTGACCACCGAGAACGGCCGGGTGACCGGCGTCGTCGTCGAGCAGGACGGGCGCGAGGTCACGGTCGGCGCGCGGCGGGGGGTGATCCTCGCGGCCGGTGGGTTCGACCATGACATCGCGCAGCGCCGGAAGTTCCAGTCAGAGGCGCTGGAGCCGGGCTGGAGCTTCGGCGCCGAGGGCAACACCGGCGACGGCATCCGGGTAGGCCAGGACGTCGGAGCTGATCTCGATCTGATGGACCAGGCCTGGTGGTTCCCGGCTGTCGCGCCTATGCCGGACCGCGACCCCTTGGTGCTCCTCGCGGAGCGGGCACTGCCGGGGTCGTTCATCGTGGATGGACGCGGGCGGCGGTTCGTCAACGAGGCGACGGACTACATGTCTTTCGGCCAGCGAGTTCTGCGGCGTGAGCGCGACGGGGATCCCGTCGGCACCATGTGGATAGTGTTCGACCAGCGGTATCGCAACAGCTACGTCTTCGCGGGCGCGTTCTTCCCGCGCATGCGGCTGCCGGAGAGCTGGTACAAGGCAGGCATCGCCCACCGGGCCGACGACCCGGCTGCCCTGGCCCGGAGCGTGGGGCTGCCGGTCGAGGACTTCGTCGCCGAGTTCCGGCGATTCAACGATCTCGCGTCCGCCGGCGCCGACGACGACTTCGGCCGGGGGAGCAGCGCCTACGACCGCTACTACGGCGACCCGACCGTCGTGCCCAACCCGAACCTGCGAGCGCTCGACGGGCACCTGTACGCCGTGCGGCTCGTCCTCGGTGACCTCGGCACCTGCGGAGGGCTCCGGGCCGACGGCCACGGTCGGGTTCTGCGCTCCGACCGGACCCCGATCGAGGGGCTGTACGCGATCGGCAACACCGCGGCGAACGCCTTCGGCACGGTGTACCCGGGCGCCGGTGCCACCATCGGCCAGGGCGTCGTATACGGCCTGATCGCGGCCAGGCACGCCAGCGGCGCGACGGCGCCCACGCCGGCCCCCGCCAGCGCCTGAAGCCCAGCGAACGCTCACAGAACATCCACTCACAGGGGGCCACGCCGTCGCCCGCGGGAATCAGCCGGCGAGGATGACCTCCAGGGTGCGGGGTCCGTGGACTCCCTCGACCCGGTGGAGTTCGATGTCGCTGGTCGCGCTTGGCCCGCTGATCCAGGTCAGTGGGCGGGTCGGGGCGCCGGTGGCGTCCAGGCGGGCGAGTGCGTCCGGCACGCCCGCGACCACCTGGTCGGCGTGCACGACTACCAGGTGGTAGTCGGGGACCAGGGTCAGTGCGCGGCGGCCCTGTCCTGGGCCGCCGTCGAGCACGATGGTGCCGGTCTCGGCGATCGCCAGCGCGCAGCCGGTGAGCACCCCGTCAGTGATGTCCAGGTCGGCGGCGGTCAGCGGCGGGTCGTCGTCGACGAGCTCTGTCCCGGGCGTCGAGGCCAGCCAGGCGGGCGGCAGCCCTGGCGGGCGGATCAGGCGGCGCGCGCCACGCTTGGCGAGCGCGGTGGCGACGGCAGAGGCGATGGCCGCGTCGGCCAGTGGGCTCGCGGGTGAGGCCGTGGAGGTGGCCCGGCGGACGAGTGCGTGGTAGTCGACGAGTCGGCTGGCCAGCAGGTCGAGTAGTGCTTCCTGGGGGGCGTCCGCGGTGAGACTTGGGCTGCCGGTGCCGGCGGTCCGGTAGTCGTGGGTGACCGGGGGCGGGTCGGGCCGGTCGGCGAGGGCGGCGCGTGCCCGGCTGAGTATCTCCGTGCGCGCGTCGCCCGCCGGTCCGGATGGCGTCGTCGGTGGGCCAGCCTGACTCATCGTGGTGTCCTCCCGTCCGGCCCATCCAGCTCGTCTGGTCCGTCTGGTCCGTCTGGTCCGTCCTGAGGATCGTGGCCGCCGGAGCCGTCCGGCCCACCGGCGCTTGCCTGTCGGCGTGACCAGCGGTCGCGGAAGCTCTCGGATGGGGGAAGCGGCAGGTCGCGGGAGGCGGTCCAGGCGGCGAGCGGTGGAGGTAGCCGGCTGATCGTGCCGCGGCGGTGCCCGAGCAGCCGGCCGAGCCGGGCGGCGCGTAGGGCGCGTGCCCAGCGTCGCGGTTTCGCCATCGTCCAGGCAGCCGTCGTCATCACGGCCTGCTCGGCTGTCGGGCGGTGGCTGGCGCCGCGGTCGGCGTCCACGACCTTGGCGCGCAGGTGGACGAGCATCGAGGGGATGTCGATCGCGACGGGGCAGGCGTCCAGGCAGGCCCCGCACAGGGTCGAGGCGTACGGCAGTGACGGGTTGTCGGTGACGCCGGTGAGCTGGGGTGAGAGGACCGCGCCGATCGGGCCCGGGTAGACCGAGCCGTAGGCGTGGCCGCCGGTCCGTTCGTAGACCGGGCAGACGTTCAGGCAGGCCGCGCAGCGGATGCAGCGCAGCGCCGCCCGCCCGGCCGGGTCGGCGAGCGTCGCCGTGCGGCCGTTGTCGAGCAGCACCAGGTGGAACGCCTGCGGGCCGTCGCCGGGGGTGACTCCGGTCCACATCGAGGTATACGGGTTCATCCGTTCGCCGGTCGCGGAGCGGGGCAGCAACTGGAGGAAGACTTCCAGGTCCCGCCAGGTCGGGACGATCTTCTCCAGGCCCATGACGGTGATCAGTGTGTCGGGCAGGGTCAGGCACATCCGGCCGTTGCCCTCCGACTCGACGACCGCGAGCGTTCCGGTCTCGGCGACGGCGAAGTTCGCCCCGCTGATCGCGACCCGGGCGGACAGGAAGCGCTGCCGCAGGTGGCGGCGGGCGGCCTCGGCGAGCGCCCGCGGCTCGTCGGTCAGCCCGGCCGGCGCCGGGACGCCGCCGGCCGTGCCCATCTCCCGGACGAAGATGTCGCGGATCTCGGCGCGGTTGCGGTGGATCGCCGGGACGACGATGTGGCTGGGCCGGTCGTGGCCGAGCTGGACGATGAGCTCGGCGAGGTCGGTCTCCCAGGCGGCGACGCCGGCGTCGGCGAGGGCCTCGTTCAGACCGATCTCCTGGGTCACCATCGACTTGACCTTGACGACCTCGTCCGCGCCGGTGGCGCGGACGAGGTCGACGACGATCTGGTTCGCCTCGTGCGCGTCGCGCGCCCAGTGGACCACCCCGCCGCGTGCCGTGACCTGCTGCTCCAGCCGGATCAGGTAGTCGTCGAGGTGAGCCAGCACGTCATCCTTGATCGCGGCGCCGGCGGCGCGCAGCCGCTCCCAGTCGTCGAGCTCGGCGACGACCGACGCGCGCCGCCCACGGATCGTGGTCGTCGCCTTCCCGAGATTGCGGCGCAGCTGCACGTCCCCGAGCGCCCGCCGGGCCGCCGCCGGGAAGGGCTCGTCGCCGCGCAGCATGCCCACCCCGCGCGGCGCCGCCGTCGGCAGCCCCAGGAACGTGGCCGGCGGCGTCGGCCCGGCCTGGGTCATCGGACGGTCCTCGCGGTGGCGGTCACCGGCGTCGACGCGGCCGCTGGTGGCACCGCGGTCGGGGACGTCACCGTGGACGCGAGGATCTCGGCCAGGTGGACGGGACGGGCGCCGGCCCGCAGCCGGGACAGGCCGCCACCGATGTGCATGAGACAGGACGAGTCGCCGGCGGTCACGACCTCGGCGCCGGTCGACAGCACCCGGCTCATCTTGTCGGCGAGCATCGCCGTCGACGTGTCCGCGTTCTTCAGCGCGAACGTGCCGCCGAAGCCGCAGCACACCTCGGCGGCGGGCAGCTCCACCAACTCCAGGCCGGCGACGGCGCGCAGCAACCGGGTCGGCGCGTCGCCGACGCGCAGCAGCCGCAGTGAGTGGCAGGTCGGGTGGTAGGTGACCCGGTGCGGGTAGCAGGCGCCGACCTCAGTCACCCCGAGGACGCCGACGAGGAACTCGGACAGCTCGAAGGTGCGCGACGCCAGGGCGATGGCCGCCGCCGCCAGCTCCTCGTCGCCGGCGGCCGTCGCGAGCGTCGCGTACTGGTGACGCACCGACCCGACGCAGGACGCGCTCGGCGCGACGACCGCCTCATAGCCCTCGAACGCCTCTACATGCCGGCGCACCAGCGGCAGCGCCTCCCGGGCGTAGCCGGTGTTGATGTGCATCTGCCCGCAGCAGGTCTGCGCGAGCGGCAGGTCGACCTCGTGGCCGAGCCGCTCCAGCACCCGCACGGTCGCCTCGCCCACGTCCGGGAACATCCCGTCGACAAGGCAGGTGACGAACAGCCCCACCCGCATCCGCCCAGCTCCTTTCGACCCGTTCACCCTTGGGCACGTTCAGTACCGCCGCGCCATGGCTGGCCCGCCACGAGGACCGTTCCACTCCTCGTCGGTTCGTACCGCGTCGGCGGCGCCGTCGCACGGATCAGCGCGCGCAACGCCTCCAGGCTGGCGTCCCCACCGCCCGCCCGGCGCGCGCCGAGTGCCCCGTGGGCGCGGGCCTGGACCAGCACGTTGCCGAGAGCCGTCGCCTCCGCAGGCCCGGCGAGCACGGGCAGCCCGAGCGCGTCGGCGGTTAGCTGGCACAGCAGGGTGTTGCGTGACCCGCCGCCGACGAGGTGCACGACGTCGACCCGCCGGCCGGACAGGCCTTCGGCGGCGCGCACCGTGCTCGCGTAGGCGGCGGCGAGGCTGTCCAGGACGCAGCGGACGGTCTCGGCGGGGGCTCGCGGCTCGCGTTGCCCGGTGGCCCGGGCGGCGGCGGCGACCCGGGCCGGCATGTCGCCTGGTGGCAGGAACTCCGGGGCGTCGGGGTCGATCACCGGTCCGCCTGGCGGCAGCGCCGCGGCCTGCCCGAGCAGGTCCGCGAGTGACCAGCGGAGCCCGGCGTGCCGCCACGTCCGCAGGCACTCCTGCAGGATCCACAGGCCCATCACGTTGTGCAGGTAGCGGGTCCGGCCGTCGACGCCCGCCTCGTTGGTGAATCCGGCGACGCGGCTGTCCTCGGTGAGTACGGGCGCGTCGAGCTCGACGCCGACGAGGGACCAGGTGCCGCAGGAGATGTACGCCCAGCTCTCGCCCTCGGCCGGGACACCGACGACGGCGGACGCCGTGTCGTGCGAGCCGACAACCGTCACCGCCGTTCCGGCGGCGAGCCCGGCCTCGTCGGCGGCCTCGGGGCGTAGCCTGCCGACCACAGTGCCCGGGTCGACCAGTGGCGGCAGAATGTCGGGCCGGATCCCGGCGAGCCGGGCGAGCGACGCCTGCCAGGTCCGGTCACGCACGCCGAGCAGCCCGGTCGTCGACGCGTTCGTCACCTCGGCGGCCCGTTCGCCGGTAAGCCAGTAGGCCAGCAGGTCGGGGATGAGGAGCAGCGCCGCCGCGGCGTCCAGCGCGCCGCGGGCCGCCGTGGACTCGGCGGCGAGCTGGTAGAGCGTGGTGAACGGCAGGAACTGCAGCCCGTTCACCTGGTAGAGCGCGGTCGGGGTGGCGGCGGCGTGCACTGCGTCGAGGACCGCCTCGCCGGTCCGGGCGTCCCGGTAGTGGTGGGGGAGGCCGAGCAGGCGGCCGGCACCGTCGACGAGGCCGTAGTCGACGGCCCAGGAGTCGACGCCGATGCTGCGCGGCTGCCCGTGTGCCGCGCCGACGGCACGCAGCCCGGCGAGGACCTCGAGGTAGAGGTGCCCGACGTCCCAGTGCAGGCCGTCGGGCAGCCGCAGCGGCGTGTTCGGGAACCGGTGGACCTCGGTCGCCTCCAGCCGGTCGGGGCCGACGTGCGCGGCGAGCACCCGTCCGCTGGAGGCCCCGAGGTCGACGGCGGCGAACAGGCTCATCGCAGGAAGGCGGCGGCGACGCCGGCGTCGACCGGGACGTGCAGGCCGGTGGTGTGGGACAGGTCGCCGGCGGTGAGGGCGAGGACGGCGTTCGCGACGTGTTCGGGCAGCACCTCCCGCCTGAGCAGGGTGCGCTGCGCGTAGAACGCGCCGAGCTCGGACTCCGGCACGCCGTAGACGGCGGCGCGCTGGGCGCCCCAACCGCCGGCGAAGATGCCGGAGCCGCGGACGACGCCGTCGGGGTTGACGCCGTTGACGCGGATGCCGTGCTCGCCGAGCTCGGCGGCCAGCAGCCGCACCTGGTGCGCCTGGTCCGCCTTGGCGGCGCCATAGGCGACGTTGTTCGGGCCGGCGAACACGCCATTCTTGCTGGCGATGTAGACGAGGTCGCCGCCCAGGCCCTGCGCGGTCATCAGCCGGGCGGCCTCCCGGGAGACGAGGAACGAGCCGCGCGCCATGACGTCGTGCTGCAGGTCCCAGTCAGCGGCGGTCGTCTCCAGCAGCGGCTTGGAGATCGACAGGCCGGCGTTGTTGACGACCAGGTCGACGCCGCCGAACGCGAGAGCCGCGGCGGCGAGCCCGGCGGCCACCTGATCCTCGTCGGTCACGTCCGCGGTGACCGCGACGGCCCGGTCGGCGGGCCGGGCCGCTCCCGCGCCGATCTCGGCGGCGACCTTCTCGGCCGCGGCGCCGTCCCGGTCAGCGACGGCCACGCAGGCGCCCTCGGCGGCGAGGCGCAGCGCGATGGCCCGGCCGATGCCGGAGCCGCCGCCGGTGACGAACGCGACCCGGCCGGCGAGCGGGCGCGGCTTCGGCATCCGGGCGAGCTTGGCCTCCTCCAGCGCCCAGTACTCGATGCGGAACTTCTCCGCCTCGTCGATCGGGGCGTAGGACGAGACGGCCTCGGCGCCGCGCATCACGTTGATCGCGTTGACGTAGAACTCGCCGGCGACGCGGGCGGTCTGCCTGTCGGCGCCGAAGGAGAACAGGCCGACGCCGGGGACGAGCACGATCGCCGGGTCGGCGCCGCGCATCGCCGGGCTGTCAGGCGTGGCGTGCCGTTCGTAGTAGGCGCGGTAGTCGTCGCGGTAGGCGGCGTGCAGCACGCGCAGCCGGTCGACGACGGCGTCGAGGGGCGCGTCCGGGGGGAGGTCGAGCACGAGCGGGCGGACCTTGGTGCGCAGGAAGTGGTCCGGGCAGGAGGTGCCGAGCGCGGCCAGCCGCGGGTGTTCGGCGTGCGCGAGGAAGTCGAGCACGACGTCGTCGTCGGTGAAGTGGCCGACCATCCGCCGGTCCGTGGACGCGAGCCCACGGATGACGGGGGCGAGGGCGGCAGCCCTGGCGCGCCGTTCGGCTGGCGGCAGCGGGCCGAAGGCGGCCAGCGGCGGGCCGAAGGGCTCGGCCCTGCCGCGCTCGGCGAGGAACCTGGCCGCCGTCTGGATGATCTCCAGCGAGTTCGCCTCACACGCGGCCGACGTGGCGCCCCAGGCGGTGATGCCGTGACCGCCGAGGATCACGCCGATCGCGTCCGGGTGGTCGCGGGCGACGGCGGCGATGTCGAGGCCGAGCTGGAAGCCGGGCCGCCGCCACGGCACCCACACGACCCGGTCGCCGAAGCACTCGGCGGTCAGCCGCTCGCCGTCGGCCGCGGTCGCCAGCGCGATGCCGGCGTCGGGGTGCAGGTGGTCGACGTGGGCGGCCTGGACCAGGCCATGCATGGCGGTGTCGATCGACGGGGCGGCGCCGCCGCGGCCGTGCAGGCAGTAGTCGAACGCGGCGACCATCTCGTCCTCGCGGTCCTCGCCCGGGTAGACCTCGACGAGCGCGCGCAGCCGGTCGAGGCGCAGGACGGCCAGGCCGCCGGCCCGCAGGGTGCCGAGGTCGCCGCCGGAGCCCTTCACCCACAGCAGCTCGACCGGGCCGCCGGTGACCGGGTCGGTAGCGGTGCCCTTCGCGGACGTGTTCCCGCCGGCGTAGTTGGTGTTGCGGGGGTCCGAACCCAGCCGGTTCGACCGGCCGAGCAGCTCGTCGACCACCGCGGCGGCCCGGTCCGGCTTCGCCGTGTCGCCTGGCAGGCTCTGCTCGCTCATGGCGTTGCGAGGTCCTTTCCAGCTGTCATGGCCTACCCCACCGATTGGCCGGTCGGGGCTTGGCGCGTACTTGTATGTCTGGCGCCCTCGCCACTCGGCAGCCAGTCGGCGGGGACCCCGCGGACAGGTTGAGGCAGAAGACGCCTGTGGCGGAACGCGTGGCGATGGCGAAGTCCGCGGGCCTCGGCTCGTGGGGCGGGTGGGGTCAGGCGCCCCAGCCGGCCTGCTGGCCGTCGGCGCGCTCGGTAATGATCCACTCGGCGTAGCCGGAGCGGCGGTAGGCGGCGATCGGGTCCGGGTCGAGGCCGGCGTCGGCGCGCAGCTCGGCGAGCAGCGGGCGGACGTCGGTGTTGTACGCGTCCATGAGGACGGCGTTCGCGCCGAGGACGTCGCCCGCCCGCTGGGCGGCGCGCAGCGCGTCCCGGTCGACGAGCAGCGCCTTCGCCGTCGCTTCCTGGACGTTCATCACCGAGCGGAGAACGGCGGGGATCTTCGGCTCGATGTTGTGGCACTGGTCGAGCATGAAGGCGATGCCGCTGGCGAGGGCGTCGGCGCGGACGATCTCGTACATGATACGGAAGAGCTGGAACGGGTCCGCGGATCCGACCATGAGGTCGTCATCGGCGTAGAACCGCGAGTTGAAATCGAAGGCGCCGAGGCGGCCGGCGCGTAGCAGGAACGCGACGATGAACTCGATGTTCGTGCCGGGCGCGTGATGGCCGGTGTCGATGCAGACGGCCGCCTTCGGCCCCAGCTCGACGCAGTGCGCGTAGGACGTGCCCCAGTCGGGGACGTCGGTGGCGTAGAACGCGGGCTCGAACAGCTTGTACTCCAGCAGCATCCGCTGCCCGTCGCCGAGCCGGTCGTACACCTCACGCAGCGCCTCGGCGAGCCGGTCCTGCCGGTCGCGCAGGTCGTCCTGGCCGGGGTAGTTCAGCCCGTCGGAGAACCACAGCTTCAGGTCGCGTGATCCGGTGGCGTCCATGATGTCGACGCATTCCAGTAGGTGCTTGACGGCCTTGTGGCGGATTCGCGGATCGGGGTTGGTGACGCTGCCAAGCATGTAGTCAGGATCCTGGAAGACGTTCGAGTTGATCGCGCCGATCCGGACGTCATGGTCGCCGGCGTAGGCGGCGAGCGCGGCGTAGTCGTCGACCCGGTCCCACGGGATGTGCAGAGCGACGCTCGGCGCGGTCCCGGTGAACCGGTGCACCTGCGCGGCGTCCGAGACCTTCTCGAACGCGGTCCTGGGCACGCCCGGCTGGGGGAAGACCTTGAACCTCGTCCCCGAGTTGCCGTACGCCCACGACGGCGTCTCGATCTCCAGCGAACGCAGCCGAGCCCCCACCTCCGCCAGATCCGGCATCGTCATCACACTCCACTGTTCCTCTGCCCGGCCGCCGCGCGGCATGCCGGAAATGGTGAGAAAGCGTTAGGGCAAATGCCCCGAGAACCTGTGCCGGAGAATGCTGGCTCCAGCCTGAAGAAGTCGTGGGCCGCGCCCGCCGCGCCGGCGGCCGCGGTGAGGGGACTGCCGCGGCGGAGGAGACCTCACGCAGGCCGCCACCACACTGGTCGTGGTCCGGCGGACTCGACCGCATCTCTACTGAAAGGTTTCAAACGATGGCCAGCGCAACGTAACCGCCGTCCCGAACGGTGTCAAGGTCCCGGTTGCCAACCGGTTGGGCGGTTCGGCTGTGCGGTGGCGGGTGCTGGTCGGTACTATCCGTTCGTCGTCGTCGCGTGCCGGCGCGGTGCGACCGGCTTGGTCCTTCGATCGGCCCGGCTCCTCAACCGGTACGGTCGCCGGCTCGGATCGGTGTTCTCGGGCCCGTGGGGGCGGTTGGCTGGCACGTTTCAAAAATGAGGGTGGTGTGGACGAGGACAAGCAGGGACCACCCGCGACCGGAGCCCAGCGCCCCCGCCGGATGCCCGTCGTGCCCGCGCGGTCCGCCGCCCAGGACGCAGACGCCGCCGACCGGGCCGCGGGTGTCGGCCGGGCACCGCGCGCCCGGCACACACCGGGCGTCGGCCGCGCGGCGAGGACGCGCCGGGCACCGGACGCCGGCCAGATGACGGGCGCGAGCCAGACGACGGAGGCCGGCCAGGCAGCGGACACCGACCGGCCGGTGGGTGTCATCCGTGCCGCCGGCATCAAGGACGTCGCGGCGGCCGCGTCGGTGTCGCTCGGCACGGTCTCCAACGTCCTGAACCGGCCGCACCTCGTCAGCCCGCCAACCCGGGCCAGGGTCGAGCGGGCGATGGCGGAGCTCGGCTTCGTCCGCAACGAGTCCGCGCGGGCGCTGCGCGCCGGCAGCAGCCGGATCCTCGCCTACGTGATGCTCGACCCGTCGAATCCCTTCTTCACCGACGTCGCCACCGGGATCGAACAGGTCGCCGCCACCGCGGACCTCTCGGTGTTCCTGTGCAACAGCGGCGAGGACGCGGACCGCGAGGCCCGCTACCTCGACCTGCTGCTGGAACAGCGCGTCCAGGGCGTTCTCATCACGCCGGTCGACGCGGCGAACGAGCGGCTACGCACCCTTCCCGCGCTCGGCACCCCCGTCGTGCTCGTCGACCGTGTGGCCGGTGCCGGCGAGGGCTGCTCGGTGTCGGTCGACGACGTCCTCGGCGGCGAGCTCGCCGTCACCCACCTCCTCGAACGCGGCCACGAGCGGATCGCGTTCGTCGGGGGGCCCGACACCCTCGGCCAGGTCCGTGACCGCAACGCCGGCGCCCTGCGCGCGCTGGACCGTGCCGGCCTGCCGCCGGACCGGCTGACCGTGCTCGCGACCGGCGCGCTCACCGTCGCCGAAGGCCGGGGCGCGGCCGAACGGCTCATCGGCCTGCCCGCCGGCCGCCGCCCCACCGCCGTCTTCTGCGCGAACGACCTCGTCGCCCTCGGCCTGCTGCAGGTGTGCGTGCGCCTCGGTGTCACCGTCCCCGGCGACTGCGCGATCGTCGGCTACGACGACATCGACTTCGCCGCGGCCGCCGCGGTCCCGCTGACGTCGGTCCGCCAGCCACGCCGTCTCCTCGGCCGCACCGCCGCCGAGCTGCTCCTCGAAGAGGCCATCAACCCCGCTCACGAGCACCGGGCCGTACGGTTCACACCCGAGCTCGTCGCCCGCGCCTCCACCGCCGGCTGACGTGCGGCGCGAAAGTCGGTTCGGTTAGCCCAGAGGGCAGCGCGCCCGCGACCGCGCGCCGACGCGGTGGGCCGGCAGGGGCGGCGCCGGTCCGCGCCGGCGTCAGGTCAGGCCGGGGTGTGGGCGTCTCGCGCCGAGGCCGCGAACTCCTCCGAGCCCTGCAGCGTCGCCGCCGGATCCATCCACATGACCTGCCAGCCATGGCCGTCGAGGTCGAAGAAGCTGCGCGAGCACATGAAGCCGTAGTCCTCCAGCCCGTCGGCTTCGACGGCGCCCGCGGCCAGCGCTGCCTGCGAGACGGTGTCGACCTCCTCGCGGGACGCGACGCTGAAGCAGTAGAGCGCGAGCGTGTGCGTCGCGGGGTCGGCCATCGGCAGCTTCGCGAACTGGGCGAACTTCTGATGGCTGAGCAGCATGACGCTGGCCTGTTCGCCGACGAGCATGCGGGCGGCGGTGTCGTCGGTGAAGTTCGGGTCGAAGGTGAACCCGAGCTTCGCGAAGAACGCCTTACTGCGCTGGAGGTCGGCGACGGGCATGCTTACGAACAGCATGCGGCCCGGGTGCGCGGGATCTGTCATTTCGGGTCTCCAGGTCGGGTGCGACGGGTACGTCCTGGTCGACCGGGCGGCCCCGCGGAACTCATCGGTCGAGCTCGCGGCGTCCGCGTAGACATTCTCGCTCGCTCGTCCGGTCACCAGAGGACCCGCTCACCCTGTGGCTCTATCTGCCTGTCGCAGCGTCGTCGGCGAGGCGCTGTCGGAAGCGTTCCCGCTCACGACTTCGGGCGCTCCTTGATTTCGGCGTCGAGGAGCTGGATCATCTCCGCGATCCGCTGAGCTCGCTGCTCGGGGCGGCGCTTGGTCGCGTCGATCCACCGCAGGTACGCCTTGCGGTAGAACTGGGCCAGCGAGTCAAAGAAGGCGCCCGCCTCGGGGCTGGCGTCCAACGCGGCCGCGACGTCCTCGGCGAGGTCCTCGCGCTGTGGCCCCTCGGGCGCGATCTCCACGGTGATGCTGTCGCCGACCGCGAGGGCGTGGCAGTCGCCCAGCCACGCCGGCCCGAGGGTGAAGCCGCGTTGGCCGCCGTGCGTCTCGAGAACGGCGCGGACGCGCGTCCCGTTGACGGTTCCGGTGACGTGGTGCCGTGGCTTCGGGGACCACACCTGGTCCGGATCGAACGGCACCGCCACGAAGGCCCGGCCGCGCCCGTGGCCGACGAGGGTGGTCGTGAACCGCTGTGCCCGCACTGCCCGATCGTCCCACGACGACCCCGCCCGCACCCCCCGTGCCCAGGCACTCTGGTCGAGACGGCGAGGCTGTCGCTGGACGCATTCACTCTGCGGGCCGGTCTGTCTCCTACCGCACGTCGCGCCCGCGAGTTAAGGAAGAGCCCGTCGGACCGGCCCGGTATCGTCGGGCGACACTCGCGTTGTCTGGTCGGGAGCGTAGGGCAGGCATTGGAGGATACGTCCCTGGAGGATGAGTCCCTGAGCTTGTCGTTTAAGTTGGCTGTCTCTCAGTCTGTGTGGGGGTTGGGCCGTGCATCTTCCTCGGCGTCCAGAACGGCCAGGCGATGATGGTGGATGCGCCCTACGAGGGCGCTGACGTCCGCGTCGAACCTTTCCCCATGACGGTGGGTGCCCGGTGGGGATCCGATGTGTACCTGGGAGCGAATACGCCAGCCGTCGGCTGATCCCGGCTCTACGGGTGAGTCGTTCTCGAAATCAACCGGTCACTGAATGAACCGCAGCTCCGTGTACTGAGCTGAGCGCCTTTATCGCTGTGATGGATCAACTCGCCGGCTCGCACGTCGCGGGCGCGCAGCGCATGGTTCAGCGCGGTCAGTACCAGCGTCGTCGTCGCCCGCTCGTGGGCGGCCCGTCCCGCGAATTAGGCGTCCCACGTCGTCCCCGGCGCCGAGCGTCATTACCGCTTCGGTCGGCTCTGGCGCCAGGTACGTGACGACCGCAATGGGCTCGACCAGTTCGACGAGGCGGCGGGCGGTGGTGGCGTTCAACACCGGCGGACGGGGCGACGTCACGCAGGGGCGGTGAGCGGCGGGTGCTCGAGCACGCGTGGCTTGTACTCGACCATCTGGATGCGGCCGTCGAAAGTCCGGTGCTCGATCATCTCGAGGGCGACGTCCGGGTAGCCGTCGTAGATGCGTTCTTCGCCCGTGGCCCCG
>Ga0068863_100002104_pt1 | contig 19733 bp, 17 predicted proteins | sample KBSSwiS62_FD_66596 | JGI IMG/M metagenome (GOLD analysis project Ga0068863, IMG submission 66596) | Switchgrass rhizosphere microbial communities from Kellogg Biological Station, Michigan, USA - KBS Switchgrass S6-2 | ecosystem: Host-associated > Plants > Roots > Rhizosphere > Soil ...
CCAAGACCGAGCCGGGCGACGAAAACAACCAGGACATCTCGTCGCTGGTCGGCAAGGTCGACATCCGTCAGCTCGAGCACCTGTCGCAGAACGATCCGGACGCCTACAGCTACTCGGGCGGGCTGTGTCTCGCCAACCAGGGCCTGCTCGAGTTCGTCGAGATGTTCAAGGCGCCCATCAAGATGCTGCACCCGCTCCTTACCGCGACGCAGGAAGGCAACTTCAAGGGCACCGAGGGCTTTTCCGCGATTCCGTTCAACGGCGTGATCGTCGCGCACTCGAACGAATCGGAGTGGCACAGCTTCCGGAACAACAAGAACAACGAGGCATTCCTCGACCGCATCTACATCGTCAAGGTGCCGTATTGCGTGCGCGTCTCGGAAGAGGTCAAGATCTACAAGAAGCTGCTCGCCAATTCGTCGCTTTCCGGCGCGCCGTGCGCCCCCGGCACGCTCGAGATGATGGCGCAGTTCTCCGTGCTCACGCGTCTCAAGGAGCCCGAGAACTCGAGCATCTACTCCAAGATGCGGGTCTACGACGGCGAGACGCTGAAGGACATCGATCCCAAGGCCAAGACGCTGCAGGAGTATCGCGATTACGCGGGCACGGACGAAGGCATGACGGGGATGTCCACCCGGTTCGCCTACAAGATCCTTTCGGCCGTGTTCAATCACGACCAAACCGAGATCGCAGCCAACCCGGTGCACCTCATGTACGTCCTCGAGCAACGGCTCGCCCGCGAGGATCTGCCCGACGACGTCCGCCGGCGCGCGACGGAGCACGTGAAGGGCTATCTCGCGCCGCGCTATGCCGAGCTGATCGGCAAGGAGATCCAGACCGCCTACCTCGAGTCGTATGCGGAGTACGGCCAGAACATCTTCGACCGCTACGTCACGTTCGCCGACTGCTGGATCCAGGAAGAGGATTACCGCGATCCCGAAACCGGCGAAAGCTTCGATCGCGCCGCACTGAACAGCGAGCTCGAGAAGGTCGAGAAGCCCGCCGGAATCGCCAATCCGAAGGATTTCCGCAACGAGATCGTCAACTTCGTGCTGCGGGCGCGCGCGCACAACAACGGGCGCAATCCCGTGTGGAGCAGCTACGAGAAGCTGCGCGAAGTGATCGAGAAGAAGATGTTCTCGAACACCGAGGACCTGCTGCCGGTGATCTCGTTCAACGCCAAGGCGTCGGCGGACGAGAAGCAGAAGCATCAGAACTTCGTCGCGCGGATGGTCGCGAAGGGCTACACCGAGAAGCAGGTGCGGCTCCTCGCCGAGTGGTATCTCCGCGTCCACAAGTCGTCATGACCTGACGCGATCACTCCACGGGACTCGCGATGCTCCATCTGATCGATCGACGACCCAACGCACGCGGCAAGAGCGCCGTAAACCGCGAGCGCTTCCTGCGCCGGTACAAGGCGCAGATCGAGTCCGCGGTGAAGAAGATGGTCGGCGAGCGCCGCCTGTCCGACATGGAGCAGGGCGGCGAAGTGCGGGTGCCGAAAAAGGACATTTCCGAGCCGTCGTTCGGCTTCGGGCGCGGCGGTGACCGCGAGTTCGTCCTTCCCGGAAACCGCGAATACGTCGCGGGCGACAAGATCCCGCGACCCGAGGGCTCCGGGGGCGGCGGCCGCGGCAACCAGGGCGGCGAAGGAGGCAGCGAGGACGACTTCGTGTTCTCGCTGTCGCGCGAAGAGTTCATGCAGATCTTCTTCGACGATCTCGAGTTGCCGAATCTCGCGCGCACCGAAATGGGGCACACCGAGCGAAAGAAGAGCGTCCGCGCGGGATACACGAAGTCGGGGGTCCCGTCGAACCTCTCGGTCATTCGCACGCTGCGCCAATCGCTCGCGCGGCGCATCGCGCTGTCGGGCGGCATCGCCCGAGAAGCGCAGCTCGTCGAGGCGGAATTCGCGCTGGCCGTCGCCGCGGGACATGCCACGCGCGCCGCCGAATTGCACGGCGAGCTCGATCGGCTGCATCGCCGGCGCAACCGTCTTCCGTTCCTGGACGAAGTCGATCTCCGTTATCGCAACCGCGTGTGGAAGCCGGAGCCCATCGCGCGCGCGGTGATGTTCTGCCTGATGGATGTCTCGGCGTCGATGGACGAGGACAAGAAGGACCTGGCGAAGCGCTTTTTCACGCTGCTCTACCTGTTTCTCACGCGCAAGTACGGCGAGGTCGATCTCATTTTCATCCGCCATACCGACGATGCCGAGGAAGTCGACGAGGACACGTTCTTCCACGACACGCGGTCGGGCGGAACCGTCGTCTACTCGGCGCTCGAGCTTGCGGACCAGATCCGAGGCGAGCGCTTCGCGAGCGGATGGAACGTCTACGCAGCGCAGGCCTCGGACGGCGACGCGTTCGGCGCCGATCCGGCGAGGAGCGCGCGGTTCCTGCGCGAGAAGCTGCTGCCGGCGACTCGCTATTACACGTACCTCGAGCTCGCGGCCCCCGACTCGCAGGACCATTCGTCGACGCTGTGGGCCGAATACGAGCGCGTTGCGGAGGCAAGCACCAATTTCGCCATGCGGCACGCCACCCGGCGGGAGGAGATCTATCCCGTGTTCCGCGAGCTTTTCAAGAAGGAATCTCAGTGAGCAGGATGAGTGCGGAGGTTTGTCGATGAACCCCATCTCCACCGGCGCGGACTGGGATTTCGAGTTGCTCGAGCGCTACGACAACGCGATCGCGGAGGTCGCGGCGGAGTACGGCCTGGACACATATCCCAACCAGATCGAGATCATCACGTCGGAGCAGATGATCGACGCCTATGCGACCAGCGGCTTGCCCGTCGGCTATCCGCACTGGTCGTACGGCAAGGAGTTCATCCGCAACGAGCAGGCCTACCGGCGCGGAATGCAGGGGCTCGCCTACGAAATCGTCATCAACTCGAATCCATGCATCGCGTACCTCATGGAGGAGAACACGGTGACGACGCAGGCGCTCGTCATCGCCCACGCCTCCTATGGTCACAATTCGTTCTTCAAGGGCAACCACCTGTTCCGCCAGTGGACGGCGGCGGACGCCATCCTCGACTACCTCGTGTTCGCGCGCCACTATGTAATGGAGTGCGAGGAGCGCCACGGCGCAACGGCGGTGGAAGAGGTGATCGACGCTTGCCACGCGCTCATGCCGCACGGCGTCGACCGGTATCGGCGTCCCGCCGCGCTTTCCTACAAGGCGGAGGCGGCGCGCCTTGCGCAGCGCGAGGCGTACAAGGAATCGCAGTTCAACGACCTGTGGCGCACGCTGCCGGAAGGTCCGGCCGGTCAATCCGCCACGGCGGCAAAAAAGTCCTTCCCCGCAGACCCGCAGGAGAACATCCTCTACTTCGTCGAGAAGTACTCGCCGAAGCTCGAGCCGTGGCAGCGCGAGCTCGTGCGCATCGTGCGCAAGCTTGCACAGTATTTCTATCCGCAGGCCCAGACGAAGGTGATGAACGAAGGCTGGGCGACGTTCTGGCATTACACGATCCTCAACCGGTTGCACGAGAAAGGTTTGGTCGACGACGGTTTCATGCTCGAGTTCCTGAAGAGCCATACCAACGTCATCGCCCAGCCGGGATTCGATTCGAAGGCTTACAGCGGCATCAATCCGTATGCGCTCGGCTTTTCGATGTTCCGCGACTTGCGGCGAATCTGCGAGAGCCCCGACGCCGAGGACCGGGAGTGGTTCCCCGACCTCGCGGGAAGCGACTGGCGCCTCACGCTCGACTTCGCCATGCGCAACTTCAAGGACGAGTCGTTCATCGCGCAGTACCTGTCGCCGCGGTTGATGCGGGACTTCCATCTGTTCGCCGTAGCCGATCACATGAGCGAGGACACGCTGCGCGTCGACAGCATCCACGACGAGCGCGGATATCGCCGCGTGCGCAAGCTGCTCGCCACGCAGCATGCGCAGGAGTTGCGCGTTCCAGACGTCCAGGTCGTGCGCTACGACCGCGACGGCGACCGCTCGCTCACGCTTCGGCACATTCGCCGCCGTGGACGACCGTTGACGGAAGCCGCCGGGGAGGTGGTGCTGCATCTGCGACGCCTGTGGGGGTTCCCGGTCCGGCTCGAGACGTGGGAAGACGACATGCGCGTCGGCGATGTCGTCGAGTGCGCGGCGTAGCGCGAAGCAAACCACTGATCCGAAGCGGCGCGGAGTGCGCTGCTTGCTCGCTTCGACGCCGCGACCCTCCAGCTCCGCTACTCCGATTCGGCTGGCGGTTCCATGCGGCGAAAAAAGACGAGGAGCGACAGGTCGTAGGCGATCTTCATCGCGCCGGCCACGATGAGTGGCAGGCCCAGGAGACCTGCGCCGAGAAGCGCGCCCGCCAACGCGGGGCTGGCAGCCGACGCGAGGCTGCGCGGGACGGCGGTGAAGCTGGCGGCGGCTGCGCGCTCGGCGGGCGTCACCACGCGCATGACGAATGCGGTGCGCGTCGGCACATCCATCTGCGAGAGCGCGCTTCGCGCGAAGAGCGCGGCGAGCGCGAGCGGCAGGTTCGGCGCGACCGCGGCGAGGATCAGGAATGCATTGGCGGGAATGTGCGTGAACACCATCGTGTTCAGCAACCCGATCCTGCGCGCCACCAGGGGTGCGGCCAGCTGCGAGAAGGCTGAAAGCAGCGACGTGAAAAAGAAGAACACTCCGGCCTGCGTCAGCGAAAGGCCGAACCGCTGGAAGAGCCAGAGCGTCATCAGCGAATTCACGACGAGGCCGCCGGCGAAGGCATCGACGCTGAAAAGCGCCGCGAGCTTGAAGACGATGCCGCGCGAAGGGCCGAGTGGCATCGCGTCGTGCTCAGCCGCTCTTTCCGCCCGCGGCAGGCGCCGGTACAACAGCCAGACGAGCGCACCGACCAGCGCGTAGAGCACGAACATCGCGCGCATGCCCGCCACGAGCGGCACTTCGGCGAAGCGAAGGAGCCACGCCGGCGCGCCGGATGCCAGCGCCCCCACGGCGTTCATGAGCGATGCCGTCAGGGAATAGCGCGCAAAGAGCGCTGTGCGGGCGTCTCCGGATGCAGCGACCGCGAGCTGCGCGTGCTCGAGTGGCAGGAACACGCTGACGTCCCCCGCGCCGGGGTTGATGGTGCCGACGAACGCCACGATCAGCAGCGGCCAGAACGCCGTGATGCTCGCGAAGCCGACGCCTGTCAGGCACATCAGCAGCGCGGCGCCAAGGAGGAGAGTTTCCCGTGTCCAACGGTGGCCCACTGCGCCCACGGCCAGCGTCGCGAGCGCCGAGCCCGCTAACGTGACCGTCGAGAGAATCCCGACGTCCAGCTGGTCGAATCCCAATGCGAGGAGATACGCAGGGAGGAGAACCGCGACGTATCCGTCAGCGAACGCGCGCAGCGCGCGTCCGACGATGAGTGGCGCAACCGCGGGGTCGGCGTCCCCCGGCAACAGCAGGCGCCGGAGCGCCAGCTTGGCGCCGGTCAAGCGGCTACGGCCGGTGGCGCCGGTGCCGTCAATCGTCGTGGCGCCTGCGCATCACGTGATCGAAGCTCCAGGGCCCGCCGCCTGCCGCTGCGAAATACAGGAACACGAAGCTGTAGAGCGCTGCGAGCTCGCCGCGATTGAGAATTGGCCAGAATCCGTTGGGAGCGTGCGCGATGAAATAGGCGAACGCCATCAAGCCGGAAAGAATGAAAGCGGTTAGGCGCGTGAACATACCGAGGATCATCAATGCGCCACCGACGAGCTCCAGTGTGCCGGCAACACCAACTGACGACATGAGCTCGACGGCCTGTTCCGACGGGGCGGGAAACGAAAACCATTTCTGCGTGCCGTGCGCGATGAACAGGAATCCGGTGACCATGCGAAGAATGCTGAGAAGTTGCGGCGACCAGGGGGCAAGATAGGCTCTCATTTTCGTTCCTTTGTGCCGGCGATCGCCATCGCCTTTCGGTAGCCGGGACGCGCACCGACCCTTTCGAGGTGGTCGACAACGTCCCGGGCGGCGACGCGCCTTCCACCCGGGCTCGCGGCGCGAAGTGTAACAAGTTCGCGCAGCGCTTCCGTGCTACACGAGGACGAGGGACTCCCGGTTGCGCAACGGAACCGGGCATGCAAGGGAACCGGCCGGGGAGGATAGGCGCTGGGGTCTGCTCAACGCAGCGGGTGACGGTCAGTATCCGTTCCGTCCGACCTCGTGGCCGATCAGGCCACCGGCCGCGCCACCGATCAGCGTGCCGCCGACGTCACCCGTGATCGCTGCGCCCGCCGCGGCGCCGACGCCGGCGCCCACTACCGTGTCGCGTTCCTCGTGCGACATGCTCGCGCAGCCGGCGAAACCGAGTACGACGAATGCGCAAGCGATCAGCTTCCTGGTCGTGTTCATGAGCTTCTCCTTTGGCGGGTATCGTCCGGACGAGAGCAACCGTCGTGAGGCCGGGCTTCGTCAGGAGCGGCAGGAACACTCCGAAGATGCGACTGCGAGTCCCCGAAAGACAATGCGGTGTCGACGGAGTGCCCCTGCCTTGGACGCATTCTGAACACGTACCTGTCAGCGCGAAGTCGGCACACGCCGCATTCGGCTGTCAGACGATGCCGTTCACGTCGGACGGGTGGCAAAATGCACGTAATGAAGCCGCGGCTCCATGTCACTTGTACGGACCGCCGGTCGCCGTTGGCGCAGCGCCGTCGCGTCGTCGGCGCGCTCGTCGCGCTCGGCGTAGGAACGCTGCTGCCCGCAGCGCCATCGTTCCCGCAAGGCAAGCCCTTCCTCACGCGTGCCATTCCGTCGTCGGGCGAAGCGCTGCCCGTTGTCGGCCTCGGCAGCTGGATCACATTCAATGTGGGGAACGACCGCGTCGCGCGCGACTCGTGCGCGGAGGTGATGCGCAATTTCTTCGACGCCGGCGGAAGAATGATCGATTCGTCGCCGATGTACGGTTCGTCGCAGGACGTGATCGGCTACGGACTGCAGAAGCTCGGCAAGCCGCCGCGCACGTTCAGCGCCGACAAGGTGTGGATAGCGTCGGGCTCCGCCGGCCGCGCGCAGATCGAGAAGTCCCGTGAGCGCTGGGGTGTTCCGCGCTTCGATCTGGTCGCAGTGCATAACCTCCTGTCGTGGGAGGAGCACCTCCCCACACTGTTCGCCATGAAAGCCGCAGGGCAGATTCGCTATGTGGGCGTGACGACGTCCGAGGGGCGGCGGCTCAAGGAAATCGAGGAAATCATGCGGCGGCAACCGCTCGATTTCGTGCAGGTTTCGTACAGCGCCGTCGAGCGCGACGTCGAAGCCCGCATCCTCCCGGTTGCGCGCGACCGCGGCATTGCGGTCGTTATCAACCGGCCGTTCCGCGAGGGCGCGCTGATCCGCTCCGTCAAACGCCAGCCGCTGCCGTCGTGGGCGAGCGAGGCCGATTGCGCGAACTGGGCGGAATTCCTCCTCAAGTTCATCGTCTCGCATCCCGCGGTCGTCTGCGCGATCCCCGCGACGACGAGCGTCGCACACGTGCGCGAGAACATGGGCGCATGCCTCGGCCGCCTGCCGGACGACGCAATGCGCCGACGGATGGCTGCCCACGTCGAGCAGCTCTGATGTCCGAGTGGTGGACGTATTCGCTGTCGGACTTCCTGCTGTTTTCGGCGCGCACGTACTACCGCCTGTTCGAGCTCTACAACATCGACATCTGGCCGGCGCAAAGCGTGGCGCTCGCTCTGGGATGCATACTCGTCGCGCTGTTGTGGCGTCCTCGTGCAGGGCAGGGCAGAGCCATCGCCGCCATCCTTGCGCTGGGCTGGATGTGGGTCGCCTGGGCGTTTCACTGGCGCCATTTCGTGACGATCAATTGGGCGGCGACGTACTTCGCTTATGCCTGCGCCTTCGAAGCACTGCTGCTGATCGTCTTTGGAGTCTTCGGGGACGACCTCGCCTTCAGGCCGGGCTCGAGCACGCATGGCATCGGCTTCGCGCTCGTTCTCTTCGCGGTCTTCGGTCAACCGCTGATCGCACCCCTTGTCGGGCGCGGATTTCTGCAGGCCGAGGTGTTCGGGGTGACGCCCGACCCGACCACGGTGGCGACGCTCGGCGCATTGCTCGCCGGCGGGCGACGAGCGCAGTGGCGGATGGGGATCATCCCGCTGGTGTCATGCGTGTTGAGCGGTGCCGTGACGTGGACGCTCGAATCGCCCGATGCGGCCGTCATGATGATCGCCGCCGCCGTAGTAGTGGGTGCCGCGGCTACTAAGACGGCGCGAAAAGCGTAAGCTTCGGCGATCGCAGACACGAACGGAAGCGCGAGATGAAAGCAGAGGAGCTTCGCAGCCTCCAGGCGCCGCTCAAGGAGCGTTACAAGGAGCGCCCCGAGGCCGCGCTCATCACGCTCGAAGCGCACGGCCGGCTCGGGGAAGGGGTCACCTGCAGCGTGCAGACGGGCAAGGCGCTCGTTGCCGCGGGACTGCATCCGGCGACGGGTGGCAATGGTCTCGCCGCGTGCTCCGGGGACATGCTGCTGCAGGCTCTCGTGGCGTGCGCTGGCGTGACCCTCAATGCGGTCGCCACCGCGATCGGCGTCTCCGTGCGGGACGGTGAGGTGCGCGCGGAGGGCGATCTCGACTTCCGCGGCACGCTTGGAGTCGTCAAGGACACGCCGGTCGGGTTCCAGCGGATCCGGCTGTCGTTCCATCTTGATACCGATGCGTCGGACGAGGACCTTGCGACGCTCATCCGCCTCACCGAGCGTTATTGCGTCGTCTACCAGACGCTCCGGCAACCGCCGGAGTTCGCTGTGTCACGGCGTCCCTTACCGTCGTCAGGTTGAACGCCTGACCTGCCAATCCAGTCGAGACGTTACGCCAATCGGAGCCCGTCATGCCGATGTACATGGACATTCATGAAATCGAGGGCGCCACCGCCGAAGCGGTCGCAAAAGCGCACGCGGCCGACATGGCGGTCCAGAAAAAGTACGGCGTCGAGTACCATAAATATTGGCTCAACGAGAGCACCGGAAAGATCTTCTGCCTCTGCAGCGCACCCGATGCGGAAGCTGCGAACGCCGTCCACCGCGTGGCTCACGGGCTTGTCGCGCAGAAGATCATCGAGGTGGCGCCCGAAATCGCGGAGGGCTTCATGGGCGGGACCGAAATCAACGCCGCCGGCGCGGCGGTGCTCCCCGGCGGTGGCGAGGATCACCGTGATCCGGGGATCCGCACCGTTCTCTTCACCGACATCGTGGGCTCGACCGAACTCACGCAGCGCTTGGGCGACGAGGCCGCGATGAGGGTGCTGGAAATTCACGACACCGTGGTGCGCGCGGCGCTCGACGCACTGGGCGGACGAGAGGTGAAACACACCGGCGATGGGATCATGGCCAGCTTCTATTCCGCGGTCGCAGCGGCGCGTTGCGCTGCCCGCATTCATCGCGCATTGGCGACGCAAGGCAGCGAGCCCGCGCCGTTCAAGGTGCGGATCGGCGCCGCGGCCGGCGAACCCGTCGAGAATCATCGGGATCTTTTCGGCACGACCGTTCAGCTCGCGGCGCGCCTGTGTTCGCACGCCGAACCCGAGCAAAGCCTCGTTTCAAACGTGGTCGCCGAGCTGTGCCTCGGCAAGGGTCTCGCGTTCCGGGACCTGGGCGAAGTCTCGCTCAAGGGTTTCGTGCATCCGGTGAAGGTGCACGCGATCGTGCACGCGGGGGAATGACGGGGCCGGCGAGTCACCGCAGCACGAGCGTGTGGAGCGTCGCCCACATCGCCGCTTCGCCCACGCGCGAATCCTTCTCGAACGAGTCGTAGAGGGCCATCAGCAACGCGCGCCGGCCCTGTTGCGCGACGATCGTGATGCCCTCGGGGTGATTGTTCGTTGCGCCGTACGGCAGCTCCAGCAGCTTCGGCAGCGTGCGCTGCCCGATCATGCTGTCCTTGCGCGCGGCGAGTGCGGATTTCCATTGATGGACGCGAGCCTTGCCTTCGCCGCGCATCGGCGGTCCCGCGAGAATAAGAAGATCGCGTCCCGCGAAGCAAAGATCGCGGATGCCCGCGCCTCCAAGATCGAGAAAGTGCTTGCGATATCGGTTGCTGTGCGGCGCCGATGCTTTCGCGCTGGGAAACTTCCGCAGCACGAGGTCGGATTTGCGTACCGAGTGCTCCGTGACGAGGAGTTCGAGCACGCAGGCCCAGCCGTCGATCACGGGGCCGCGCAAACCGAGGAACAGGCGGCCGCCTGGAGCTGCCGCCAGCCCCTCGATGTCGAAGCCATTGTCCTTGCTCGGTATGGACAGGAATGGAGCGAGGTGGGGATCGGTGCGCAAGAGGCGGGTCAGCGCGTCGTGCTTGCGCCCTCCGGGAAGTCGTGCGGCGCGGCGCGTCCGCCCGTCGCTCGCGCGGAACTCAGAGACGAGCAGCGGCCCCTCCGCGCTCTCCTGCATGGGAATTCGCGCGAGAAGGAAGCGGTTGCCGTCGCGGCGAACGTGGGCGAGCTCCGCGATCGCCTTCGGCCCCGTTGGCTGCGTCAGCGGACCGCGCACGGCACTGTGCGAGCCCGCGATCCAGAGGTAGCCGTCGCGAATCGCGATTCCCTCGATATCCGCCTCGGCGATCGGCCCACGCCGCCGGTCCGCGGGCAACGCGGGCAGGGCGATGAAATCCTGGAGGTCGAAGCGACGATGGTCCGCATAACGAATGGCGCCGGTGCGAGGTTTCTCCGCGCGAAGTGTCTCGATGCTGATGGTTTCGTCATGCGCGAGCCACAGCGTGTTCCCAACGGACGCAGCCGCCGACATGCCGTCGCTCAACCGCTTGCCGCTGGGTAGCAGGTCGGCGCCACGATCGAATTGCAGCCGAATCCTGCGCTTCGGTAATCGCATCGACGTTCCTTCCTCGCACCGCCAGCCGCGGAAGAATGGCGGCGAGGCGTGAGCCGGATCATATCCCTCACGGGATGCGATCGCGCGACGCGCATGCGGCGGGACGTAAGGCCCATCCGACAGGACGACGCGGCGTCGCCCGGTATCCCGCGCGTCGGCGGGACCGCAGAATGCAGTCGTCAGCGTTACGGATCCAATGCTTGATTCAGTCCTGACACGAGCCGGAAAGTATCCGATCATCGTGCGAGCCTCCAAAGCCCGGTAGGACCAGCAAGCAACGGACCGGGACTGGTTCCCGGATGCTGACACCCGCGGCCGCCTTGTGCGGCCGCGTTCTTTTGTGGTCGGCTACAATCGACAACTCCGAAACGCGGCCGGAGCGCCCACCGGGGAATACCCGGCCGCCATTTCGGTTTGCGAGGACATGACTGGCAACCACCATAGGCGCCGAAACGGCCTGGCCCGCCGATACGCGGGACAGGCCGGGGCCGCGCGCGTGAGTCGACCGACCGCGGCAGGACGGCCATGACCGCGCACGTCGTGCCTCTGAACGCCTCGGACCATGCTGCCGTCGACGCGCTGCTGCCGTGGTACGTGAACGGCACGCTCCGGGGGGACGAGCTTCAGCGGGTGGAGCAGCACATTGCCGGTTGCCCCGCATGCCGGCAGGAAGTCGCGTGGTTGCGCGACGTTTTCGCAGCCTGCGTGGCGGCGACGCCTCTTCCCGAAACATCCGCGGTGGACGCGGCGGGTTCCCCGTATCCCCGCCAACCGGGCAGGGAGCCGAGTTGGGGCACCGCGGCCCGACGGGGGTGGCAATCGACCCCGCTGTGGATGCGCGCGCTCCTGGCGGCGCAGCTCGCCGGCCTGGTGGTTCTCGGCACGCTGCTCGCCGGCGACGCCGGAGACAACCCCACGTTTCGCACACTCGGCTCGCCCGGAGGCTTCGCAACCTCGGGCGAAACCGTCGTGGTCATGTTCGATCCTGCGACTACCGAGGCCGAGCTTCGCGCTGCCGTCAGCCGGGTAGGCGGGCGTCTTGTCGACGGCCCCACGACGACGAACGCATACGTGCTTCAAGTCCCTAACGGGCGGTCGAGCGACGCGGTAGAGAAGCTGCGCGCGGACGCGAAAGTCCGCTTGGCTGAGCCGCTCGGTGCCAGGGCGCAGCCGTGACCGCCCCTCGGCTGAAGCCATGACCGTCTGGTCAGGCGCCCTTTCCTTGCTGCTGTTGCTCGCGGTCGGCGTTTCGCCGATGCCAGCGCGTGCGGAAGCGGGCGAGCCGGCCGCAGCTGCTGGTTCGGCGGCGCCCGGCTCTTCAACCCAGGAGCTGCTCGTGATGCTGCGGTTGCCGCCGCCGCACTTCAGGCCCGACGCGGGTTATGTCGGTGGTTATGCGACGCAGTCCGGCAGCGCAGGGCGGAGGCGCATCGCCGAGGACCTTGCCGCACGGTTCAAGCTGCGGATCGTCGACAACTGGCCGATGCCGGCGCTCGGGGTCGTCTGCTTCGTGATGGAGGCGCCGAACGACGTCGCGCTGCAACCGCTGATCGACCGGATGGCGCTGGACGCGCGTGTGGAGTCGGTGCAGGTCGTGAACCTCTTTCGGGTTCTCGCGCACGACGATCCGCTCTACCGGTTGCAGCCGACGGCGACTGCCTGGCATCTCGACGAGCTACACCGCGTCGCAACGGGCCGCGATGTCCGTATCGCTGCGATCGATTCGGGTGTCGAGCTCGACCATCCCGACCTCCGTGGCCGGATTCTCTTCGCGCGCAACTTCGTCGACGCCCGCGAAGGCGTCGGGGAAATGCACGGAACCGCCGTCGTCGGAATCATCGGCGCGCGGGCGGACAACGGCGTGGGTATCGTCGGTGTGGCACCCGACGCCCAGCTGATGGCGCTCCGCGCGTGCTGGCAGAATTCGCTCTCCGAAGGCGCCGCTTCCTGCAGCAGCTTCACGCTCGCGAAAGCACTGCAGTTCGCAATCGACAATGGCGCGAAGGTGATCAACCTGAGCCTCGGCGGGCCTCGCGATCGTCTGCTCGAGCGGCTTCTCGCCGTTGCCGCGTCGCGCGGCGCCGTGATCGTCGCTGCATCCGATCCGGGGGCGGCAAACGGCGGCTTTCCCGCATCGCTGCCCGACGTGCTTGCCGTTGCCGCCGATGACGTGCACGATGCGCCCGAGGCGACCTATCTTGCCCCCGGACGGGACATTCCGACGACATTGCCCGGCGCGCGCTGGGGCCTCGTTGGCGGCTCGTCCTACGCCGCCGCGCAGATGTCCGGGCTCGTCGCCCTGCTGGTCGACCTGGCGCCGGACCAGAGCGCTCAACAGCTTCGCGCCACGCTGAGCACATCGGATCGAGCCGGTGCCTCTTCGCGTCCCCGCGCCATCGTCGATGCCTGTGCCGCCGTCGCCAGGACCGTTGGCGCTTGCGCCTGCGGATGCAGGTTCGCGCGCGGCGACGTTGCGACGCCCACCCATTGACGCCCAGCTCGCGCGTGCGATCGCGGCGATCCTGATCTGGGCGGCCGCGCAGAGCGCTGCGGCGCAGCTATCCGGCACGGTTGCCGGCGTCACCGACTATCGCTATCGCGGCGTGACGTTCAGCGACCGGCGCCCGGCGGCCCAGGCGGGGCTCACCTACGATGACGCGAGCGGCTGGTATGCGGGCGCCTTCGGGTCGACCGTTCGACTCGATCCTCCTCCCGGCTGGGCCCGGTCCAGGTTTCAGGCGATTGCCTACGGAGGTTACGCGCTTCGCATCGCGCCGGGCGTCAGCCTCGAGGCCGGCGGCGATTACTCCGCTTTTGCGGGGCTCAGCGGCTTCAATTACGGAGAGGTTTTTGTGGGTGCGTCGGCGGAGAACGTGAGCGGGAGAATCCATTACTCACCGCGGTATTTCGGCACATCCTCGAACGCCGTCTACGGCGAGATCAATGCGGCGCATCCGCTGATCGACGCGCTCCGTCTCAGCGCGCATGCCGGATTCTCGCGCTACCGATACGACTATGCGTACGGGGCGCTGTACGGCGTAACGCCGACGAAGAACATTTTCGACGCGAGAATCGGCGTGCGCGCCGACATCGACCGGTTCCAGCTCGAGGTCGCGTGGGTGGGCATAAGCGACCATTCCGCCGGGTACTTCATCACCGGCAGAACCACCCCGAATGGCTTGGTCGCGTCGGTGTCGCTGGCGTTCTAGCCGCAGGCAGGGCTGCGCACGCCGTCAGCGTGCGTTGTTCGGCGCCGATTGGGCTTTCAGCGCGGCCGCATGCAACGCCTCGCGCGCGGCGGCGAGGCGCGAGACGACCGTCGCGACGGGAATGCTGAGGAACGCCGCGATGTCGCCGTACGACAGCCGCTCGACCGCGACCAGCAGGAGGATTTCGCGCTGCTCGACCGGCAGCTCAGCGACCTGGGCGAACGTTTCGGCGGCGCGATCGGAAATCGATCTCGCGCTGCTGCCGTCCGGTCCTGCGAGCCACTTCGCGGGTCCCCCGGAAACAGCGCCTAAGAACGCCGGGTGACTCCCTCGCGTCGCCCTCGCCGTCGCGAGGTCGCGCAGGAGTGCCATGAGCTCGAGGCTGCGGCCGGAATGCACCGCGCTTTCATCGGCGTCACGCCGGAAACGGAGCAGGGTTTCCTCGACGAGGCTGTCGGCGACCTCCGGGTCGCCAGTCAGCACACGCGCATACCGGCGAAGCCTAGGAAGCTCGGCCGAGAGATCGGTGGCGCGGAACGGCGTCGACATGCTTCGAATTTGCGGCGCGGCAGGAATCGTCCTCCTTATACCGCCGAAAGTTGTCGACGACAAGGTCCGGTACGGCAACGTACGGACCTTCGTCGCTGCGCGCGAAGACCGTCGCGCGTGCAGCGCGTCAAGGGGCGAGCGTCATCATGATCGGGGCGTGATCGCTGGTGCCGATATCGGCGAGCACGCGGCATTCGATCGCGCGTGCCGCAATCGCGCGCGACGCGAGGATGTAATCGATCCGCCATCCGATGTTCCGCTTGCGCATGTCGCGCCAGGGCGGCCACCAGGTGAAGAGCCGCTCATTGTCGGGATCGAGCGTCCTCGTGACATCGACGAGCGAGTCGCCAAGCAGCGACGCGAACAGAGCGCGCTCTTCCTCGCGCTGTCCGATGACGCCGGGTTTGCGCTCCCTCGGATGCACGTCCACGTCGGCGCGCGCGATGTTGATGTCGCCGCACAGAATGAGCTCACGCCCTTCGGCATGCAGCTCGTGCACCCAATTCACCAGGCTTTTGACGAATGCGAGCTTGGCGGCGTAGTCCTTGCCGCCGTTCGGGACGTAGACGGAGGCGAGCACGGTATTGTCGAGCGCGGCATGCACGATTCGCGTTTCCATGTCGAAGTCGGGATGCGCGAACTCGGGCGACTGCAGCAGCTCCTGCCGCACGTGCAGCGACACGCCCGAGTAACCGCCGGCGCCGTGCCAGAACGCGTGGTAGTCGGAGAGCCTGCAGCGTTCCGGCACCTGATCGGGACGCGCCTTGATCTCCTGCAGGCAAACGACATCGGGGCGGTCGCGCTCGAGCCAGTCGCAGAGCTGCGACTCGCGGGCGCGGATGCCGTTCACGTTCCAGGTCGCGATCTTCATGCTGGTTTCAGCCCAGCGCCGAGCGGGCCAGCAGCACCTCCACGTCGGCCGCCGGAAGCGCGCGCGCAAAGTGGAAGCCCTGGGCGTGGTCGCACCCATGGTGGCGGAGCAACTCGGCCTGCGCGGCGTTCTCGACGCCTTCCGCGACCACCGTCAGCCGCAGGGTGTGCCCGAGATTGATGATGGCGCCCGCGATCGCCAGATCGTCGGCGCGGATTTCGATGCCGTGAATGAGCGACTGGTCGATCTTCAGGTGATCGAGCGGAAACCGCTTCAGGTATTGAAGCGATGAATAGCCGGTGCCGAAATCGTCGATGGCGAGCGCAACTCCCTGCTCGCGCAACGCCGACAGGATGCCGATGGTCTTGCGGCTCTGGTCCATCAGCGTGCTCTCGACCATTTCGAGCGTCAGCCACTCCGGCCCGATGCTCGCTTGGAGCAGCGCCTGTGCGACGAGCCGGGGAAGCGTCTCCTGGAACTGTCGGGCGACGACGTTCACCGACATGCGCACCGGCCTCAATCCCTTGGCGAGCCAGCGCCGGCTCTGGCGGCAAGCCTCGAACAGGATCCATTCGCCGATCGGCTCCATGAGACCGACTTCCTCCGCGAGCGCGATGAAGCGGTCGGGATCGAGCAGCCCGAGACGCGGGTTGTGCCAGCGCAGCAGCGCTTCGACGCCAACGACCCCGTTGCTGCCGAGATCGACCTGCGGCTGGTAGTGCAGGACGAGCTGCCGCTCGGCGATCGCGTTGCGCAGCTCACTTTCCAGCAACCAGCGATCGCGCATCCCCGCATTCATCGTTTCCACGAACATGCGCGAGCTGCCGCGTCCGCCTTCGCGAGCGACGTTCATCGCGGTCGTCGCCTGCTGCAGCAGCGTTTCGACGCCTTGCGCCGCGGCGCCCGCGCTCGCAATGCCGACGCTGACAGTCACGCTGAACGGATGGTCGCCGATCGCGAGCGGCTTCTCCTGCTCCGCGATGATGCGGCCGGCGATTACCACCGCTTCGCCGGCGCTGCAGCCGGTGAGCAGCAGCGCGAATTCGTCGCTGCCGAGTCGTGCCAGCAGATCGGCGGGGCCGGCATGGAGGCGCAGGCGCTCGCCGACGGCACGGAGAACCCCGTCTCCCTTCGCCTCGCCCAGCGCGTCGTTCACTCTCCGGAAGCCGTCGACGTCGATGCACAGGAGGCATGCGCGCTCGGGATCGCCGACGGCGTCCAGCCGGCGTTGCCCCTCTTCCAGGAACAGCGAGCGGTTCGGCAGTCCTGTAAGCGCGTCCTGTCGCGACAGGTGGCGCAGGCTGCTTTCCGCGGCGTGGCGTGCGCTGTCGACTTCGCGCGCCGCGCGCCGCTGCTCCGTCACGTCGCGGAGGATGCCATGGACGATCTGCCCTCCGCCCATCTGCACCGCATGCAGGATCACGTCCAGCAGCAACGTTTCGCCGTCGGCGCGCCGGAAATCCCACTCGAAGCGCTCGACGCCCGATGCGATGACCTGCAGCCTCCCTTCGGCGAAGGCCTGCGCCGACAGCCTCCCGTCGGCCTGGTGACGGGGAGCGAACGCCGACAGGGCCATTCCGACTGCCTGCTCGCTCGAATCGATGCCGAGGAGGCGCAGCGCCGCGTCGTTGCAATCGAGCAGCCCGTCCGCGTCGAGAAAGATCATGGCGTCGCCGGCGAGCTCCCAGATGGCCTTGAGCTTCTGCTCGGAGGAACCCTGGAGGGCGTACGTCATCTTTCGCTCGATCAGGACTGGTCGCGTCGCGCCAAATTCGGAGTTGCGCCGAGTCAGATTATCACGGCCGAGGGGGGCGGCATGCCGCGTATGCGGCACTACATCATTGACCTCAGGGTGATGCTTGTTGACTGAATGGGTACGGCGGGCGAATCGGCCAACCTAATTGCTGAACTGCTTGACGGTCTACCGGGCGGAAGTTGATTCCGACCCTGGCACCATCCGACGTGCATCGTCGATCGTCGCCGCGAGTTGGTCGGCGCTGACGTCAGTTTGAGCGTTTCATTAGGCATGAAGGGCCGTCACAAGCGACGGGTATTGGACCGAGCGGCAACAGTCCCAGGCCGTCATTGGCAGGTTATTCGACGAGGCGATCCGCGCGTAACAGGACAGACTGCGGAATGCGAATGGCCAGCTCTTTCGCCGTTCTCACATTCACCACGAATTCAAATTGCGTGGGCAATACTACCGGCAACTCGGAAGGCTTCGCACCGCGCAGAATCCGGTCGACGTATCTCGCTGCCTGGCGAAAGAATTCGTCGTACCTCGCGCCGTAGGACATGAGGCCGCCAGCCTCCGCAAACGCGACCTTGTTGTAAATCGCCGGCAGTCTGCTGGTTCGGGCGAACTCGGCAATCTCCGGCTGCCGTGCGTCGAAGACCACGTCTGCAAGAACGAGCAGGGCCTCTGGCTTGACTGCCCGTATCGCCGAGTAAGCACGGGCTAGCGTCGCGGCGTCATGTGCATCGACGGCCTCCACCTTGATCTTCAACGGCTCGGTGCCGCTCTCGATCTGCGAGTAGGCCAGGCGATGCCCGGGATTCATAGGGTTGCGGAGCACAGCGATTCGTCTCAATCCGTTGACGGATTCGTTGAGCAGTTCGATCTGTTTGGGAAGGAGCTGGGGCGCCGTCGTCGCGGATCCCGTCACGTTTCCTCCGGGACGGGCAAGGCTTGCCACCAACCTGGTGCCAACCGGATCGGCAGTGGTAGCCATGACGATCGGAATTTCGGTCGTTGCATTCTTCACGGCAGTCGTCTCGATGGTGCCCTCCGTGACGATGACGTCGAGCTTGAGGTGCACAAGGTCCGCCGCGAGTTCGGGAATCCGCTCGGGCATGCCGGACGACCATCGCCAGACGACCTGGACGTCGCCTTCACGCCAGCCGTTCTCGCGTAGCGTCGCCTCGAAGTCGTTCCAGCGCAGACCCGGTGCACCGCCCAGAACGCCGATGCGGCGCATCCTTGTCGCCTGTTGACCATAGGCGACGAACGGAGCGGCCAGCACCACGCCAGCCACGACGAGAAAGCTTCGGCGTCGAGCCGGCACCATACCCTGCTCCAGGAACCCGCCGAAAAGTTTATTCCAGAATGGCCGCGGAGGTCGACGACGGACCGCAAACGGTGGCGCGGTGTCGTTCAGGAGGACGCACTCCATCCGTGGTCAGCGCATGCGATGATGCGGGATCGCGGCGACCGAGGGGTCGACTTTGCGGTTGGGTCCTCGGCCCCGTACCCGCACAGCCCAGTCCACTGAGGAGGACTCTTCGCTGACGCGTACGGTGTCGGGCTGGCGGTTTCGATTCCTTGTCAGCTTGGCCGAATGGCCCGCAATCCGCCTAATCCCAGCTGAGCGTCCCGCCGGTTTGATACTCCGTGACTCTCGTCTCGAAGAAGTTCTTTTCCTTCTTGAGATCGATCATCTCGGCCATCCACGGGAACGGGTTGTCCGCCTTGTCGAACAGCGGGTCGACGCCGATCTGCTGGCACCGGCGGTTGGCGATGAAGCGCAGGTACTCCTTGAACATCGTCGCGTTCAACCCGAGGACGCCGCGCGGCATCGTATCCTCCGCGTAGGCGTACTCGAGGTCGACACCCTTCTTCATCAGCGTGCGGATCTCCTCGCGGAATTCGGGCGTCCACAAATGCGGGTTTTCGAGCTTGATGGTGTTGATGAGATCGATGCCGAAGCTGCAGTGCATCGATTCGTCTCGCAGGATGTACTGGTACTGCTCGGACGAGCCCGTCATCTTGTTCTGCCGGCCCATCGCGAGAATCTGCACGAAGCCGACGTAGAAGAAGAGCCCCTCCATGATGCAGGCGAACACGATCAGGCTCTTCAGGAGCTTCTGGTCGGCTTCCGGCGTGCCGGTCTTGAACAGCGGATTCGTCAGCACGTCGATGTACGGGATCAGGAACTCGTCCTTGTCGCGGATCGCCTTGATCTCGTGGTACGCGTTGAAGATCTCGGCTTCGTCGAGTCCCAGGCTTTCGACGATGTACTGGTACGCGTGCGTGTGGATCGCTTCTTCGAAAGCCTGCCGCAACAGATACTGGCGGCACTCGGGCGCCGAGATGTGCCGATACGTGCCGAGCACGATGTTGTTCGCGGCGAGCGAATCGGCGGTGACGAAGAAGCCGAGGTTGCGCTTGACGATGAGGCGCTCGTCGTCGGTCAGGCCGTTCGGGTTCTTCCACAGCTCGATGTCGCGCTGCATGTTGATCTCTTGCGGCATCCAGTGATTGGCGCAGCCGGCAAGGTACTTCTCCCACGCCCAGC
>Ga0068863_100002109_pt1 | contig 19721 bp, 18 predicted proteins | sample KBSSwiS62_FD_66596 | JGI IMG/M metagenome (GOLD analysis project Ga0068863, IMG submission 66596) | Switchgrass rhizosphere microbial communities from Kellogg Biological Station, Michigan, USA - KBS Switchgrass S6-2 | ecosystem: Host-associated > Plants > Roots > Rhizosphere > Soil ...
TCCCACGTCGCAAGGCAAAGCTCACCTTTCAGATCGAGCGGGTAGCCGGTCAGCAGATGATGCGCGTCGTGCAGCGCGATGATCTCGCGGCGCCAGCGGAAATTGGGGAGCGGGACGATCAGGACACCGAGCGTCGCCAGCCAGATCCGGCGCGTCTCCTCATTGTCGGCGAGACCGTGCGCGCGGCGGAAATCGGCGAGCGCGGTGGCGACCGTCTCAGTCATGGGCCAAGTGCGGGCGCCATGGCGACAGCGCGACCTGGCCGGGGGCGGCGATCGAGAGCGCGCGTGCGGTCAGCGGGGTGATGCCCGGGCGCGGCGGCAAATTGGCCGGCAGCCTGATGTTCCAGGCGAGGCCGGCGCGTTCGAGCAGCCGGATGAACATGAAGCCCAGATCGATCTGGCCGGGATAGAGGCCGTGACGGGCCGAGGCGGGAAAGGCGTGATGGTTGCAGTGCCAGCTCTCGCCCATCGTCGGGATGGCGAGGATCGGAACATTGTGCGCCTGCAGCGCGGCGCCGTCGAGGTGCCAGTCCTGCGGGCCGCGGCTGTGCGCGAAGTATGAGATGAACCAGTGCATCGTCGTGCAGGCGGCGACGGGGACGAGCACGCCCCACACCACCCAGCTGAAGCCGCCCAGCGCGAACAGCGCCAACGCGACGGGGATCTGGTGCAGCATCCACGTGCGCTGCAGGAAGCGGTAGAACGGGTCGCCGGCGATCTCGGGGCCGGGATCGAAGCCGGGCGGATGGTCGAGCTTCAGCTTGAAGTTGAGATAATAGAAGCCCTCGATCCACAACGGCTTGCCGTGGCGCAGGAACCAGTGGCAGTTTTCCTCGCGCTGCGCCCAGTCGCGGCTGTCGTGGAGGCCGATCGTCCAGATCGGACCACCCATGCCCACGAGCGTGCCGCACCAGACCATCGCGCGCTCCAGCCATTTCGGGCATTCGAAGCTGCGATGGATCAGGCGGCGATGGAAGCCCACCGAATGGCCCGCGCACAAGGTCACGCCCGAGAGCAGCAGGAAGATCGCGAGGCCGCTCCACGAAAAATACAAGGGCCCCAGCACGAGCGCGCCGGCCAGGAAGCTCATATTCCAGATCGAGCGCGCCGAATCCCACAGCACGATGCCCGAGTCGGGCCGGGCGGTATCCAGCCCGGTCAGCGAATTGACCTTGAACGCGGCACTGCCGCTCTGCAGATCGCTGCCCATCAGTGCGCGCCCTCCGTCGGCCGTGGCTTGTGCCCGCACGCGGCAGCGGCGGCAAGCTGCGTCGTCGTGCGCTCAGCCATTACAGGCCGGCGGCGCTGTCCAGTTCTGCCTTGGCATCGACATTCTCGCCATGCGCGGTCAGTTCATCGGCGCTTGCCGCGCGCCATTTCGATTCGGCGCGGATCAGCCCGGTGCCGCAGCGGCGGCAGCTCGTCCAATGGTCTTCACCGTCATGCCGGGCGCCGCCGCGATCGGGCTGGTGCCCCAATATGTTGCACGAAATGCTCATGATCGTCCCGCCGCCGCTCCCCGATCGACGCGACGGGAATTGCCATTCTTAACATATATTCGCCGCATCGCAGCATGGTGATTTGTACAAGGGCTGGCGGGCGGCGGCGGCACGGCCTCGCCGCGCGGGCCTCGCTCAGGCTGCGAACACCGCCTCGCCCTGGCGCGTCGCGCACAGTTCCTCGAAGCTCTCCTCCACCAGGGTCACATGGTGCAGCATCGCCTCGTGCGCCGCGCGGGCATCGCCGCGGACGATCGCCGCGACGACCGCATCATGTTCGGAGAAGGAGCGCGGCAGGCGGCCCTCGAGGTGGAATTGCGCGCGGCGGAACGGCGCCAGCCGGCGGCGCAGCGCATTGGTGGCGTCGGCGATCACGGCATTGTGCGAACCGGTATAGATCATGCTGTGGAGCAGATCATTGGCGTCGGCGAAGGCGGTGGCGTCAGCGAGCTGCGCAAGCTGACCCATCCGCTCATGCAGCGCCTGCAGCCGGCGGCGTTCGGTGGGCGCCATCGACAGCGCCGCGAGGCGCGCGCAGGTCGCTTCCAGTTCGGCCATCGCCACGAACAATTCCTCGAGCTGCGCGGGCGTGACTTGCGCGACGATCGCGCCGCGGCGCGGACGCAACACGATCAGGCCGGTCGCCGCGAGCTGGCGGATCGCCTCGCGCACCGGCGTGCGCGACACGGCGTGACGCTGCGCGAGATTCTGCTCGTCGAGCCGCGAACCGGGCGCGAACTCGCCCGAAAGGATCGCTTCGGCAATCGATTCTGCGAGCTTGTCTACCGTAGTACCACTCAAAACCGGGCCTTTCCATTATCTTAGCCGTTGCGGAGAGCGGCCTTACAGGAACGATTCCAAATTCGTGCATGCAAAAATGAAAACCGTGCGACAATGGTGTTGCCGAATCGTTGCATGTATGCAAGCTTGTGATTGCGCATACAGAACTGCCCGCTGTGCAGTCTGCGCGAGTTCGCATCAGTTCGAATAAAGGGTGAGGATGTCTGGGCGCTAACCATTCAGGGAGCGACCCAAATCATGCGGACATTTGTCTATGGCCTTTCGGCCCTTATCGCCTGCGCCGGCAGCAGTGTCGCTTCGGCGCAGGACGCACCGCCGGCTGACGACCCGAGCTGGAGCCTCCACGGCTTCGGCGACATTTCGGTCAAGAATGATTATGTCACGCCGCGCGGACTGGTGGTCACCACCAGCGGCGGCACCGTGCAAGTCCTGACCGGACTCGTGTTCGTATCGCCAGAGGGAATTGCGATCACTGCCGGCACATGGACGGATCTCAACCCCGGTTACAGCCGTACCGACGGCAATATCACGACACTCAACGAGTTCGATTTCTTCGTCGGAATCAGTGGCGACATCGCGCCCAAGGTGGAAGCCGGCGTGCAATATGTCCAGTTCATCAGCGGACAGCCTTCGGTGGCATTCAGTGACGAGCGCAACATCGAATTTTCGCTGAAATACAAGGACGGCAGCAAGGAATCGCCGCTGAGCATCAACCCTTATGCCAAATTGTTCTGGGCATTCAGCAGCAAATCGTCGACGGTGGTGCTCGGCAAGGCCGGCGGTACCTTCGATGTCGAACTGGGCGCGGTGCCGACCTACAACACCGGACCGGTGACGCTGTCGGCGCCGACCTGGATCACGGTCGGACCCAAGTCCTATTGGGGCAAGGGACCGTTGAAGGACAGTAATTTCGGCGTCTTCTCGAGCGGATTGAAGGCGAGCGCGCCTTTGACCTTCCTCAAGGGTGGGGCCGGTGCTTCGGTCTATCTCCAGGCTCAATATTATCATCTGATCAACGACAATCTCGTGCTGTCGAAGGCGATCCTCAACAGCGGCGATCACAAGCGCGACCATGTCGTGTTCGGAGCCGGCGTGAGCTTCGGGTTTTAGGATCCTGGCCCTCGCCCGCTTTCGCGGGAGAGGGCCAGGTCGACGAATTCAGGAGGGACGGACCGTGACGACCATCGCCGCCAGGCCCTATGACTTCACGCTGCTGCCCGACAAGGCGGCGCTGCTGATCATCGACATGCAGCGGGATTTCATGGAACCCGGCGGATTCGGCGATGCGCTGGGCAACGACGTGTCGCAACTGCGCCGCACGATCGAACCGTTGCAGGCGCTGCTCGCCGCCGCGCGTGCGGCCGGCATGCTGGTGATGCACACGCGCGAGGGGCACAAGCCCGATCTCAGCGACCTGCACGAAACCAAGCGCGTGCGCGGCAAGGGCAGCATGACGATCGGCGACGTCGGGCCGATGGGCCGCATCCTGATCATCGGCGAACCGGGCCACGACATCATCCCGGAGCTCTATCCGGTCGCCGGCGAGCCGGTGATCGACAAGCCCGGCAAGGGCGCGTTCTACAACACCGAACTGACCGATCTGGTCGCCGAACATGGGCTGACGCAGTTGATCGTGTGCGGCGTCACCACCGAAGTGTGCGTGCACACCACGGTACGCGAGGCCAATGATCGCGGCATCGAATGTCTCGTGCTGTCGGATTGCACCGGATCCTATTTCCCCGAATTCCACGAAACCGCATTGCGCATGGTCGTGGCGCAGGGCGGGATCTTTGGCTGGGTGACGGAGTCGCCGGCGGTGATCGCGGCGCTTGAGAAAAGCCCCTCCCCTTCAGGGGAGGGGTTGGGGTGGGGGACTTGAGGCTTTTCCGGTTTCGGTCGGTGCAGCGCAACTGACATTCCCCACCCCAACCCCTCCCCTGAAGGGGAGGGGCTTGAGTGCGTACAATTCCACGAGGTAACTGAAACAGACAGAGGGGTTAGCATCATGACGAGCGTCACTGCGAATACCGCGTCGAGTCCAACGAAACTGCCCTGGTGGACACCGGGCGACTGGAACGCCTTCTTCGGTTTCGGCACCAATATTCTCGTCAACGTGCTGGTGCTGACCGGGTTGCTGCGCTTCGTGCTCAAATTGCCCGACGACATCATCTTCGGGCGCATATTGCCCGCAGTCGGCCTGATGCTGTGCCTGAGCACGGTCTATTATGCCTGGCTCGCACGCAAGCTCGCCGAGAAGACCGGCCGGACCGACGTCTGCGCCTTGCCCTCCGGCATCAGCGTGCCGCACATGTTCGTGGTCGTGTTCGTCGTGATGCTGCCGATCCTGCTGGCATCGGGCAATCCGGTCGACGCGTGGAGCGCGGGGCTGACCTGGGTGTTCATCCAGAGCTTCGTGCTGATGGTCGGCGGGTTCGCAGCGCCTTTGATCCGCCGGATCACGCCGCGCGCCGCGCTGCTGGGATCGCTGGCCGGCATCTCGCTGACCTACATCTCGATCAGCCCCGCCGCGCAATTGTTCATGACGCCGATCATCGGCGTCGTCTGCCTGGCAGTCATCCTGGCGAGCTGGCTGGGCAATCATCGCTATCCCGGCGGCATTCCCGGCGGGCTGATGGCGATCCTGATCGGTTCGGCGATCGCCTGGGGCGGCCATCTGCTGGGCTATGAGCTGGGCGGCATCGGGCCCGACAAGGTGGTCGGCGCGCTCGCCGATTTCGGTTTCCACCTGCCGCATCCGGCGCTGGCCGAAGTGTTCGGCGGTTTCAAATATATCGGCGTCATCCTCGTCACCGCGATCCCGTTCGGCATCTACGACCTCGTCGAGGCGATGGACAATGTCGAGAGCGCCGAGGCCGCGGGCGACCATTTCCCCACCACCCGCGTGCTGACCGCCGACGGCGTGATCAGCCTGATCGGCTGCCTGATGGGCAACCCGTTCATCAACGCGGTCTATATCGGCCATCCCGGCTGGAAGGCGATGGGCGGTCGCACCGGCTATTCGGCGGCGACTGGCGTGATGATGCTGGTGCTGACCTGGTTCGGCGTGATCGGGCTGATGATGGCGATCGTGCCCGCGGTCGCGCTGCTGCCGATCCTGCTCTATATCGGCATGCTGATCGGCGCGCAGGCCTTCCAGGAAAGCCCGCACAAACATGCGCCGGCGGTGGTGCTGGCGATCGTCCCGACCATCGCCGCCTGGGGCACGACGCAGATCAACAATGCGCTGGGCGCGGCCGGCACCAATGCCGGCGCGGTGGGCATGGACAAGCTGGCCAATAATGGCGTCCTGTATGAAGGGCTGCATCTGCTGGGCAGCGGCGCCACCCTGTGCGGCATCATATTGGGATCGGTCACCGTATTCATCATCGACAAGAAGCTCGACAAGGCGGCCTATTTCGCGGCCGCGGGCGGCGTGCTGACCTTCTTCGGGCTGATCCATGCCGAAGCGATCGGCATCATGAAGACGCCGGCGGTCGCCGCCGCCTATCTGGTGGTCGCCGCCTTCCTGTTCGCCTGCTCGCGCAAGTCGAGTGTGGCCACCGAAGCGGTTGCCGAACCGGCCGGCCATGGCGAACCGCAGGTGGCATGACGATGCGGCCCGGCGAAGACGATTTGACGCGGGACGATGTGACGCGGCTGGCAAACATGGCGGGGTTGAAGATAGACCCCGCCCACCTGCCCGGCGTCGTCCGCAATCTCGGCCTATTGCTCGATCAGGCGGCCTTGTTCATGGATCCGCCGCTCGACCCGCTCGTCGAACCGGCGCCGGTGTACCGGCCATGATGCTGCTCGATCACCCCGTGGATCTATCGGGTGTTGCGGCCATCGCCCGCGCGGTGCGCGAGGGCCGGCTGTCGGCACGGGCCCTGGTGGAGAGCCGGTTGGCGCGGATCGAGGAGATCAATCCGCGCCTTAACGCCTTCACCGAAATCCTCGGGAACCGCGCGCGGCGCGAGGCCGACGCGGTCGATGCGCTGGTCGCGGCCGGGCGCGATCCCGGGCCGCTGGCGGGCGTGCCGTTCGGCGTGAAGGACAATTACGACGTCGCCGGGCGGGTGACGACCGCGGGCTCGATCATCAACCGCGACCTGCCGGCGGCGGCGATCGACGCGGTGCTGCTGCAGCGGCTGACGCGCGCCGGCGCGGTGCTGGTCGGCACGCAGAACATGGACGAATATGCCTATGGCTTCACCACCGAGAACGCCCATTATGGCGCGACCCATAACCCGCTCGATACCGCGCGCAGCGCGGGCGGATCGTCGGGCGGGTCGGCGGCATCGGTGGCGGCGGGGCTGTGCGACTTCGCGCTGGGCACCGACACCAACGGCTCGATCCGCGTGCCCGCGTCGTTCTGCGGCATCTTCGGGCTGAAGCCGACCTACGGCCGCCTGCCGCGCACCGGCACCTTCCCGTTCGTCCACGAGATCGACCATCTCGGGCCGTTCGCACGCAGCGTCGCCGATCTCGCTTTGGTCTATGACATGGTCCAGGGCTTCGACGCCGGCGACGCCGCCTGCGCGGAGGAAGCGGTGCGGCCGACGCGGCATGGGCTCGACGCGCCATGGGTCGGCGAAGCCGCGATCCTCGACGGCTGGTTCGCCGACATGGCCGATGCGCAGGGCCGCGCCGCCGTGTCCGCGGTGGCGCAGGCGCTGGGCGCGACCGGCCGGATCAGCCTGGCGCAAGCACACAAGGCGCGCGCCGCCGCGTTCGTGACGACCAGCGCGTCGGGCGGCAATCTCCACTTCGCGTCGCTGGAGGCGCGCGCGGGCGATTTCGATCCGGCCACCCGCGACCGGCTGCTCGCCGGCTGCCTGCTCCCTGCCAACGCCGTGCTGCAGGCGCAGCGCTTCCGCACCATGTTCCGCGAACAGGTGCTGGACGCATTCCGCCATCACGACCTGCTGATCGCGCCGGCCACGCCGTGCACCGCGCCGCTGCTGGGCCAGGCCACGATCGACGTCGCCGGCCAGGCCGTGCCGACGCGCGCGAATGTCGGCCTGCTGACCCAGCCGTTGAGCTTCGTCGGCCTGCCGGTCGTCGCGGTACCGGTGCGCAACGGCGCGCTGCCGATCGGCGTCCAGCTGATCGCGCCGCCGTGGCGCGAGGATCTGGTGCTGCAGGCAGCGGCGCAGCTGGAGCGGGTCGGCGTGGCGCAGGCGGGGGATGGGGTGTGCTGAGGGCTTTCTTATGACTCCCCTCCACGCCTTCGTGGAGGGGCTGGGGGTGGTCGCGAGCGCAGCGAGCTCTTCTTCCTGTTCGCCAATCAAGAAGAAGAACCACCCCCAGCCCCTCCAGCAAGGGCTGGAGGGGAGCATAAGGCCGCTGAATTGACGCTCCCCCGCATCCTCGACCTCGCCACCGTCCGCGCGCTCTACGCCTCCGGCGCGTGGACGCCGGACAGCCTGGTCGGCACGCTCTCCGCCCGGATCGACCTGGCCGACCCGGCGGTGTTCATCACCCGCACCCCGCCCGAGCAGCTCCGCGCCCAGATCGAGGCCCTGCGCGCGCGCGCGCCGGAGCCCAACAGCCTGCCATTGTGGGGCGTACCGTTCGCGGTGAAGGATAATATCGACGTCGCCGATCTGCCAACCACCGCCGCCTGCCCCGCCTTCATCCACCGCCCCACGCAGGACGCGACGGTGGTGGCCAAACTGCGCGAAGCCGGCGCGATCATGCTCGGCAAGACCAATCTCGACCAGTTCGCGACCGGCCTCAACGGCACGCGTTCGCCCTATGGCGCGCCGCGATGCGTGTTCGACGCCGACTATATTTCGGGGGGATCGAGCTCGGGCTCGGCGGTCGCGGTCGCTGCCGGCCTCGCGAGCTTCGCTCTCGGCACCGACACCGCGGGTTCGGGCCGGGTTCCGGCCGCGTTCAACAATCTCGTCGGCATCAAGCCGACGCCCGGCCTGCTGAGCACCACCGGCATCGTCCCCGCCTGCCGCAGCCTCGATTGCGTCAGCATCTTCGCGCTGAACGTGGCCGACGGCGCGGCGGTGCGGCGGATCGCCGAGGGCTATGATCCCGCGGATGCCTATTCGCGCCGGGCGGTCGCGGCGCCGTTGCCGGAGACCGGGCTGAGGATCGGCGTGCTCGCGCATGCCGACCGCGCGTTCTTCGGCGACGACGAGACCGCGAGACTCTATGTGCAGGCGGTAGAGGTCATCGGCGGCACCCTCGTCGCGATCGACTTCGCGCCGTTCCGCGAGACCGCTGCATTGCTCTACGAGGGTCCGTGGGTGGCGGAACGCCTCGCCGCGTTCGAGAGCTTCGGCGTGCCGGCATCCGAGCTCGACCCCAGTGTCGCGAAGATCACGCTAAGCGGGATCGGCCTCAGCGCGGTCGACGCGTTCCGCGGACTCTATGCGCTCGAAGCGCTCAAGCGCCGTGCCGATGCCGAATGGGCGAAGGTCGACGTGCTGCTGCTGCCATCGGCGCCGACGATCTACCGCGTCGACGAGATGCTGGCCGATCCGATCGCGCTCAACAGCCGGCTCGGCACCTACACCAATTTCTTCAACCTGCTCGGCCTGTCGGCGATCGCCGTCCCCGCCGGCTTCCGCGCCGACGGCCTGCCCGCCGGCGTGACCCTGGCGGCGCAATCGTTCCACGACGAGGCGCTGGTGCCGATCGCCGACCGCCTGCACCGCGCGATCGGCTGCGGCATGGGGATCGACCGCAGCGCCGCGCTGCCGCCGGCGCCGCCGGCCGCGCCGCCCGCCGACCGGCTCGAACTCGTCGTCGTCGGTGCGCATCTGTCGGGCATGGTGCTGAACCACGAACTGCGCGACATCGGCGCGACTTTTGTGGCGCGGACGCGCACCAGCAACGACTATCGCCTGTTCGTGATCCCCGGAACCGTGCCCGCCAAGCCCGGCCTGCTGCGCGCGCCCGGCTGGCCCGGACCGGGCCTCGAGGTGGAGATCTGGTCGCTCGACCCCGCCGCCTTCGGCCGCTTCGTCGAACGCATCCCGGCGCCGCTGGGCATCGGCAAGATCCTGCTGGAGGACGGCCGCCAGGTCTCCGGCTTCCTGTGCGAGGAATCGGCGCTGGACGATGCGCGCGAGATCACCGCGCTGGGCGGGTGGCGGGGATATATGGCGTCGCTGGAGGTGGGTGCTGCGCCGTGAAGCGCGGATCAGCGAAGGCCCCCAGTCAAAAGGCGCTGAACTAACTCCCCTCCAGCCCTTGCTGGAGGGGCCGGGGGTGGCCCTTCTTGATTTTGAGCATAAGATCGCTCGATGCCTGCCGATAACGTCCGCTTCGCCCGCATGCTTCGAACCAATGCCACGCGCCCTGAGCGCAATCTCTGGCACGCGCTTTCGCGCTACCGCCCAAGATTCACGAGACAGCTGCCGATCGGCCCCTATGTCGCCGACTTCGCCTGTCGCCGTGCCCGGGTGATCGTCGAAATTGATGGCAGCCAGCATGCGGACAGCAACTACGACGCCGTTCGAACAGCAGCGCTGGAAGCGCAGGGCTGGCGCGTGTTCCGGTACTGGAACAATGATGTGCTCGAAAATATCGAGGGTGTGGTCGAAGCGATCCTTGCCTCCGCGTCGTTGCGGCTGCCGGAAGGCGAACGATTCGAAGCTGCGCCTTCACGCGTCGGCCGGGAGCGCAAGAACAGAGAAGAAGGGCCACCCCCGGCCCCTCCAGCAAGGGCTGGAGGGGAGTCGTTTTAGCACGCGCCCAACCATTTCTACTCCCCTCCACGCCTTCGTGGAGGGGCCGGGGGTGGCCCTTCTTCCCCTTCACCCCCCGCCGAACATCCCCGCCAGCCAGTAGAACAACGCCCCGATCGCCGCCGCCGCCGGCAGGGTCACCACCCACGCCACGACGATGCTGCTCGCCACGTTCCAGCGCACCGCCGACAGCCGCCGCGCCGCCCCCACGCCGACGATCGCGCCGGTGATCGTATGCGTCGTCGACACCGGGATGCCGAAATGCGTCGCCGCGAACAGGGTGATCGCGCCGCCGGTCTCCGCGCAGAAGCCCTGCGCCGGGGTCAGCCGCGTGATCTTCGATCCCATCGTGTGGACGATCTTCCAGCCGCCGAACAAGGTGCCCAGTGCCATCGCCGCCTGACACGACAGCACCACCCACAGAGGCACGTGGAAACTGCCCGAGAGCAGCCCCTGCGAATAGAGCAGCACGGCGATGATCCCCATCGTCTTCTGCGCATCATTGCCTCCATGGCCCAGCGAATAGAGCGAGGCAGAGATTAGCTGGAGCTTGCGGAACCTGCGGTCGGCGGCGTGCGGAGTCGATCGGATGAACAGCCATGACGTGATCAGCACCAGCAGCAGCGCCAGCATCAGCCCGATCGCCGGCGACATGAAGATCGCGCCCGCGGTCTTGAGCACGCCCGACCAGACGATGCCGTGCAACCCCGCCTTGGCCAGCCCCGCGCCCAGCAGTCCTCCGATCAGCGCGTGGCTGGACGAGGACGGGATGCCCAGCCCCCAGGTGATCAAATTCCAGCTGATCGCGCCCATCAGCGCGCCGAAGATCACCTGCGCGTTGACCACATCGGCCGAGACGATCCCCTTCCCCACCGTCTCGGCGACATGGAGGCCGAAGAACAGGAAGGCGATGAAGTTGAAGAACGCCGCCCACAGCACCGCATATTGCGGCCGCAGCACGCGGGTGGAGACGATCGTCGCGATCGAATTGGCGGCGTCGTGGAGGCCGTTGAGGAAATCGAAGATCAGGGCGACCGCGATCAGCGCCACGAGCAAAGGGAGTGCGAGATGAGCGTCCATCAGGCGTGATCGATCACCAGGCCCTGGATCTCGTTGGCGACGTCCTCGAAGCGGTCGACGATCTTCTCGAGATCGCCATAAAGTTCGCGGCCGACGATGAACATCATCGCATTGCCGTCGCGTTCCTTTCGGAACAGCGCCTTGACGCCCGCGTCGTAGATTTCATCGGCATGGCCCTCGATCCGCACCAGCCGCTCGGTCAGTTCGTGCAGGCGCGCGGCGTTGCTGCCCAGCGATCGCAGCAGCGGCACCGCCTCGGCGGTGATCCGCGCCGCCTCGACCACGATCGCGGCCATGTCGCGCATCTCCGGCTCGAACGCGGTCACCTCATAGAGCGTGATCGCCTTCGCGGTCTGGTTCATCTGGTCGATCGCATCGTCCATCACCCCGATCAGGCTGGTGATCGCGCTGCGATCGAACGGCGTGACGAAATAGCGGCGAACATCCTGCAGTACGTCGCGGGTGATATCGTCGGCATCATGTTCGCGGTCCTGGATGGTCTGGACATGCTCGGCCATCGCCGGTCCGCCCTCCAGCAGTTGCGCCAGCGCGTCGGCGCCGGCGACCAGAGTGGCGGCATGATCGTCGAACTGTTCGAAGAACCGGCCCTGCGAGGGCATCAGCTTCTGGAACCAGCGCAGCATCGGGATCTTCTCTCCTGCGAAATGACGCGTCCAGCGGAGCGCGCGCACGGTAACGGATTCGGGCTCGCGCGGCACGACGAACCGGCCGATCAGTTCCTTGAGTCCAGCTTCGTTGACAGCGTCGGCCGCGGCGGCGAGGCCGAACCAGCGCGTCTCGCGCTCGTCCTGCTCGGGCCAGTCCTCCGCCTGCGCGACATAGGCGAGCGGAAACACCGTGACCGTCGCGATCCGCAGCGAACCGTCACGGCGGCGCTTGCGATAGCGATAGGCGCCCAGCGGTGTCGGGCAGGCGATCCCGCTCACCCCCGCTTCCTCGAACGCCTCGTGCGCCGCAGCGCGATGCGCGTCGAGGCCCTTGATCCGGTTGCCCTTGGGGATCACCCACCGCCGCGTGTCGCGCGAAGTGATCAGCATGATCGAGACCGATCCGTCATCCTCCGTACGGTATGGCAAGGCCGCGATCTGCCGAATTTCCTATCTCCCCAATGCCACCGCTGCGATGTCACAAATCTGTCATCATGTGCAAGCGCGATGCGCGGCCGAACTTGCCCCGAACCATCGACGATCCGCACCGCCAGCGCGCCGAACCGCAGGGACGTTACGCCTGCGATATGGGGATATTAACTTTTGGAGCGGCATAAATGGAGGATATCCCACGGGCTGCGGACGGCAGTTCACCGGGATCGGGTAAGAAGCGGGAGCGTGTCGATGCGGAGAATGACTGTGGGACGACGTCCATCGTCCTCGTGCGCCGCCCCGCAGCCTCAGTCGGGACGAACCTTCCATGATGGATGATGCGACGAAGATCTCGACATCGCACACGGTGCCGGTGCCGCCCACGGGTTCGCCCGACGCGCATTCGATGACCGTGCTGCAGGTCGGCCGGCTGATCACCGGCGATCAGCAATCGCTGTGCAAGATCCGCACGATCTCAGCGGCGGGCATCATGGCGCATGCCACGGTGCCGCTGAGCGTGGGCCAGAAGGTGGTGGTGGGCTTCCGCACGTCGCACCTGATCGCCGGCCGCGTGACGTGGACGCGCGACGAACTGGTCGGCATCGAGTTCTTCGAGCCGGCCGACATCGACGCGCTGTTCGCCGCGCAGCGCCGCGCGGTCAGCGGCCGCTTCCTGCCGGAATCGGTCCGCCTCGACGTCCATGGCGCCTGTACGATCGAGATCGACAACGAGACCGTGATCGCCGAGCTGTTCGACATCTCGCTGTCGGGCGCGAAGGTGACCGACATGGCGGCGTTCATGATCGGCGCGCGCATCATCCTATCGGTCGAGGGCCTGCCCGCGCGTTCGGGCTATATCCGCTGGCGCCGCGACGGCCGCGCCGGCATCGCCTTCAACCTCAGCATGCCGTTCGAAGTGCTCGCCAATTGGGCAATCGAGCAACGGCCGCGGGTCACGTTCGAGACGCTGCGCCAGGCGGGGTGAGAGAAACGTTCTTGGCCATGGCTGTGGAGCCGGAATGGATGGCGGTTAGAGCCGGCCGGGCGATCCCTGGTCATGCATGCGCATGTCTGCCACGATCTCGTCGATCAGTTCGTCGACATCATCTTCCTCATAGACCGATGGCGCCAGCGGACTCGCGCGGAGCAACGCGATGGCGCGGCGATAATCGGGTTCGAGGGCCGCATCGCCGGGCGCACCAACGATGAAGTAAGGCTTGACGCCATCGGGTGATTTCGAAGCACCCAGCATATGGCCGGACCAGCGCGCAGCCTTCTCGCGGATCGTTTCGGACGACGCCAGATCGAACGACAGCGCCTGATAGCAATGCCAGGAACCATTCTTCCAAGCGTAGGCGAACTGAACTTCGTCGATCGGCGACACGATCGTTTTCGGCTCCAGCCGGTGAAGGACGTTGCGCATCGAAAGACGATCGCGGACCGGCTGCCACACGGCAGCATCGTCACGGCGCACGGTCGCATCCTCATCGAACCGGCTGACGAATCGCCGATAAAGATAGTCCAGCGTCCGTTCGGGATCGTCGGCCATTCCGGAACACAGTTCGCCCCAGATGTAACTGCTGTCGTCGGCGGGAAGCGACCGGCGCGCAAGTTCGGCCGCATCGGCGATGTCCGGCGAAAACAGACCCCCATCGGGCGAAGGAGCAAGCGCCACGACAGCGCGCTCGATCGCGTTCAGACTCGCAGACAAATCACTGCGGCTGATTCCCGGAAAAACCTTGCCCAGCCGTCCCATCGTCTTTCGCACACGCACGCCCACGAACGCGGTAGCCGCGGAATGCAGAACGACCCCGACGTTCACGCATTCGCCCGCGAGCGGATCGTGGCGATAGCGCAGCAGCACATAGGTATAGGGGAAACGCTTCTTCATGCTAACACCCGGCGAAGCTCATCCAAGCACTCATCGATCCTATCACGAACGGACTTAAGATGCGCTATCGCATCCGCGATCGGCCGCTCGGCCTCGGCCCACTCGGCCGGGAGCACTGCTCCATAGTCCTCGAGGCAGTCGTTGGATAGAGCGACCCAACGCGCGCGCAGCGCACCGATATCGAGGAACCGATCTCCCTTCAGGACCGGTCCGAAGATATGCCTCTCGGCAGAGGCCAAATGACCAAGGTTGCCGAGTTGCCAAGCCGCGCAGGGCGGGAAAAATTTCAACCGTAGGCGAAAACAGAGTTCATGGTCGATCATACGCATTTCGTCGCCCCGGACGAGCAGATTGGGCTTTGCAAGCCGCCGGTCGTCATTCGCCGTAAAGGCGTCGAACGCGAAGATGCCGAGCGCGGTCTGCCTTCGCACGCCGACCGCACGGTCGCCGGCCGACCAGATCCGCCAGGCATCGCCGAGCGACAGCGATCCGAATGCGAGCGGGCTGCTGTCGGCAAGTACGTGGCGCAGGCCCGGCTGCGGTATCGTCGCGATCCAGTCCGGATCCAGTTCCACGATAACCGGCTCACAAACGGGCAGTCCGAGTTCGCCGGCGATGCAGGCTGCGAACAATTCATTAGCCAGACCCTCTATCCCCAGTTCGGGGCGGCCCGAAGGCTTCACATAAACTTCGAGCAAGTCGCCCGCATCAGTCTCGACAAGAGCTTTGATCGGCTGGTTCCGGCCGTGCTCGGCAAGCCCACGATATTCGATTGCCGAAGCACGCCGGATCATATCTGCGCTGTCGCCCCCTTTACACGTCACTATTCGTGATCGACGGCGGAGTCACGTTTCAAGTCACTCCATGGGCGGCAGGTCATCGTCACCCCCTGCCCGGATCGGATTTCGCGGCAGACGGGGTCGTCACGTCGTTAAGCGTCAGACAGCTCAGGGATTTCTGCACGAGGGAGCGAGCGAGGCCGGGATTGCCGGCTTGCCGGTGTGCGGTCAGCAGGAGCACCTTGGGATGCTGCTGCGCCTCATGGACGCGATGGATTGCGTGTCGAGGAAGCATGGCGATCTGGAGTTCGATGCGCGTCCAAATGAAAGAGCATGTCCGTCGATCTGAAATCAACCTTGCGTCCGAATGAAATCAGACTTGAAGCGGCGAAGGCTCGCCGATCGAACGCCCGCGACACCGGCGCGCTCGGTGTCGCGCCAGTCGATCCGGCATTGTGCCGCCGCGAAGACATATGATCGGCCGATAGCCAGACCTGCAACGTCGCCGGATCGGTGGCGCCGACGCCAGCAAGGCCGAGGCGTTGTCGCCGCCATTGGCCGTCCCGGGCGAGGCCGCCCTCCACGCGGACTCGTGCGGCCGCGCTATCGCGGGCCGGCGTCGCCAACCGCGTCGGTACCCGTATCCGGGCAAGGCGGGTCAGCGCGGCGAACGGCCTCGACACCGGCAGCTGGCTTCATACCATCCGCCAGATCGGCGCAAACCGTCTGCAACCTGCGTGCGGCGATCCCGACGGCGCGGATCGCCATGATGGCCTCCGCGCTCATTTGATCTTCTGCTCGAGGTGCTGGATCGTGACGGTGAGCGCGGACAGCGCGGTGGCGAGCGCCTTGTCGCTCTCGGTCCGCTCCCGCTCGATCAGTCCGCGCTGCTCGGCACCGAGGCGCTCGCTCCAGATCAGGTAGCCGATCATCAGGCCGTGGGAACCGAACTGGCCGAAGGCGGTTATGAGGTCCGGTGTCATGCTCGCTTGACTCCGTCCTTGGCGCTGCAACGCAGCACGGCTTGGCTTCGGTCCACGACGGGGAAGGGCTGAACGAAATGCTCAAAGTGCTGCAAACGATTCAGGCTGGACGCGGAATCGCAGCTGTTGGCGTCGTGCTCTTCCACCTGTCGGTCTCGATGGGCGACGCGCGCTATGGCGGCAACCCTGTATTTGGTGACTGGACTTGGCGCGGCAATCTGGGTGTCGACTTCTTTTTCGTGCTCTCCGGCTTCATCATGATGCACATTCATGCGGATGATGTCGGCGTCCCGGCTCGATGGCAAAGCTATGCGCATAGCCGGTTCACGCGCCTGTTCCCCGTCTACTGGCTGTACACCGCAGCGTTTTGCGCGCTGGTCGCGCTGGGATTCGGCACCGTCACCAAGCTGCCTGAGAGCACCGCGGACTGGCTGTCTGCGATATTCCTGGTTCGCCTGACCGATCTGACCGCGCCACTCGCCGTCGCCTGGACGCTGTTTCACGAGGTCGCCTTTTACGCACTGTTTTCAGTCTTGATCCTCAACAAGCGCGTCGGCATCGGTCTGTTCGTGATCTGGACAGCTGTGATTGCGCTCGTCTTCCAATATCCGCCGACCGACAATCCCACGCCCATCCAGACTTATTTCGCGGCCTATAACCTCGACTTCCTGATCGGGATGGCCGCCTGCTACATGCTGCGAAACACGTCGACCGCGATCTGCACTGCTGCCTTCTGGGGCGGCACAGTCCTGCTCGCTGGCACCCTTGCGCTTGAATTTTCCGGCACGCGCCCGATCTGGACTGCCCTTCCCTATGGTATCGCATTCGGTGGAATCATTGCCGGCATGAGCAAATGGGAGACATTGCGCGGCGGCGTCAGGCTGCCGATTTTGAAAGAGCTTGGAGACGCCTCCTACACGCTCTACCTTATCCACGTGCCCGTCATCGGCGTGCTTCTGAAAGTCGCGGTGAAGCTTGGTCTCGTCTCCAACCTGCCCGGTCCGATCGTATATCTCGCTGTCCTGGCGGGAGTTCTGATCACCGGCTACGCCGCGCACCGGATGGTCGAGAGGCCGCTCCAGCGTGTAATGAAGGATCGGCGGAACGCGCTGCTACACTTTCCGTTCGTGGTGACTCCGCGGAAGATTTCGCTGCGGCGATCCGCGGCAACAGACGCACCAGCAAATGTCCGCAGGAAATCCACTCCCGCGACAGTGCTTGGTCAAACGCCTAGGCTTTCACCAGCGCCGCCGGCATCGTTAACCCCGACCAGCGATCGATGGCAAAGCTGAACTGGCGCTGACATCGGTCAAGTCTGAAAGGCCCTTGCGTACCTGAAGTGCCGCTACTGATCCTTCCGCTCAGGTGCGACCACATGGTGGATGCCGAAGGAAGGGCGGCCGTCGCCTTGGGGTCATCCTCCTGGCCGATGCATGACGACGCTGATCGCCGGTTGCCGGCTTGACCCGCGGGCGGCACACGCGCGCCGATCAGTGGCACGCAGCCGGTTCGTAACGCCTGCGATCACGACCTAAGCGCGGATGGCAATGATGGCCTCAGCTCTCATTTGAACTTTTGCTCGAGATGCTGGATCGTGACCGTGAGCGCTGAAAGCGCGGCCGCGAGCGCCTTGTCGCTCTCGGTCCGCTCACGCTCGATCAACCCGCGCTGCTCGGCACCTACGCGCTCGCGCCAGATCAGATAGCCGATCATCAGGCCGAGGGGGCCGAACTGGCCGAAGGCGGTTATGAGGTCTGGTGTCATTATGTCAGATCCGGCGGGCTGCTGAGGCCGCACAGCGTGCTGTCGATCCAGGGCGGAAAATACAGATCTCCGCCGCTGCCCCGATTTAGGCCCAGGATGAAATCACCCACACGGCCATACATATAGACCAGCGGCGTGACACCTGAGACGATGCCGGTCGCTGTCAGATCCTTCGGCACGTTGTACGGTGCCCCGGTCGTGAACAGAGCGCGATTCGAGAGCGTGGTGAAATCCCAGCTGTCCGTGCTTATCCAGATGCTCTTGATATCCATGCCGGTGAGATAGGCACCGGTCGACATGAACAGCGCGACAAAGGTATCGAGACCGACCAGCGTGTCCGCGGTCGGTGTCGCGGTCACAGCCGTTTTGTCGTTGACCGCAGACTGGCAACGCTGAACGCCCGTGTTCGTGTCGACCGTGAAGAAGTACATATTGTAATTTTCGGGATTGTCGGCCTGGGGCGCGGTCGCTGACGCGATAGAAGTGCCACCCGAAGTGCGCGGGATGAAGCGGAACGACTGGTTGAGCACGTTGAGCGTCGCCCCAGGACCGATCAGCCCCCCAGATGCTGTCGAGAGAAAGCGGGCGCAGACAACGACGGTCATCTTCTTGCCTGCTGCCGCGCCAACAAGGCCCGGCGTGCCGATCGCGGTCGCCCCCTTGCTCGTATCGAAGCGCACCCCGCCGAGGTTTGGATCGGTGCCGTCCAGCTGACGGACAAGCGTGACGCGCCCGATGTGATTCCCCTTGCGGTGCCGACCCTCAAGATAAACGTCGCGATAGTCGAAGCTGATCGCTGCGGCGCCGCGCGTCATAGCTCCGGTGCTGGTATCCAGCCGCACTGTGTCATCGCACCTCTTGCCGTAGAGAATCACGTCTTTTGGGCTACCGAGGATGCGTGTCGAGAGCACCGCAGTCCCTACCGCATCGCCATTCTTGATGCCGGCGACATCGGGCTGAATGAACGGCGTGCCCAGTTCCATCGCGCGGAGTATGCGCGTCCATTCCTTCGACGTATGAATCGGTCCCGGCGGTCCGTCGTGCGTCGAATCCGCCATCAGGTGCAGCGGCAGGCCGCCGATGACGAAGCTGTCGTTATCGGTCTTACTCCGGCTGCCGACGATCGGATGCCGGTCATAGGTCGACCAAGCACGTGCCCCATAAGTGGACTTGAGCAGCGCCCGGACCTTCATGACGACGCCGAAATTGCGCGTGCCCATGACGCCCGTCCGCGGACCGGCAACCACCGATCGAGCCGCATTGACCCGGCCCATCGACGTGTCAATTGTCGCCTTGATCGTGCCGCTGTTGTCGGTGGCCGAACCGAGGTCATTTGTTCCGGACCAAACAAAGGAATATCCCGCCAACACGTCGGCCGAAGCCGCCGCCATCCGCGCGTCGATCTGCGCCGCTGTCTCGCCGCCAACGCCGTTGTTCGTCAGCGTACCGCTCACATAGTCCGCCATGATCATAATCGAAGTTTCGACCGTCGCCGTCTCGGCGGTCAGGCTGTCACCCCAGAATGTCGCCGAATAGCTGAGCGTCAGCGGGTGAAGCTTGCTTTCCGCGAGCAGGTTATTGTCGTTGATCCTGGCCACGGTCGAGATCAATTCCACCTCGGCCTTTTGCTCGTCGGTCAACTGGCGGGCGGTGATCGTTGAAACATAATCGCTCAGATCAAGCACGTCGGTCACGCCCTTAGTTCCAATACGAAGGGCTATTTTCTGGGATTGGAGCCGGTTGCTCCAAGTGCCGATCGATGTACTTGTGTGATACCAGCCGTAGAAGCGTTGGCGGCCGTCACCGGTCTTGTCGATCGTGCCGATGCCCATGCGCACGCGAGCCACGCTCACGTCCACTGCGTCGAAGATGAACGCGTAGGTCGTGCCGGCCGCAACGACGATCGGCGTGATTGGAATCGTAGCGGTCGCGCGGGATGCGGCGCCGGGCGTGATTCCAGCGTCGGCCGGGGTGATCGTGACAGTCTCCAGCAGTGTCCACGCGCCACCGGTGGCAGGCGTGTGCGGCGGCGCCGTGTTGATGCCGCCGGCCGCCGTTGAGCCGCTGTAGATGTAGCATTTGATGTTGGTGCACAACGTGCCGGTACCAGCGC
>Ga0068863_100002110_pt1 | contig 19718 bp, 16 predicted proteins | sample KBSSwiS62_FD_66596 | JGI IMG/M metagenome (GOLD analysis project Ga0068863, IMG submission 66596) | Switchgrass rhizosphere microbial communities from Kellogg Biological Station, Michigan, USA - KBS Switchgrass S6-2 | ecosystem: Host-associated > Plants > Roots > Rhizosphere > Soil ...
GGAAAAAAGAGGCCGCCGTGCTGGTTCACGGCGGCCTTCGCTATTGTCTGGGCTCGGGGTGCATCAGCCCTGGTCCTGATGGAGAACACGGTAGCTCTCGCCACCTCGCGACCAGACGAGCAGGAGCACATCCTGTCCGGTTGGAATTGTGTGAACGGTATCGACAGCCTGCTTTGCTGAGTCGACATTCTTACGGTTGACCTGCACGATGATGTCGCCGGGTTGAAGGCCGGCATCCTCGGCCGGGCTGCCGGGACGAACGCTCTGGATGGCAGCTCCCTTGATGTTGTCGGGCAGGTTGAGTTGCTGACGGATGTCCGGTGTGACGTCTGACATGGCAAGGCCGAGCTTGCCTTGCTGCGGCGCACCGTTGTTGTCGTCGCCGCCATCGGTGCCGGCAATTTGGTCCTTGGCGTTGTACTCACCGACCGTGAGGTCGATGTTCTGGGTGTGGCCGTTACGCAGGATGCCGAGCTGCACCTTCGTTCCGGGAGTGGTTCCGGCGATGGCGAGCTGGAGGTCACTGCCGTTTGTCAATTTCTTACCGTTGAGCTGCTGGATGACGTCGCCGTTCTGCAGGCCTGCACGTGCGGCGGGGGAGTTGGGTGTGACCTGAGCAACGATTGCGCCGTTCGCATCATTGAGATTGAAGAAGTGCGCATTCTCGGGGGTGACATCGTTCATGCTGATGCCGAGGTAGCCGTGGTGGACGCCGCCGGTCTTAATGATCTGATCGGCAGTGGCCTTGGCGACCTGTGCGGGGATAGCGAAGCCGGCGCCAGCGAATGAACCGGAGTTGGAGATGATGAAGGTGTTGATGCCGACGAGTTCACCGTGTGAGTTGACGAGCGCTCCACCGGAGTTGCCGGGGTTGATGGCGGCGTCGGTCTGGATATAGCCGCCGAGCTTACGGGCGTCGTCGGAGTAAGGGTTCTGGCGGTTGACCGCGCTGACGATGCCGCGGGTGACGGAGAACTGGAAGTAGCCGAAGGGGCTGCCAAAGGCCAGGACGGTCTGGCCAGGGTGGAGCTTCTCAGAGTCGCCCCAGGACATGAACGGCAGATCCTTGGAGTCGACCTTGATGACGGCGAGATCAGTGAGTTTGTCGGAGCCGATGACCTTGGCGGTGAGGACGCGGCGGTCGTTCATGGTGACTTTGATCTGTGTGGCTCCGTCGACGACGTGGTTGTTGGTGACGATGTAGCCGTCGGGGGAGATGATGACGCCGCTGCCGATGCCGTGCTGTAGGGGCTGCTGCTCAGGTGCCATGCGGCGACCGCCACGACCGTTGCCTTGGGGATTGCCGAAGAACTGGGAGAAGCCGGGGGGTAGATCTTGAGGGTCGATGCCTTGCATCTGGACCTGCTGCTCTTCGCCGCCGCGCGAGGTGACGGCGACGTTGACGATAGCCGGCGTGACGCGGGCGGCGAGCGCCTCCATGGCGTTGTCCATGGAGGTGAGGGCGGAGACGCTTTGGTCGTCGAGGGGAGCAGCGGAGACGGCGAAGGCGTGAACGTTGTTGGCATGAATTGCGAAGGCCGAGGCGAGGACGGCGGTGGCGGCAGCGATTCCGGCGGGGAGAGCAATTCTCCTAGCGCCTGCGACTAATTGATTAGTTGACGTGGACATAGTGCTCCTTCTTGCGGGTGATGGAGATGACTACAGTTGGACGATCAGCCAGCCGTCTCCGAAGGGGACCGCGGCGTAGGTGGGCGAGAACTCGGTGGTGACATAGTAGGCGCGGACCGTATTGTTGCGAACATCTGGCACGCGCTGATGAGTGGAGGTACGGAGCATCTGCGGCTGTTTGATAGGCCCGGGGCGGTGTGATTGCTTCGGTGCGGGCTTGGTGGAGCTATTGGAGGTGGATTTCGCGGATGGATTTCCCGAAGGGATTGTTGCTTTGAGAAGTGTGGCGTGAGGTTGATTGGAGGCGTCCTGTTTGTAGACGACGGGGATGGCCGATGTTGGGGCGGTGGAGCGGAAGACGGTATCGGCGCCGGATGCCATGGGAACGACCGGGTTGGCGAAGCTGACAAGGTGGGGCGCGTGTGCAAGCTCAACGGTGCCGGCGGTGAGGGCGACGGTGAAGGCGGCGATGGAGGCCCGGGTGTAGGCGGGTGAGAGTTTGCAGATGGGGCTGAGCAGGGTGTGGACGCGGCGGGCGAGTTCGGACTGGCGGCTCCATGCGGAGAGCGCGAGGGAGAGGCGGCGCGAGTTGAGGCGGTGCTCGGCGAGGCGGGTGAGGCAGTGCGCGTAGTCGAGGGGTGCGTCAGTGCGAGCGATGACGCCGGCGTCGCAGGCGAGCTCGCGCTCGAGGGAGAGGCGGCGATCGGCGAAGAGGAGTGCAGGGTTGAGAGGGAAGAGCGCGAGGGCGAACTTCTGTGCGAGGTTGATCCAGTCGTCGCGGCGACGAAGGTGCTCGCACTCATGAAGGACGATCTGGTGGAGGTCGGACTCAGTCAGCGTGCTGTAGAGGGAGTGAGGAACGAGGAGTCGCGGAGAGAAGAAGCCGATGACGCATGGGGTATCGACGTCGATGGAGGTGCAGAGCGCGATGTTGCGGCGCGTGCTGTCGATAGTTGCGCGGATGGCGTCAGGCGCGGCGATGGGTGTGGCGCGCTCCCAAATGCGGAGCAGCCGGGTAGTTTGGGCGGAGAATTGAACGAGGCGCGCGATGGTGAGGAGTAACCAGAGCACGGCGATCGCGACTGCCCAAATGGGCGAGATGTGAACGACCGCCGAGGGTGCGAGGCCGACGGGCGATGTCGGGATGCGGAGATGCAACAGAGGCATCGCGACAACGAGCGCAAAGGTGAGCGTCCAGATTGTGAAGCGAATTGAGGCTGGGATCCGTGAGAAGAGGCGGAGACCAAGGGCTACGGCGGCGGTGATGACGAGGCCCTGCCAGAGGCCGGCGACGAAGGTTTCTGCGATGAAGCGTGCTAGCTGCGGGAGGATGTTCGCCATGACTAGGACTCCTCCGATTCTGCGGCGGCTTCGGCCTGGGCGATTGCTTCCTTGAGGCGCTGGAGTTCTTCGGCGGTGATGTCGCTTTCGCCAAGGAGGGAGAGCATGAGGCGCTCGCGGGAGTTGTCGAAGAAGCGGTGGAGGACGTGGCGGACCTCGGAGCGGCTGGCATCGTACTCAGCGACGCAGGGGCTGTAGAGGAAGGCCCGACCCTCTTGGCGGTGTTCGACGTAGCCCTTTTGTTCGAGGATGCGGACGGTGGTTAGGACAGAGGTGTAGGCAAGAGGCGCGTGCGCAGGCATCGCAGAGACGAGGTCGCTTACGAGGGATTCGCCGCGGTCCCAGAGTATCCGCATAATCCGTAACTCAGCTTCTGTCAGCGTGTTGGAGCGTTTCGGCGGCATCCACGTCCTCTGGTCCCTTGTTACGGGGACACAGGTAGGACGAGCTACTAAGGAATTAGTTAGCGGGGAAATCGGAAAGATTTTCGGAGCTAGGAACGGGGTGATTAGTCGGCGCTGAGCGGTTCAAGGGAGGTGGGTTGGTCGGATCCGCTGCCTAGTTCCTGGTCCTTGTACTGGAGCTGGTAGAGCTTCCAGTAGAGCCCGCGCTGGCCTAGGAGCTGCTGGTGGGTCCCGCGTTCGCGGAGGTGGCCTTTGTGCATGACAAGGATGGTATCGGCGCGCTGGATGGTGGAGAGGCGGTGCGCGATGAGGATGGACGTGCGTCCGGTGATCATGCGCGAGAGAGCTAGGCGCACGCGGAGTTCGGTATCGGTGTCGACGGAGCTGGTGGCCTCGTCGAGGATGAGGATGCGAGGGGCGTGGGCGAGTGCGCGGGCGAAGCTGATGAGTTGCTTCTGGCCGGTGGAGAGAGTGGCACCACGTTCCTGAACGGGTTCTTTGAACTGGAGCGGGAGAGAGCGGATGAAGTCGCCGATGTTGACCTCGTCGCAGGCGCATTCGAGCTGCTCGTCAGTAATCCAGGAGGAGCCTAGGCGGATGTTGTCCGAGATGGTGCCGGTGAAGAGGAATGGGTCTTGAAGCACTACGCCGAAGCGGCGGCGGAGCGTGGTGAGATGCTGCTGGCGGACGTCGACGCCGTCGACGAAGATGCTGCCGCGCTGGATGTCATAGAAGCGCATCATCAGGGCGGTGATGGTGGTCTTTCCGGCGCCGGTGTGGCCGACGATGGCGGCGGTCTCGTCGGGCTCGATTGTGAAGGAGACACCCTTGAGGATCCACTCGATGTCGGCGAAGGTTTCGAGGTCGGCTTCAGCTGCGTTTTGGATGCGGCCCAGCTGGTGCTTGTCTAGCTTCTGATAGGTGAACCAGACGTCGCGGAACTCCACGCGGCCTGAGTTGTCGCCCGCAACTGGATGCGTGGGTGAGAGGATCTCGGGCTCGGAGTCGAGGAGCTTGAACACGCGCTCGGATGCCGCCATCGCGGCCTGAAGGATGTTGTATTTGTCGCTGAGGTCCTGAATGGGGCGGAAGAAGCGCTGCGCGTACTGAATGAAGGCGATGAGTATGCCGATGGAGACGGTGCCGAAGAGGCTGTTATGGACCGCGCTGCTTCCAGGCAACAGATAGGTGTGGGCGGAGAGCCAGGTGAAGCGGCCTGATTCGAGGACGCTGATTCCACCGCGCCAGATGACTAGAGCGATGGCAGTGGAACTGAGGAACTCGACGATGGGGTAGTAGAGGGCGTAGGCGAAGATAGCGTCGGACCAGGCCTTTTTGTTCTCTGCGTTGACCTGGGAGAAGTCGTTGAAGGCGCGGCGTTCGCGGTTGAAGAGTTGCACGATGGCCATGCCGGAGACGTACTCCTGGGTGAAGGAGTTGATGCGTGCGGTGGCAGAGCGCTGGCGGCGGTAGCTGTCGCGGACGTGCTTACGGAAGATCTTCGTGACGAAGAGGATCGCCGGGATGACCGAGATGGTGAGCAGTGCCAGAGGCCAGCTCATGCGCAGCATGATGATGACGATGAAGGCGAGAACGAAGACGTCTTCGAAGATTGCAAGGACGCCGGAGGTGAACATCTCGTTGAGGGCGTCGACGTCGGAGGTGACCCGGGTGACGAGGCGGCCTACGGGGTTGCGATCAAAGAACGAAGGGGACATGCGCTGCAGATGACGGAAGATCTGACTGCGGAGATCGAACATGATCTTCTGGCCGGTCCACTGCATGAGGTAGGTCTGGACGAACTCGAGCCCGAAGGTAAGAAGGAGTGCGCCGAGGTAGAGCATGCCTAGCTGCGTGATGCCCGTCATTGGGGTGGGGCTGAGGTGACGCGCGAGCCAGGAGAGTTGGTCTTGCGGCTCGCGCGTCATGTAAGTATCGACCGCGGTCTTGACGAGGTAGGGGCCGAGGACGTCGGTTGCGGCTTTGATGATGACGGCGATGCCGGAGAGGACGACCTGAAGGCGATAGGGCCGGAGGTAAGTGAGCAGGCGGCGCATCAGGCGGCCGTCGTAGACCTTGCCTACGACCTCGTCGTCCTGCGGAGGTTTTTTGGCGGGTTCTTTGGAAGAGTCGCTCGATGTCTGCTGATCGGCCATCTCTAACTATTCTAGATGCTTGCCGCTGTAGGCGGATTCAAAACAGGTTAGGACAAGCGGACATCAAGGCTTGGGAGCGATGGTTGTGGCGATAACGCCACGGACGGGGCCTTGATCAGGCAGCTGTGCAAAGACGACGATGTGCATGTTGGTTGCGGACTCGTCGGAGGGAGCATTGAGTTTGAACGGAATTGGGCCTCTGCCAAGATCCTGAATTTTGCCGATGCGCTGGAAGGAGCGGACTACGCTGACGTGGATAAGATGTTTGCCGCCGTTTTCACCTGCTTTGACCTCGGTGGAGGCGGCGGGCTCGACGAGGGCAGCATAGAGGTCGCCACGGGGAAGAGTGGTTCCGGCCGGTGTGGAGACCGAGCATGTGATGCGCTTGCCGTCGACCGCGGGTTGCGAGAGCGTGAGGTTGATCTTGGGTGTTTCCGCGGCTCGGGTGATGGAGGCGACGGCCTTAGAGGGATCGCTGCCTAGAAACTGCGCCTGGCCATCGACGACCATCTGCGGGGTGTAGGAGTCATCGAACTTGAGGCGGGGGGCGTAGAGACCCTGGCGTTCTGTGAGCAAAGGGGATGAGAAGCGGTCGCGCCAGCCTGTGCGGTCCCAGTAGTCGACGTGTTCTTCAAGGGCGATGATCTGTGCGTTGGCGACCGGCTGGTCGCGTTGCAGAGAGGCGAGTAGCTTATCGGCGGGCGGGCAGCTGGAGCAGCCCTCGGAGGTGAAGAGTTCGACGAGGACCGGAGTGCGGCGAGATGGGGCAGGGGATTGTGCGGAGAGCGAAAGCGGCAGCAGGAGAAGCGCGGCGGAGCGAAGTAGTGCTGGTTTCACGAGATCCTTTCCGAATCGTTCGGTATCGAAGCGGATTCTACTGCTTGGTTGGATGGAGCGGCGATGGCTTCGGTCACAAAGAAAGCGGCTGCATGAAAGAATGTTGTTGAGAAACCTTTCTGTTATGCCTGCTCCTGTTGGTGTTTATCTGTCGGTACCGTTCTGCAAGGCGAAGTGCAGCTTCTGCAACTTTGCCTCGGACGCATTTGCGCCTGGAAGGATGGATGGCTATGTGGACACGTTGTGTGGAGAGATTCGGGGAGCGAAGGCCAGAGCTTTGGGGATAGGGGCAAACCTTGAGCGTGCGGCGGACTCGGTCTACTTTGGTGGCGGCACTCCAAGTCTTTTGTCGGCTGCGCAGTTTGAAAAGATATTTGAGAGGCTGCGCGGAGAGTTTGATCTGGCAGCCAATGCCGAGATGACACTGGAGTGTGCTCCAGGACAACTGGCGGAGAAGACGCTGGAGGAGTTGCTGCGTCAGGGTGTGAATCGCGTGAGCCTAGGGGTGCAGTCGTTTGTGGATCGAGAGGCGCAGGCGGTAGGGCGGCTACATACAGGGACAGAGTGCGAGGCGGAGATCGCGCGGCTTCTTGCGGCTGGCGTCAAGGATATTGGGTTGGATCTGATTGCCGGTCTCCCCCACCAGACGGAGGCTAGCTGGCGGGAGTCGATCGAGAGAGCACATCAAAGCGGCGTTACGCATGTGAGTGTGTACATGCTCGAGGTGGATATGGATTCGAGGCTGGGGCGCGAGGTGCTTGCGGGCGGAGGAAGGTATGGGGCGACGCAGGTTCCTTCGGAGGACGACGCAGCGGCACTATACGAGCTAAGTTGCGAGTTGCTGGATGCTGGTGGAATACGCCAGTACGAGATATCAAACTTTGCACGCGATGGTCACCGGTCGCAGCACAACATGAAGTATTGGCGGCGTATGCCGTATATCGGATTCGGACTAGATGCGCACTCTATGCTGCTTGCGGAGCGTGGTACCTTGCGGTTTCAGAATACGGATAACCTTGATGCCTATATGGGCAGTCAGATGGGGCCGCTTGAGATTCTGCGCGAGGGGTGTGGCGCTGGGCAGACTGAGTTTGTCAATGGGGAAGCGGCCTTTGAAGAGTCGCTGTTTCTGGGATTGCGAATGAATGAAGGTGTGAGTTTGGGCTCACTGCGGGAGGAGTTCGGGTCATCGATGGTGGATGGGGTGATGCCATCGTTGCTGGAGGCGCAGGATGCGGGATTGGTGGTTGTGAAGGAGCAAGAGGTTCGATTGACGGCGCGAGGCAGGATGGCCTCAAACGAGGTTTTTAGCCGTGTGTTGGCTCCCACAGCAGTTTGAATGTCGATACAGGAGAGAAGAAGCAGGATGATTGATTTGCGCAGCGATACTGTGACTCGGCCAACGCCCGCGATGCGTCAGGCGATGGCTGCAGCCGAGGTTGGCGATGACGTATACGGCGAAGACCCAACGGTGAACCATTTGGAAAAGGAAGCCGCGACGGTCTTCGGTAAGGAGGCAGCGATCTTTGTGCCCACCGGAACGATGGGAAACCAGATTGCGATCCGGCTGCATACGGAGCATGGCCAGGAGGTGATCTGCGAGTCGCGGTCGCATGTCCTGGACTGGGAGATGGCGATGATGGCGGCATTTTCGGGCTGCCAGGCGCGCACGGTGGGAGGCGAGCGCGGCATTTTGACGTGGGAGAAGATTCGGCGGGCGATTGGGCCGAAGATCTACTACCGGCAACCGACGGGACTGGTTTGTCTTGAGAACACGCACAACATGGCGGGGGGAACGGTGACTCCGCTGGATGTGCAGAAGGAGATATGGCGCGGTGCGAAGGAGGCAGGGCTGCCAGTACATCTGGATGGCGCTCGGGTCTTCAATGCAGCGACAGCGTTGGGAATTGACGTGGCAGAGTTGACGGCGGGTTTCGATACAGTCATGTTCTGCCTGTCGAAGGGGCTGGGTGCGCCGGTGGGTTCGGTTCTGGTGGGAAGCGCGAGAGCGATTGAACGTGCACGAGTGTTTCGTAAGTCGCTGGGTGGAGGCATGAGGCAGGCTGGTGTACTGGCTGCTGCAGGGCTGATTGCGCTGAACGAGATGCCGAATCGGCTGGGAGAAGATCACGCAAACGCCAGGCTGCTGGCCGAGGCCGTGGCGAAGGAGCCGGGTGCGGAGATTGATCTCGACGCGGTTCAGACGAACATCGTTATCTTTCGGCTGCGTGGCGAGGCGGACGCGCCGGCTTTCTGCGCATCGTTGAAGCAGAAGGGCGTTCTGGCGAGCGCTATTGGGCCGCACGTTGTGCGCTTTGTCACTCACTATGATGTGAACCGGGCTGCGTGCGAGCAGGCTGCGGGGATTACGGCTGCGGAGTTGAGGGCTCTGTCGAGCTAGTGGGGGGTGGGGTTCACAACGGGCTTCTCGGCGAGAAAGACGCTTACGACCGTTCCGTGAGATGAGTCGCCGGTGTCGCTTGCGACATCGATGGTGCCTCCATGCTTGCCTACGATGCCGCGGCTGACCCATAGACCGAGGCCAGTGCCGTTCTCGCCCTTAGTGGTGAAAAAGGGCTGGAAGAGGTGTGGCCGAACCTCTTCAGAGATACCGGCGCCGTTATCCGCGATGATGACAAGTGCACCTGGAGGCATCTTGTTCCCACCACTGCTGATTCCGGCGGCAAGAGTGGAGGCGCTGACGCGCACCTCTCCACGGGGAGTGGCCGCTTCGGCAGCGTTTGTGATGAGGTTGGTGAAGACCTGGCGCAGTTCGGCTGGAAACGCATCAACGATTACGGCAGAAGGAAGATCGGTGTGAATGGTGACGCCTAGCTCCATAAAGCGATGTTCCATAAGGAGGAGAATCTCTTCGAGAATGGCCTTGAGATCAACTGGGACGGGTGCGCGAGACTCGCGGTAGAGGCCCAGCATAGCTCGGCTGATCTGGGTGACTCTCGCGAGTTCGCGTTCCGCCATGTCGATGAACTGCTTGGACTCCTCTTCGGTGACTCCATTGCGCATGAGATAGAGGAGATTGGAGACGGCGTCCAGCGGGTTGTGAATTTCGTGAGCAATGGTGGCGGCAAGGCGGCCCGCGACGGCGAGCTTTTCGTTTGCAAGAAGAGCTTCCTGAGTCCGGCGCTCGATGGTGATATCACGAAAGACGAGCACTATTCCGACGATTGCGCCTGTCTGGTCGCGGATAGGAGCTCCGCTGTCGGCGATGATGATGCGGGAAGAGTCTTTGCGGATAAGTGCGGTGTGATTGGCGAGGCCGACGACAGCATTGAGTCGCTTGACCTCACCGACAGGGGTCTCAACGCGCTCGCCTGTCTGCTCATTGACGACGTGAAAGACTTCTTCGAGAAGACGGCCGGCAGCGTCTGACTGTGACCAGCCGGTAAGCTCGGAGGCCACCGGGTTCATCATCTGTACACGTCCTTCAGCATCGCAGGAGATGACGCCGTCGCCGATAGAGGCCAGGGTTGTGCGAAGCTGCTGCTCTGACTGGAAGATCTCTTCGGCTCGCTTTCCGAGAATTTCGAGCGATGTGCGGTAGGCGGCGGAGACCGCATGGAGACGGCTGCGCATGAACAGGCCGATAAGGACGCCTATGCCAAGGGCGATGGCGATGAGCGCTTCCAGCATATTGCGCACCTGGCGGCGCCATTGGCTTATTCGAACGCTGCGTCTAGCCTCATCGTGTTGCGTAATGGCGTCGACGTCCTGACGAACATGATCCATAAGGGTCTTGCCGTAGAGGTTCAGATTGACGTCGTTTGCCTGTCCTCCTGCACGTATTGTGGAGATGATGGGTAAAGCGAAGGCGTCGTGCCAGTTCTGGAAGTCGTTACGGATATCTTCGATATTTCGTCGCTGAACAGCATCGAGGGCGGCAATCGAGGCGAGTTTGTCGAACTCGGAGGGGAGCCGGTTTTCAGAATCACGAAAAGGCACGAGAAAGCGTTCGTCGTCGGTCGCTTCGAAGCCGCGAAGGCCCGATTCTTGATCGACGATCAACCTTGCAACTAGGGATGCCTGTGCGATACGCGCATCTACCTGCTGGATGACCTGAACGGTCTCGTTGGCGTTTCGTATCTGGTAGTACAGGGCGAATGCGGTGAGCAGCAAGGCGATCACCGGAAGAAGGAATGCCTGACGCAGAATTCGATTGAACTGAGTTAGGTTCACGGCCCTCTCGACGTTTGCCCTAATGGCTAAGGCGCGCTGACTGGTTGTAGCAGACTTTCAAGCTTCTGTAGAAGCATCGGGGCACCTTCGCCCTTGGTCATATAAAGGTCTACCAGGCAGGTAACTTCGGCTGGCAGCCCGATATAGGCAGAGAGCAGGAGAATTGGAACCCGTGGCTTCATCGCACGCATACGACCTGCAACTTCTCCGCCATGCATTCCTGGCATGGAATAGTCCAGCACCACGGCCTCAATCGGCTCGCTCTCAAAGACGGCTAGGCCGGAAGGGCCATCCATTGCTGTTAGAACACGATATCCGGCGCGCTCCAGCAAAATCTTCCGGACCCTAAGTCCGACAAGTTCGTCATCCACGCAGAGAATGAGGTGGGAGTTCTGTGTCATAAAGGTTGATCCGATCAGAACAAGGGCAGCAGGTGCAGCAAGTCAACTACTGCTAGTATACGTGGCCCTTGCTGCCGGGCCATTGATGACGATTCATCAAACGTTTGCAAAGTATGGTCGTTCCGGAGCTAAGCTAATAGACGGAAACGTCCCGCATTTGGATTGAGGTCTAGGACTTGAGTCAGACGATTTTTGTGTTGGAAGACGACGCCGACATCTCCCGGCTTGTGCAGTACCACCTGGAAAGCGCGGGTTTCACAGTACGCCCGTATCTAACGGTCGGTCCGATACTTTCGGATGCCGAACGACAGCCTCCAGCGTTGTTTTTGCTGGACATTATGGTGCCCGGCGGCGATGGCCTGGATCTCTGCCGCAGACTGAGGCAGAACCCCACCTTGAGTGTTGTGCCGATCATCTTCCTGACAGCGCGGGCTGCTGAGAATGATCGCGTCCACGGGCTGGAGTTGGGGGCGGACGACTACATCACCAAGCCCTTTGGGACGCGGGAACTGGTGGCCCGGGTAAAGGCGGTGCTGCGGCGCTTCGAACGCCCGACGACACCATCTGTGGTGAAGTTTGAAGACATCGAGATCGACGCTGGCGCGATGCAGCTGAGAGTAAACGGATCCCTGGTGACCACGACGGCGACTGAATTTAGGCTGCTGGACTATCTGGCCCGGCACCCGGGACGGGTGTTCAGCCGCGATCATCTACTAGACGCTGTCTGGGGAGATGCTCGGTTCGTGACGCCCCGGTCGGTGGACGTCTACGTTCGACGCATTCGCGAAAAGATTGAGGCCGACGCGGAGACCCCGCGTTACCTTAAGACTATGCGCGGAGCCGGCTACCGATTCGAGATTCCCAAGTCCGCCCAGGTTCCAGCATAGGGGTTCCCTCCGTGACGCGTGGCCTGTTTTTCTGGTTTTTCGTTCGGATGACGATTGCGCTCGCCTTCGTCGCGCTCATGAAGGTGTGGTTCAACCCGCGCGGCTGGATACTAGGGTCCGTACTGGTGTTGTTATGGGCGGCAGTGAATGCATTTATGCTCTCGCGGTCAGTGCGGCGAAGTGTAGCCATTCTGCAGGTTTCTACGGCTTCAATCGCGGACCGTCCGGTTGGGGTACTGCACCCCCAATTCAGTGACTTCGATGGCCTGGCGCAGGCGATTTCACTCGCTTCCGGCCATGTCGAGCGGGTGTTGAACGATGCTGCCGAGAGCAGGCGAGAGCTCGAGGCGATGATCGACAGTATGCAGGATGCAGTAGTGGCTGTGGATCAGGCCGGACGCATTCAATGGACGAACCAGAAGATGCAGAAGCTGATTCCGGGGACGTCGTTTTCAAGTGCCGTTAGGGTAGGGCATTCGCTAGTGCAGACCATTCGGGATCCGGAGGTACTGGAGTGTGTGAGAGTGGCGCTAAGCGAGCGCACTCTTAGCGAGCGGCGGTCTACCTCTCTCCTGCCGGGGCGAATCTTTGAGGTTGCGGCGTCGCCGATGCCGGGTGGCGGCGCAGTTGCTGTATTGCATGACATTACGCGGATTGAGCAAGTGGAACGCACGCAAAGGGAGTTCGTCGCCAATGTGAGCCATGAACTGCGTACGCCGCTGACCTCGATCACCGGATACGTGGAGACGCTGTTGGATCATGAGGGGAATCTCAGTTCGCAGGCACGTGGGTTTCTGACCACGATCCACAAGAATGCGACGCGCATGAACCGGCTGACGGAAGACTTGCTGGTTATGGCGCGGGTCGAGTCGTCTGAGCAGGAACTTCACCCGATGCCGATTCGTGCAGACCAACTAGTGCGGGACGCGGTTCAGGCAATGAGCGGGATGGTTCAAGACGAAGAGGCGGTACTTGAGATCGGTGAGACGACGGGCTGTGAGGTCTTAGCAGATCAAGATGCCGTGGTCCAGGTGCTGAGCAACCTGATTGAGAATGGGATCAAGTACGGGAAGTCGAAGGGGGAGGGAAGAAGCCGTGTCCTAGTGAGCGTCCGGGAGCTGTCCGATCCGGTAGATGCAGTGGAGTTCAGCGTGCGGGATTTTGGCCAAGGAATCGCTTCTGAGCATCTGACGAGGATCTTCGAGAGGTTTTATAGGGTGGACAAGGCGCGATCGCGGGAGTCGGGTGGCACCGGGCTTGGGTTGGCGATCGCACGACACGTAATCCAGACGCAGGGTGGAAGCATTCGTGCAGAAAGTGAATTGAACTCCGGAAGCACCTTTATTTTCACTCTCCCAAAGGCACAGGCTGCCGTTATCTAGTCTGTTTTTCAGCGTTTTCACTACGATGTAACGTTGCCGTAACAATCCCCCGTCAGACTAAAAGCAGTGGGCCGAACAGACCTTTATTGTTGGGCTGAAATTTGAGGGGGAAGTGTGAAACGGAACGTTATTGCTACGGGAATATTAGCGCTGGCGACGATTGGCGCAAGCGCTCAGAACATCAACGGAGCAGGGGCCACCTTTCCCTACCCGATATACTCGAAGTGGTTCAATGAGTACGGCCAGCAGCACCCAAATGTGAAGATCAACTATCAGTCGATCGGTTCGGGTGGCGGAATCCGCCAGGTCTCGGAGGGAACGGTTGACTTTGGTGCTACTGATGGTCCGATGAGCGATGAGCAGATTGCCGGCGCCAAGATTAAGACGCAGCACATCCCCACAGTGCTTGGTGCGGTGGTTCCGGTGTACAACTTGCCGGGGATCAGCAAGGACATCAACTTCTCAGGTGACGTGATCGCCGATATCTATCTCGGAAATATCAAGAAATGGAACGATCCGAAGATTGCGAAGGATAACCCCGGGGTCAGTTTGCCGGATAAAGCGATTCTCCCGGTTTATCGTTCCGAAGGCAGCGGAACGACGTATATCTTCACGGACTATCTGTCGAAGGTAAGCCCGGGCTGGTCTTCCAAGGTTGGAAAGAACACCTCGGTGAAGTGGCCGACAGGCATCGGCCAGAAAGGCAATGAGGGCGTTGCCGGAATGGTTCGTCAGTCGCCGTATTCGTTTGGCTACGTTGAGCTTATTTATGCCATGCAGAACAAAATGTCTTATGGTGCCGTGAAGAATGCTTCCGGCAAGTTCCTGAAAGCGTCAACTGACGGCGTAACAGCAGCAGCCGCGGCCGCTGCAAAGACGATGCCTGCTGACTATCGTGTGTCTATCACGAATGCTCCGGGTGCCACCTCGTATCCGATATCGAGTTTTACGTGGCTATTGATTCCGACGAACGCGTCGGATGCATCGAAGATCAATGCGCTCAAGGGCTTCGTGACATGGATGCTGGATCACGGAGAGAGCGAGGCGTCAGCGCTCAGCTACGCTCCATTGCCGAAGCAAGTCCAGGATATGGTTCGAAAGACGGTAGTGCAGATCAAATAGATGGGGTTTGCCGCATGTGTTCGGGCGTTGTTTCCGGGCACTTGCGGCTTATCTGTTTCACCCCGGTAGAGGAAGAGTTTTGCCGGATACAATGAGTTCGCTGTTCTTCATCCCGGGTAATCAACTTCAGCCGTATGAGCATCAAACAAGAACACGGCGTATCACCGTCCGTTAGCCCACCGCTTGCACAGGTTTCGCCTGTGCTTGAGCCGGCAAACGCTGCCGTAATGCCAGTAGAAATCTCACCGATACGCGCCTTTCTGAACTCGCGCGGCAGCGGCCGGTTAGCGGATACGAGCTTCGCTGCAATTATGTTGTTGTGCGCATGCAGCATTTTCGTAATTGTTCTATTCATCGTTACGATTTTGGTTTTGCGGTCGCATCTGAGCCTCGCTGCGTTCGGGTGGAAGTTCTTTACGCGACAGGCGTGGGACCCGGTCGCAGGCGATTTCGGCGCGTTGCCGTTCATTTACGGCACACTTGTTACGTCCATGCTTGCGCTGGCGATCGCCGTTCCGTTGGCTCTTGGAGTGGCGATCTTTTTGACAGAGCTGTGTCCCAAGCCGCTGCGGGCACCAATCTCGTTTCTTACCGAGTTGTTGGCCGCTATACCCAGCGTAGTTTATGGACTCTGGGCTGTTTTTGTCCTGGTTCCTGTGATGCGGGACGTGCTGGGGCCGCTTCTAGAGAAGACCATGGGCTGGACGGGTTTTTTTGAGGGACCGAATTTTGGGGTCGGGATGCTGACGGCGAGCATCATCCTGGCCATTATGGTCCTTCCCATCATCTCGTCGTTGACCCGCGACATTATGACAGCGGTTCCCAACAGCCAACGCGAGGCGGTGCTTGCGTTGGGTGCCACGAAGTGGGAGATGATTCGCATCGGGGTACTCCGCAACTCGCGGATCGGTATCGTAGGTGCAATTATGCTCGGCCTTGGTCGAGCACTCGGAGAGACGATGGCGGTCACAATGGTGATCGGAAACCATCCGGAGATCAACAAGAGCCTGTTTGCGCCCAGCTATACGCTGGCAAGCGTGATCGCCAATGAGTTTTCCGAGGCGACGAGCGACCTTTACCTCAGCGCACTGATCGAGATAGGCCTCGCGCTTTTCCTTGTAACGATTGTGGTCAATGCAATTGCACGTCTGATGGTATGGGCGGTGACGCGCGGCGCGCCAGGAAGGGCGGCCTAGGATGAGCACACAGCCTCTAAGCGATCTTCCTAAACCGATCGACTTTCAATCGCGTTCTATGCGCCTAAACAGCAAAAGGCGCAGTGCGATGAACTACGTAGTGGGTACGCTTGCCGTGCTCGCTACCATTATCGTGCTGTTTCCTCTCGCTGCAATTCTTTTCTATCTGGTTTACAAGGGCGCAAGTTCCCTCAATCTCGACTTTTTCACTCATGTGCCAGCCCCAGTCGGCGAGCAGGGCGGTGGTATGGCGAATGCGATCGTCGGCTCTGGAATCATTCTCACGCTGGCTAGCTCGATGGGCATTCCGATAGGTATCGCTGCCGGCGTATATCTCGCTGAGTTTGGCCAGGGGAAGTTTCTGGCTAACGCGATACGGTTTACCGCCGATGTGCTGAATGGTGTGCCTTCGATCGTGATGGGCATCTCAGTGTTCGCACTCCTAGTCCAAGGGCGGCACTTCTCCGCGCTTGCCGGTGGAGTGGCATTGGCAATCATGATGGTTCCAACTGTGACGCGCACGACGGAAGAGATGCTGGCAACGGTGCCCCATGCCATTCGCGAGGCGGCACTGGGCCTGGGAGTTCCGAAGTGGCGAACGGTCATATCCGTCGGGCTGCGCACGGCCTCGCCCGGTATTATCACGGGTTGTATGCTTGCCTTCGCTCGTGTGGCGGGAGAGACTGCGCCGCTTCTATTTACTGCACTCGGTAACCAGTTCTGGAGTGTCAAGCTCAACGAGCCGATTGCGGCCCTGCCGTTGCAGATTTACGTCTATGCGCTTGGTCCTTACGATGAGTGGCACAGGCTGGCGTGGGCAGGCGCGCTTGTCCTCATCATTCTGATTATGGTCTCCGTTACACTCGTTCGCATCTTTGCGAACCGCGGTGTACTCAAGGGAGGAAGTTAGTGGGAGTCGGCATCTTAGTAGAGGATCTGAACGCATGGTACGGATCCAACCATACGCTGCAGGACATTAACCTGCACATCCCGGCCAACCATGCGACGGCTCTCATCGGTCCATCGGGCTGCGGTAAGTCAACCTTCGTCCGTTGTTTGAACCGCATGCACGAGACCAACCCGATTGCCCGCGCGACAGGCGTCGTGAAGATGGGCGACATTGACATCTATCGCGACGCGTCGCCAGTGGAGATTCGCCGTCGCGTCGGGATGGTCTTTCAGCGGCCGAATCCGTTTCCTACGATGTCTATCTACGACAATGTGATCAGTGGATTGAAACTCAACGGCTTTCGTAACCGGCGAATCCTGGACGAGACGGTCGAACGGTCGTTGAAACAGGCTGCTCTGTGGGAAGAGGTTAAGGACGATCTGAAGAAGAAGTCCGGAGCTTCTCTTTCAGGCGGTCAGCAGCAGCGTATGTGCATCGCGCGCGCCCTTGCGGTTGATCCTGAAGTGTTGCTGATGGACGAACCTGCCTCGGCGCTTGATCCAGTCTCAACTTCGAAGATTGAAGACCTCATCTTTCAACTCAAAAGTCAGTACACGATTGTGATTGTGACGCACAACATGCAACAGGCAGCCCGTGTGGCCGAGAATACGGGCTTCTTCCTCAATGGAAAGCTGGTTGAGTTTGACTCGACGCACAAGATATTTACGAACCCCCGCGACAAGCGCACAGAAGATTACATCACGGGGAGGTTTGGCTGATGCGCGTCAAGTTTCATCAAAGCCTGGACGAACTTAAGGAGCGCCTCCTGGTGATGGCGGGAATGACGGAGCAGGCGATTCAGCGTTCCATCGAGGCCTATCGAACGCGTGACCTCAGCATCTGCGAGTTAGTCTTCCGCTCAGAGCCCGCAATCAACCGTCTTGAGCGAGAGATCGACCAGATGGCGCTGGATCTTCTGGCGATGGAGCAGCCGATGGCGATCGACCTCCGCTTTATTCTGGCGGTCATCCGGATCAATGCTGACTTGGAGCGTGTGGGCGACCAAGCGGTAAATATCGCTATTCGTGTGCGAGAGATGGGCGCCTTCGCGAATATCGATCTTCCGGTAGATATTCCGAAGCTAGCGTCTCTCTCATCGGCGATGGTTCGAAGGGCATTGCAAGCCTTTATCGAAGGCAATGCGGAGATGGCCGATTCGGTATTCCAAATGGACGATCAAGTGGACGAGATGAACGATGCGGCGTACTACGCGCTCAGTACGCTCATCAAGGAGAAGCCTGAATTGACGCCACAATCGCTGAATGCGCTTATCATCGCAAGAAATCTGGAGCGAGTAGGCGATCACGCCACAAACATCGCTGAAGACGTAATCTTCTGGGTTCGTGGCGCTGACGTGCGACATCACGCGACGCAAACCCAATAAAGAGTCATCCTAGTTCGATTCCCACCATATTAGCCTTGGCAACATCGGGTAGTAGAGAGCCAAGCGAATTCTGGATTCATCCGTGCCGTTGCGCATAACACGGGAGTAGGCCCTCATCTGGGGTGCATACTTTTCTTTTTCGCGTTCAAGGAATTCATCGACAACAGTTCCGGTGTGCTGTGTCGTCTTGTAGTCGACGATCCAAAGGTAGTCCTTGCCGGGTAAGTGGGGTTCAGGTCCAGCATTGAATATCCGATCCAGACGAACGTTTGCACGAACTTCGTCCCACGAGCTGAGAGAGTGTTCCGTGGCAGCTTGATGTTGTTGTCCTAGCAGCCACAAACCGAAGGGATCTTGCAGGGCGTTTTGTAAGGCGAGCTGAATCTGTGGGCGAAGGCGCTGAACTGCGGCCGCGCTAAGTCCGGCTGAACGAACGACGGCCGTAATGCGCTGTCCCCAAGACGGAATCTCCGTTAGCAAGGTGCTCGCAGCGGTACCAGCGGCAAGCCTGCCGGCGACGACCTCAAGAAAGGCATGGACAGCGCTGCCAAAAGCGCGCGCTTCAAAGGAACCCGCCGGCCTTTCAAAGCGAGGGGCCGCAGGAGTTTGCCATTCGCCATGGGAGGACTTTTCGATAGGCGAAGGCATATGACGAACACGATAGCCTGCGGGGAGGCGGTGCAAGCGCGTTGGCATGATCTCATTTGCTTCGGCAGCAAGTTCGGGCAAAACGTACTTGACCTGCGAAACAGGTGGCATGGGCATAATGGGTGCCGTAAGCGGCTTTGAAGGCACCAGGATGTTGACGAAGTGCTTCTCAGCAGTAGGCCAGGCGGCTTGCAGGAGGCTTCCTGGCCAAAGGCCGATATTGCCGTCGATCTTTTCATCAGGAGCGGCGAACAGGTGCAGTTCTTCGCGGGCTCGTGTGCAGGCCACGTAGAAGAGGCGACGGCACTCCGCATCTTCGCGCTCTCTTCGGATCCTATTGAGCCAGTCATTGAGCGCTTCGGAGGCATGGCCCCTCCCCACAATTGGTGCCAACAGCACTGATGCGGCATCTTCGCTAGGGGTCGCAACCTCATTCCAGGTCAGTAGGCGTCCACCACCAGAACGGCTCCTCTTTGCAAGTCCCGGCACCAGCACGACGTCCCATTCAAGGCCCTTCGCTCCATGGATAGTGATAAGGTCGACCGCGCCCAGTGTGGACTTCGATTCGGCGTAGAGATTGCTCAGACGTTCCCTGAGCTGCGCCATGTCGATCACTCCTGCTTTTTGTTCTAGCATGTCGAGTAACTCGAAGTATCGGCGTGCATTCGCCTTCTCCTCGGGCGTGAGGTAGACGTCTCCACCGAGGGAGCGCCATGTCCGCTCGATCCATTCCGCGAGCGGAAGGCGGCCGTTCTGTGCAGCGGCTGCCCGAAGTGTTGTCCACAATTTCTCGAGCCGATTGCAGCTTTCCGCCTTCAGTTCGTGGCCTCGTCTGGCGAGCAGGTCTTCTAGGGTGTACTCGGCGAACATCGGATCGTCGGCTCCTGTCAGTGCATGGAGTTCTCTCAACTCAAGTCCGCACCAAGGCCCGCGTAGTATGGCAAGCCATGCAATTCGGTCGGCTGGATGGAGGAGAGCACGCGTGAGGGCGAAAAGATCGAGAATCTCTGGGCGTTCGCCGAGCGGTTCGATGTTTACGGCACGGAAGGGAATAGGACCGGCGCCTTTGTCGCGCTTGAGTTCGGTGACGATACGTGCGAGATGGATCCGATTACGTACAAGGACAGCGATCTTCCAGTGCGCTTGCGGCCCTTCGGGATGGGGCCGGGCTCTCCATTCCTCGATGAT
>Ga0068863_100002111_pt1 | contig 19717 bp, 21 predicted proteins | sample KBSSwiS62_FD_66596 | JGI IMG/M metagenome (GOLD analysis project Ga0068863, IMG submission 66596) | Switchgrass rhizosphere microbial communities from Kellogg Biological Station, Michigan, USA - KBS Switchgrass S6-2 | ecosystem: Host-associated > Plants > Roots > Rhizosphere > Soil ...
CAAGAAATGCTCCTAAAATCGCCGCGCGAACACCGGAGCCGAGCCTGTTACCGTCTCAGGCGCGACGAAGCGTCTGCCGATATAGGTCGAGATATCGGCCTATCATCGTCTGCTCATCATGTTCTTCGACCGCGACGGCCCGATTGGCCGCTCCGATGGCCGCGCGCAGCGCGGCATCGCCCGCCAACCGTGCCAGCGCGGCCGCGAGGCCCGCTTCGTCGGCCGGCGGCAGCACGAATGGCCGGTTCTCCCCGGCCAGCATCGCCGCGACGTCGCCGACCTGCGTGGCGATCACGGGCAGGCGACAAGCCATCGCCTCGATCAGCGAGATCGGGAATTGCTCGCTGTCGGATGTCAGCGCAAAGATGTCGAAACCTGCCATGCAACGCAGCGGATCGCGGACGAAACCCGGCAGCACGACACGATCGGCTATCCCGCAGCGTATGGCTTCGGCGACGATCGCCTGCCGCTCGGGGCCTTCGCCCAAGATGACGAGCAGCGCATCCGCCGGCGCACCGTCCGCGAACACCCGGACCAGTCTCGGCAGATTCTTGACCGCGCGCAGCCCCGCGACAGTACCCACGAGCAACCCGGAGCGCCGATCGATGCCAGGGATTGGGCGAGGGCTGGCGAGATCCGAGTCCGCTGGCATCGCGATGCCGTTTGCGATGCGCTGAACGCGTGACATCGGCTGCTTCCAGTCCGCAAGCGCGATCGCTTCCAGACGCCGGGACGGGACAACCAGCCGCTCGGCGGCCGGCAGCATCAGGCGTCGGAAGTGAATTCGCGCGAGCTTCTGGCTGACGAGTTCGTCTTCGTTGAAGCCATCCTCATGATGTATCAGGGGCGGCAGCCGTCGCCCGCCCCCGAGGAGCCTGCGCGCAGCGACAGCATCGATCGCTCCCCAATTATAGCTCAGCACCAGATCGAAGCCGGTCATGTAGCGGGCAAGATCCCTGTAGCGGGCCAGCCCCGGCCGGCCGCGCAGCGGCGGCGCCTCCTCTCCGGGAAATGTCACGTGAACGGCGGGGTCGATGGCCGCGCGGGCCGCGATGGCACCCGGCACCGCGCTGAGCACGACATGCTCGGCGGCATCGCCCTGAGCGTTCATCAGCCGAACCGCCCGCGCCTCCTTCCCGCCCAGATCGAAGGTCGAATGGCAGTGCAGGAAGCGAACCCGGGGCGCCATCCCGCGCTCAACCCGCCTTTTCGATCCGCGCGAGCAGCCGGTCGATCGCGGCCTCGCACTCGGGCTCGGCCAGTGTGGGAGCATGGCCCACACGAGGCAGATCGACACGCTCCATCTCTGGCAGCATCGCCTGCATCCGTTCGGCGGTATCCGCGCTGAGAATGTCGGAGAGACCACCGCGGATCAGCAAGGCGGGGATCGCGAGCATTGCCTCCAGCAGCGGCCATAAGTCTGGCGCGGTCTCTCCGCCGGGGACCCGAAAGGGTTCGGCAATGGCGAGATCATAGTCGTTGACGATCCGGCCCGCCGCCGTGACCCGGCACAGCCGCTTCGCCATATCCAGCCAGTCGCGAATCTCATAGTCGGGATAATGGGCGCGATGGAGGTCGGCTAGCGCGCGAGCGGCGTGCAGCCAGGTCGGGTGAGTGGACGAGCGGCCGACATAGGTCCGTATCCGGGCAAGTCCGGCGGGATCGACCGCCGGGCCGATATCGTTGAGCAGCACGCCCGCGACCCGGCCTTTCGCCCTTGCGGCGAGGATCATCGACAACAGTCCGCCCAACGATGTTCCGAACAGGATGAACCGATCGAGCGCCAGTTCATCGAGCAGCGCCTCCACATCCTCGACATAGGTCTGCGGAACATAGGTCAGCGGATCCTCGGCCCGGGCGCTCTCGCCGCGGCCGCGCAATTCGATCGCGATGATCCGACGTTGCCCCGCAAGCCGGCTCGCCAAAGGATGGAAATCGCGCGCATTACGGGTGAGGCCGGGCAGGCAGATTATCGGCCCGCCGACCGGCAGCCGGGCACAGGGATAGTCGCGATAATGAAGCCGCAGGCCGTCCTTGGACAACCAGTAACCGTCTTCCCATCCCGCCATGCCTGTACCCCCGGCTGTCCGTCCCCCATATCGTCGTATGACGACCGACCCGCAAGCCGCGCTATATACCCGACGCGCCGATCACGGCGCCGCAGGACCGCTTGGCCGATCCCGTCGCGCCCGTCGCGCATTTCGGTCGCTTCGATCCGCTGCCCGCCAATCTCCCGCGGCCGTTGGCACTGCGCTATCACGACAACCAGTTGCGCGTGCACATCCGGACACGGCGACGGGCGCGGCTTTCTGTTCGCGCAGTTGCGGGATGACGCCGGCCGATTGCTCGATCTCGGGACCAAGGGGTCGGGGCAGACGCCATATAGCCGCTTCGGGGACGGCCAGCTGCCTGCCCGATGCTGATCGAGGAGGTTGAGGCTATGGAACGCCATCATCAGGACGATGACTGGTGGCCGCTTCATGCCAAGGTCGAAGACATCCGCCGGATGGGAGAAGCAATGGGCAGTGATGGAGTGAAAAGCGGATGCGAAAGATGAATGCCAGATTAACCGAGTATATATCGGAAATCATCGGCAATCTCTAAATCCGATCTACCAATATCGAATTGCATTGTCTGCAACGATTCATCGCAATCTCCCCTCAACTCGCCGGTGTTCTTCGCTGTAAGGTAGAACTGTTTCACATCTCGGTGGTTGGTGGTGCATGACAAAGCATGTTCATCCGCTCCGCCTGGGCCTCGCCGCGACCACCGCGGCCCTCGCCCTTTCCGCAACCCCGCTGTTCGCGCAGGACGCAAGCGCGCCGCTGGTGACCCCGCCGCCGGTCTCCACCGCTCCTGCGGCAAGCGTGCCGGCGCCGACTATCGCCGCCTCACCGGTACCAGCAGAGACCGCAACTCCGCCGGCTGCGTCCCGCGGCAATGGCTTTTCGTCCAGCACCATCCCGACGCTCGATCTTTCAGGCCCCGAGCCGGCTGCGGCCCCAACCCCTGCGGCGACCGGCGAAGCACGTGCTCGTACCGCACCGGTCCAGCGCGCGGCCGCACCCGCCGCGCCGCGCGTGGTCGAAGCGACGCCCGCTCCGAAAGCGCCGATCGTCGTACCAATCGCTCCGGCACCCGAAATGGCGGCCCGGGCGCCCGCCCCCGTTGCTAGGAGCAGCGCGCCCGCGACGGATGTCGCTGCAGATGGCGACGCGACCCTGCCGCTCGCGATCGGCGGCCTTGCATTGCTTGGGCTCGCTGGTGCGGCGCTTTCACTTGGTCGCCGCAAGCGTGGCGATCACCTCGCCGAGGAGCCGGCGGAGACGGTTTCCGACCCTGTGGTTTACCAACCGAAGCCGGCCCATGCCGTCGCGGCCGATCCTGAACTTCTGCTCGCGGGCGCGACTCCTGCGCGGGCTTCGGCCTGGAGCGAGGCGGACTATATTGGGGGTCGGGGCACCGCGGTTCCTGCGGCTTTCGACACGTCGCGTTTCGGTCGCCATGTCCGCGCGGCCTATCAGGGACCAACGGAAGAAAACCCCTTCCTCTCGCTCAAGCGTCGCCTGAAGCGCGCCAACTTCATGGACCAGCGCGAGCGGATGGCCTCCGAGGCGGCCGCCGGGACGGTCGAGCGCCATGCCGAAGTGGAAGTCGATCGAGCACCCCACGGCGCCGATCGCACCGGCCACGTCACGACGCGGATATCTCGCCAACCGCGGCCGACCTTCCGCCCGGCGTTTCAGAACTGATCGATCCGTCGAGCGGATGGAGGGCGGGCGTCGCGATGCGGCGCCCGCTTTCCCGCGTCCGTCGGCGCTATATCGAGGCGCGCAGATCGAGCAGCGGCTGACGCGGCACCTCGATCGAGCCTCCGACCGGCCGATCAAGGTCCATTATCACGACCAGCGTCAACGTGAGCACCGTCAACAGCATGACTGTCGCCAGCCGATGCCGCTTTCCCGCCGCCAACATATAGCCAAGCATCACCGCCGAAAGCAACGCGCAGACCAACAATGCCGCTAGCACCTCCGCCGGGATTGTCGCGGATCGTTCGGCGCGCCGCGCCGAGGCGAGGTCGAAGCTCTGGTTGAGCGCATCGATTAGCCCGCGGGACAGCTGTGCCGAACTGTCCTGGCGGACCGCCTGCCCGGCACGCCGCCAGATGGCGGCCTGCAACGCCGCCGTCGGCCCCATGTCGGGGAGCCGCGCCCTATCGGCCGACCAGGCAATGCGCGCATCGGCATAATGCCGCAGCAGCGGCAACAGCTGCGAACGCACCGGCTCTTCGAGCAATTCGGCACGGAGCCAGGCAGTGCCGATCGCATTAGCCTCCTGCACGACCAACTCGCGGCGCGCATCGAAGCGGTGCAGCGCAAGTGAGAAGGTGAAGCCGAGCAGCAGCGCGAGCAGCCCGAGCATCGCGGAAAGCAGATGATCGGTCGGCGACGGCAGCACGCCGCGATCCGCTTGTGGCTGGAGCCGGTCATGGCCCCAAAAGCCGAACTGCATCGCCGCGAGAAGGCCGGCCAGGATCATCGGCCCGATGACGATCAGCGATACCCCGTCCAGCAACATTCGCCCCTCCCCCGAGTATGGCGAGCATTCGCGCGAATTCGCCGCCGGTCAAGCGGCCGAGGCAGCGGCGATTCCGGGCGTGGCGAGCGGAACGAGGAAGGCCGCGCGGACGCTGAGCCATCCCGGCGCAAGCGGGTCATGACCATCGAGGACGCAAAGCGCTGACTGGCCCGAAGCCGCTGAGCGATCGCCTTACCGGAGTTGCTGACGCGGGCGTCGCCGGTCGCTATGGCGCTGTGCGATGGATGAATTGCCGCCTCCGCCTTCCGTCCCGCTGAGCGTGGCCGCGCTGTACCGCTTCACCCGCTTCGCGGATTGCGCGGGCCTGCGCGCGCCGCTGGAAGCCCGGTGCCGCGCACTAGGGATAAGGGGAACGCTGCTGCTTGCGCCCGAAGGCATCAATGGCACGATCGCGGGGCCGGCCGAGGGGATCGCCACCATGCTCGATGCGATCCGCGCGCTGCCCGGCTGCGCCGATCTCGACGTCAAACTGTCGGACGCGGCTACCATGCCCTTTCACCGCATGAAGGTGCGGGTGAAGAAGGAGATCGTGACGATGGGGCAGACCGATATCGATCCGCGCACCGGTGCCGGGACCTATGTCGAGGCACGCGACTGGAACGCGCTGATCGCCGATCCGGACACGATCGTGATCGACACGCGCAACGGTTATGAGGTCGCGGCGGGCAGCTTCGCCGGCGCGATCGATCCCGGGACGGCAAGCTTCCGTGAATTTCCTGCCTGGTTTCGCCGCGAACGCGAACGATTGCTCGGAAAGGGTCGGCCGCCGCGAGTCGCGATGTTCTGCACCGGCGGCATACGCTGCGAGAAATCGACCGCCTTCCTCAGGCGCGAGGGCGTCGAGGAGGTGTATCACCTCAAGGGTGGCATCCTCAAATATCTCGAGACGGTGCCCGAGGATGCGAGCCTGTGGCGCGGCGAATGCTTCGTATTCGATCAGCGGGTAACGATCGGCCATGGGCTGGCGCAGGGCAGCCACCGGCTGTGCTATGCCTGCCGCCGCCCGGTGAATGCCGAGGGCCTGGCCTCACCACTCTACGAGGAAGGCGTGAGTTGTGCCGCCTGCCATGGCGAACGCAGCGACGAGCAGCGCGCCTCCTATCGCGAGCGGCACCGGCAGGAAGCACGGGCCGCAGCGCGGGGCGAAGCGCATGTCGGGGCGGGGCGGATCGGACGGGCCGATGACGATTCCGCCTGATCCGATCCTCTACAGCTTCCGTCGCTGCCCCTATGCGATGCGGGCGCGGCTGGCGCTGGCCGTGAGCAGTACGCACTGCGAACTGCGCGAGGTGAAGCTGGGCGCGAAACCGCCGGCGATGCTCGCAGCGTCGCCCAAGGGAACGGTCCCGGTGCTGGTGCTGCCCGACGGCGCGGTGATCGACGAGAGCCTCGATATCATGCGCTGGGCGCTGGCGCGGCACGACCCCGAAGGCTGGCTCGCGCGCGACGATATGGGCCTGATCGCGGCGAATGACGGGGCGTTCAAGTACAACCTCGACCGTTATAAATATCCGGACCGCCATGGTGCCGATCCGCTGGCGCATCGCGAGAGGGGGCTGGCATGGCTGCGTGGCATCGACGCCAGGCTGGCGGAGCACGGACAGCTATGCGGGGCAGAGCGCGGGCTGGCCGACGCGGCGATCATGCCGTTCGTGCGGCAGTTCGCGGCGGTGGATCGGGAGTGGCTCGCAGCGCAGGCCTTGCCCGAGGTCGAGAGATGGCTCGAGGGTCACGTCGCGTCCCCTCTTTTCGATCGGATCATGATACGGGTGGCGCCCTGGTCGGAGGGAGACGCTCCGCTGCCGTTCCCGTCGCCCTGAAAGCCTTGCGGGAACCGGGTCATGCCCCATGCGCTGATAGCGCTCCACCCAGGAGGGAACATAGACATGCGGATCATGACGTGCATAGCGATGGTGGCCACCGGCCTCACTCTGGCGGCGTGCGGCGGCAAGGGCGACGACAAGCTGGGCGAGCAGGCCCAGGAGGCAATGGAGAACCGCGCCGACGCGATGGACGCCGCCGCGGACAATATGAGCGGGGCGGCCAAGGATGCCATGCAAGCCCGGGCTGACGCTGTCCGCGACGCGGGCGACGCGAAGGAGGAGCGCATCGACGATTCCGATATCGATGCAACCAAGCTGACGCCCGCGGAACGCAACGAGGTGGTCAAGCCGAATTAGCACGATTGCCGCGCCTGCACCGCGGCGGCTCTTTTCCTTCCCGCCCTGCCAAGCAGGGATCGGGCTGGAGGGTGGGTTATGCGATTCCGGTCATCCCGCTTTGCGGCCATGGCCGGCGCGCCGCCAGGAAATCCGCCTCCTAATCGGTCAGGTCCTCCCACATACCCTTCAATCGGGCGAAGAAGCCGCTCGACTGCGGAGATTCTTCCCCCGTCTCGGTGGTACGAAACTCCTCGAGCAACTCTTTCTGCCTTGAGGTTAGCCTGGTGGGGGTTTCGACATCGATCTGGATGACGAGATCGCCGTGACCCCGACCGTTCAGAACAGGCATGCCCGCGCCACGTTGGCGGATCTGCTTGCCAGACTGGATACCTGCAGGGATCGTGATCTCGTGCCGGGCCTTGTCGAGACCTGGCACCTCGATGGAGCCGCCGAGCGCTGCGGTCGTGAAGCTGATCGGCGCCCGGGCGAACAGGGTCGTACCGTCGCGCTCGAAAAGCTTGTGCGGGGCAAGATGGATGAAGATGTAGAGATCGCCGGGTGGGCCACCGCGGGCGCCGGCTTCGCCTTCGGCCGTCAATCGGATCCGGGTGCCCTCGTCAACGCCCGGCGGGATGCGGACGTCGAGGGTCTTGCTCCGCTCGATCCGCCCTTCTCCACGGCACTCTTCGCACGGATCGGCGATCACCTCGCCGGCGCCATGACAGGCCGGGCAGGTGCGCTCGACTACGAAGAAACCCTGTTGGGCACGGACCTTGCCATGACCGCCGCAGGTCCTGCAGGTGCTGCTGCCGGTGCCCGGCTTCGCGCCCGTGCCGTCGCACCTGTCGCATTGCGCGGCGACATCGACATTGATCGATGCCTGCTTGCCCGCATAGGCGTCTTCAAGGGTGATCTCGAGATCATAGCGGAGGTCGGCTCCGCGTCTTACGCTGTTTCGTCCGCCGCCGCGGCCCCCGCCCATGAACTCGCCGAAGATATTCTCGAAGATGTCGGAAAATCCTTCGAACCCCGCGGCGCCCCCGGCCGCGCCCCCGCCGAAGCCGCCGCTCTGGAAGGCCGCCTTGCCGAACCGATCATAGGCAGCGCGCTTCTGTGGGTCCTTGAGGCAATCATAGGCCTCGCTGATCGCCTTGAACCTGGCTTCCGCGGATTTGTCGCCGGGGTTGCGATCGGGGTGATATTGCATCGCGAGACGACGGTAGGACGACTTGATGATCTTATCGTCCGCCGTGCGCTCGACCTCCAGCAATTCGTAATAATCGATGTCCGTGCTCATCGCGCCCCCGCTGCGCCCATATCCCCTTCGTCATCGTCCCTGCGCTTGCCGGGGCATCGGGAGATGACGAGTAGCACCGCCGTTCCCAGACGCCAGCCGGCTCCGAAAAAACGAAAACGAGGCCGCATGCAATCTACATTAGCCGGCCCCGCCGCCAAGGGCGGCAAGACCGGCGAACGCATCACTTCCGACCATCTTACTTCTTGTCGTCAACCTCCGAGAACTCGGCATCGACGACATTATCGTCCTTCGGCGCATCGTCAGCGGAAGGCGAGGCAGCGGCTGCCTGTTCCTTCTCGTAGATCGCCTGACCGAGCTTCATAGCCGCCTGAGCCAGAGCCTGGGCCTTTTCGGTCATCGCTTCGGGATTGTCGCTCGCAACGGCTGTTTTCGTCTCGGCGATAGCCGCCTCGATCTCGGCCTTGAGCGACGCGTCCACCTTGTCGCCATGCTCTTCGAGCTGGCGCTCGGTCGTATGGACGAGGCTCTCGGCGTTATTCTTCGCCTCGGCAGCAGCACGACGCTTCTTGTCCTCCTCGGCGAACTGCTCGGCGTCCTTGACCATCTGCTCGATGTCGCCTTCGGAAAGACCGCCGGAAGCCTGGATCTTGATCTGCTGCTCCTTGCCCGTTCCCTTGTCCTTCGCATGGACGTTGACGATGCCGTTCGCGTCGATGTCGAACGTGACCTCGATCTGCGGCACGCCGCGCGGAGCCGGCGGAATGCCGATAAGGTCGAACTGGCCAAGCAGCTTGTTGTCCGCAGCCATTTCGCGTTCGCCCTGGAAGACCCGAATCGTGACGGCGTTCTGATTGTCATCCGCCGTCGAATAGACCTGGCTCTTCTTGGTGGGGATCGTCGTGTTGCGATCGATCATCCGCGTGAAGACGCCGCCCAACGTTTCGATGCCGAGCGACAGGGGAGTCACGTCGAGCAGCAGAACATCCTTGACGTCGCCCTGAAGCACGCCGGCCTGGATGGCGGCGCCCATGGCGACGACCTCATCCGGATTGACGCCCGTATGCGGTTCCTTGCCGAAGAAGCTCTTCACCACTTCGCGAACCTTCGGCATGCGAGTCATGCCGCCGACCAGGACGATCTCATCGATATCGGCCGCCTTCAAACCAGCATCGGCGAGCGCTTTTTTGACCGGCTCAACCGAACGCTGGATCAGCGGATCGACGAGACGTTCCAACTCGGCCCGGCTGATCGACTTGACGAGATGCTTGGGGCCGGTCGCATCGGCCGTGATGAACGGCAGGTTGACCTCGGTGGTCTGCGCCGACGACAGTTCGATCTTCGCCTTTTCGGCGGCCTCCTTGAGGCGCTGAAGCGCGAGCCGGTCCTTCGTCAGGTCGATGCCCTCGGCCTTTTGAAAGTCCGAGGCCAGGAACTCCACGAGCTTCGCGTCGAAATCCTCACCGCCCAGGAAGGTGTCGCCGTTGGTCGACTTCACCTCGAAGACACCATCTCCGATCTCGAGGATCGAAATATCGAACGTGCCACCTCCGAGATCGTAGACGGCGATAGTCTTGCCGTCATTCTTCTCGAGGCCATAGGCAAGTGCCGCCGCTGTGGGCTCATTGATGATGCGCAGCACTTCCAGACCGGCGATCTTGCCGGCGTCCTTGGTCGCCTGCCGTTGAGCGTCGTTGAAATAGGCCGGAACCGTGATCACCGCCTGGGCGACCGGCTCGCCAAGATAGCTCTCGGCGGTTTCCTTCATTTTCTGCAACGTGAAAGCAGAGATTTGCGACGGAGAATAATCTTCGCCGCCTGCCCTCACCCATGCGTCGCCATTGCTGCCCTTGACGATCTCGTACGGAACCAGCTCCGTGTCCTTCTTGGTGATCGGGTCGTCGAAGCGACGGCCGATCAGGCGCTTGACAGCGAAGATCGTGTTATCGGGATTGGTGACCGCCTGGCGCTTGGCCGGCTGGCCGATGAGACGTTCGCCGTCCTTCGCGAAGGCGACGACCGAAGGCGTGGTGCGCGCGCCTTCCGCATTTTCGATAACCTTGGGCTTACCGCCTTCCATGACCGCGACGCAGCTGTTCGTGGTGCCCAGGTCGATGCCGATAACCTTAGCCATTACTATCCTTTCAAACCCCCAGATGGCGACCGCGACATGCCCCCAGTTAACGAGGCGAGCACATCCTGATCGCATTGAACGGGGGCGATATAGGAGGGGATTCCGTTGCTGCAAGGCGCAACTAGCTCTAATCGGAACTTGACTTTCATGGAGATGTCGATGCGCACTGCCGCTGCCCTGTCCTTTGCCTTTCTGGCGCTGTCGGCCTGCCACCCGCAGGGTGACGGCAATCCGAAGGTGGCCGACGCGACGATCCGCCTGCCCGCAGTCGATGGAAGGCCGGGAGCAGGCTATTTCACGATCAGCGGCGGCGCCAGGGACGACCGGTTGACCCGGATCGACAGCGCGGTGGTCGGCAAGATAGAATTACACGAGATGGCGATGGATGGAGGCATGATGCGAATGCGGCCGCTGGCCGACGTCGCGGTGCGGCAGCGGACCGACATAGTTTTCGCGCCGGGCGGCAATCATGCGATGCTGTTCGACATCGACAAGCGCATCACGCCGGGAACCGGGATTCCCCTGCTGTTCACCTTCGCCAGCGGGACGAAGGTCGAGGTCGAGGCGAAGACGGTTGCAGCTGGCGAGGAGCTGGGCGCCGCCGCGGGGGCGACGCACCACTAATGGTGCCGGCCACGTTCAGCTCACCGCCCATCGTCCTCATGGCGGCGCCACGATCATGCGCGCATCTGCTCCAGCGCGCGCTGGCCGGGCATCCTGTGATCGCATTCGCCGCCCCCTTCGACTTCCTGGTGGACGCGATCCGGCGCGACGGACGCTTCATGAAGGCCGAAGCCTTCGCGCGCGTTGCCGAGCGCAACGGCGCCGTCGATCGGCTTGGCCTGGTCGTGCCGCGCGGGCCGGGCTTCGCCGACATCGCTCGGCATCTGCTTGGTCAGATCGCTTCCAAAAAGCCTGCGGCCCACATCGTCGGCATCACGCTTCAACGCGGGGCCGATCGCGCGCTGTGGCTCTGGCCCGACGCGCGCTTCATCCATTTCGTGCGCGACGGACGAGACGTGGCCGCGGCGGAGGTCGCCGCAGGCTGGAGCGGCAATCTGTGGCACGGCATCGCACACTGGATCGCAACCGAACAGCTATGGGAGAGAATGGCGAACAAGCTGCCGGCCGATCGTCAGATCAGCATCAGCTTCGAGCTTTTGCGGGCCGAACCGGAAAACCAGCTCCGCCGCATTTGCGCCTTTCTCGGCCTGGCCTTCGATCCCGGGATGCTGAAAGCGTTCGAAAGCCCGCCGCCGAGCAGCGGCCGATGGCGCAAGGCGCCCGCGGCGGAGCTTTCCGCCGCCGAGCATGCAGCGGCGCGCGGACTGCTCCAGAACGGATATCTGCTTAGTGGTACCGTTCGGCCGCCCGGCGCATTTCGCCGTATCTTGCTGCGGGCAAACCGTAGGGCAGCGATAGCCGCAAAGCGGCGCGAGCTGTTCGGCTTGCGCGGCTGGCTGGTGATCGCCGCACGCGAACTGTTCCAGTCCAATGAGCCTCGCGAAAGGCGGATCCGACGCGAGAGCGAGCTGTTCGAGCGCGACTGGGACTGGGCCTGAGAGCCATCTCCACGAGCCGCTCTTGGGTTGCTGGTCCGCAATCCCGATTCGCGCGAGGGGCAGCGTCGCGACGATCAGGCCTTCGCTGTGCTGCCACCTCGGCCGAATTTCTCTCGGCCGTATTTCGCTGGCGTTACGCGTCCGGCGCCTTCGCCACGCCGACCAGCGCGGGCCGCAGCAGGCGATCCTTTATCATATAACCAGCCTGCATCTCCTGGATGACGGTGCCCGGCTCGGCTTCGCTGGGCAGCTCGACCATCGCCTGGTGCCGATTGGGGTCGAGCTTCTGGCCGATCGCCTCGATCCGCGCGATACCATTGCGCTGGAAGACACTATCGAGTTCCTTGGCGGTCATCTCGATCCCGGTGAGCAAGACCTTGATCCGCTCATCCTCGCGCAGTTCCGCGGGAATCGCTGCGAGCGCGCGGCCGAGATTGTCGGATACCGACAGCATGTCGCGTGCGAAGCCGGTCGCCGCATAGGTCGAGGCGTCGGCTTTCTCCTTCTCGAGGCGACGCCGGACATTCTGTGTCTCGGCCTGTGCGTACAACACCTCGTTACGCAGCTTTTCCAGCTCGCTTTCGAGCTTCGCAAAAGGGCTCGCCTCCGCCTCGCCATCCTCGGTCGCCGCCATATTGCTCTCATTCTCGCCGGTCTGTTCTTCGCTCATGCCCTGTTCCGCTTGGTTGCGCTGTTCGCGCGCTGATATAGTCAAACGAAACGGATCGGCCAGTCTTTCGGTGTGATTTTCGGTCGCGAACCGGTTAGGGGCGGGGGCATGTCGATCCTTGATGCCCATCGCGAGGCGCTGAGCCTGATCGCCCGTCGCGCGCGGACGCGATCCTTGATCGCTCGGGCCGGTCATGATTTCGCGTCGAACGACTATCTCGGCCTTGCCGGCGATCCCGCGCTTCGCAAGGCGGCGATGGCGGCGCTCGCCCGCGGGGTGGCGATCGGCGCGCGGGGATCGCGGCTTCTGCGCGGCAACGATCCCGAGCATGAGATGCTGGAAGCCGAAGCGGCGCGCTTCTTCGGCAGCGAGGCCGCGCTCTATTTCTCGACCGGCTTCGCCGCCAACAGCGCGATCTTCTCGACATTGCCGGCGGGGCGCGATCTCATCATCCACGATGAGCTGATCCATGCGAGCGCGCATGAAGGCATGCGCCTCGGCCGCGCCGCAACCTCCGCAGCGCGCCACAACGACATCCAGGCCTATGCCGACGCGATCGCGACCTGGCGCCGCGCCGGCAATGCCGGCCGGATCTGGATCGCGGTCGAAAGCCTTTACAGCATGGATGGGGATCGCGCTCCGCTCGGCGATCTCGCGCGCCTCGCCGAGCGCGAGAACGCCTTTCTGATCATCGACGAGGCGCATGCGACCGGGGTGTTCGGCCCGGGCGGACGCGGGCTGGCGCATGCGCTGGAGGGTGGCGACAATGTCCTCACCCTGCGGACCTGCGGGAAGGCGCTCGGGTGCGAAGGCGCGCTCGTCTGCGGTCCGCGCGTTCTCTTGGACATCCTCATCAACAAGGCGCGCAGCTTCATCTTCTCGACCGCGCCGTCACCGCTGATGGCGGCCGTCGTCCGCGCCGCGCTGCGGATCGTGGAGGAGGGGGAGGATCGGCGGTCGCGGCTCGCGGCACTGATCGACTTCGCCGCCACGCGCCTGCCCTCGACCGGCTCTCAGATCGTGCCGGTGCTAATCGGCGACGATGCGCGGACGATGGCGGCAGCGGCGGCGCTGCAGGCGCGCGGCTACGACGTTCGCGGCATCCGCCCGCCGACCGTACCCAGCGGCACCTCGCGGTTGCGCGTCTCGCTGACGCTCAATGTCGACGAGGCGATCGCCTCCGCTTTTTCCGACGCTCTTCAGGAGATAGTGCGGTGACCCAGGCAATCGTCGTCACCGCAACCGATACCGACGTCGGCAAGACCGTCTTCGCCGCAGGGCTAACCCGCGCGCTCGACGGTTGCTACTGGAAGCCCGTCCAGGCCGGCCTCGATGGCGGATCCGACAGCGAGCGGGTGAAAAGGCTGAGCGGACTTCGGTCCGATCGCATCCTGCCCGAAGCCTACAGGCTGACCACAGCCGCTTCACCGCATTTCGCCGCCGCGATCGACAATGTCGTGATCGAGCCGACGCTGCTCGATCCGCCGCTCTGCGGCCGTCGCCTCGTCATCGAAGGCGCGGGCGGCGCGCTGGTGCCGCTCGGCGGCGGACTTCTGTTCGCCGACATCTTCGCGCGCTGGCGCTTCGAGACGGTCGTGGTGGCGCGAACGACGCTCGGAACGATCAACCATAGCCTGCTCACGCTGGAGGCACTTCGCGCGCGCCACATCCCGGTCATTGGCATCGCCTTCGTCGGCGATGCCAATGAAGACAGCGAGCGCACGATCTGCTCGATCGGCCAGGTCCGCCGGCTCGGCCGGCTCCCCTGGATCGCCCCGCTCGACGCTTCCGGCCTTGCCGCGGCCTTTTCCGCCGCTTTCACCATTGCGGACTTCACGCCATGACGTCGCCCGTCTGGCATCCCTTCACCCAGCACGGTCTCAACGAAGACATCCCGCTGATCATACGCGGCGAGGGCGCGTCGCTCTATGCAAGCGACGGCAAACGCTATGTCGACGCCATCTCCTCCTGGTGGGTGACGACCCACGGCCATGCGCACCCCCGCATCATGGACGCCATCCGCGAACAGACCGAGCGGCTCGACCAGATCATTTTCGCCGGATTCACCCACGAGCCGGCCGAGACGCTCGCCCACGCGCTGGTGGGCATTACCCCCGCCCCGCTTCAGCATGTCTTCTTTTCCGACAGCGGCTCCACAAGCGTCGAAGTCGCGCTCAAGATGGCGTTGGGTTACTGGCTCAATCGCGGGGAGCAGCGCAGTCGGATCGTCGTGATGGCGCATAGCTATCATGGCGACACGATCGGCGCGATGTCGATCGGCGAGCGCGGCGTCTATAACCGCGCCTATGAGCCGCTGCTGTTCGACGTCGATCGCCTGCCCTTGCCACGCGGCGACGGCGACGAGGCGATCGATGCTCTCGAACGGCTGTGTGCCGCGGATCCGCCGGCCGCACTGATCGTCGAGCCTCTGATCCTCGGTGCCGGCGGAATGCTGATCTATCCGGCGCATGTGCTGAAGGCGTTGCGCGAGACATGTGCGCGCCATGGCGTGCTGTTCATCGCCGATGAGGTGATGACCGGCTGGGGCCGCACCGGCACCCTGTTCGCGTGCGAGCAGGCCGGCATCGCACCCGACATCATGTGCCTGTCGAAGGGGCTCACCGGCGGTGCCGTGCCACTCGCGGTCACGCTCGCCACCGGCGAGATCTTCGACGCGCACCGCTCGCCCGATCGCGCGCGGATGTTCTTCCACTCCTCGAGCTATACGGCGAATCCGATCGCCTGCGCCGCCGCCAACGCCAATCTCGCGATCTGGCGCGAGGAGCCGGTAAGGCAGCGCATCGCCGATCTTGTCTTCCGCCAGACCAGGCGGCTCAACGCGCTTGATCATCCGGCGATCGTCGGCAAGCGCCAGATCGGAACGATCACCGCGATGGAATTCGTCGATCCCTATGGCGACTATCTATCCGCGCTTGGGCCTGCTCTCGGCAAATTCTTCCGCTCGCGCGGCCTGCTGCTCCGACCGATGGGCAACACCGTCTATGTGATGCCGCCCTATTGCATCGACGACGGCGATCTGGACGCGATCTACACTGCAATCGGCCGGGCCGCGAAGGAGATTGCCGCGTGAAGAAGCATATCGTCGCCGCGTTTCTGCTGCTGGTCCTGCTGCTGCCGATGTTGGCGGGCATAAGGCGGATTAGGAAACTGCCGCTGCGGCCATCCGATCGCGCTGACGGAGAGGAACAGGAATAGGGGAGCGTTCCCCGACCGAAGGCACAAACGGCGCTCATCTGCGTTAGTCTATGTTGAGGGGCATGCTGGAGTAGGTGCATGGACCGGTTGTTCACCCTCATCGCCACGAAATCGGCCTCGTGGCTCGGCCAACCACACGCTTTCATCATCGCGGTTTTAGCCACCTTATTATGGGCGATAAGCGGCCCCGTCTTCCATTACTCTGACACTTGGCAGTTGGTGATAAATACCGCTACAACGGTGTTGACCTTTCTTGCGGTGTTTCTCATCCAGAATAGTCAGAACCGCGATGGCGCTGCCATGCAGGCCAAGCTTGATGAGATCCTGCGCGCCCTCGACAACGCTCGCGATCAATTTGTGGGTATCGAGCATCTGACCGATGCCCAAATCTGCCAGATCCGCGACGCTCTCGAAAAAGAGGTCAAGAACAGCGAGGAAGGCGAGTCCGCCGAGCGGTCGGTCGAGCAGCTTCTGGATCGATACTAGCGCTGAGGATGGAACGGTTGTCGGTCGGCGCATTTGAGCATGCCCGGAACTGCCGAAACACGAGACATGCCAAACTTCCTCACGACGCATCCTTCATCGTCTGGCTATCCTTGGCCGCGACGCCGATGCGGCGCGACCAGGCGCTAAGCCGGGTCGGTATGCCCACCGGGTTGAGGCGCGGCGGGCGCAGCGCGCTCGCCAATACTGCGGCTCAGCCGGCCGTCGCTGGCTCCGACGCGAAACGCCTCGTTAGCGCCCGCCAAAGCTCGTTGGTCGCCTCTGCCGCGGCACTACGGGGCGCATAAGCGCCGAGCGGCGCATGCCGATCGGCCATCTCCTCAGCCGCGCTGGCCATCGGGATGACCGGAAAGGCAGGATTCTGCTCGATCGCCTTACGATGCGCGCGGCGGCGGCGGTCGACGAGGTTGAAGACCGGGAACAGAGGTGGACCGCCCTTGTAATGCTGGTTCAAATGCGCCTTCAGTTCCTCCAGGGTGCGGCGTGACAGCGTCGACGGGATCATCGGCACGAGAATGATTGAGGCGCCGCGAATGATCTGGTCGCTCGCCGAGCCCAAACCGGGCGGGCAATCGAGCATCACATGGTCATAGGTACGCCTCAGGCTCTCGGTGAGCTTCAGCAGCCGTTTCTTGCGGTCGATCGAGTCGAACAGTGCATCGAGGCCGCGGATCGACCGGTCGGCCGGCAGCAGATCAATCTTTCGCGCCCGGTCGGGATAATCAGCTTGCGCGGATCAATGTCTTTTTCGAGTACCGCCTTTGCCTCGTCGTGCGCGTGCGGATCGCGCGAAAGAATATAGCTGGCCGCGGCCTGGGCATCGAGATCCCAAACCAGCACCTTCCGGCTCGACAAGGCACTGGCGCTCCAGGCGAGGTTCACAGCGAGCGTCGTTTTCCCGACACCGCCCTTTGGGCTGTAGATAGCGATCGTGGCCATGCCGAACGCTGGCGTGGTTTCGCCGCCGCGACAAGGCGACGTTTCACAGAACTGCAACATCATCACGAATAGAATACACGCTACGAGATCAGTTGGGGGTATGGGCCTCCAAATGTTCGAGCAGTTCGGTCAGCGCCGGCATGGCCCTGCCCTTGCTGCGGCCTGAAGCGAAGATGTCGCGCAGAAGCTGGATGTTCTGTTCGCGCACTTTACCGCCATGGTGGAACCGGTTGAAGGCCGACCAGTCGACCGGCAGATAGACCTGCTCGGTCTTCAGGTTGTTCTTCGCCATCCTGCCAGGCCCAATGGTCAGGCTCAGCATCTTGCCGATCAGGCCGAATTGGGGCAGCCGCATCGATTCCTTGATCGCCCGGCTTCCGAGCTCCAGCAGCTCCCTGTCCGCAGCCAGCACAGCCGCACATGGCCAGCCCTTCATCTCGAACATGGCCATGGTGACGACAAAGCTGGGGACGAACATCTCGAACATGCTGCGCTTCATGATCGTCGCCTTCGACACGCCCGAACGGTCGTAGAGCGCCTTGAAGGCCCGCGCCGCGCCCGCCGGTTCGCTCAACAGCATGAAGCCGATATTGTTGCCGATATGCTTGTACCCGATCGAGGCCTGGGCAAGTTTCGCCACGTCCGTCGGCGGGTTCAACGGCAGTTCGATGAGGTCTGTCTGGTAACCCAACATGAGCATGGTACCCATTACCACTCGGTCGTCCGGGAGCCTCATCGCGTCGCGGCAATGGTCGCGCCCGCCGGGCCCGCCGATTACGAAGGCGCTGGTGCCCCGAATGGCATCGCCGAGTTCGGCGAGCAGCGCGGTGGCTTCCGCCCCCCGGCAGGTCGCGCCGTCCAGCGCAACGAGGACGAAGTCATACAGATTTTCCTTCAGCTCCGCGACAGACGTATAGCAATTATACCCGTGGAACGGATGCAATTGGTGATCTTCGAAGCTGTAAAGCAGTTGAGGCCTGGCGAGCGCCGGAAGTCGTCCCGGTCGTACCAGAAAATCGATTTGCGCGCCCGCCATTTGCAGATGGTAACCGGTGACGATTCCGAGCGCGCCGGCTCCGACGATCAACACCCGTTTATTCGCCATATCATCCCCTCCTGAAGCCGTGCCACTTCATCGTCCCGACAAGGGGGTTGTGCGCCTCAAGCGCGTAACGCAGGGATATCGACTTCGCGATTGCATATCCGCCGCGCGGCTCCGCGTCGATTGCGAGATCGAGCCCTTGTCGGCGATCCCCTTCCTGGCCCGGCATATTTTGCCGGCACTCTTTTTGACCGCCCCCCCCCCAAACGGGCGATCACACAGGCTGAGGAAATTGTGATATCATCCGTCAGATCAAAGGAGAACTGTTCCGTAAATTCAGGGAACCGGCGGATATGGCAGGAAAGTGACCCGCAAGCGCCGCTCCGATGGCCATTTGCTGCGCCGCATTTTGCGCCTCACCGGCAACTGGACAGAGGCCGAAGATTGTCTGCAGAGCGCCTATGTTCGCATGGCCGAACGGCAAGACGGCCCGACTATCAATGATCCCGCCGCCTATCTGGCCCGCGCCGCACATAATATCGCGATCGACCGGTCGCGACGCAGGCTGGTCCGCGCCGAGGAGGAGAATGGAATCGATCTGCTCTTTGGTATCGCCGACGCGAATCCGTTGCAGGATGAGGTGCTGATCGCACGCGAGCGACTGGCCCGCGTGCGCGACGGGTTGGCTGCCCTGCCGGAGAAAACCCGCGTCATCTTCCTCAAGCATCGGCTGGACGGCATGAAATATCGCGAAATAGCCGTGGAATACGACATCAGCGTGAGCGCGGTGGAAAAACATATCGCGAAGGCGATGTTCTCCATTGCGCAATTGGCGGCAGACGGATGATGCACGAGGACGCCACTCCGCCAATCTCCCGCGCGGCTCTTGCGGATGCGGCCGTGTGGCTGGCGAGGCTCGGCTCCGAAGATCGGAGCCGCGAGGACGAGCAGCGCCTGCGTCGCTGGCTCGCAGAATCGGACGAGCATCGCCGTGCCTTCCTGGAAGTGTCTGCCTGCTGGGAAGCGGCCGGCGGCATCTCTGATCCGGCCGAATTTTGCTTGAAGGAGCCGCACCGCGAAACGCGCCGAGCCGTGCTCGCCGGTGCGGCAGCGGCGTCGGTCGCAGCGGCTGCCGGCGGCTGGCGGCTTTGGACGTCGGCGCCGGAGAGCACGGTCACCGAGGTGGGCGAAGTCAGGCGCATCGCACTTGCCGACGGAACGGCGCTCACCCTCGACACGGACAGTCGGGTGGACGTCCGGCTCACTTCGTCCTGGCGGACCGTCGATCTGGTACGTGGTCGGGCGCATTTTGATGTGGCCGCCGATCGTACCCGCCCTTTCGTGGTGCGTGCCGAGGGACGCACCGTCACCGCACTCGGCACGGCGTTCGATGTCGCGCATGAGCCCGGCGGCGTCACGGTGCTGCTTGTCGAAGGGCGGGTGGCGGTGCAGCCGGCCGAAGGCGTCGATCGTAGCGCCGCCAGGCTGATGTCCCCCGGCGAGCGTCTTTCGTTGCGGCAGGGGCAATTGCCGCGGCTCGACCGGCCCGACATCGCCGCAGCGGTCGCCTGGCAGCAGGGCCAGCTCGTCTTCGAGAACTGCTCTCTGTCGGAAGCGGTGGCGGAAATGAACCG
>Ga0068863_100002118_pt1 | contig 19680 bp, 18 predicted proteins | sample KBSSwiS62_FD_66596 | JGI IMG/M metagenome (GOLD analysis project Ga0068863, IMG submission 66596) | Switchgrass rhizosphere microbial communities from Kellogg Biological Station, Michigan, USA - KBS Switchgrass S6-2 | ecosystem: Host-associated > Plants > Roots > Rhizosphere > Soil ...
CGATGCCGGCCATTGCGGCGCCTTCAAGGCGTACAGGTCGTCCTGAATCTGCGCCAGGTGGGCGAAATCGATCGTGGACGAATAGCCGTCCAGACCCTTGCGCTGCGCGATATCGAGCGAACCGTATACGGCGAGTGCCGTCGTGATGTTCTGCAACAGCGGACCCGGGCCCGCGTTCGGCGCCGAGCCGTTCCATTGCACGAGATCCAGATGCGGCGCGTCCCACAGTACCGGAAAGCTCACCGGCGCATCCGGAGCGCGACGGTTGGCAGGTACGCCGAGAAAGTCCACGGCGACTGCATTGAAAATCTGCCCGAAAGCGTCGAGGCGGGCATGGCCGTACGCCACGTCCACGTGATTCATCTGATGTCGCGCAGTGAGCTTCTGGGCGAGCGCGTTCACCTCGTTCTTGAGGTTAGCCTGCTGATCGTTGGGCAGCCCAAGCGCGTTCGCGAAGCGTCCGAACTTCGTAGCATCGGCCGTCGTTGCACCAAGGGCGTCGATCAGAGCCGCCTCGAACGTATTGAAATCGAGTACGCCCTGGCCTCCGTCAAGACGAATGCGCGCGTTCTTGTAACGCACTTCGCCGGTATGGCACGCGGCGCAGCCGAAGCCGGTCCAGTCGCGTCCCTGGGCGTCGGCTTCGTGAGTAAAACCGACCGGAAACCCATTGGGGTTGTTCGGCGTGCTCGACTGAGTCAGAAAACCCAACGCGTCCAGGTGCGCGTCGGCCATGAAGCGTTCCTGGCTGGCGGCCTGCTCGAGCACCTTCAGCCAGGCCGTCGGAATAAGCCGCGAACCAAACGAACTGAACCAGGCGCGGTCCTGGACTTCGCGGCTCCAGCCCTGTTCGAGATTGATCGCGCCGTTGCCGCCCCAAACGCCTTCGCCGTTCGCGATCGGTTTTTCCGGCGTGCTGCAGGCCGCCAAAGCCACCATCGCCACAGCCACCGCCAACCAGCGCCGAGTTTGCATGATCCGACTCCCCCGTAGGCGTTTGCCTGCTATTCTAAGGGCGATCCGCAACCAACAACCGGTGTTACTGCAACGCAATGCACATGTTTCGGCTGCGAATCGTCCTGACCCTGCTGGTCGTTACACTCGTACTCTACGCAAGTGTGCGGGCAGCCACGACGAAAGTCGACGCCACGTTCTCCAAAGTGGCCTTGGGTCCCAGCATCGAAGTGCTCGAAGACCCGAGCGGAAAGCTGGATTTCGAAGGCGCGCGCGCTTCGTCCGGCTTCAAGCCCACGCCGAACATGGGCACGAATTTCGGTTTCACGCATTCGGCATGGTGGTTGCGTGTCAGCATCGCGAACACCGAATCCGTCGATCGGCATGTGATGCTGCGCGAGGACTACCCGCTGATCGACTACCTCGATTTGTGGGCGCCGGACCGCGACGGCGGATGGCGGCACACGGCCACCGGCGACCGCACGCCGTTTTCGACACGCGAATTCGCGCATCGCGATTTCATCTTCGAGCTCGACCTGCCAGCGCAATCCGAACGCACGTTCTACGTGCGCGGCGCTTCCGGCGGTCCCGTCGACCTCAACTTCGCCTTGTACGAATCGCATTCCCTGATTGCCGCGTTGAGTCGCGAGCAGCTCGCCTATGGCGTCTATTACGGCGGCTTTCTCGTGCTCGTGCTGTACAACTTCTTCATTTTCCTGATCGTCCGCGATCGCGCGTTCTTCTACTACTTGCTGTATGCGACGAGCTACGGCTTGTATTTCGCGATCCACAACGGCCTGGCCTTCGAATTACTCTGGCCCAACGATCCCGCGTGGGGCAATCAATCGCTGTTGGTCATGCTGGCATTGACGTTGATATTTGGCCTGCAGTTCACCCGCTCGTTTCTGGATACAGCCGGTTTCACGCCGAAACTCGACAAACTGGCGCTCGGGCTGCAAGGGCTCGCAAGCCTTGGGCTCGCGGCTTCTTTTTTTGCGCCGTATGCGCTGCTGATCCTGCCGCTCGCTTTGCTGACCGTGATCGTGACGATCCTGATTTTGACACTCGGCACGCTCGGTCTCATCAAGGGCTATCAACCGGCGCGCTATTTCATGATCGCCTGGGGCATGCTGCTCGCCGGGGTGCTCGCATACATGCTCAAGGTGTTCGGCTTGCTGCCGCACAACGTCTTCACGCAGAACGGTTTTCAGGTCGGTTCGTTGATGGAGATGGTGTTGCTCTCGCTGGCTCTGGCGAGCCGCTTGCGCGACCTGCGCCTGCAAAGCCGCACCGACACGCTGACGCAGGTACCGAACCGACGCTTCTTCGACGAACATGTCGCTCTGGAATTCGAGCGCGCCAAGCGCACGCAGAACGCGGTCGCGCTGCTCGTGGTCGACATCGATCATTTCAAGCAATTCAACGACCAGCACGGTCACGCGCGCGGCGACGAAGTGCTGAAAACCGTCGCCGATCATTTATGCCATGGCGTGCGCCGCGGCGACAGCGTCTGCCGCTACGGTGGCGAGGAGTTTGCGCTGATCCTCCCCGGCGCGAGCGGCGCCGAGGCTGCGGCTGTGGCCGAGTCGTTGCGCCACACCGTGGAGAGCACTGTTTCGGCGGACGCGCCGCTCACGATCAGCATCGGTGTTGCCAGCACGCGTGACCGCGAGTTCGAAAGCGTCGACGAGATGTTCAAGGCCGCCGACCGCGCCCTGTATCGTGCCAAGGACATGGGTCGCAATCGCGTGGTCCGCTTCGCGGCGTGAGGCGATTCATGCGTTGCCCGCACTCGGCGCTTTGAATGGCCGGCGGATCGGCAGATAATTACAGAAGGACTTTTTGCCGCCGCAAAGACATGGATACAACATCGCGCCGTCGTCACGGTGTCACGATCAAGCTGGGTGAAAACGAAGTCACCAAGCTCGGCGTGCCGCGCTACAGCCCGCACGACGCCTACCATCTGATCATGTCGCTGAGCTGGCCGCAATTCTTCGCCGGCGCGGTGGTCGTTTACCTGTGCGTCAACCTGGTTTTCGCCAGTGTCTATTTCCTCGGCGACCACGCGATCAACAACGCCGCCGGGTTTGCCGATTACTTCTTCTTCAGCGTCGAAACGCTGGCGACGGTCGGTTATGGCAACATGAGTCCGGCCACGTTTTACGGGCACTGCGTGGCGACGCTGGAAATCATCACCGGTATGCTCAGCATGGCGGTGATCACGAGTTTGGTTTTCGCGCGTTTCTCCAAGCCGACTGCGCGGATCCTGTTCAGCCGCGTCGCAGTCATCACGCCCTACAACGGCGCGCCGACGCTGATGTTGCGCGTCGCCAATCAACGCCACAGCTACATCCTCGAAGCGAACGCATCGGTCGTGTTCGTACGCGACGAGGAGACTTCGGACGGCCACAGCCTGACGCGGTTTTACGATCTGAAACTCGAACGCGCACGCTCGCCGCTGTTCGCGCTGACCTGGCAGATCATGCATCGCATCGACGAAAACAGCCCGCTCTACGGGGTGACGCCGCAGGCCATCCGCGAAGGCGACATGCGCTTGGCCGTGGCGCTTTCCGGCATGGACGAAGTTTTCGCCGCCAGCATCACGGCGCGGCATACCTACGCGTACGAAAACATCGTGTTCGAGCGCCGCTTCGTCGACATCTTCAGCGATGGCGATCATCCGCGACACAACTATGTGGATCTGGGGCGATTCCACGATCTGGAACCGCTGGGCACGCCGACGCAAGGCTGATACCGCGCAGCGCTACTTCGCCAGGCGATTGTACTTTTTCAATATGGCGCGCAGGCGATCATGCGGAAGGGCGATGACTTCCAGGTCGTTCGCGCCCTTCATGGTTTCGGCGGCGACCATCGCGTTGACAATCGCTTCCTCGGTTGCCTGCACCGTGGCCAGGAAGATCGGATTCAGCTGCTGGTTCGGCAGCATTTTCAGGTCGCGCACGCCTTTGCTGGCAATCGCACCGGGATTTGCGGTCGAGAAGGCGATGAAGATATCGCCGGAACCATCGCCGGCAAAACTACCGTTGCGGCCGAGTCCGAGCGCGGCGCGGCGCGCAAGGCGTTTGAGCTGCGTCGGAATCAGCGGCGCATCGGTGGCGACGACGATAATGATCGAGCCGATGTCTTCGTCGCGCACGGTCTTGTCGGGAATTTCGCGGCCGACCGGCACGCCGGCGATGCGCAGCTGGCTGCGCCGGCCGTAGTTGCATTGCACGAGCACGCCGACGGTGTAAGCGCCGAACTTGGCCGGCAGCACGCGCGAAGCAGTGCCGATGCCGCCCTTGAACTCGTTGCAGACCATGCCCGTGCCGCCGCCGACATTGCCTTCCTCGGCCGGTCCGCCGTGCGCGGAATCCAGTGCATGGAAGACGTGTTCGGGTTTCACGTGAAAGCCGTTGATGTCGTTCAGATCACCATCGTAGGTTTCGGCGACGACCGGCAGCGACCAGAAATAACCTTCGTCGTCCGGCGGTGCTTTCTTGATGCGCCAGGCGATCACCGCATCGCGCACCACGCCGACACTGTGCGTGTTCGTGATCATCACCGGCCCCTCCAGCACGCCGGATTCCTCCAGCCATGCCGTGCCGGTCATCTCGCCGTTGCCGTTCAGCGAAAACCAGCCACCGAACACCGGGTCGAGACTGTCCTTGCCGCGCGGCAGGACAGCCGTGACGCCGGTGCGTACTGGACCTTCACCGACGATGAGCTTTCCCGATCCGGAAATCAGCGTGGTATGTCCGACTTCCACACCTTTCACATCGGTGATCGCATTGAACGGACCCGTCGCGCCGTCGAAGGGCACACCGAGATCACGCGCGCGCGGCTTGGCCTGCGCCTGCAAGAAAGTCGCGAGCGTGAGGAACAGCACGAGACAGGGCCGGATCATAGGGATACTCCGTTAACGTTCGTCACAACGCGTCGATATCGCCCAATGCGCGGATCAGGCGGCGTGCGCGCTTGTCGGGTTTCGTCGGAGGCTTGCTGTAGCCCGCGGCACTGAGCCGGCGCTCGGTGGCGGCGTGCTCGCGCGCGATGCGGCTCGCGTCGGTTTCGCGGTAGCACGCTTGCGCAATTGCGGCCGAGCGGCGTTGTTCGCACAGCGCGACGACGTCGATCTCGAATCGATCTTCGCCGCGCGTGATCTTCAGGTGATCGCCGACATGCAGCAGCTTCGACGGTTTCCCGGCCGTCTCGCCGACCTTGATCTTGCCGCCCTCGATCGCCTGTTTCGCCAGCGCACGGGTTTTGAAGAACCGCGCCGCCCACAGCCACACGTCGAGGCGCACGCCATCCATTGTCGTTTCGGAACTGCGTGACTTCATTCGAGAATCTGCACAGGGTTCAAACGACCGCGCCGAGCATGCCAGACTATACTCCGTAGCGAATTTCGGCGAATGCGCGATGGCGAGTGAGCGATTGATGGTGTTCAACCCACGCCCGCGCATCGAGCGCGTGGACTTGATTCCCGGACAGGCCTGCCTCGTCATCGACGATGCGCTGATCGAACCGGAGCGGCTCGTCGAGTTCGCTACGGCGCGATCCGCCGAGTTTCGCGGCGTCGATAGCAACGCGTATTACCCCGGGATCCTGCTGCCGATGCCCGGCGCAGTCAACGCGGCGCTGAACGATTTCTTCATTGAACATATCCGGCACCGCTTCCATGCGCGGCGGGTGCTGCAAATGCACTGCCGGCTTGCGCTGACAACGTTGCTGCCAACTGCATTGCGTCCGTATCAGTGGATTTGCCACAGCGACAACATCGATCTGAAACCCGCGCATTCGATGCAGGCGTGTGTACTGTATCTGTTCAAGGATTCGAGCTTGGGCGGCACTGGATTCTATGCGCCGCTGCGACCGTGGAGCGAGTTGCGGTCGCTGTACCGCGATGCGGGTGTGCTGCCCGGCTCCGAATTCGCCGCGCGCTACGGCATCGAGCCGGGATATCAGTGCACTTCGAATGCGTTTTTTCAGCGCGTCGGCGGTGTCGAAGCGCAATGGAACCGGATGATTTTCTACGACGGCGGAATGCTGCATTCCGCCGATATCAGCGCGCCCGAAAAGCTCAGCGCAGACGCGCGCCGCGGACGGCTCACGCTGAACGGCTTTTTTACGAGTCGGCGGCCGGTGGCGTAGCCAGTGTCGATGACGCGGTCGTTTGCCGGTTCTTGCTTTCGCGCAGCACGCCGGCGTAATAGAACACGTAATAACCGATCAGCACGCCGAAGATGGCCAGCGTCAGCGGGCTGCGCTGGAACGCGGCGAACGGATTCTGATCGGCCTGCGCCGCAGCCTGCATCGACGGATAGATCACAATGAACCGGTAAGCGATGCGACCGAGCAACAACAGTGATACGGCAAGCCCGATGTAAGTATGCGGCGTATAGAACTCGCCATTTTCAGTCCTCTCGAACTTCGTGTGTTGCAAGCCGAACCAGCCCAATGCGGCACCGCCTGCGATGCCGGCCAGCAAGGCGCCGAGCAAGTTGATGTCGCGAGTTGCTCCGAACGCAATCAGTGCGCCGATGATCGACAGCACGATCATGCGCGAGCGCATACGCACGGGGCGCACCGGCTGGCGGCCGATATTGCGGCGCACGCGGCGATAGATCGCCAGCAGGATAAACGCGCCCATCATGATAGGAAAGATCAGTTTCTGGTCCATGCGAAATCCGGCGGCAGCGAAGGCCTGAATTGTCGCATGTCTTCGCTCGATGGATCGATGGATCGATGCTACTGCGGCGTCGCGTTGCCCGACAGCAGCACGGCGCCAGGAAATTGCGGGTCGCGATTGCCGCCCTGCCCGGAAGTACACAGTTCATGCAGGATTAGCGGCGCGATATCGCGCATGCGCCGCCGCAATTCCATCAACACGCGCACCAGGTGTGCGAACGCCTGCGCGAGATGGCCGTAAAGGTCGGCGACACCGGCACGCAACGCACTTGCCAATTCGTCATAGGCGCGGCTGCCGATTTCAAGGAAATAGCCGATGCTCACGAGGCGCCGCTGCGCCTGTTCCGGATACAGTCCGGCGAGCAGCAGGCAACGATCGCCGACATCGCGCAGTTCCTGCTTCAGGCGCGTTCCTGAGTCCGCGCGCGCGAGCAGGTAGTCGAACGCCACGGCATTGCGTCCGAGCTGCACGTCGCGCGTATGTCCCATCAGCAGGAATACCAGATAGCTTTCGAGCTCCTCGTCGAGTCGCGTCGCCGCGCCGCGTTCCGCCTCATGCACCAGGTCGGTCCACAATGCCAATTGCGGCACATCGGTAAGGATCGCGGTCATCGGGGAACTCCCCAGCAGCTCCGTTGCTTAGCATTCTGCAATTTTCGGGCCGGAAAGCAAATCGCAGCATATGGCGTAAATGTGACCCAATCAGCGTTTTTTTCCGAGAACGTTATTGTTGTTGCTCCGTTGCAGATCGTGTGCCGCCTGCGCGTAGACTACAAAAACTGTCTTGGAGAGTTCTTCTTGAGCACCAAATTTGACAACGTCCTCGGGACGATCGGAAACACTCCGCTGGTGCGGATCAACAAACTCGCGCCGGCGCACGTGAATCTGTTCGTCAAACTCGAAGCGTTCAACCCGATGGGCTCGGTCAAGGACCGGCTTGCGCTCGGCATTATCGAGGACGCCGAGCGCCGCGGCACGCTGCGTCCGGGTCAGACCGTGATCGAGGCGACCAGCGGCAATACCGGCATCGGCCTGGCCATGGTGTGCGCTGTGAAAGGCTATCCGCTCGTCGTGACGATGGCGGAGAACTTCAGTATCGAGCGGCGCAAGATGATGCGCTTCCTCGGCGCCAAGGTGGTGCTGACACCGGCCGCGTTGAAGGGTAGTGGGATGCTGGCCAAGGCCGTGGAGCTGGCGCAGGCACACGGCTGGTTCCTGTGCCGGCAGTTCGAAAACGAAGCGAATGCCGACATCCACTCGCGCACGACCGCGCAGGAAATTCTTGCTGCATTTGAAGGCGAACGGCTCGATTACTGGGTCACTGGTTGTGGCACCGGCGGAACGCTCAAGGGTGTCGCGCGCGTGCTCAAGGCGCAGCGGCCGGAGACCGCGATCGTGGTATGCGAGCCGGACAACTCGCCAACGCTCGGCAGCGGCATCGCGCAGGCGCGGCGTGCCGACGGTAGTCCAGTGGACAGCCATCCGAGCTTTCGTCCGCATCTGATGCAGGGCTGGACGCCGGACTTCATCTCGAAGCTGACCGAGGATGCGGTTGCATCGAAGTGGGTCGACCGGGTCGTGCCGGTCAATGGCGCCGATGCGCTGCGTTATGCGCGCGAGCTGGCGCGCACGGAAGGCATCTTCGCGGGGACCTCCGCCGGCGCCACGCTGGCCGGTGCGCTACAAGTCGCAGCGAATGCCGCCGTCGGAGCGAATATCGTCTGCATGCTGCCGGACACCGGCGAGCGTTATCTCAGTACGCCGCTGTTCGAAGGCGTCGGCGCGGACATGAGCGCCGAGGAAATCGAACTCTCGCGCTCCACGCCGAGCGCACGTTTCGACGTATGTGTGCCGCCCCAGGCCCCGGCCACGAATGTTCCTGCGCCTGCCGCGGCAGCCGAGGTTGTCGCTTCCGACGAGGTCACCGATTTCGTTGCGCGCGTGCTGAGTGATGCTGAACAACCCCTCGTGATGTTCGCGCTCGAATGGTGCGAGTTCTGCTGGGCGGTGCGCAAGCTGTTTGCCCAATGCAAGATTCCATATCGATCGATCGACCTGGACTCGGCCGCCTATCAGCGCGACGACCGCGGCGGCCAGATCCGCGCCGTGCTGCGCGAGCGCAGCGGCAGCAAGACGATTCCGCAGGTTTTCGTCGGCGGTGAATTCATCGGTGGCGCCAGCGAAACGTTCGACGCGTTCCGCGCTGGCCGTCTGCAGCAGCTGCTGCTTCAACGTGGGGTGCGTTTCGACCAAAGCGTGCGTGTGGATCCCTCGAGCCTGCTGCCAGGTTGGATACATCCGCGTGACTAGTCGAGAAGCCGCATAACGAGCGAAGCGCCGCGCAATGCGCGACGCTTCGCCGAAAGCTGCGGCAAAGAAACTTATTCGATCTTGATGCCGCTCGGGTCAACCTTCTTCACGCCACGCACATTCTGCGCGACGTCGATCGCGCGTTCCCTTTCAGTCTTCGAATCGACGTTGCCGGCGAGCTTCACGACACCATTGTTTGTGGTGACCGAGATCTCCATACCGTCTACGTCACGCGTGAGCATGAGTGAAGACTTGACCTTGGTGGTAATCCAGCCATCCGACAACGCTTCCTTAGTGTCGGTGGCCGCGGTCTTGATTTCGTCCTTGGCCTTCGTCGTTGTGCCTGGCTTGCCGCTCACCGCGAGCTGATTGTTCACGCTGACGACATCATTCGTGTTCTTGGCGATGCGGCCGGCCAGATCCTTCTCCGTGCCAGACGCGACACTGCCGGTGAGCGTCACCTGACCGTTCTTAGTGTCGACATGGATGTCCAGGCCATCGGTATGCGAATTCCATAACAGCTTGGACTTGACCGATGCGGTGATCGTGGCGTCCTCAACGACGTCGCCGAAACTGCGCTCACCGGCCACGCGCTTGGGTGGCTCGTAGGCCGCATCGACCATGAGGCGGTTGTCGACGTGCTTGATGCCCTCGACGCCGAGCGCTATTTGCTCAGCCAGGTCTTTGGCCGCGTCGCTCTGCACCTTGCCATTCAACGTGGCGCTATTGCCCTTGACCTCGACCTTCAAGTCGAACGCGTGCAAGTGCGGATTGGTGGCGTAAGTGGTCCAGATCTGCGCTTCGCGACGCGCATCGCTGATTTGGTCGGGCAGCGTGGTGGTTTTGACTTGGGTGTCCGCCGTTTTCGGCGGAGTACCGGCAGCCATGCCGGTCGCGCCGACGCTCGCGAGCGCGAATGCAACGCTGCTGGTCAACACAAGTTTTTGCAATGTGCGATTCATGATGGTTCTCCTCGGATTCCGATAAGAAACTAGGCCGTCAGAGTTGCGGGGCGCTGCCTTAGAAGCGGCGCAAGCTACCGAAAATCAGCGAAGCCAAGAACAATACGAGAAACAGCAGGAACAGGATCTTGGCGATGCCGGTGGCGGCGCCGGCGATACCGCCGAAGCCGAGGACGCCTGCAACGATGGCGATGATGAAAAACACGAGTGCGTAGTACAGCATAGGCACCTCCTGTGAGAGGCCGGCGGTCGCGACGAGATGTCCGCTATGCCGGCCCGTAATCGTGTTCGCATAACAATCACGCCGCGGGCGTGACTAGGGACTGAACAAAAATTTGACGAAACCGCGCGCTGGGGTGGCAGTGGCGCAGAGTTTGAAAACCGCGTGGAACGGGCCTGCGCAAGGCCTTGTCAGACTTTGGACTAGTGCGTTTTCAAAGCGCGTTGAAAAGTGACCGAAACCTGAATGCGGTCAGAAAGCGGCCACTGACGCAACGGTGGATCAGCGAACGTTTCTGCCGTTGATCGGCTTGCGCTTGGCTGCGCGGGACCGCCCGGTGGCTTGGACACTATGGGCGTGCAGAATCGCAGGGAGCAGCCCGGGGAAACGTTGCTCGATCTCCTTGCACCGGCTGACGTTGCGCATCTCCACGCCGTGTCGTTCGCTGCGCACCAGGCCTGCTTCGCGCAGCGCCCGGAAGTGTTGCGACAAGGTGGATTTGGGAATGTTGCGGTCGCTGACTTGCAGGAAGTTGGAACAGATCGTGGCGCAGCCCGAACCGGCCAGCTCCGCATAGATCGCGACACGTACCGGATCGGACAGGGCATGCAGGATGCCCTCCACGGTGATGTCTTCGAGCGCTGGGTGGATCAGGGGTCTCATGTTTTCATTCTACCAGCCCTTGACAAATGGTTCCATAGTTCATAGGTTACGAACTACGGAAGTTATGTACTTTCGCCCATTACTCAGCATCAGGAGACGTCATGAGCAAGCTCAAGGGTAAAGTCGCACTCGTTACGGGTGCATCCAAAGGTATCGGCGCGGCCATCGCCAAGTCGCTGGCCGCAGAAGGCGCATCGGTCGTCGTCAACTATGCATCGAGCAAGGCCGGCGCCGACGCCGTCGTCGCCGAGATCGGCAAGGCTGGCGGCAAGGCGGTTGCCGTGCGCGGCGACGTCTCCAAATCGGCGGACGCGCAAGGCATCGTCGATACCGCCGTCAAGCAATTCGGCCGGCTCGATATCCTCGTCAACAATTCCGGCGTTTACGGATTCTCGCCGATCGAGAACGTCACCGAAGAAGACTTCCACAAGCACTTCAATATCAACGTACTCGGTCTATTGTTGACCACGCAGGCGGCCGTGAAACACCTCGGCGAAGGTTCCAGCATTATCAATATCGGATCCGTGGTCACGCGCATCACGCCACCGGGGAGCGCGGTGTACACCGGTACGAAGGGCGCGGTGGACGCGATCACCGGGGTACTGTCGCGCGAACTGGGCCCGCGCAAGATCCGCGTCAACGCGCTGAACCCGGGCATGGTCGAAACCGAAGGCACGCACTCGGCCGGGTTCATCGGTTCGGATTTCGAAGCCGGCGCAGTCGCGCAGACCCCACTCGGCCGCATCGGCCAGCCGAACGACATCGCATCGATCGCTGTGTTCCTGGCTTCGGACGATTCGCATTGGCTGACCGGCGAACAATTGTTGGCTGGCGGCGGCGTGCGCTGAAGGCACGCAAGTTTGATCCATCGACCAGTAAGCTCGAAGCGGATGCCGTCGGATCCTTCATGAACAAGGCGACGGCGCCGTCGATGCTCTGGATTTCCGGCGCGCAAAACCGGTATCGAGCATGAATTGCCGAACGCGGCTCATCGTGGCCGCGTCCGGTGCCGTCAGACGTTATTGATTGCGGCTGCGTACGGCAACGCAGGTGAAATGATGCGCGTCTGTCGCAGATCAACGCGACCAGACCGGCGCTTCTGTCAAAAACTGCGGCGTTACTTCGTTTTGTCGGATCAATGCCGATGCGGTGGGGTGCTGCCGCCAGAGGAGGCGTGTGTCGGCGATCCGCCGCCTCCGTGCGGCGTCGGCGGTCCGGCTGAGCTGCGTGCGGCGGACCCCTGGACATGGGAATAAGACGGCGCGCGACTGGCGCTCGGGTAGCCCGCGCGATTCGGAATCGAATAACGGGTCGACGCGTACGACGGTGCGGTTCGATTATGCGCCGCGTAGCCGCTCGACGCCGGATATGCGGCACCGTTGCGGTGATAGTTCGATGGCGCATATCCGCGACTTGGCAACGACGACACCGCGTGGCGCTGTGCTTCCGAGCGCGTCGCGACCGCATGATCCGCGCGGCTATAGCGTCCGGCGCCTACGCGATTGACCATCGCGTCCGATCGATTTGACGCAGCGGCAAGTCGATTCGCCGCAGTTGCACGCGATGCAACTTCGCTGCGATGCGCCGCGGTGTAATACGCAGCCGAGGGCAGCGCCGCGCGCCGTGGCGCCAACACGCCCGAGCGAGCGCCGCTCGTGCGCTGCGTCATCGCTAGCGGCGCTGTTCGGGCGATGCCGCGGTCGGCGCGAGCTGCAGTGTGTTCACCGAATCCCGTGCGCAGCTGGTTCGCATAGCGTCCGTGGCCGAGATAGCGGTACGGTCCGGGATACGCGTGCGACGCGTAGCGCTGATGATCATGCCAGCCGTGGTGATGGTCGTGATGATGGTGACGGCCGCCCCACCAGGCGAATCCATAACCCGGCCAGCCCCAACCCCAGCCCCACGAGGCGAAACCAAAGCCGTAATAAGGCCATCCATACGCAAACGGCGCATACGAATAGTACGGCCAGCCGAAACCGAAACCGGGGACCCAATAATCATCAGGGTATAGGCTGACGCCCAGATAATGTTCTGACGTGTCGACGTAGGCCGGAGCGTCGTCGGCATATTCATCGCCTTGCGCGGCGACGGCGTCATCGGCCGCCGCGTCGGCGTCGTCGCCATCGATGTCACCCGCGTCGCTGCATACGACCGCGCTTTCGTCCGCGCGGTCACCGTTGCAGTCGGCAGGGGCCGCAGCGCTGTAGACAACCGGGGCGGCTGCGGCGGGATCGTTGGTTTCCTGCGCCGTACCAGCTCCCGCGATCAGGATTCCAACCAAGAACAGATTCGAGCGCAACATGGCGCATTCCCCCTAATAGAACCTGCATCCTGCGCCGCCGGCTCTGAATTCGCACTGAATTCTGACATCGTCGAGAGCTCGGAGTCGCAGGTCGCGTCAGTGGCCCGGAATCGTCCGACTACGTCGTCAGCAGCCGCATTTCGCTTTGCCAGACCAGATGACGGTCGTGACGGTCCGCCATCGCATGTGCGAGCGTGGCGTCGGTGTCGGCATGGCGCGTCGTGACGACGAGCAGGATGCGACCCGCGGTGAGCTCGTCGGCATATTTGCGCCGGATCTCATCGGGCACGCTGGCGCCGGTAAACGCCGAAGCCCACGCGCCGACCAACGAGCCGACGATGACGCAACCCACCAAGGCCCATGCGGACGCGGCGATGCCGAGCGACGCGATCGCCAGTGCAACGAGGCCGGTGCACAAGCCGACTGCCGCGCCGACCGTGGCGCCGCGACCGAGCGCCGGAACGAAGTCGGTCGACGCGTCGCGGTAGCGGCGCGGAATCTCCTCGAGTTCGGTGCGCGAACCCGCGATCAGCGCGATCGCGTGGTCGCCGATGTCGCAGTCGTGCAGCTGATGGATTGCGGCGCGTGCGGCGTGGGGTGTATCGAAAGCATAGATGTGGCGTTTCATGATGATCCCCTCTTGCGACGAGGTCGGTCCATTTTGCGCCGAATTCGTCGTGGCGGCGCAGCACCTATCGGGAAATATTTCGCAGGGGTTCAGCATCGGAACACAAAAGTCCGGCACGGCTTGTGCTTGGGATGCCCCTCTGGATAGCGATATGGGGCGTGTTAGAGTCCTTTGTGCAGGATCGCAATCGGGGAGATCCGCTATGACTGCAGTGCAGCGCGCCGGCCGCGTCATCGGCGTCGTGATCGTCGTGCAGATGGTCGGCGGGTTCCTCGTGAACTTCGTGCTCGAAGCGCCGCTGTTCGGCATGCCGGGTTTCCTGGTCAACGGCGCGCCACACGCGCAGCAAATTGCGGTCGCCGCATTGCTTGGTCTCGTCCTCGAGGGGTTATGGCTGGTTACGGCCGTGACGGTGTTTGCGTTTTTCTGGCAACGCTCGCAAGCGCTAGCGCTGGGGTTCGTCGCACTGGCTGCCGTGTTGCTCGCGGCAGCCGTATTCGAAAGCGCCGGTGTGATGTCGATGCTCTCGGCGAGCGAAGCGTATGCCAAAGCGGACGCCGCCGGACGCGCGCAGTTCGAAATAGTCCGCATCGCGATCGCGTCCGCGCGCAATTGGGCGCACTTCATCGCGCGGGTTCTCGATGGGGTGACGCTGTTCGTGTTCTACGCCGGTCTGTTCGGCTTCGCGCTTATCCCGCGCTGGCTCGCCGGCATCGGCCTGATCGCGGTTCCGCTGATGATCGCCGGGCTACTGATGCCGTTCTTCGGCCACGAAGTCACCTTCCCGCTGCTCGCGCCGCTGGGTCTGAGTCAGCTGATGCTTGCGCTGTGGCTGCTGGTGAAGGGGTTTCGGGAAACGGCGAAACCTGCGGGAGTGTAGGGCGGGTCTTGGACCCGCTGTCTTTCGTCGGTGGCCTATAACGTGCTGACTTCCTGCGCAGGCTCCGTTGCGTTGGGTCGGACAGCGAGAGGGGCTGTCAGATTCTCGAGTTCCCTTTCCACTATCGCGCCCTCAACAGCGACTGCCGCTGCCGCAAGCTGCTGGCAACGCTTGCCGTCTTCGCAGAGCACATTCATATAGTCAGTGTCGAAATTCAAACGGTCGATGAGGAAATCGACGAAGGCGCGCACCTTCGGCGATTGCACCTGACCACGCGGAAATACCGCGTTCAAATCGTATTCCGGCCCACGCCAACCGCCAAGCACACGTTGCACGAGACCATGCTCGGCATAGGCCCTGATCATCACGTCGCTCACGAGCATGAGTCCCTCGCCGCACAGCAATGCGCCGCGCAGAGCGGCAGGATCGTTGGCGACCATCACCGGGTCGATGGCGTACTCGATCTCGCGTTTACCGTCGGTGAGTGCCCAACGGAAACCGCTGCCGTTCTGCTGCCCTTTGCGCAAAGCCAGTGTCCGATGGTGCTGGAGGTCGTCCGGATGCAGCGGCTCACCATGGCGTTCGATATACGTTGGACTTGCGTAGATCTGCGTACGGAATACCGCGAGCTTGCGCGCTACGAGATTGGAATCGGGCAGGTTGCCGATACGCAGCGCGACGTCGATTTCCTTTTCTATCAGGTCGAGCGGCTCGTTGTTCAGCACCATCTCGACGCGCACTTCCGGATGGCGGGCATGGAATTCGCCGAGCAACGGCGCGATCCACGTCGTGCCCAGCGAATAGGGTGCCGTGAGGCGTAGCCAGCCGCGCGGGCCACTTTGCAACTGACCAACCGCGCTCTCGGCTTCGTCGAGTTCGCGCGCGATGCGCTGGCAGTGCTCGAAATACACGTTGCCAGCCTCGGTCAGGCCGAGCTTGCGTGTGGTGCGATGCAAGAGTTGCGCACCCAGACGCGTTTCGAGTTCCTGCACTTTGCGGCTGACCGTGGTCTTGGGCAGACGCAGTGCCTTGGCGGCACTGACGAAACTGCCCAGTTCGACGACTTTGACGAATACCAGTGTGTCGTTCAGATCCCTGTTCATGACTGTCCACCTCGCAGATTGGACCAATGACGGGATGATTATTCCCTGATTTTCGGACTAATCAAGTGGCGCTGCGAAGCCTAGATTACGCCCCAGTCCGTTGAGAGGTGCGTTCGATGTCTACCCAGCGTGTCTATGTCCCAGCATTGCTGGCGCAGCCTGGCTTACCCAGAAGTGCGCATTCTGCGAGGGATTTCCTGTGGTCGAACCTGATTGTGCGCGCTGCCGAACGCCCTGGGCGGAGCAGGCAGTCAGTCAATGTATCGGATGATCCCATCGATACGATCGTCCCACATGCAGGAAATAATGTCCCGGTGATGGGACAATGAAAGGACCGGTTGTCATTACTAATGCGGCCAATCTGCTCGGCCGTGCGGTCGTCGAGACTGCGCTGTTTCAAGGATGGCCGACCATCGCAGTGTCCAACGATGCAGCCGCGCTAGAGGCGTTGCGCGAGCGGCACCAAGGCACACAGCTCGTCACGTTGGCCGGTTCCACAGTCGACGAAACGCGCAGCGCGGCGTTAGCTGCTGCTTTGCGCGAACTGGATCGTCCGATCGCGGGCATCGTCATCGCCGATGTTGGCGAACCACGGCGCGGCCGCCTACTCGACCTGCCGGCGCAAGAACTCCTGAACCGCATTGATGCCGAGCTGCTGCCACAAATAGCGGCGGCGCGTCATCTGCTGCCGTTGCTCGCGGCGTCCGGTCGCAACGGTAGCTATGTCGTGGTCGGCAGCCCCGGCAGCGAGCATCCGTGGGCTGGCTATGGCGCGCGCTCGGTCGGCGCCGCCGCCGTGAACATGTTGACGCGCGTGCTGCATGACGAAGCGCGCGCGTTCGGCGTACGCGTGCAATTGCTCGCACCCAGCCGGCCGGTACGCACCGATGAAAACCGCGCGTGCGCTTGCGACGGCTGGCCTACAGCCTCCGCGATCGCAGAAAAAGCGCTGGCATTGATCGAACAGGCCGAGCCGCGCAACAGCGCCGATGCGGTTGTGCGCTTTGCGTCAGCGCCCTCGCGTGCGAGCGCAAACAACGTGACGCATGCCGTAGAGACACCGTCGTCGACGACGTCCGAGGCCTCTATCGGCGACGTTGATCCTAGCAGCCAGCGCGTACTCGATCAGACCTGGCACGCCTTGGAGCCGATCCTCAGCTCGATCCGCGAAAGCGGCGAGCGCAAATGAATCGTGAGCACTCGCTGTCACCGATCCCATTCCTTTAGTCGAGGTAACAAAACCATGAACCGCATCTTTGCTCAGATTTCCATCTCCGCAGCTGCACGCGGACTTGCACTGGCCGGCGCCATCACGCTGTCATTGGTCCTCGCAGGTTGCGGCAGCCAAGCGGCGGAGAAAATGGCCGGTCCGCCTCCGGCCGACGTCAACGTCGCTGCGGTGCTGCAAAAGAACGTGCGGCAGTGGGATGAATTCACCGGACGCATCGCCGCCGTCGAAACGGTCGAGCTGCGTCCGCGCGTCAGCGGCTATATCGATCGCGTCGCCTATCAGGAAGGCCAGGAGGTCAAGAAAGGCGATCTGCTGTTCGTGATCGATCAGCGCCCCTATCAGGCGCAATTCGCGCAAGCCCAGGCGCAGTTGGAACGCGCGCGCAGCGACGCCAAACTCGCACAATCGCAAGACGCGCGGGCCCAGGCGCTGATCGCGGCCAAAGCAATCTCGCGTGAAGATTTCGACGCGCGTCACGCCGCGAACGAATCGAGCAATGCTGCCGTGCGCGCCGCCGAAGCTGCGGTGACCGCCACGCGGCTCAATCTGCAGTTCACCGAGGTACGCGCGCCGATTTCCGGACGCGCCAGCCGCGCGTTCGTGACTGCGGGCAACCTGGCGCAAGCCGACAACACGTTGCTGACTACGCTTGTTTCGCTAGATCCGATGTACGTCTATTTCGATACCGATGAACAAACCTATCTGCGCTATCAAGAACAGGCGCAAGCGCCCGAACGTGGCGCCGATGCCAGACCGGTTCGTGTCGGACTGGCGAACGAAGCCGGGTATCCGCACGCGGGCGCGGTGAACTTCGTCGACAACCAGGTCGATGCGCACACCGGCACGATCCGAGCCCGCGCGGTGCTGCCGAATCCCGAGCATCTGTTGACGCCGGGTTTGTTCGCGCGCGTGCAGTTCCAGGGCGGCGACGAGTTCAACGCCTTGCTGATCCAAGACAAGGCCGTGTTGACCGACCAGGATCGCAAGTACGTCTATTTGCTCGGCGCGGACAACACCGCGCAACGCAGAGACATCGTGCTCGGCGGCAGCATCGACGGACTGCGCGTCGTGACCTCCGGACTCACCGCCAAGGACCAGGTCGTCGTCGACGGCGTGCAGCGCGTGTTCTTCCCGGGCATGCCGCTCAAAGCCACCGTCGTGGAAATGGGCAAGGCACCGGCGCCCGCCGCGGTGGCGGCGCGCTGAACGACTACACCACCGTTTCGCCGCCGGATACCCGGGTTGCCTCCCCCGATCCGGCTCCGGCGGTGAAACGGCCTTTCTTTCTGCTGAATTTCTTGCGTGCACGAACGCGGCCCGAAGCCGCTTAGGAACGAACATGGACTTCTCCAAATTCTTTATCGACCGGCCGATCTTCGCCGCGGTGTTGTCGATCGTTATCTTCGCCGCCGGCCTGATCGCCATTCCGCTATTGCCGATCAGCGAGTACCCGGAAGTCGTACCACCGTCGGTCGTCGTGCGCACCGTTTATCCGGGCGCGAATCCGAAAGTGATCGCGGAAACGGTTGCCACACCACTCGAAGAAGCAATCAACGGCGTCGAAGACATGATGTACATCAAGTCGGTCGCCGGTTCCGACGGCGTGCTGCAGATGACCGTCACATTCAAGCCCGGCACGAACGCGGACGATGCGGCCGTGCGCGTGCAGAACCGCGTGAGTCAGGCGCAGGCGCGCCTGCCGGATGACGTGCGGCGTCAGGGCGTCACGACGCAGAAGCAATCGCCGGTGTTCCTGATGGTCGTGCATCTGGTTTCGCCGAACGGCAAGTACGACACGTTGTATCTGCGCAACTACATGCGCCTGCACGTCAAGGATGAGCTGTCGCGTATTCCCGGTGTCGGCGACGCCGCACAGTTCGGCGGCGGCGACTATGCGATGCGCATCTGGCTCGATCCCGACAAGGTCGCCGCGCGCGGCCTGACGACGACCGATGTGCTCGCCGCGATCCGCGAACAGAACGTGCAGGTCTCTGCCGGCCAGCTCGGCGCCGAGCCGATGCCGAATGGCAGCGATTTCCTGACCCTGATCAATGCCAAGGGCCGGCTCGAGTCGACCACGGAGTTCGGCAACATCGTGCTCAAGAATGGTGGTGGCGGCGAGGTGGTGCGCCTGTCCGACGTCGCGCGCCTGGAACTTGCGGCCGGCGATTACACCCTGCGTTCGCGCCTGGATGGGCTGAATGCGGCGGCGCTCGGCATCTTCCAGGCACCCGGCGCCAATGCCTTGTCGATCCGCGATTCCGTCGTGCACAAGATGGATGAGTTGGCCAAGCATTTTCCGCCGGGCGTGGAATATCGCACCGTATACGACACGACGATTTTCGTGCGCGACTCGATCAAGGCGGTCGTCACCACGCTGCTCGAAGCAGTATTACTCGTCGTACTCGTCGTGATCCTGTTCCTGCAGACCTGGCGTGCGTCGATCATTCCGTTGATCGCGGTGCCGGTCTCTATCGTGGGCACGTTCGCCGCGCTGTACGTGCTCGGCTTCTCGATCAACACGCTGACGCTGTTCGGCCTCGTGCTCGCGATCGGAATCGTGGTCGACGATGCGATCGTCGTGGTCGAGAACGTCGAGCGCAATATCGAAGAGGGCCGCTCGCCGCTCGCGGCCGCCCATCAAGCGATGCGCGAGGTCTCGGGTCCGATCGTCGCGATCGCGCTTGTGCTGTGTGCGGTATTCGTGCCGATGGCTTTCCTGAATGGCGTCACCGG
>Ga0068863_100002120_pt1 | contig 19670 bp, 13 predicted proteins | sample KBSSwiS62_FD_66596 | JGI IMG/M metagenome (GOLD analysis project Ga0068863, IMG submission 66596) | Switchgrass rhizosphere microbial communities from Kellogg Biological Station, Michigan, USA - KBS Switchgrass S6-2 | ecosystem: Host-associated > Plants > Roots > Rhizosphere > Soil ...
GCCGCGATCTGCTCCAGCTCGGTGAACGCGTCGTCGAAGGCGATCACCGTGTCCAACGCCGCGGCATCGGCGTCATCGGTTTCCGGTGCTCGGGCGGCGTCGGGAGAAGCCACGGCCGTGGTCGCTTCGATCGAGTCCACTGACCAGGCGAGCGAGAGCCTCAGTGCCGCCGCGGCGCCCTGCGCTCCGGTGAGCGGCGCGACCGCCGCCGCGAGCCGGCCGCGCGCGTCGTCGCCGAACGCCCCGTCCGTCGTCACCGCTGACCTCGTGCCATCAGCCTGTCCTCCAGATCATCTGTGGCGCTGTCCCGCGCGCCGCCGCACCGTCCATCCGCGGGCGTCACACAAGCGCGATGACGAGGGCGTCACCGGCGCCTTCGGGAGCCTCGGGGCGTAGCACCAGCGCGCCCAGGCGGGTGGACCTGTCGGCCACCAGGCCAAGCTGGTAGGTCCCCGGCGGGGGCGGGGTCATCCGAATCGTCAGCTCCTCCCAGGGCGAGGTGCCGTCCCGGCTTACCCTGACGGTGAGCGCCGTCAGCGTCCCCTCCACCCGCACGACCAGCGGGCCGGCTGGCGTGCCTACGGTGTGTGGGGCAGGCTGGCCGGCGGTCGCGATCGTCACCGGCTCGTCGACCAGCCGGCCGGCGCGGATCTGGCGCATCGCGAGCACCAGGGTGTGCGGGTAGTGGTCCTCGGCCACGACCGTGTGCTCGGCGATCAGAAGCGCCCCGGCGGCGGCCGCCGCCGGGCCCAGTCGCAGCACTCGCGGGTCACTGCCCGGCCCGAGCCGGTTGCCCGAGTCGTACCCCGTGGCACCGTGTCCGGTGGTGTGGTGCCCGGGCGCGCGGCCGGCGTCGCGCAGCCCGGCGCGCACCGCCTGCTCCACGATCGGGAACGAGGAGAAGCCGCCGACCAGGACGACCGGCAGGGCCTCGTCGGCTTCACGCAGCCGACCGACGACACGGGCGGTCGCCGCGCGCACGGCGGCGGCGACAGGCGCGAAGCACTCCACCAGGGCCTGCGCGGTCAAGGGTCGGGGATCGGCGGGCGAGCCCAGCCAGTAGACCGGGGTGTCCCCGTACCGCTCGTCGGTGGCGGCTCGGCGCACCGCGATCCAGGCCCGGTGCGCTCGGGTCACCGCTTCCCGTTCCAGGTCGCGCCGGAACGCGCCGGCCGCCGGGCCGTCCGCCCAGCGACCGAGCAGCCGCTGGGCCGCCAACTGGCCGAACAGCGCGCCCGCGGCCGGTGGCTGGGAACCGTCCACCTGGGCCGGCACGTGATCGATGTCGATCAGCCGCACACGCTGGCCTTCGAGCGCCACCACGGCCACGGTGAGCGTCGCGGCGCCCACGTCGCACAGTAGGTAGACCCCGTCGCCGGGATGGCCACCGCCCGACATCCCGCTGTCGCCCACGCCGGCCGGTCGGGGCAGCGCGAGGGCCGCGGCCGCGCAGAGCGCCGCGCCGACCAGCCTGGGCTCCCGCCCGCCGTTGGCCCGGGTCGCGAGCCGGCGCAGCGCCAGCTGCCCGGCCAGGCCCGCGTCGCCCGCGCCGAGCCAGCAGTCCGGGACCGTCAGCACGACCGGGTCTGCCAGGTCCGCGTCCGCGAACAGCGCCGTGAGGAAGTCGCCGGTCGCGCGTTCCGCCGTGCCCGGGGAAGGCCTCGCGCCACTGTGAGCCACCGGCTCCGTGGTTGGCAACGCGGCGGTAAAGCCGGAGTGCGCGAGCGCCGTGCCCCCGGCGATCGCGTCGTGTGCCGCGGCACCGATGAGCCGGCGTTGTCCGGCGTAGGCGAGCGCCACGGGCACCGCCGCATCGTCAGCTGGCAACCCGTGCCCAGCCCACCCGGGCGGCACCCAGTCCGGCCGGCGCCAGCCGACCGCGGCGCCGGCCGGCGCGACCAACGTCTGCGCACCGTCGCCGCCCCGCCGCGCCACCCGCGCGAACGCGCTCCCAAGATCGACGCCCGTCGCTGTCATAGCGGCCCCACCCACATGACCGGGGACGCCGTGCCGCTCACCACGTGTCCCACCTGACCCGGATCACCGGCCGACCATCGGCGGGGTCCACGCGCGGCGGCGATGGACGCTGCACGTCGAGAGGCCGCAGTGGGCCGGTGTCGTCACCGGGCCCGCCTTCAGTGCCGCGCTCCTCCCGTCGTCGCCGGCCGAGGCGGGGCAGCCGTCGCCCGCCGCCGCCGTCTCGCTGGCCGCGGGCGGCGTGATCCAGCCGGGCGGCCAGCTTCAGGAACTCCCCGGCCCGGCTGCGCAGCTCGTCCGTCAGGTCGGTGTAGAGACGCAATCCTTCTGGGCTGGCTCGGTCCAGGACGCGCACCAAGAGGAATGAGTCGCTGAGGGTGCGCTGCCAGAGTCGTGACGGCAGGTACTCGATGAAGTAGCTGATGAGGTTGTTGTCGGCCTTGTGGAGCGCCTTTTCGACGAACTCGACGCCCCGCTCCATCGCATTGTCGACTTCGTCGGCAGACGCCGCGAGCTCGGGGAGCACCGCGGTCAGCAGCTCGGCCATGTCCTCCTCACTCGGCCTGATCCGGCGGAGATGTTCGAGGACTCGGTCAACTCTCGTACCCCTGGCCAGGGCTTCGATGACCACTGGCTGGAAGGTCTGGCGCGGGGTGCCCTGGCGTAGCTGGCGCAGCTGTTGCTCGAGGACGCGGTGGCGCAGCCGTTGGTCGTGCTTGATCTCCTGTTCCCACCAGATACGGAACCGTTCGGTGCCGAACACCGACTCGCTGATATCGAGCGCGCTCACCACGAAGTCCAGCACCTGCGGCGTGACCAGGAACTCGCCGGTAGGCCCGTGGGTGATCGTCCGCATAAAGAACAGGACCGCGTCGGAATACCGCTGGTCGAAAGCCCACCTGGCGGCCGGCAACAGACGAGTCACTCCCGCGATCACCCGCGGGCGCGCCGTCGGGGATTCCAGGGACCAGTACGCGTTTTGGAACGCATTAATGTAGTTGTTTCCATCGGGAGTCACCAGGCGGCTGGTCAAGTCGGTGCCGGGCTCGCCGCCGAACCGCAGCACCGTCAGATCGAGACGGGCACGCAGGTCCGCGGCGGCGGGGTCAATGCGGCGCAGCATGGCGGCGAGTTGGACGCGGTGGTCCTCGCCGCCGGGTGGGCGGCCATTCACCAGATCGAGCACGGCAATGAGCAGCTCGCCCTCGGCGACCGTGAGCGGACCGGCCGCGGCGAGGTGCGAGAGCAGCGGCCACAGCAGGTTCGGTCCAAAGCTGACCAGGGCGTTCAGGTCTGGGCCGGTCGGCGCCGTCGCGGAACAGCCGCCAAGGTGCAGGAACGGCCGAGCGGGGTCGGGCTCGTCGATGCGCGGCCGGGCCGCGTTGAGGCGTCCCCACCTGGCGAGCCTGGACAGGTCCGGCGCGGGCTGGGCCGGGTGCCCGCCGGCGCTGAACTCCTGCGCGAGCAGGACCGCGTAAAGCATTCGGTGTCCCGTCACTCCCGCGGCCAGCTGATGGCTGATCGTGGCGGGGTCGGGCACCGAGATCCGAATGAGCTCCGCCGCCCTCTCGAGCTGGGCCACGGTCGGCCGCACGCCCGTGGGCGCGACGATGATCCTGGCCAGGAAGTCGCCCTGGGTGACGATCTCACCCAACGCGACGAGTGGAGCCAGCGCCACCGCCGTCTGCTGGCCCTGCCACAGCGACCGGCCGGCGATTCCGAGCAGCTCGCTGGTGAGTTCCGGAACCCACCTGGCGGCGAGCGTGCTGGTGTTCGTCTTGTGTAGCTCGGCGGGCGTCCTGATCAGGAAGCCCAACAGCAGCGCCTGTTCGTCCGGGCTCAGGCTGCTCCACTGTTGTTCCACCGCCAGCAGCTCTCGCACCTCGTCGCCGTCACCTCGGCCCTCTCGGACCTTCCTGACGACCGACCGCGGGTCATCGCGGATGAGAGCCCGAGCCGCCAGCATCGGGTCCGGTTCTCGCTGGGAGCCGAGGCCGGCGAGGATCACGACGACGGCCTGGGTGCTTCCCAGGCTGTCCCGGACGTCAGTCAGGGTCCGGTAGTACAGGCTCTCCAGGACCTCGGGTGGCACGGCGCCGCCCTGAACGGGGACAGCGACATCGATCTCCCGGGTCCGGAGCGGGAACGCGAGCACGAATGGATGGGAGTCCGCACGGTCGATCCAGGTCGCCGCACTCAGCCAGCCTGGGGCGCCGGCCGGCAGCAGCGCGGTGACCGCGTCGAGGAAATCGATCCGCTGCTCCAGACCCATCCCCCCGGCGCCGGTCAGCGCGACCGGGCTGCCTGACATGGCGGCGGCCGCCGCCATCGCCACACGCTCATAGCCGAACCCGTCGACCAGTGCCGCGCGGGCCGCCGGATCAGCGGGCGGCACATCCAGCCGCACCATGCCGCCGTTCTCGGCGGTCTCCGGATCCAACCAGCCGAGCGCTTCGCGAACGGCGGTGTAGAGCGCGCGGTAGCCGACTCCCCGCCCGACCACGTCATCAAGCCGGACGCAGGCATATGTCGTCGCGTAGATAGGGCGCCGTTGACCGTCGTAGTGGGCTGTCCGCTCCTCGACCGCGATCCCGAAGTAAGGCACGGGACCGGCCTTGGCGCGGGCCGTGAAGGTGGCCCAGGCGGGGCCGTCCACCGGTGCGGTGTCGCTGATATCGCCGGGCACGAACGTACGGATGAGGGTCAGGAACTCGGCCGCGGCGAACGGCGCAAGGCTCGAGGCGATGACCGCGTTGTCGTCATACGCCCCCGGGCGTTTCGCGAAATACGCCCAACCTGCCTCAATCGACACGGCCGCCTACCGCTGGCCGCGTGGCTTGCTGGCGCGGATCTTTTCCTCCAGCCAGATCAGCGGCTCCAGGACGTTGATCGGGTAGACGCCGCCCCGGATCTTCGCGCCACCCTGACCGAGCTCGACATTGCTCGGGTCGGCCGGCTGAAACCGCCCTGTCGGGCCAACGTAGAAGCCGACCGCGGAGGTGACGAAGAAGCCGACCCGGTCCGGCGAGAAGTGCGCCTGGATGCTGCCGCGTACCAGGTCAGCCGTGCTGCCCGGTGTGTCACGGCACAACCGCTCGAAGAAGAACCGGGCCTGCTCATCGGGGACTCGAGGCGCGAAGGGCTGCTCCATGTCGGTCGTGGTCATCCGATAGCCGCGGGCGCGCCGATAGATCTCCGGCTCATCGAACTTGGTGACGCAGACCGCCAGGAAATGCGGCAGCCGGCCGCCCACATGGCTGTCCAGCCCGATGGTGCGCGCCGTGAGTTTTTCGAGCATCGACTGGAAGTACTCGTAGGCATCGCCGGTCCGTGCGTCGCGGATCGGGTCGAACAGGAAGAGGATGCCGTCGGAGTTCTCCAGGTGTTCGAGCAACCGCTCCTCCTGGTCGTTCGACGGGGCGACCTGGGCGACCCCGACGGGAGCCGGCGCCTCGCCGAAGTTGAGCCCACCGGACTGCGGTTCAGCCTCGGCGAACGTGACCGGCGCCTGGGAGTTGGAGCTGAAGAGGACACCAGGCACGTCGTAGACGTCCAACTCGAAGGACACAGTGCGGGTCCGCTTGATCATCCGGCCGCCCCGGACCTCGCCGGTGAACCGCCAGCAGTAGCTGGACGCGACGTTCGTCTGCCGGGGGAACACGCGCTTGGTAACGAGTTCATGGGTGCGCTGCTGCAGGAACTCGGACGACTCGGGGTCGACACCGTTGAGCACCCAGTTGTCGCCCGTCGACCGGGCGCCCTGACGGTGCACAGCGACCTGAATGGCCGCCAGGTAGGTCGTCTTGCCGCTACCGGTCGCGCCCCAGAGGCCGATCCGGACGGACGGCGGTGGTCCGGGATAGGTCATGGCAGTGATGTCCCTTCAGGAAGCCTGCTGCCGGCGGTGGCAATGTCGTGTCAAATCGCGCCGGCCGCGTGAGTGGAGCCAGCGAGCGTGTAGGGGAGCAGGAGCAGGTCCGCGGTGGTGGTCGGCAGCAGCCCAGTGCCCTGGGCGAGCGTCTGTGCGCTGACGCCGTCCAGCAGTGGGATCCGCCGGCTGCCGGCGAGTTCGCCCCAGCCATCGCGAGTCCGGGTCCAGCGGTCGGTACGCCGCTGGTTGTCGCCGGCCCACGCGGGCTGGTCCCAGAGAGCGACGATCCGTACCCGGTGGTCCCGCCGGAGCCGGTCGAGCTGGGTGCGGAACTCCAGCCCGGACGTGCAGCGCTGGACGCCTGCCTGCGCGCCGCTCGGATGGGGCGCGCGAGCACCTATGACCACCAGCACCCGGTGGCCGGGGTCGACCCAGCGCAGACCCGCCGCCGCCGCGAGCGCGTCCTCGACCGGTGCCGCGTCCTCGTGGACGATCCGACGGGAGGTGAGCGCGCCGGACTCGGCGAGCGCCTGCGCCGCGGTCATCCCGAAACGGGCGCCCTGCACGGGTGAGCCGACGAGGTCGGCGGCGTGGTCCACGTAGGGCAGCAGTCCATAGCGGATCGTGGCGGGTCTGGGATGCTGCTCGTCGACCAGGTTGATCGTCTCGGCGATCAATCGGACGCGTCTGGCGACGGCGCGGGCCGCGCCGCCGAGCTCGACGGCGAAGACGAGGTCGACGGGGACGGCGGCGCGAAGGTCGACTGTCGCCGGCAGCCTGGTCACTTCCGACCAGGGGCGACGATCTTCGGTGACCGACTCCGGCCTGGTCAGGTCCACCTCGCCAGGACCTCGCAGGACAATCTCCACGAGGTGTTCCGCGCCGGCCGGCAGCCTGGTCTGGACGCGCGCGACCTGGGGATGTTGGTCGGCCGCCGACGCACCGGTCTGGGCGACGACTGCCAGCGCGACCGGTGCTCCAGCTGTTCGGTGCACCCGGACGTGGACCCGCGCCGGCGGTGTTCCGTCGGCGCGGGTGCCGGCTGGAAACAGCGGCAGTATGCCGTGCCGAGGAACGCCTGAGGCCGCGTCGACAACCGCGGTCAGGAGGCCGTAGCCGTGGCGGAGGGGAGCCAGCCGGCCCAGGCTGGCGACGTCTGTGCCGGCCAGCCGCCAGTCGGCATCGGGGTAGAGCCGAACGAGGTGCGTTCCGTCCGCCGGCCGAGCCGCGGCCACTCGAGCGGCCAGCTCCTCGGGCACCGCCCAACCGGGCGTCCGCAGCAGCAGGATCGGGTCGGTCGTCGGGTCGGTCAGCGCCCGGAGCAGCCCGGCGGCGTCTGGTCCGTCCAGCGCCGCCTGCCGCGCCAGGTCGTCGTTGGCCGTGCCGACGGCCGGGCCCGGTGTGGCGCCGGCCGGCTGCCGTCCGCCCGCGAGCGTGAACGCGGTCCGAAGGTGGTCGGTCGGCAGCCCGCTTACCAGGCGTGACCACGGGTACGTCGACCGCCCGGCCGCGGCCACGACCCCCAGTGGGTCGGCGGCCAGCGTCAGGGTGTCTATCCCGTCGGGCCCGAGATCGGCGAGAACCACCGCGGCCGACTCGGCCCGTACCAGCCGGCCGAGCGCGGCCGAGACGGCGTCCAGGATCGTGCCCTGCGCGCGCGCCGCGTCCACCGCCGCACCGAGCGGCAGGGACCGGACAGCGTCCTGCCACCCGGCCAGGTCCTCCGGGTGAGGCATCGCGGATCCGCCGCGATCCGCGGATCGCACCAGCGAGGCGAACTGGCCGATCCGCGCCGGGTCTCGGCCCGAGGCGGCCGGATACCCGGCGGCGAGCGCGGCGGCAGCCAGGTCGAAACGACGGCAGGCCGCGCCGAGCTCAGCGTCGAACGCAGTCCGAAGCGCGCTGTCGACGGCGCCGAGGACCAGCTCGCCACGCAGTCGCCAGCCGCAGCGCGCGCAGCGCTCCTGGTCGCCCACCGGGGTCACGCAGACCGGGCAGCCGGCCGTCGGGTCGTCCACCAGCCCTACCCCGTACCGCCCTCCGACGGCGTGCCCGTCATGCTCCGACATCGGGCACATCCCCCGGACGGAAAAGTCGGAGCTCCGCCGGGTCGGCGTCAAGGGGTAGGCCGGCGACCCGCACCGCGAGCGCGCCCTCCATCCGGCCAACCAGAACACGCACGGTCCGTCCGTTACCGAACGAACTGCCCTCGCGCTGGCGCCGATCGTTCAGCCAGCGGGCCGCCTTGTTCTCCACGCCGGGCCCGAGCAGGAATCCGCGCGCGGCCACCTGCCCGCGCAGGATCCGTATCAGCTCGCCTGCGCTGTAAGGCGGGAACGGCACGTCCAGGGTGAACCGGGAGCGCAGGCCCTCGTTCTCGGCCAGGAAACCGGCCATCGGGCCCGGGTAGCCCGCAGCGATCACAACCAGGCGGCCGCGCAGATCCTCCATCTGCTTCAGCAGCTCTCCGATCGCCTCCGCGCCGAAGTCGTTGCCGAACGACATACCAGGGGGGGCGAGTTGGTAGGCCTCGTCAATGAACAGCACGCCGTCGCGGGCGTCGAGAATGCGCCGGCGGGTCCGCTCCGCGGTCTGACCGACATAGCCGGCGACCAGGTCGGGCCGGCTGACCTCGACGACATGTCCCGACGACAGCAGGCCAAGGGTGGCGAACATCCGGCCGACGAGCCTGGCAACGGTGGTCTTTCCGGTACCCGGTGGGCCGAGGAAGAGCATGTGCGGCGGCACCTGAGGCTCACCGCCGAGCCGGCGATGCAGGTTGACGGTCGCGAGCTGCTCGCGAATGACCCGCTTGACCGGCTCCAGCCCCTCCAGCGCGTCCAGCTCGGCGACCAGCTCCGCCTCGGTCGTCGCCGGCGGCTCGAAGAATCGCCGCAGCCGCGCCGGCAGGTCCGCCGCGAGCAGCGCCGGCCGACCGGAGGCCTTGGCCAGCCCCGCCTCATCGTCCTGCTTGGACAGGTCGGGCAGGACGACGCTGTCCAGATCGTCGGCACTCGCGGGGGCGAACGCGCCGGCGGTCCGGTCGGCCCAGTACTCGACGATCTCCTCGGCAAGCTCGCGGATGTCGCCGGCGTTGCCGAAGCGCTCGTCCCGGGTGGAGTAAAGCCCGGTGACCGCCTTGCGGGCCGGCGCGGCGAAGTCGTCACCCCAGGTCAGACCATGTCCGGTCAGCGTGTCAGCGAGAATTTGATACAGCTCGTCAGGCGTGAAGTCGGGGAATTCGATCCGATTGCGCATCGGGAAGCGGCGGTTCAGGCCTGGGTTGGCGTCCAGGAACTCCCGCATCGGGCTGGGGTATCCGGCGACGATGACGACCAGCCGGTCACGATTGTTCTCCATCGCCGTCAGCAGGGTGTCGACGGCCTCCTGGCCGAATCCGCCCTCCTGCTGAACCAGCCGGTACGCCTCGTCGATGAACAACACCCCGTCGAGTGCGTCGGCCACCGCCGCCTCGACTCGGGGCGCCGTCTGCCCGACGTACTGGCCGATGAGTGTCGATACCTCCGCCTCGACGACGTGGCCAGAGTCGAGTAGTCCCAGCTCGCAATACATCGCGCCGACCAACCGGGCGACGGTCGTCTTGCCGGTGCCTGGGTTGCCGGTGAAGACCAGGTGCATCGCCGGCGGATTGCGGTTGGAGGACGTACCGTCGGCACGCCGGGCCGTGTCAGCCGCGAGCCGGTTGCGTCGGCGGCGCAGGAACTCCTTGACCGGCGCGAGGCCAGTCAGTGCATCCAGCTCGGTCCAGACATCGGTGGCTACCGGCGGCTGCGGTGGCAGCATCGAGTGCGCCCTCAACGCCGCGGCCGAGAGCTGCTCGCCGTTCTCGGCGAGCCGGCGCAGGACGCGCAACCAGTCACCGAGCGGATGGCGCTGCGCGGCCATCTGGCGCAGCAGGTCGGTGAGCTGGCCGAACTCGACGGCCAGCGGCGGCTCCCCGGTCAGCCGGGAGAGCTGGACGAGCCGACCGAGCTCGGCGCTTCCTGGTGGACCGAGCTCGATGGCCTGCCGGCCGCGTGGCCGGCCGAGCCGGTCGTCGAGGATCTGCGCGAGCGTGGGAAGCCGCGGCAGCCGGTGGGCCAGGTTGGCAACCGCGTCGAGGGTGCGGCCCTTGAACAGCAGCACCAGCGTGTTGCGCCCGGCCGAGCTGGCGCCGAGGCGGTCGAGTAGCGGCGCGAGCGCCTGGTCGACGGCCGCGTTGAGGTTGGTCAGCAGGGTCTCGGTGTCGACGACGACGACCGCGGTGCGGACCGCCGTGTTCTGGAGAAGGCCGTTCCACGTCCGTACCCGGACGACGTTGGAAATCGCCCGCGCCGCGTTCGGCCGGACGGTCAAGCCGCCGCGGTCCGCGCCTGCCTCGGCACCGGCGGCTCGTCCCATCGCCTGGGTGGCGCCGCGCATCATCCGGCGTCCCAACGGGCCACTGAAGTGCAGCATCTCCCTGGGAGCCCGGGTGTCGCCGCCGGACGTGCCCGAGCCGCCGGGGCCCTGATCGCCCGCCGCGCTCGCCCCCGCACCCGCGCCGACCGTGGCGCTGGCGCTGCCGGTGAGTTTCTTCGACTCGGCGTCGCGGAAATACAGCACCCGCTCCGGCGCGCTGAAGACGATCCGTTGATAACCAGCCGCGCGCAGCACGTCGACCAGCACCGCCGACAGGTCTCTCGGCTGGTAGTCCAGGCCGATGATCGTGTCATCGACGCCGATGCCGTAAACGATCACGACTGGGTCTTCGAGCAGTGCTCTGGCTCCGGCCGGGATCCGGCCCCCGGCCGCGGCCGGAGGCTCGCCCGCTCCCCAGGCCGTCGTCAATGTCCCCCCGCTGGTCATCGACGTTGGCTACCGCGCTCGGCCCAGCGGCTCGCCCACGCTGCTCGGCCGGGCTTCCGGTGTCCGGATGTCGGTGCCGTGCTCGGCGATCAGACGTGGTCCTTCGTCGGCCTCGGCGGCCTCCTCCTGCGGTTGGCCGACGTCGATGCCGAGATCCCGCAGGCTGGCGTTGACCGACTGGGCCACCGCCTGGCGGGACTCCTCGGTGCCCGTGCCCTCGTCGTAGCTGTGCAGCCGAATCGCCGCGCCGCGGTCGTCCGGTCCGGGCGAGACCTCGATGACGATCTCGCCCCGGCCATCCAGATGCCGCGTCTTCGCGTAGATGCCCTGGAGCTGGTCGTCGTCGGCATAGTGCCACTCGCCCGCGACGACGCGGTACTGGAAGTCGACGGCGAGCGCCTGAGCGATCATGTCGGCGAAGTTCGCCCGTAGCTGGGAGGCGATCTGGGCGTTCTCGGCCTGGCGTACGACGTTCCCGATTCGGGTGGCCAGCTCCGGCGCGGTCTCCTCGACCATGGTCCGCAGCTGGTCGACCGTCATCGGCCGCTCTGGGTCGGTGACCCGGCCGCGCGCGCTCGTGACCTCGTCGCGCAGCCGGCTGAGCGCCCCCCTGGACATCCGGTCGACGTCCAGCACAGTGTTCGGGATCGGCTGGCCGTCCTCGTCGACGACGTCGTTGTGCTCGTTCTGGTCGATCAGGCCGCTCACCAGAAGCAGCGCGTGGTTCGCCTGCGCCTGCGCGGTACGCCAGGACAGGTCCGCCTGCTCGATCTCGACCCTCAGGTCGGCGAGGTCGTGGTAGAGGTCCTGGGCCAGGCCGAGGCCGAAGGCGCCGACGCCGTCGCGCTGGTTCTGCTCGGCGGTCGCCAGCCGCTGGGAGAGGCTGGCGAGGGCGCCAGGTCGGTACCGCTCATGGTCGTGGTACTCGGCGATGAGGTTGTGCAGGGTGCGGGCGTCGCTCAGCCACCGGCTGGCCAGCTCGGCGGCGGTGTCGCTCTGTTGCTCAAGCCGTGAGACCTGGGAACGTAGATCTGCCACCTGGCGCTCGCGTTCGCGCCGTTCGTGCTCGATCTGACCAGCCAGGCGCTGCTCCTGCTCGGCCAGCCGCTGGCCGACCTCGGCGCGGACCTGGTTCGCCGTGTCTGACAGCTCACGGCGCAGCACGCCGGCGGCGTCCTGGATGCGTCGGGTGGTGTCCTGCTCCAGCAGGCGGGCCTGCTCACTCAGGCCGGCCAGGGCCCGGTCGGTGGCCGCCTGACGCTGGTCGAACTGAAGGAACGCGTTCTCGACGTCGCGGTTCGCCTGGGCGCGCACCGACTCGATGAGGCGCGGGATGTCGCGGCGAACCTGGGTGAGCTGGCCCGCCTCCCGTTGGAGTCGGCTCCACTCGCCCTCGTCGACGTAGATCCGCTTCTTGCCGCTCATGTCTCCCCCGTCTGTACGCCACCCACGGAGGCCGCGCTCGCGGCCAACCGGTCGGTTGCGTTCTCGAACGCGGCGAGTACACGCTTCGTCGGCACACCGACGAGGAACGCCGCGCGTTCGGTCACCACGATGTCCACATCGCGTTCGCGGCCCGTGAAGTCGTAGCCGTTGTCGCGGTAGCGGTCGGTGAGGTAATGGATGCGTTGATTGTCGCTGCCGCGCAGCCCTCGGCCGTCGTTCCGGGCGGCGAGGTACGTGCCGTCGATGAGCACGTCGATGGCGTCGAGCAGGTCGGCGGCACCGGCGGGCGCGTCGGGCGCGCGGAGCCGCTCCAGCCGATAGCCGGTGAAGCAGACGACACCCAGGTCGCGGTCCACGCGGGCGGCGCGCACCAGTTCGGCCAGCGCCTTCGCCTGGGCCATCGGTTCTCCGCCGGAAAGCGTCAAGCCCGTGACGATGGGGTCTGTCAAGAGCTCGGCCGCCAGCTCCGTGGGGGAAACCAGCCTGGCCTCGCGGTCCGCGATCCACTCAGGCGCGATACAGCCGGGACAGCGGAATGGGCAGCCCTGCACCCAGACGACCGACCGAACGCCTGGCCCAAGGGCCGTCGTGCCGACGATCACTGCGGCAATGTTGAGCAGAGCCCCGCCGCTGGACGGATCTTCTTCCGGCCGAGCGCGCCGGACTCGGCCGGCAGTTGCCGGCTGTTGCCCGGCAGTTGCCGGCTGTTGCATAAACTTCCCCCGAAAGTAGCATCACTACTACGCTACCGGCCGGAGCATACCCGCTCCGCATAAATGCTTCTAGCCCGATGTCGCCTCATTGGTCAGCGTTGCCCACCAGGTGCGTCTGGATGCGCCGCCGGTCGAATGTCGTGCCCAGGTTGAGGAGGGTGGGAGGTATCATCGGACCATCAATTACGTCCGTAGCCTGGCGCAGGTACCGCCAGGACACCACCGTGACCGCGGCCGCGCGGTTGTCGGGATGTAACTGCCCCACCTGGTGAACTGTCTCCGGCCAGGTCCTTCCCCTGGATCTTCTTGGCGAGGATCTCCTTCACCTCCGGCCCGGTTCCGCGGGGACCCGCCCGGCAGCCGGACCATTCGGCCCGACACCGCCGAAGGTCACGGCGGCGGGTGACGGACGTCAGGCCGCCGCGCGAGCCGCACGGTTTAGATGTCGGAGGGGCCGGCTAGCGTCCCGCGTGCAGGACATGAGTGACGCGCGCCACGACATCCACGGGAGGTCCGCATGCCCGAGTTCACCTCTTACGAGTCCGGAACGCCGAGCTGGGTCGATCTGGCCAGCTCCGACCTGGCGTCATCCAAAGCCTTCTACGGCGCCCTCTTCGGCTGGGAGGCACAGGATGTGCCCGACCCGGCCGCCGGCGGCTACGGCTTCTTCCTGCTGCGCGGGAAGTTGATCGCCGGCTACGGGCCGACGATGGCGCCCGGCCAGCCGTCAGCCTGGGGAACTTACGTGCAGGTCGACGACGCGAACAAGACCGCCGAGGCGGTGCAGGGCGCGGGAGGCGCGGTGGTCGCCGGTCCGATGGACATTCCCGGCGACGCGGGCCGGATGGCCGTGTTCACCGACCGTGAAGGGGCGTTCTTCTCGGTGTGGCAGCCCAACCAGCACAAGGGGGCGCAGCTGGCCAACGAGCCGGGCGCCTTCTGCTGGAACGAGCTCAACAGCCGCGACCTCGACGCGGCGAAGGCCTTCTACCCGTCGGTGTTCGGCTGGACGGTCGAGGGTGGCAGCGAAGGCGGCTGGGAGTACTACGAGTGGAAGCGCGGCGGCACCGCCACGATTGGCGGTCTGATGCCGATGCCACCCGGCGTCCCGGCCGAGGTGCCACCGCACTGGTTGACGTACTTTGCCGTCACCGACACCGATGCGAGCGTCGCCGAGGCGAGCCGGCTCGGCGCGGTCGCCGTCGCCGGGCCGATGGACAGCCCCGCCGGCCGGCTGGCGGTCCTGCGCGGACCCCAGGGTGAGGCGTTCGCGGTCATCAACCTACCGACCGCGGCCGGTTAAGCAGCGAGAGCACCGGTCCAGGGCGCGGCGTCGCCTCAGGCGGCTCCGTGCTCCGACCAGGCAGGCGTCCGGCGGCCCCGAGGAGCCGCTCGTAGCCGCCGGACGCCCAGGAAGGGCCGCCCCCCGCGGAGAACGGAAGCCGACCGCAAGACCCGAGCACGTGGGCTGATGGCTGTGAAACGGGAACCCGGCACGGCTGACCGAGGTCCGGGCTTGTCTCTCCACGCGATGCCGCGGCATGACGATGAGCACTGTCGGCCATCGTCCTGACGGAGTCAGCCGCTCGGCGGGCCGGCGGGGAGCGGGCAGTACAGGGCGTGGCCGAGTCCAAGCAGCGGCCCGGTGGCGACCAGAACTGGGACGACGAGCGCCGTGACGATCAGCAGGCCGCCGAGCGCGGTCCTACCCGGCCCCAGGGGGTGCGCGGGCGTCAGCAGCCGGCGGACACGGCCCAGGGCGGTCGGTCCGCTGGCGGCCAGGCCGATGTCCTCGCCGCCGCCCGCGAGGACGGCGAGCGCCGCCGCGATCGACAGCCGCGGGTGCTGCCGTGCGGCTACGTCGTCGGCCGACAGCTCCAGCAGCCGGCCGATCTCACGCCGCGCGAGGGCGAACAGCGGTATCGCGGGGAATGCGCGCGCCAGGACGTCCGCGCAGCCGAGGATGAGGTGATGACGCCCGGCCAGGTGGGCTCGTTCGTGGGCGAGCACCGCCGCCAGCTCCCGCTCGCCCAGTACGTCCAGCGCGGCGGACGTGAGCACGATCCGCCGGTGGCGGCCCGGCAGACAGTAGACGGCGGCGACGTCGTGGGTGACGACGACCGCGTCCAACGCCGCCGCCCGATGCCCGACCATCTCCAGCGTGACGGCGTGATCCCGGCGCGCCCGCGCGGCTCGGGCCAGCCCGGCCACGGCGCAGCAGGCGACCCTGACCAGCAGGCCGGCTACCACGACAAGGCCGCTGGCCGCGACGACCGCACCCGCGGGCGTGGCGTACGAGTCCTGTAGCGACACCACGCACGCGTGCAGCATGGACGCGAGATCGGTCGACAGGGGCACCGACGGCACCGTGAGCGCGACCCCGGCGAGGACCGCGGCGCCAAGCGCTGACCAGGACAGCGCCAACCACAGGCCGACCGCCAGCCGGGGAGCCCGATCCGGCCACCCCGCACCGCGCAGCAGCCGAGGTACCAGCACCACGATCAACAGCGTGTAGGCGACGAGCAGCGCCGCGACCGTCACACCGGGCCGCCCGGCGGCGGGCGACGGTGCGGCGTGATCGGTTCCGCCGGGGCCTCTTCGATGTCAGCGCCCTTCGTCGCCTGGGCGAGCGCGTCCCGCAGGAGCCGAGCCTCCTGGGGCGACATCTGTTCGACAAAGTGCATCAGGGTAATGGCTCGGTCGGCGGAATCCGCGAGCGCCTCTCCCATCAGCTCGGCGCTGCGCTCCTCCCGCGAGCGCACGGGCCGGTAGAGGTAGGCGCGGCCGACGAGCTCACGGGTCAGCCAGCCTTTGCGGTGCAGGTTGTCCATGACCGTCATGACCGTCGTGTAGGCGATCGGCCGTTGACGGTGCAGCTCCTCGAACACCGCCCGCACTGGCCGAGGCTCGGGTGTGGACCACAGCTGGTCCATCACCGCTGCTTCGAGGGTGCCCAGCCCACGCATGACCGCCCTCCCCCGCCCCCAACCCATCGAATACGAGTCAGCATAGTAGAAGACGGACGGGCCTCCACTGCCGCCAGTTCGACAACAAGCGGCGGGAGCGGGCGCGCCGCTAGCCGGACACGAGGCCGGCTCGGGCCCCGGCGACGTCGACGGCCGCCCGACACGGTGGCCCTGCCGCCCCGACGGGCGGCCGTCACCCCCGGTCTCGACCAGTCCGAGCCGCACCGGTCCATCCTGGCGCACCCCGACCTCCACGGGCCGTCCCTTCGGCTGTCCCCAGGGGGGTTCTACTATCTTTCTTCGTACTACTACTATTCGTGGACGTTGATAGACGATCGCGCACCGGCGCGGCGGAGGGAGTCAGCGTGCCAGCTCAGGGCCGTGGCCAGCGGGCCGTCGAGGAGACCTCACCCAACGCTCGCCCCGGCCCGCGGCCCACGGCGTCGACGGACCGGGGGGCGGGTCCTCGAGGCCGGAGGAGCAGGGCGAGACATCGCGGCGCGACCGCCGCCCTGCTGGCAACGGGCACACTTGCGACCTCGATGACGGGCTTCGCCGCAGCCACCTCCGACGCGGCGGGCGACAGTCAGCCCGCCGGCGACCCCGTCCTGCAGGCCAGCATGCTCGGCGCGTCGCGGATCTCACCCCACGCGCCCGCCGACGCCACGCTCGCGGCTGAGATCGCGCATCGGACCGAGCAGTTCACCAGCCTCACGATCAGGCCCGACAAGAAGACGATCAGCCCGAACGACGAGGTCACGTTCACCGTCCACGCCGCCGAAGCCGTGACCGGCACACCGGTCGTCGACGAACAGGTCAACGTCGTCGTCGTCACCGGCGCCCGCTGGTCGACCAGCGCCATCCTGCGAACCGACACGGCCGGTGACGCCCGCGTCAGCGCACGGCTGCTGAGCACGACCACGATCACCGCCGTGTTCGACGGCGCCGCGATGCTGCGCCCGTCGGTGGCCAGCGCGGCCACGGTCGTCGTCCGCTCCCCCGGCACCACCGGCGGCCTGGCCGCGGTATCCGGAGGCGGGGTGATCGCGATCCCCGGCAGCACCATCGGCGCGAAGGCCGTCTATCTCGCGTCGCTGCAGAAGGGGAAGCCGTACGTCTGGGGCGCCGCCGGCCCGTACTCCTTCGACTGCTCCGGCTTCGCGCAGTACATCTTCAAGCAGCTCGGCCGCTATCTGCCGCGAACAGCCCAGCAGCAGTTCAATGCGACCATCCGCGTCCCGAACTCCGCGAAACAGCCCGGCGACCTGATCTTCTTCGGCACCCCGGACAACATCTACCACATGGGCATCTACGCGGGAAACGGCTACATGTGGGCCGCACCGCGGACCGGAGACGTCGTCAAATACGAACCGATCTACTCCAGTCACTACTACGTCGGCCGCGTCCTGTGACCGGCCGTTAGACGTGGGCTGGCGAGGATCCGAACGTTCCCGCGCCGCCACAATCAGCGAACCGCGCGGGTGGACCGGGATCGTCGCGCTTTGGCCTCTTTACGTCGACCGCTACTATCCCCGGTAGGACACATACATCGCGTGGGCTGCGGAGGGAGGGTCATGGACGGCAGGGCGATCCGTGCGGCGGCCCGTCTCGTCGGCGTCTTCGCGTTGCTGGCGGGTCTTGCCGTCATGCACGTCCTGCCCTCAGGGCCGTCCTGTCCGCAGGCAGCTGCCGGCGGCGCTGCCCTGTCCATGTCGATGACCTCCGCTGGTCACGCATCGGCTGGGCATGACGCGATGGCCATGGAGGCGGGGGCCGGGAGCACCGCCCCGCGGCCGGCGAGCCTCAGCGCGCCTGGTTCCGCCGCGGCTGGCGGCATGCACGGCGTGGTCTGCTCCGCCGTCCCGCCCGCCGGGGGGATCGTCGGCCTGCTCGCCCTGATCGCTCTCGGCTTTGTCCTCGGCGCCTGGCCAACCTGGCCACGGGCCGCCGCCGCGGTAAGGCGTGGCCCACGGCTGCGGGCTCCGCCTCGGGCGGGCGTGCTACTCCTCCACGAGGTATGCGTCTGGCGGACGTGACGGCTGGCTGCTGCCTGCCGTCATGTCCATGAGCGCGCGCCGCGCGCCCCAGTCGGGAGCCCACCAGACCTCATGCTGTCAGTACGTCATTCCTCTTCCGCGCTTTTCCGTATCCGGCGGACGGTCGCCGTGGCCGGCGTAGCCGGCTTTGTGCTTTTCGCCGGGGCCGCCTGCGGCGGCTCCGGCGGCGATTCCGCCATGCCCATGGGACACGACGGAGGGCCGGCCGCCTCCGCGATGTCCTCCATGCCCATGTCAGGCGCGTCGATGTCCGACGGGTCCTCCGGGATGGACGCGATGCACTCCGGCGACGGCCTCTCGTCCGAAGTGAACGGGCTGCGTTTTACCCCGGTGGCCACCACCTTGCCGGCGAACAAGGCGAGTGAGTTCCGATTCCAGATCGCCGGCGCCGACGGGAGGCCGGTGACCTCGTTCGCGCTCGATCAGACGAAACTCATGCACTTCTATCTGATCCGCTCGGATCTGACCGGATTCCAGCATGTCCATCCGACCATGGCCCCGGACGGCACCTGGACCGCACGCCTGCAGGCCACCCCCGCCGGCTCCTACCGGGCCTACGCGTCGTTCACGGCCCTTGTCTCCGGCCGAGACGTCCCACTGGTCCTCAGCGTGCCGGTCACCGTTCCTGGCACGGCGGCCACGGTGCCGCTCCCGGCTCCGGCGACGGTGGCGACAGCGGACGGGTACACGCTGACCGTCGCCGGTGATCATCCGATGGCCGGGATGACGCACCGGCTGACCGTCACCGTGACCAAGGACGGGAAACCGGTCACCGATCTGCAGCCCTACCTGGACACCTACGCCCACCTGACCGCCTTCCACGGCGGGAACCTGGCCTTCGCCCACCTGCACCCGCAGGGCGCGGTCGACGGCGACCACGGCGGTCCAACCCTGTCCTTCGAGGCGATGCTGCCCCAGCCCGGTGCCTGGCGGCTGTTCCTGCAGTTCCAGACCGCGGGAATGCTGCACACCGCGGAACTGACGCTCGACGTCACCTGACCTCGACGTCCGCCGCACCGTGACGCTGGTGGTGGTCCCAGCTGGGACCACCACCAGCGCCTTCCTGCTGATCTTCCTCGCGGTGCCTCAACCAAGTACCCGGGCTGACTGTGTCCCGGACACCGTGACGCGGTCTGAGGGGAGCAGTGCGGACTTCCCGGCCGACCACGCGTTCATGATCGCCTTGCTGGCCTCGGCCTCGACGGCCATCGCGGCCCGGGCACCGAAGAGCAGTCCGGCGGCGAGCCCGGGCTCGGCGCGCACCAGCCCGGCTGCCAGGGCGTCGGCGGCGATCAGCTCGTGCTCGGCGTCCGCGACGACATGTACGTCGAAGAACTCGCGCGCCGCGGGCGGGAGGCCATGGCGGTGCAGGGCGGCGCTGTAGGCCCGCATCGGGCCGACCGAGGTCATCTCGAACACGGCGAGATGGCCGAGGATCGCGGCCCGGTGCTCGCGGTGCAGGCCGAACAGGGAAGGCAGGTTGACCGTGGCGAGCGTCGTCGCCGGGACCCGATCGAGGTAGGCGCCATATGCCGGATCGAGCCCGAGAGCGTGCAGGGTCAGGCCGAAGAGGTTCTGGTGCATCGCGTGCTGGCTGCCCTGGCCGTACTCGTCGGCCTGGATCGTGACGAGGGCCGCCTTCGCCTCGCCGGCAACCCGGGGAATCGCCCAGGTGTGCGGATCCGCCTCCTTCAGCTGGAGCAGCGACCGGTGCACGGCGAACTCGCGGAACTCGTCCAGCGAGCCGTGCTGGGCGAGGTAGACGGACAACGACGGGCCCCCGCCGTCGCCC
>Ga0068863_100002125_pt1 | contig 19657 bp, 20 predicted proteins | sample KBSSwiS62_FD_66596 | JGI IMG/M metagenome (GOLD analysis project Ga0068863, IMG submission 66596) | Switchgrass rhizosphere microbial communities from Kellogg Biological Station, Michigan, USA - KBS Switchgrass S6-2 | ecosystem: Host-associated > Plants > Roots > Rhizosphere > Soil ...
CACAATGCTTAAGGCGCTGTCTACCCAGAACCACCCGCTGTAAAGTATGATGATACCACCAATAACAATACCCAGCGAAACAACCGCGTCGCTCATTAAATGCAGGTAAGCGCTTTTGACATTCATGTCTTTGTCTTTATTGCGCATAAACAATAAGGCGGTTGATCCGTTAATCACAATGCCAATAGCTGCTATAACGGCAATCGTAGTGCCCTGGACCGGCTCGGGGTTCAGAAAACGATGCAGCGCCTCATAAACAATGGCTCCGATGGAAAGCAGTAATACCACGGCATTAAAAAGCGCTACCAGTATAGAGGTTTTGCGGTACCCATAGGTAAATTGTTTGTTCGATTTTACTTTCATCAATTTAAAAGCCAGCAGCGACAACGCCAGGGCTCCTACATCTGCCAGATTATGGCCGGCATCTGAAAGCAGAGAAAGCGAATGGACATATAAGCCTGCAATAACTTCGATGATTACAAAAAGAAAATTAAGGGTTATGCCAATAATGAATGCTGTGTTTACATGAGTAAGCGTAACCGTATGGTCGTGGTGGTGATCGTGTTTGTGCTGAACCTCCTCCATATTAATAATCCTCCGGGTTGCTTTCGTATAAATTGAGGCGGTTCCGCAACTGCCTGCTGCGCTCTTCTGCATTTCTTAATTTTTCCAGCAAATGGGCAATTGCTTCAATACCCTCCAGGTTGATATCGAGATCATAATGAAGCCTTACCATTTTTTCCACTTCATGCAACTGCTGTTCTTTAAGATAGGTTTTGTTTTCTATCGTGGTTATTTCCACCAGCCCATATTGCTGCAGCGATTCAATAAACGACACTTCAATTTCATGTGTTACACAAAAATGATAAACAGGTATCAGTTCGTTGTTTTCCATGATGCTTATTTTAATGCAGCCAGTTGCGTGAAAAGTTCCTTTTGTCTGTCGTTCAGGTTCACGGGTAGTTTTACGTTAAAAACCACGAAGAGGTCGCCGAACTGCCCTTCATTTTTATAAACGGGAAATCCTTTTCCTTTTAATCTCACCTGTGTTCCGTTTTGGGTGCCGGGTGCTACTTTTAATTTTACTTTGCCGCTTAATGTGTCGATGGTTGTTTCGCCACCCAGTACGGCGGTATATAAATCGATATCAGTAGTAATAAACAGGTCGTTACCGGCGCGCTTCAGGTTCATTTCGTTTTCAATTATGAATGTAATATACAAATCGCCTGCAGGGCCGCCATTGACGCCCGGCGCACCGTATCCTTTTAATTTAATCACCTGTCCGTTCTCTACACCGGCCGGTATGGTAATACGAACATTTTTGCCGTTTACTGTTAATGTTTGCGGGTGTTTGGTATAGGCATCGCGCAGCTGAAGTTTTAATTCAGCATTGTAATCCTGTCCCCGGAATTTTGTTTGCCGGCTCCGTCCACCTCCGTGATCGCCAAACATAGAAGAAAAGAAAGAGGAGAAATCCTGGTCTTCAAAGCCGCCACCTGTTTGCTCTCCGGCATAGGAACGATAGTTGCCGCCCTGCTGCCTTGCTTTTTCGAATTGTTCAGCCTGTTCCCAATCCTTGCCATACCGGTCGTATTTTTTTCTTTTTTCCGGATCGCTTAATACTTCGTTTGCTTCGTTTATCTGCTGAAATTTTTTATTCGCTTCCTTATCGTTCGGATTTAAATCAGGATGGTGTTTACGGGCGAGTTTGCGGTACGCTTTTTTGATATCATCCCCGGAAGCATTTTTGGGAATGCCCAATATCTCATAATAATCAATGAATGCCATGCTATAAAATTAAGATAAATAGTTCTTATTCATGATTGATGTTACTGAATCTGCTCATCGGATAGCAGCGCGTGCATCATTCAAAAAAAGGGGCCAGTTTTTCACGCAATTCAACGGGCATGTTTTTTTTCTGATGGGTAGAGGAATCAATAAAATACAATATGACTTTGCCGATGGTGAGCAGGTTGCCGGCTTCGTTGTACACTTCATGATCAAATTCGATCCGATGACCCGCAGGCAGTTCCCGCAGTATAACTTTAATACTGAGTAAATCATCATAATGAGCCGGGCGCAGGTATTTGCATTGCAGTTCTGTGATGGGCATATAAGTGCCCAATGCTTCCATGTTTTTGTAGGTAAAGCCCAGCTTGCGGATAGCCTCGGCCCGGGCTACTTCAAAATACTGTGCATAGTTGCCATGGTACACAACATCCATCTGGTCGGTTTCTGCATAACGGACGCGTACCTGCGTGATTGATTCAAACATATGAAATGATTAGGGGTTTGAAAGCTCTCCACTGAAAACAAATGAAAGGGAACTATCGCTATTTTTTTGCGGCGATTTTTTTAACAAGATATTGCAGTCTTCAAGATCAAATTATTTGTTAATTAATCCATCTGCACTGGCCCGGCCAGGCCCGCATAAAAATAAAGCCAGGAAACAGGCCAGGAACATAGTTCCATCTGCAGCTTTACCAAAAATATCTCCGTGATTGACCTTAAAAACCACTACGCTCATATCTATGATCAATGGTATTGCTGCCAGCCTGGTAAACAGTCCAAGTGCGATGAACATACCGCAGAAGAATTCGGCAAAGATCACCAGCGACAGGGAGACGGAGCTGCCCATCCCCATGAAGTTCATAAAGCTGTTTTTCTTCTCTGCAAAATGAATGAGCTTGTCGTAACCATGCGGAATAATCAATGCACCCGCGCCGGCCCGCAACAACAGCATGGCAATGTCAAAAGCCCATTCGCGGTATGCAACAGATAGTAATCTTTTCATCAGTTGAATCGTGTTTTTTCAAAAGTAAGTGGTTGCTGTGAATTAGAATGAAATGTTAATCCTTGTACTTATCCACAGGTGTTTGGAACGATGTTTGGTTAAAGTAAAAATAATTAGAAACTTTAGCGCGTTGTAATCATTGCAACTAATTCAACACATGAAAAAATTTTTCAGTACCGTATTGGTTAGTGCCGCTGTTTTTATAGCCGCTGCACAGCAAACCCGTTTTATTGCAGACCCTCAAACCACACTGAAAGAAGCCAAAGAATATTTCCAGAACGGTTCATACAGCCTGGCCTATCCCTTATTCAAAGACTTGAATCTATACCTGCGCAATGCAGACCGGACCGATAATGCGGTAAGTTACCAGGAGATAAAATATTATACCATCGTTTGCGCGCTGAAACAGAACGAGGCGGCGGCAACAGATCTCGCCAAAGACTTTATCAGCGATGAAGACAATATTGCCCGGGTACAGATGATGAGTTTTCACCTCGGCGAATATTATTTCCGGCAGAAAAATTTTTACCAGGCTGTTGCCAACTATGAACAAACCAGTATCGATCACCTGGGCAATAGCGAAATTGCAGATTTGAAATTCCATGAGGGATATTCCTATTTCAACCTGCAGAAGTTCGACAAAGCCATGCCCCTGTTGGATGCTATCCGCAAGAATCCAAAGGATCCCAATTATGTCGACGCCAATTACTATTACGGATTTATCGCTTTCAACGATGGCAAGATGCGCGATGCGCAGGAGTCATTCAGAATAACGGAGAATGACAAACGCTACGAAAAAGTGGTGCCTTTTTATATTGCTACCATTATGTACAACACCGGGCAGAAAGAAAAAGCGCTGGAATATGCAGAAACCAGACTGAAAAAAGGCGGGCAGGTATACGATGCACAATTACGCCAGCTGATCGGTCATGCCTATTTTGAAAAAGGCGACTATAAAAGCGCCCAGCCTTACCTGGAGAACTATGCTGGCAGTTCAAAAAAATTAAGAAGGGAAGATACCTATGAACTGGCCTATACCTATTATCAAACCGGTAACTATCCCAAGGCCATTGAGGGTTTTAAGCAATTGTCGGGCAAAGAAGATTCGCTTGCGCAGAATGCCATGTACCTGCTGGGCGATGCCTATCTGAAGACCAACCAGAAAGCGAATGCCAGAAATGCTTTTTCCTATTGTGCGGCCAATAGCAGCAACGCTTACCAGCGCGAGGTTTCTAAATACAACTATGCAAAACTTTCCTACGAACTCGGGTACCAGGATGTGGCACTTACAGAGTTGAAAAAATTTCTGGCCGAATATCCTAATTCCGCATACAATGCTGAGGCTAAAGAATTATTGGTAGGCGTACTGGCTAACAGCAACAGCTATAAAGATGCCCTTGCATTGGTGGAAGGATTGAAAAACCCTTCCGACAATGTGAAAAAGCAATATGCAAAAATATTATACGGCCGGGCAACGGAAATGGTGAACGATGGTTTGCTGATTGGCGCCAATGACTTATTGGATAAAGCCCTTGCTGATCCCAATAACCAGGAAGTGCTGCCTTATATCAATTTCTGGAAAGGAGAAATAGCTTACCGGCTCAATAAGATTGATGATGCCATCCGTTATTATTTCGAATACCTTAAATCGGGCGTTAGCAATGGCGAGGTAAACCCTGCCAATGCAAAATACAATCTGGGCTATGCCTTTCTTAAAAGAGAAAACTACAAGCAGGCGCTTACTTATTTTGAACAGGTGGCAGGCACGCCTAAAATCAATTCATCGCAAATAGAGCAGGACGCTTATGTACGGAGTGCTGATTGTTATTATATGGGTCGTGATTTCACAAGAGCACTGGCCATGTATGATAAGGTGTTGAGTTATTCGTGGCCATCGAGTGATTATGCATTGTTTCAGAAATCAATGGTGGCAGGCGTAAAAAGTGGCGCGGAAAAAATAAAATTACTTCAGACAATTGAAAGGGTATACCCGCAATCGAGCCTGGTACCGGACGCTAACCTGGAGATAGCGACAACGTATCTGTCGGACGAAAAGTTCCGGGAATCCATCCCATTTTTAAAGAATGTAGTGAGTAATACGGCCAATGAATCATTAAAGCCGAGGGCGCTGTTGCGTTTGGGCATCGCCTATTATAATCTCAACAACAACAAAGAAGCTTTAAACCAGTACAATGTATTGCTGAAGCAATATCCCAATTCACCAGAAGCGGAAGAAGCGCTTGACAATGCTAAAACGATCTATGTGGAAGATGGCAGAAGTGGTGAATATGTAAACTTCGCGCGCAGTATGGGAGTGGATGTATCGGCCTCACAGGAAGATTCGCTGGCCTATGCAGAAGCAGAGGTTCAATTTAACAATGGCAATTTTAGCGGCGCATTAACCCGTTTCGATAGTTACCTGGCAAAATTTCCGGAGGGGAAAAATGCAGTAGAAGCCAATTATTATAAAAGTGAAATTTACTATAACCAGAAAAACTGGGCGAAAGCAGCGGAAGGATATGAAGCGGTGGGAGACAGGGCACCGAATAAATTTGGCGAGAAATCCTTGTTACTGGCTGCCCGCCTGAATTTCTTTGATCTTAAAAATTATGACAAAGCCGAAAAGTATTTTTCACGCCTGAAAGAATTTGCTTCCAGCCAGGAAAATAAACTGGAAGCTATGAGAGGTTTGCTGCGTAGCCAGTATGAGCTAAAAAAATGGACCGAAGCAACAGAGAATTCCAAAGACCTGCTGAACCAGAAAGGAACCAGTACCGATGACAAGGTGTTGGCTAATATGGTGCTGGCCAAATCTGCGCAAGCAGCCAACCAATGTGATCTGGCGATCTCGTATTTCCGTACCGCTGCGGGTTTAAACAAATCTTCCTACGGTGCAGAAGCCCGTTACGAGATAGCCAATTGCCAGTTCCAGCAGAATAAATTGAAAGACGCGGAGAAAGCCGCTTTTGAAGTAATTAATAAATCAGGATCCTATGCTGACTGGGTAACAAAAGCCTACCTGCTGCTGGGTGATATCTATTATAAAGAGAAAGATTATTTTAATGCCAAAGCCACTTTTCAAAGTATTGTAGATAATGCTACGGTGCCGGAATATAAAGAGACGGCACAACGAAAACTGGCCGAGGTAACAGAGGAAGAAAAAAACAGCGGCAAAGCAAGTGGCCAGTAAACAGGTGCTATATAAAACAAAGGTTTCTAAACTACTCCTGAATAATGAATATTAGTCAATATAAGAAAGCAAGCTTTTTGTTACCTGCGGTTTTGTTTACAGCATTAGCTTCATTTTCGCAGGATACCACCGGCAAAAAAAGAACGATTGATATTACCTCTTCTTTTAAGCCGGTATTGAGAGAAGCCGTTAAAATTAATTTCAATGCGGCTTCACCCATCGTTGATTCATCAAAACCCAAGCTAACCTATACCATTCCGCAGCAAAATTTGCTATTGGGCTATCTGCCTGCGCCGCTGAAACCCGTTGCATTGCAGATTGATTCAGTAAATGCGTGGAAGTACAGTAATTATGTTAAGGTTGGTGCAGGCAATGTACATATTCCTTATGCGCAGGCTGGTTTTAGCTTTGGTGATGGCAAGAATTCTTTTTTTAATGTATTTGCGAAAGGATATACGTCAAAAGGGAAATATAACGATTTCCAGAAGAATAATTACACCGCGGTATCATTGGCTGGAACGGTGAGAACAGCATCCAATCTTGAATGGAACGGCGGCCTGGGTTTTAAAAGTGAAGACTATTTCTTTTATGGTTATCAGCCCACCACCTTGGTATATACAAAAGAACAGTTGCGCCAGCGCTTCCAAACTTTTGGCGGTAAACTGAGCCTTCGCAATATGGAGGCTACAGAATATGGCCTCACCTATAACCCCAACATTAAAGTGGATGTTTTTGGCGGTAAAAATTTTATGGGTAAGGGGAATGAAACCAATACGGTATTGAATCTGCCGCTTACAAAAACTTTTGGAGAAACATTTTCTTTTAACCTGGGCCTTACTGCTGATCTTACGCATTATAAACCCACCAGTGGTGATGCCATCCAGAATAATTTATATTATGTGGCGCCGGCAGTGTCTGTCAAGACATCCAACTTCCGGCTAACCGCGGGCGTGAGTCCAGCCTGGGATAACAAATTGTTTCATTTGCTGCCCAATATCATGGCGGATATTATTACCAACGACAAAAATTTCACCCTGCAACTGGGATGGATCGGCTACTACGATAAGGGGTCTTACCAGCGTTTTGCAGGTATTAACCCGTGGATAACGCAACCTACCTCATTAATGAATACCCGCGCGCAGGAATTCTATGCAGGTATAAAGGGATCCCTGCTGGATCATTTCAGCTATAGTGCCAAAGTGGGGGGCGTTCAATACCGCAATATGGCTCTTTTCATCAACGACAGTACCGATGGAAAAACATTCAACACTGTTTATGCCAATTCATTACAGGCGCTGAAAATGCATGGAGAAATTGCGTGGACGCAGGGAGAAGACCTGAACTGGACCAATGGCATCACCCTCACGCATTATTCAAATGTAAAAGGGCAATTGGCACCATGGGGACTTACTCCATTGGAAATTACCAGCTCATTGCGCTGGCAGTTGTTCAAAGATTTCTTCCTGAAAGGTGAACTCTATGGTTATGGCGGAGCACCTTATCAAACCAAGGTTTCTACCAATGTTTACAAAGATAAAACCGGGCAGTCGGGTGTAGACGTGAGCGCGGGTGTAGAATTTAAAGTGACGAGAGCGCTTAATCTATGGTTACAAATGAACAATATTTTCAATAACAAATACGAACGCTGGAACCAGTACCAGGTATATGGGTTTAACATACTCGGCGGTATTGTGTTTTCGTTTGACACGAAATAACCCCCTGTTCTGTGCGGGGACTAAGGTTGATTTTTACAGTTTATTTTTTCAATCATCTCATCAGGACCAAATCCCCCATTTAGGGGGTTTCTCTCTATCTTTGTGGCATGCGTAAACTCGGTATGAATGAGCTGAACCGCAAGTCGGTGCAGGAGTTTAAAGAATCCGCTAAAATTCCCGTTATAGCAGTTCTGGAAAATGTGAGGAGCGCCTACAATGTGGGCAGCGTATTGAGAACGGCTGATGCATTTTTGCTGGAGGCTGTTTATACTACGGGTTATACTGCCCATCCTCCGCATAAAGAGATTTCCAAAACAGCGCTGGGCGCAGACGAAACAGTAACCAGCGAGCACTTTAAAAATGCGGTGGAGGCGATTGCGAAATTGAAAGCGGAGGGTTTCAAAGTACTGGCGATTGAACAGGCCGAAAATAGTTACCAACTGCAACAGTTCGCATTAGCGGAAGGGGAGAAGCTGGCACTGGTATTTGGCAACGAGGTAACAGGAGTAGAGCAGTCAACCATTTTACTTTGTGATGGTTGTATAGAAATACCGCAATTGGGTATGAAACATTCATTGAATATATCGGTTGCGGCCGGAATTGTGCTGTGGGAATGTGCGAAGAAGTTTATGGTGCTGAGTTCATAAATAAATAAGGTGAGCCGCCCATCAAGGGCGGCTCACCTTAGCCACTGTTGGTGATATCAGCAACAATCAAATCACTGGTTTATTTGATGAAACCGTATATTCATTCATGCGTCTGGTTTAAATATTATTAGCAATCGGATTATAGTTTAAGTTAAACGAATCAATAAATCATACAGGTGCCTACCGTAAAAAATTATTTGAGTTTAGTAAAATTTTCGCATACCATTTTCGCAATGCCTTTTGCGTTGATTGGGTTTACCCTGGCTACTGTGCAGGAGAAAATTTTTGTGAAAGGCGCGCCTATTGGTAATTCAGGAACATCATCATTTTATGGATCGGCTAATCCGCTCCAGTTGTTTTGGAAATTTATACTGGTTGTTCTTTGTATGGTTTTCGCGCGTAGTGCAGCTATGGCGTTTAACCGCTATTTAGACAGGAGCTTCGATGCAAAAAATCCACGTACTGCCATCCGCGAAATACCGAAAGGCATTATTTCCGCCGGCAATGCGCTAAAATTTGTTGTTTTCAATTGTATCGCGTTTGTTGTGTGCACCTGGTTTATCAATCCACTTTGTTTCTTTTTGTCGCCCGTTGCTTTATTGGTGGTATTGGGCTATAGTTATACAAAAAGATTTACTGCATTCTGTCATATCATTCTGGGTATCGGCTTATCATTAGCGCCCATTGGTGCATACCTGGCTGTAACGGGGCATTTTGCATTACTACCTATCTTGTTTTCATTTGCAGTAGTGTTTTGGGTGAGCGGGTTCGATATTATTTATGCCTTACAGGATATTGATTTCGATAAATCACAGCGCCTGTATTCCATTCCGGCCGCACTGGGAAAAGCAAAAGCATTACGGGTTTCTGAACTGCTTCATTTGCTGAGTGCCGGTTGTGTGATTGCAGCCGGCTTGTATGGAGGCTTTCACTGGTCGTACTGGGTTGGCGTAATCATTTTTATCGGCATGCTGATCTACCAGCATTCAATTGTGAAGCCCAATGATCTCAGTAAAGTAAATATCGCTTTTATGACGGCGAATGGCATCGCCAGTGTTGTGTTTGCGGTGTTCGTGATTGTCGATCTGTTTATATACGCGCAGCTATTGTAGCATTGTTTAATTCTATAAGTCATGCAAAATGGGAAATGCAGCGATTATTGACAAATTTTTTGAGGCCTATGGCAGACATGATTTTGTTGCATTAAGGGAAGTGATGTCTGAAGACGTTATATGGGTGTTCCTCGGGCAACATCCGCTGGCGGGGGTAAAAAACGGTATTGAAGAAGTGGTGGCATTTTTCGATAACATGGCCGCCATTATGGGTTCATCGAAAATTAAGGCAGAAAAGCTGGTAGCGGGCAGCAACGAACAATACCTGGTAGAATGCCAGCACATTACCACGCACCGTGAAGATGCCAACAATATAGACCACCACGTTTGTGTGCTATGGACGTTTGAAAATAATAAAATAAAAGAAGGGCGTCATTTTTTTGCGGATGCCCGGGCCGCGGATCGGTTTTTTAGCATGCTGGCGCCTATCGCCGCAGAGAAATAATAAATACTATGGCACGCATCATGGCAATCGATTATGGGTTAAAACGAACAGGCCTGGCGGTCACAGATCCCCTTAAAATTATTTCCGGCGCACTCACCACGGTGGAGACACCGCAGTTGTTCAATTTCCTCAAAGAATATTTTAAAAAAGAAATCGTTGAGCTCATTATCATTGGCGATCCCAAAAACCTCGACGATAGCGATACACACGCCACGCCCCACGTTAAAAAGCTGATTGAGCGGTTGAAAAAGGAATTTCCTGCTATTCCTGTGAAAACAGTAGACGAACGCTACACGTCTAAAATGGCAAAAGGCGCCATGATTGAGATGGGTATGAAAAAAATGCAGCGACGCGATAAAGCCATGGTTGATAAAATTGCAGCTACTATTATGCTGCAGGAATATATGGAAAGGAATAGTTAATAAGCTGTTGGCTGTTAAGCAGTTTTGCAATAATTTAGCAGCCTTATATACAAATTATACAGGAATGATTTTACCGATCGTGGCTTATGGTACACCGGTGTTGAGAACAGTTGCAAAAGACATTAGCAATGATTATCCCGGGCTGGAGAAACTTATTTCAGATATGTGGGAAACCATGTACGCGAGCAATGGTGTGGGCTTAGCCGCTCCGCAGGTTAATCGGGATATCCGTGTTTTTATGATTGACAGCGCGCAGGTCTTTGCCAATCTTGAAGACGAGGAGAAAGGCGAATATCCCGATGAGCCGGGAATAAAACAATTATTTATTAATGCACATATAAAAGAGTTGCATGGTGCCGAGTGGCCGTATAATGAAGGCTGCCTGAGCATACCCAAAATACGCGAAGATATTCAGCGTCCGGCACAGGTAACTATTGAATACCTGGATGAGAATTTCCAACCGCATACCAAAACATTTTCTGGCATTACGGGTCGTATTATTCAGCACGAATATGATCATATAGAAGGGAAACTTTTTATTGATTACCTGAAGCCATTGAAACGTAAACTGCTCAAAGGCAAACTCGATGATATTTCCAGGGGAAAAGTCAAGGTCGATTACAAGATGGTTTTCCCCAAATAATGGAATCTTTATTTACCCCTTAACGCGCGCCCTTTAAAATGAAAAGTATACATGAAGATACCCGTACACCTGCGCATTGCCTGTCTTTTTCTTTTTTACTCCGGTGCAATATTGGCCCAGCAGGATTCATCCGTTAACCTGGGAAAAAAAACAGTGACACTTAAAGAGGTTGTAATCAGAAACGGCCTGAACGTGGGTGGATTTATTGAACGCGTTAAGAACGACACTACTTTTTATAAGGCGTTCAGGAATTTGAAGGTACTCGGATATACGGCGCTGAATGATATCCGTATGCAGGATAAAACCGGTACTGAAATAGCTTCCCTCCAAAGTAAAACGATGCAACTGGTAAAAAATGGTTGCCGCACTACCAAAACCCTGGAAGAGACCACCAGGGGCGATATTTATGACGACAACCGGAACTGGAATTATTATACCGGTGAACTATATGCGGGCTTATTGTTTGCCAAAGGAACGGTTTGCGGCGAAACGAATATCGTTAAAGGATACGATTTTAGCATAAAGGATAAAAAAGGCATTGAAAAAAATAAGGAGCAACTGAAAATGCTTTTTTTCAACCCGGGTAAGAAAATACCAGGTATACCTTTTATTGGCAATAAGATAGCCATTTTTGACGATGAGGTTTCTCCCTTGTACGATTTTATCATTGATATGGCCGATTACCAGGGCCAGCTTTGTTATGTGTTTACGGTAAAAGCCCGGTCAGACCTGAGCAGCAGTCAGAAAAACGATATCGTCATCAATGAAATGGTCACCTGGTTCAACAGCAAAACGCTGGAGATTGTGGCCCGGAACTATGATATCAGCTATGATGCAGCCATATATGATTTCAATGTGCAGATGGAAGTGCAGATGGATAAATTTGAAGACCTGCTGGTGCCAAAGCTAATCAGGTATAACGGTAACTGGCATGCGCTGTTTAAAAAAAGAGAGCGGGGCATTTTTACGGCTACGCTGTTCGGTTTCAACAGGGGTTATTAGCCAGCCAGCTATATATCGCGCCTGCGTTTCTTTTGCTACTGTTCCGGTATTCCCTTTGCTTTCACGTACACACGCCATTTTTCAATCACTTCCCGTATATCATCTGCCAGCTCGCTGTTGAACAATACTTCTTTCCTGCTGGCCGGGTGTATAAATCCAATTGTTTTTGCGTGCAGAGCCTGTCGCGGACAGATAGCAAAGCAATTGTCTACAAATTGTTTGTATTTGGCAAAAACAGTTCCTTTAACAATAGTATCACCGCCATAGGTATCATCATTAAACAGGGGGTGGCCGATAGACTGCATGTGTACACGGATCTGGTGCGTGCGGCCGGTTTCCAGCCGGCATTCTACCAGCGTCACATAACCGAAACGTTCCAGCACCGTATAATGAGTAATGGCTTCTTTACCATGATCGCCCTCTGGATAGGCCGCAAACAATTTCCGGTGTTTAAGGTTGCGCCCGATATGTGCCACAATAGTTCCGGTATCGTTCACTACATCTCCCCATACCAATGCGTAATAACGCCGGTGTACGGTGTGGTCAAAAAATTGTTTGGCCAGTGAAGCAACCGCTTTGTCCGTTTTTGCGAGTACCATTAAACCACTGGTGTTTTTGTCGATACGGTGCACCATGCCAAAACGCGGCAGGTTTTCCTCTGTAATATTCTTATTTTTTTGGGTGAGATACCAGGCAACGCCGTTAATCAATGTACCTGTATAATTGCCGCAGCCGGGGTGCACTACCATGCCAGCAGGTTTATTAATAATCAATATGTCATCGTCTTCAAAAACGATGTTCAGGGGTATGTTTTCTGGAATGATTTCTTCTCCATGTACTTCCTTATCACTATAAACAATTATCTCATCTGCCGGCTTTATTCTGTAATTCGGATTTACCTGTTTGCTGTTGACCAGCACTCTTCCGGCTTCAATCCCTTTCTGAATCTTATTGCGGGTGGCGTTTTCAATACGGGCGGTCAGGAATTTATCCAGGCGCAATGGCTCCTGGCCCCTGTCAACTTTAATAGAAAGCCGTTCGTATAACTCCTCCGGGCCATCCTGCTCCAGCAATTCTTCCTGTTCAACTTCATCGGGCATGTGTATCAATTTGCTGCAAATATACTTTATTGCAAAGCGAAAGCGCAACAGCCCACCAACTGTGGTATTGAACCTGAAACAACTTAAATTTGCAGCCTATGCAGCAGGTGTATTTTACCGATTTGGGGCAAATGGATTATAAAACCGCGTGGGATTACCAGGAACAACTTCTTTCCGCCAATGTGCAGGTAAAAACTGTTCTGCGCAACGTAATTGCTGGGGAAACAAACGACTATCCACAATGCCTCACGCCTGACCTCTCACGCCTGACGACTCGCCACTCACTGCTCTTTGTTGAACATCCGCCAGTATACACATTGGGTAAAAGTGGACATATTGAAAACATATTGATTACAGAGGAAGAGAGAAAGCAACAGGGGATTGATTTTTTTTATACCAACAGGGGAGGAGACATTACTTTTCATGGCCCTGCGCAAATCGTTGGCTATCCTATCCTGGACCTGGAAAAGTTTTATACAGATATCGGGCGCTATCTGCGTAACCTGGAAGAAACCGTTATTCTTACCATGGCGGAATATGGTTTGAAAGGCGAACGCTCAGCCGGCGAAACCGGGGTATGGCTGGATCCGGGCATCAGGGGAAAGGAAAGAAAAATTTGTGCGATTGGTGTCAGGTGCAGCCGCTGGATAACTATGCATGGATTCGCCTTTAATATCAATACGGATCTCGCTTACTTCAATAATATCATTCCCTGTGGTATACAAAACAAACAGGTAACTTCCATTGCACGTGAACTGGGCAGGGAAATCAGCATGACGGAGGTAAAAGAAAAGCTGAAAAGGAATTTTGAAAAAGTCTTTGAAGCAGAACTAATCTCCTAAAAATCTTTCGGGACAAATAGTTTATGTTTTTCTTTGAGTAAGCCGTCTTCATACAATTCAAATTTGAACCAGCCGGCATGAATAAAATTTGATTTGTCGAGTGTGAGCACACTGTCTTTTATCTGTTTTACTTCCATTACCGGCATATTGAGATCATCAAAAAACTTAATGCTGTATTTTTTCTCGCCGGCAAGTGGTAATAGAATTTTTACGTTGCCATCCTTTTCAGTGAATACATACCTTGATGGCTTATAAATTTCTTTTGGCACAAAAGGTTTTAATACAATCGTATCGGCAGTGTTATAACTCAGGGTGTCTTTGGTACGCGTGGCGACGGAATCACGGAAACGCCTGACCGATCTTTCACCTATTTGCCCAATAAGCGTGTCCCTTTTCTTGATGTAAATGATCCGTTCCGGGATTTCTTTAGGTTTTGCTGGCTCGGCTCTCGCCATTTCTTTTTTTTCAGGCTCCCTGGGTTTTACCTCTTCCGTAAAATTGATCCGGTTACTACTGTCAATTTTTGGTGGTTCATTCACTTGTAAAGCAGGTGGTCTGGATTCTTTTGCTGGCTCCTTAACACGTATCGTATCCACCGTGGGCTGCTTTGCCTTGCTGAAAACATATTTACCGCTATCGAGCAAAATATACAGCCGGTAAAACATGCGGTCGCCCGGGGCTTTGGTATCTGCATAACCATTCTGAGGAGCAGTCGGATCGGGAAGCGTTAAAATAGATCTGAAGTTTTTGGTACTGTCGGGCGAACGCTGAATGCTTAATTGGTGAATGCTTTTGTAGGGGTTGTTCCAACTAATGATAATCCGGTTATTACCTTTATTAACCAGGGTAAATGCGGGCAATGTATCCTGGGCGCAAGCAAACAAACCAACCAGACTAACCAGTAATAAAAAGCCAAACCGTTGGGGCATGTATATTCTTTTTTAAAGCTGCAAATATAGCCGTCCGTTTAAAGCGGTCAGGTTAAAAAATCAATCGACCCTGCGGCAGGGAATGGTTTCCCTGCAATCCGCCGCTGTGAATCGCCAGCAATCTGCTGCCGGCAGGAAAATAGTCTTTTTTGAGCAAATCGCTGATCGCAAAAAACATTTTGCCGGTATATACCCAGTCGGTCGGAATGCCTGTCTCGTTGTAAAACTGATTCATAAAGTTCAGTAACGTTTCATTTTTTTTTGCATAGCCGCCGATGTGATAACCAGGCAGGATATGCACGCGCGGCATTGTTTCCTTCGTGATAAACGGTGAATGCCAATTATCAAATCCCTTTAAGACAGGTATTCCGATGATTTGCTGCTGATCTGCGGCAATTCCGGCAATTCCTGCCAATTGCGTGCCTGTTCCTACCGCGCAAATGATATGTGTATAATCTTCTTTATGTACAAGATCCATAATTTCACCTGCTCCTTTCACCCCAGCTATTCCTTCTCCGCCTTCGGGAATAATATAAGGATAGTCATACTGCTGCAGTACCGAAACTATGAACGAAGGATCGTTTTTTTGATTGTATAATTCGCGGCCAACAAACACCAATTGCATACCGAGGGCAGAAGCCGTTTGGAGCGCGTAAGAGTGTACAGTCGGTGCCTCACCACGTATGATGCCAATGCTGGCCAGCCCGATCTTTTTTGCTGCACAGGCAGTGGCCACAATATGGTTGGACCAGGCACCTCCAAAAGTCAGCAGCGTTTTTTTGTTTTCCGCCAGGGCCTCCTTCAGGTAATACTTCAATTTAAACCATTTATTACCTGAAATGACTGAATCTATTTTATCGAGTCTTAAGACATCCAGCGGAACAGTCTCTTGGTTGTTCTGCTTTAACCGCAACGGGTTAATTATGGCGGCGCTGAGATTGACAATGTTTTCCGGTAATAAATGCATGGCATATTTTGTTCCACAACTTTATTTTATATTTTCGTGCCGACAAAAAATAAAAATACATGCAGCAACCGACACTTTTGATACTGGCCGCCGGTATGGCCTCGCGTTACGGAAGTATGAAACAGATACAATCTTTTGGACCTGGCGGTGAAACGATTGTTGACTATTCCATTTATGATGCAATACGTGCAGGATTCACAAAAGTTGTATTTATTATACGCAAAGAATTCGTGGATGATTTCAAAGAGATTTTTGAACCCAAATTAAAGGGCAAAGTTGCTGTGGATTATGTTTTCCAGGATTTAAATGCTTTTACAGACGGTTACCAGGTGCCGGCAGATCGCACCAAACCTTGGGGTACGGCACACGCCGTGTTGTGCGCAAAAGGCGCGATAGATGAACCGTTTGCTGTTATCAATGCAGATGATTTCTACGGACGTGACGCATTCAAAAAAGCCTATGCGTTTCTCACAACCGATGTTGCTGATAAGGTCTATGCTATCATTGGTTATGATTTGCTGAAAACGCTTTCTGATAATGGAACGGTGAACCGCGGCGTATGCCAGGTAGACGCAAACGGAAATCTTACGGCCATAGCTGAGCGCATTAATATCGCGAGAAAAGATGGAAAAATCATCTGTGATGACAACCAGTTGCCCAAAGAACTACCGGTGAATTCAAGTGTATCCATGAATTTCTGGTGCTTTTCACCATCTATTTTTCCTTATTCCGAAAAATTGTTTAACGAATTTCTCGGTAAAAACCTGGGCAATCCAAAATCGGAATTTTTTATCCCGATTGTAGCGGATGAGTTTATTAACAGTGGGGGAGGCGTTATTAAAGTAATACCAACTTCCTCGCAATGGTTTGGAGTAACATATAAGGAAGATGCACCCGGCGTTAAAGCAAGCCTGGATGAATTGGTGAACGCAGGTGAGTATCCCGGCAGCCTTTGGAAATAATTAAGCAATATGTCTAAAACAATAAAAGCCCCGGAAAGGGCTTTTATCTTTATTGGCATTAATCAGGAAAATATTATTGATAGGTTTTAACAAGAAACACACAGTCTTCTATTTTTTTAATCTGCTGGGGTCTTTCCATTCCTTTCACCGAAGAAAGTGTATTCATTTTGATATCCTGGTAAACAGTGTCTTTTTTCAGATCCTCCAGTGATTTAAAAATGTTTTTGGCTGTTACTGCAAAAACAAATCCCTGGGTTTGCGTCTGGCGCGTGCTTAAAATGCCAATAACTTCACCGTTTCTATTAAATACAGGGCCACCGCTATTGCCCGGGTTGGCCGCAACCGCAATCTGGCAACTCATGGTATCTCCATTAAAGCCGGTACTGGCACTCATATATCCTTCACCATACACAATCTCGTCTCTGGGAAATCCGAGGGTAAAAATTTGCTCTCCCAGGTCTGCACCCGTCTTTTTAAATCCGTAAGGTAAGCTGGCAAAAGGCTTGAAATCGCGGTCTTCAATTTTAAGAATAGCCAGATCGCGGTCCAGGTCTATTTTTACCGCGGCTGCTTTAAACTCCTGGCCCCTGCTCTGTACGATAATGGTTTTAGCATCTTTAATAACATGGGCATTGGTTACGAGGTAGCCTTTCGCGTCAATAAGAAATCCTGTTCCGCCAAATTTGAATATTTCATTTTGGGGCACACGGGTAATTTTGGCACTGTCCCTCACCTCGTTGGTTAAAATATTGGTCTGCGTTTTTAATCTGGATACTTCCCGGCGTAGTTGTTCGATCTGGGGCTGCGAATTAGGGGTGAAATAAGCCATCAGACCGCTGATGGTAATGGCGATTATGCCCGCAATGGAGGCTGCTACCGCCCAAACGCGCCTGTATTTTTTAAACAGGTCTGTTACTTTAGCCTTGTTTACGACTGGCTTAATAGCGCCTGCTTCCAGCAAATCAGTATGGATCTCCTGGAGCGAAGATTGAAATTGTTTACGATCGCCGAATTCGTTCAGCCGGGTCAGAAATAAACTGGTTTCTACGACAAACTGGTCTATTTCGGGGTTTGATTTACGGAGCTGTTCAAAATGGGCGCGTTCGGCTTCACCCATCTCACCCTTCAAAAAGCGTTCAACAGCATCCTGTAATTGACTGTCTTCCATTTATTGTCCGTTATTATTTTTATGTTGGGCAAAGAATATTTTTTTTAGCCGGTTCAGGCATTTGTACTTCTGGTTCTTGGCATTGTCTGCATTGGTATATCCAAAACTACTGGCAATTTCCGTCATACTTCGTTTTTGAAGGTAATAAGCCTCCAGTAAACTTTTGCAGGGCTCCCCCAAGCTCATCAGCGATTTTTCCATGGCCAGAAACTGTGTATTGCGTTGCTCGTGGTTTTCTATTTCTTCTTCTACCGGAACTGTTTCAGCCATACTTTCCACCCGCCCGTGATATTTCTGTAACTGTTGTAATCGTTTGAGCCACAATCGTCTGCTTACGGAATATAAGTAGGTTTTTAGCTGGCAGTTCAATTCAAAAACACCTGACCTGGCCTTTTCATAAAGGACAATCATCGTTTCCTGGAAAATATCCCTTGCATCGTCTGCAGAACCATTGTTGTTGATAATCAACGTCTGCACCATATTATAATTGTCTTTATAAATGGTCTCGGCAGCTTTTTTATCATTTTTTGCCAGTCCTTTCAATAATTCTTTTTCCTGGATCGCGGTGTTCAAATCTTACTGCTATTTAATACTCAAATTAACTAATTGTAACCCAAACTGCCTCCCAAAACTTTTTTTAAAAATTGCGGGTTACCTTTTTCAGTTTAGGGTATAAAGACCAAATAATTATTTTACAAACAAACACACTCAAAATGAAAAAACTTCTGTTGGTTTTAGCCATTGGCGCAATTGTAACTTCTTGTAATAACTCTGCAGATACAACTGCTACCAAAACTGATTCAACCTCTGTAGTTGATTCTACAAAAGTTACTACTACTGATACTGTTAAAGTTGACACAACTTCAAAAATGAAGGCCGATACTTTAAAAGCGGATACTTCAAAGAAGAAATAATGAAGTTGACTGTCTGAAAAAATATTTTACTTTTTTCATATGGCAAGCAATCGTTAGAGGCCGTCCTGTTCCCAGGAGGGCTTTTTTATGTCCTGATTTTCACAAATCATTCCGTATGAACACCAATTTCCGTTTGCCATCAAAACACACTTTCGTAATAGTTTAACTAACGTTCATTGATAGAAGTGAGAACGCAAGTGACCCATTTCTTTATTTACTCTTTATTTGCATTTTTGACGCCCGTTCATTCACGTTCGTGTTAATTCGTTCAAATTCGCGTTAATTAGTGTCTTACTAATTCGTATTCAATCATTACTTTTGTGCCCTCAAAAAACTAGCTAATGCAACTGTCATCAGTACTTCAACGATTTAATGAGCCGGAAACACTAAAAATGGCAAAACTTGGACGCGAGCTCCGCGCCAAAGGAATAGATGTTATTGATTTAAGCCTGGGCGAACCTGACTTTGACACGCCGGCACATATTAAGGAAGCAGCAAAAAAAGCAATAGACGATAATTTTTCACACTATACTCCTGTAGCAGGGTACCTTGATTTGCGTGAAGCCGTTTGCTCAAAACTGAAACGCGATAACAATCTTGAATATAAACCCGAGAATATTGTTGTATCAACGGGCGCCAAACAGAGCCTGGCCAATGCAATACTGGCGGTAGTAGACGACAATGAAGAAGTGATTATACCAACGCCCTACTGGGTTACGTATAGCGAATTGGTAAAAATAGCCCGTGGTAAAGTGGTTGAAGTGAGAACCACCGTAGAAAACGGTTATAAGATAACGCCGGCTGA
>Ga0068863_100002139_pt1 | contig 19603 bp, 19 predicted proteins | sample KBSSwiS62_FD_66596 | JGI IMG/M metagenome (GOLD analysis project Ga0068863, IMG submission 66596) | Switchgrass rhizosphere microbial communities from Kellogg Biological Station, Michigan, USA - KBS Switchgrass S6-2 | ecosystem: Host-associated > Plants > Roots > Rhizosphere > Soil ...
GCTGGGATCGTTTCGCTGGCGCATGCGGCGGGCGAAACGGAAGTAAAACTGGGAGCGCGGGCGGCGGAAGAGGCGTTGCGATCGGCGAGCCTGGACGCCGGCCGGGTTGACTGGATTCTGGCAACAACCGAGACGCACCACGCGTTTCCGGCTCTGGCTGCACAGATTCACCGGGAGATTGGTGCGCGCGAAGGTTGCGGGGCGATGGATATCGGCGGGGCGTGCCTGGGATTTGTGCATGCGCTGGCAGTGGCAAAGGCATTTGTAGAGTCGGGGCAAGCGGGTACGGTGCTGGTGGTGACAGCGGATGTACATTCGCGGACGCTTACGCCGAGGCGAGTAGCAGGCGAGTTTGGCGGATTATTTGGTGATGGCGCGAGCGCGTTCGTGGTGCGCGGGGAAGCTGTTAGGGCAGAGCGGAGGAGTTTCCTGCTGCGCGATTTCTTTTTTGGATGCGCGTCGCAGTATCAGCAGGCGATCCAGGTTTCCGCGGAACCTAACGATCGGCTGCGGGTTGTGTTCGATGGAGATGCGCTTTCGCGAGCGGCCACAGCGCGGCTGGATGAATGTATTCGCGAATTGGAGCGGCGCAGCGGAGTGCAGCGTGGAAATGTGGCGGCTTTCGCGACGCACCAGCCGAATCCGCGGCTGGTGGCATTGCTGGCAAAACGGGCGGGTGTGGCGTTCGAGAAATTTCCGCTGGTGGCGGATACGCGCGGGAACCTGGGATCGACGACATGCGCCGCTGCGTTGCATTACGCGCTGGAACGGGCGCCGAACAAGCCAACTGGCGCGCCCCAGCCGATCTTTCTGGCTTCGCTGGGACCGGGGCTGTTATTTGGCGGAGGCTGGCTGGAGCCGGTGATCTCCAGTGGCGCTCCACGTTAATCGAACGTGATTGTTATGGACCGGGCAGGAGGCGCACGGTGAATGCTGCGTTGACCGGGGGGACGACGCAGTTCATGGTCGAAGGCCAACCGGAATCCGTTGTGGCGTTGCGGCGAAGAGTGGCGATGGCGTTGCTGATTTGCGATGGTTTGACGGCGCCATTGAATGGTTCCGCGTAAACCTCATAGCTGCGGCCTATGGAAAGTCTTTCAATCCGATAGGCTCCGTCGGATTGCGCCGGGCCTGGCGGAGAACAACTCCATCCCTGATTGTAGCGGCCACGATGTTGCCGGAAGCAGTGTCCACGGCGACCACTTGCGCGCCAAAAAGTCCTGTGACGCCGGGCGGCGAAACGGGAAGCGAAATGGGATTGGCGGGCAGGATGCGCCCTTGAATGCTGCCGATGTGCAGCGAGTCGGACAAATGTGGATACAGGACGCGGAGGCCGGTGCGGTCGTCATCGCCCAGGGGCGGTCGGGTTGTTGCGCGGTGGGCGGCATGGCGTAGGTACCGGGGACACGAAGGTAGGGAAACATCATGGCGTTCCATCCGGCGGAGTGGCTGCAGGCATAGCGGCGGGCGCGGTGTACAGGCCACCGGGGACACCGTGCCGAGCGAGGAGTTTCCACCGGGCCCATCGTTCACGCGCCAAGCTACTCTTAGTGGTCTCGGTTCCGGTGACCGCAACGTTCCGCTGCAGCGTCTCTCCTAGCAGGACGTCGGCTGGTCGATGGCGAGACGGAAACCGTGATAGTTAGGGAAGGTGGTGGGCGCGTGCCCAAGCTTGCGCCTCCCCCTGCACAGCCCGGAAACGCGATGGCGACTGCCAGGAGACTGAGTAGTGGCCAGCGAGCCGGTGCTTCGACCTGCGAATGGTTGTGCCGTGAGAGGCGCCGCATGCTCTTTCGATCCGAGAATCACCCAGCGCTGGGGCTGAAATGCAGGCGCTGTGCCAGTTGGCGACCGTCTGGAAGCGAGCAGGGAACGAGCGGAAGCCACCGCGACCAGGCAAAGATATTTGTCTTGTTTTCATGAGATTGAATGTTTTTTGCCAAGGTGCGTTCAGTTTGCGCGTAGAAAATTGCTTCGCGTGTCGGGTCGCGAGGATCCCGATTTGTATGCCAACTCTGTGAGAGGATTCCAGTTCGGAACCTAATGCGGTTCCGGTGCAGTACGCCGATCGGCCTTTACTTTCGTGTCGGTTTAGCGCATTTGTTCTTTCGGCTGACCATGAACCGTTCCCCCATCCGCGCCGTCATGCAGATGTATAAGGAGCGCCGAGCCATTACTGCTCAGGGCGAGGAATTCGTGCAGGAGTGGATCCTGACTGCGACCGGAGCCGAATCTGACGCCGTGGAGCGGAGCGACGATACCCGTGGCGCCAGTGATGCCATCGCTGGGCGCGAATGGGAGGAGCTGTTGCGAGAAAACGCGCCGTTGGTTTTTCGCGTGGCTCGCGGAGTGTTGCGGAACGACGCTGACGCGGAGGACGTGGCGCAGGAAACATTGTTGAGGGCGTACCAGCGGTTCGAGCGCTTGCGAGATCGGACGCGGTTCCGGTCCTGGCTTGTACGCATCAGTTTCCGGCTGGCGCTGGATCGGCTGCGCTCCACAAAACGCCGTCAGCAGCGCGAGGCGCAATGGGTATTCGAGAACGCCCGTTCGGATGCTAGGCCCGGCAGCGATTTTCAACATCACCTCGAGGTTGCATTGGAGGAATTGCCGGAGAAGCAGCGCTTAGTGGTGCTTCTGGCGGCGATGGAGGGACACGCGCTGGAAGAAGTTTCGCTTTTGCTGGGGGTTCCGGTGGGAACCGTGAAGTCCCGGCTATTTTTTGCGAAGAAGACACTTGCGGAGAAGCTGCGATGTTTTGTGAGTCCTATCGAAAGGCGCTAAGCGAAGTTGTGCTGCTGGGCATCCGAGTGCACGGGGAAACCGCTGCACATCTGGGTATGTGCGCTAGCTGCCGCGAAACATTAGCGGAGGAGCGGGCGCTGCTGCAGCGAATCGATGGCGGGCTCACCTCCTTGGTGGTTTCAGACGCCCCGGCTTCGCTGATTCCGGCAGTACGAGCGAGGATTGCCGACGGAGCGAAATCGCGCCGCGCTTGGTCAGTCCTGGCGTACGTGACGGCTGCTGTGGCGATTGGCGCGGCCGCGATCTCATTCAGCTTGCGCAGTAAGGCGCCACAAGTGAAGTTAGAGACTGCGATTGCGGAGCCATCTTCAGCGGTGACGAGCCAGGCGACATCGTCGCTGGTTGAAAAGGTGCTGTCTTACGAACGTTCTTCGCAAAGTCGGTTGATCGTGACGCACAGACGGGCATCGCCAGACTCCTGGGCCGCTCGTAAAACACGGCCAGATGTGCTGGTTTCTGCGGATGACCAACTCGGGTTGCAGCGATATGCCGCGTCTTTACGGACAGTGGCAAGGAGAAATGCGGCAACGCTGGGAGAAGCAAGTGGGCCCGAGATCAAGCCACTCGAGATTGCAGAACTGGATCTAAAGCGGTTGTCCATCGAGCCGCTGGAAAGCGGCGATTCCAACTGAGCTTTCGGATTGTTCAGGTCATCTCACGAGGAGCTGTGCAAATGAAAAAATATGTCTTGACGGTACTAGTGTTAATTGCGGTTTCGGCGTTCGGTGCGCTCGCGCAGGAGCCTTCCAAGCCGAAACCCGACCCGCTCACTCCATCCGTGACGCCTTTACGAGTGCAGGTCGTTCTTTCTGAATATGACGGCGAAAAGAAAGTGTCGAGCCTTCCGCACAGCTTCACCGTGAATGCAGACGAACGTCGTGCGCGACCCGGTTCGCTGATTCGGAACGGAGTACGGGTTCCGGTCATTACTGCGAAGGATCAATACACGTACGTGGATATCGGCACGAATGTTGATTGTTCGGCGACCTTGCAGGAGGACGGGCGCTACAAGTTGCAGATGACGCTGGACCGGAGTTCGATTTCGCCGGAGACTCCGGCCGGAAGCAGCAACCCGGTGATTCGGCAATTTCGTGTGGACTTGAATCCGGTACTGAAGGACGGTCAAACCGTCGAGAGCGTGGCTTCTACGGACCCGCTCACCGGCCACGTCTATCACGTTACTGTGACGCTTAATGCTTTGAAGTAACTTTCAGCGGCTTTGGACGATTTCCTGTAACGCTGGCTGCAACGAGGGCCGAAGGAACCGGTAGCCGATTCTGGAGAGCGTAGCGGGCATGACTCGCTGGCTGGAAAGCAGCAAAGCTTCTGCCATTTCATGACCCAGAGCGAGCCTTAGGGCAAGGGCGGGTACAGGGAAGAAAGCGGGACGATGCAGCGCTTCGGCGACGGCCCGCATGAATTTGAGATTCGTCACCGGTTCCGGCGCCACCACGTTGACCGGGCCGCGAGCATCGCGATTTACCAGCGCAAATTTCAGAATCTCAACGACTTCGTTGAGCGTTACCCAAGACATCCATTGCCGTCCGCTGGCGATTTTTCCGCCGACTCCAAGACGAAACGGCAGCATCATCTTCGGCAGCGCTCCTCCCTGTCTTGACAAGATAATCCCGAATCTTGCTAGCACCACGCGCGTGCGAAACGCTTCTGCCCGTAGCGCTTCCGCTTCCCAATCGCGAGCTAGGTCAGAGAGAAAATCCGAGCCGGGAATACTAGACTCGGTCAGAACTTCATCACCACGATTTCCGTAGAAGCCGATCGCAGAAGCGCTGATTAACACGGAGGGCTTGGCGTTCATTTTGCCAAGGGCTGCGACGAGTGCGCGAGTTGCGTCCACGCGGCTGGCGTGCAGTAGGCGCTTACGCGACTCCGTCCACCGGCCATCCGCGATCGATGCGCCGGCGAGATTTACCACGGCGTCGGCTCCGACGGCCGCTCCTCCCAGTTCTCCTGTTTCCGGGTTCCAAGTGACGTCGAAGGTTCCATGTGCTCCGCTGTCGGTTTTGGTTTGGGGACGTAGCAGCCGGCAGACAGTGTGGCCATCGCTGGCTAGCGCTCCCACCAGCGCGGTGCCGACAAGTCCTGTCGCTCCGGTCACCAGAATTTTCATGGCCTCAAGTATAGGCCAGGGGAGATGAGTCGTTGGCAACTCCTCGTGGGTTAACCGCTTGCCTAAATTCGGGTAAAATAGACCAGCGAATCTCAATGACCGTAAAAGTGCTCTATTTTGGCAGATTGAAAGAGCTTTCCGGCACTTCGGAAGAAATTGTCGAAGTGTGGGACGGAGCGTTGATCGAAGATTTGTTTGCGCGGTGTTCGACAGCGCGGCCGGAGTTGAGCAAATTCCGCACGTCGCTGGTCGCCGCACGCAATCGCGAATTCGCTGCCTGGAACACGCCCTTGAGTGCCGGCGATGAAGTGGGCTTCCTGCCTCCCGTGAGTGGGGGATAGGTCGGCGGCTACGCCGACAACGCTATGAGGGCCGCTCGCAGCGAAGATCGCATCGAAATTACGCGCGCGGTGATTCCCAACGCGGAGATTGCTGCACAAGTGCGTACGGACGGAGACGGTGCCGTCGCGACGTTTGACGGGTGTGTGCGCAACCACTCGCACGGGCGCGCGACGCTCTATCTTGAATACGAAGCCTACGAAGCGATGGCGCTGGCAAAAATGCAGGAGATCGCTGCATACATTCATGCCAACTACGCGATTCGTAAAATCGCTATCGTGCATCGCCTCGGGCGGCTGGAGATTGGCGAAACCAGCGTCTTCATCGCGGTCAGTGCGGCGCATCGCGCGGCCGCATTTGATGCCTGCCGCTATGCGATCGACACGCTGAAGAAGACGGTGCCTATCTGGAAGAAAGAGTTTTTCGCCGACGGGGCGGTATGGGTCGATGGCGAACTGCCTCCCGTGCCTGCGGAGACTCCTGCCGCGAAACCGGCATCCAACTGAATTAATGAACACACTTCTGGCGCGCCCAACCTGCCCCAACCGGTTGCCGTTTGTGATGCCGGCAAACCTGTTGCTTTTGGCTTGTGTTGCGCTGGCGGCTTCCAGCCAAGCCCAGAACGATCGCCCCCCCTGGGCGCGCAAGTCCAAAACGGCCAATACCTCTGCGCCAGCTGAGGATAATTCTTCTGATGTCTTGCAAGACCGCGCCAAAATCAAGGTCAAGGTGGACTTGGTCAACGTGCTGGTGAGCGTGCTGGACGAACACAACCGCCCCGCGCCAGACCTGCCGGTTGAAGCCTTTCGGCTCGTTGACGAAGACAATCCGCAGACGATTGCCGTGTTTGAGAAGGAGACGCAACAGCCGCTGGACCTTGTGCTGATGTTCGATGCCAGCCTGAGCACGCAATTGGGCCAGCCGGCGCAGCGGGAGGCGGCGACAAAGTTCATTCAGCAAGTGTTGAGGCCGGGCGACCGGCTGGCGATTTACGCGGTGGATGAGAACGTGACGCAGATTGCGGCGTTCTCCGACAACGTGCCACGCCTGCAGGAGGCCGTCAAGCGCATCCCGCAAGGTGCTGGTACCTCGATCTATGACGCCGTGTTTTTGGGCTCGAAGGCCTTGACACGCCAGGGCGTAGATCGCCGCTCGGTCATCATTCTAATTACCGACGGCGGCGAAACCACCAGTCACGCGGATTTTGACACCGCGCGGCGCGAGGCAGTGCGCAACGGTACGCTGCTGTATACCGTGGTCATTCGAGCTATGAAAAACGAAAGCGGACGCAACACGGCCGGCGAACACGCGCTCGAAACGATTACGGACACTACGGGAGGCGCGGTTTTCTATCCTGACAGCACTAGCCAGCTGGGAGACATTTTCAACCGTATCAATCTTGAGCTGCGCACGCAGTACCGGTTAGGCTTTTACCCCACACCTCGCGGGCCGGCGGACACCTACCGGCACATTGAAGTGTCTGTAGTGGCGCCGGCTCCGCTGCAAGCTCCGGTCGGAGACCCCACAAACGCGGAAGTTTCAAGCGCTTCGACCGGCTACTCTGTGCGCCATCGCAAGTCCTACTACACCGGCCTGCCCTAGCTACGGCAGGGGATTCGTCCGACAGTAAACTCGCTCGCCGCCTCACCGGTGGGATAACTGTCGCGAAACAAATTTCTTTATCGCCGCGCGGTGTTCCCTTTTCAGAAAAAAGTTCGACAAAGTGGCCAGGGAGGAAAAATTGGGACTTGACACAACTAAACTGAACCGTTTAGTATCAGCACTCTGCGCCTGCTTCCTCGAGGTTGTACATGATTCGAGTGCAAAATCTCGTCAAAAAATTCGCTGATTTCACCGCCGTGAATGACGTTTCATTTGAAGTCGCCAAGGGCGAAATCTTCGCATTCCTCGGGCCCAATGGCGCAGGGAAAACCACCACCATCAAGATGCTGACCACGCTCCTGCCGCCCACCAGCGGCAGCCTGCAATTGAACGGACTGGACCCCACGCAGCAGCCGAACGAAGTTCGCCAGCAGTTCGGCATCGTTTTTCAGGATCCCAGTCTGGATGGAGATCTGACCGCCGCCGAGAACCTGGAGCTGCACGGCGTGTTGTATCACGTTCCGCGGAAAATCCGCCGCGAGCGCGCGGAAATGTTGCTGAAACTATTTGAACTGTGGGACCGCAAGGACACCCAGGTGAAAAAGTTTTCTGGTGGTATGAAGCGGCGGCTGGAAATCGCGCGCGGTTTTCTGCATACGCCGAAAATTCTGTTCCTGGATGAGCCGACGCTGGGCCTGGATCCGCAAAGCCGCAACCAGTTGTGGACCCACGTGAAGCGCATCAACGAAACCGAGCAGGTGACGGTGTTTCTGACCACGCACTACATGGAGGAAGCCGACCGAGTAGCACAGCGCATCGCGGTCATCGACCACGGTCGCATCGTGGCTATGGGTTCGTCGCAGGAGCTGAAACAGCGCACCAATACGGAATCCCTGGAAGAAGCGTTTCTGGCGCTGACCGGCACCACCATCCGGGATGAAACCGCCAATTCTTCCGATCAACTGCGCCAGATGGTGCAGATGTGGAGGCGATAGCATGCACGCGATTTTCATCTTGTGGTTGCGCGAAGTAAAAAAGTATTCGCGGTCGCGCGCGCAGATCGTGGCTTCGTTGGGTCAGCCGCTGCTCTACCTGCTGGTCTTGGGGTTCGGGCTGGGACCGGTATTTCAGAAATCCGGCAACGGCAGCTATCTGCAGTTTGTCGCGCCCGGGGTAATCGGCATGACCGTACTTTTTACTTCGGTCTTTTCGGGAATCGCGTTGCTCTTTGATCGTCAGTTCGGCTTTTTGAAAGAGACTCTGGTTGCTCCAGTGCCGCGTATCCGAATCATGATTGGCCGCACGCTTGGCGGTGCAACGGTCGCGATGTTGCAGGGCACACTGATTTTTGTGGTCTGCTTGATTGCGGGATTTCGTCCGGTAAGCCTGGCTGGGATTCCGCTGGGATTCTTGTTCATGGCACTGATCGCCATAGTATTTGCCGCACTGGGAACGGCGATTGGTTCGGGCTTGCAGGACATGCAGGGCTTTCAGCTCATCATGAATTTTCTGGTGCTGCCGATTTTCTTTTTGTCGGGTGCGCTGTTTCCGTTGACAAATATTCCCATGGCGCTGAAATTTGTCACGCGGGTTGATCCGCTGTCGTACGGAGTGGATGGTTTGCGCGGAGCTCTGAGCGGGCTCACGCAGTTCGGATTCGCGACGAATCTGATCACGCTTGCCATCGTTGCGGTTGCTTTGTTGATTCTGGGAACCTGGCGGTTTTCGAAGATCGAGATCTAACATGGCACGCGGCCTCAGTCAGCGCGCGCATCAAAAGGTTCTGGAAGCAGCGCTCGATCTCTTTGCGGAGCGCGGTATTGACGCCACCAGCGTCGATTCGATTGCCGCGGCGTCCGGCGTCAGCAAAGCCACCATCTACAAACATTGGGCCGATAAGGACGCGCTGTGCATGGAAGTGCTGGTATATATCCATGAACTCGACGAAGGTCCGCCGGACCTTGATTCCGGCGATCTCAAAGCTGATCTGATTGCGTATCTGGTGTACGAGCCGACTCCGCGCAAAGCTGATCTGCAGAAACGAATTATGCCTCACTTGATTGCGTACTCGGCGCGTAATCAGGAATTTGGCCGCGCTTGGCGGACGAGAGTGCTGGAACGGGCACGCACGGGATTGAAAAAATTGCTGCGCCTCGGGATGGACCGGGGCATTTTTCCGGCGATTCTCGATGAAGAGCTTGCCGTGCCGCTGCTGCTTGGCCCCATGCTCTTTAGCCATATCCTGGGGCCGAGCCTAGACCGGAAATGGCTGGCCGAGGGGACGGTAAATTCTTTTTGGAGAGCCCACGCGCGAATCGAATCGCAACACGCGGTATCCAAATCGTTGCCGCGTTTGCAGCGCCGCGGTTAACAGAAAATTTCAGACCTGATACCGTAGAAGCTCCGGCATCGGAGAACATGTCCAACCACTATCTCGAAGTTGCCATTGAAACTGCATTGGATGCGGGCCAAATCCTTCGCGAAGAGTATGAACGCCCTCCGGATATTGCGTACAAGGGCGACGTGGACCTGGTGACACAGGCCGACAAGCGCAGCGAGCGCGCGATTGTGGCGCGGCTTTCCAAATATTTCCCGGAACACTCCATTTCCGCCGAGGAAGGCACGGGCCACGTACGCAGCTCGGAGTTTTGCTGGCACGTCGATCCGCTTGATGGCACCACGAATTTCGCGCACAAGTATCCGTGCTTCTCGGTGTCGATTGCGCTGGCGCAAAACGATTCGGTGTTGGCTGGCGTGGTCTACAATCCGATTTACAACGAACTGTTCGCCGGGGCGCGGGGCGAAGGCGCGATGCTGAACGGGAAGAAAATCTCGGTGTCGCAGGTGGCAACACTCGCCACGAGCCTTTTGTGCACGGGGTTTCCGGTACACCAGCGTCGCTCCAGTCAAAATATTCACTACTATTACGATTTCACCTTGCGCTCGCATGGAGTGCGCCGCGACGGATCCGCCGCTTTGGATTTGGCCTGCGTGGCCGCAGGTCGCTTCGACGGGTTCTGGGAGTTCGGCCTGAATCCCTGGGACACTGCGGCGGGAATTCTGCTCGTGCACGAAGCGGGCGGTACGATTTCCGATTTCGACGGGAAGCCTTATGTAGTCGGTGGTCCTGTGGTACTGGCTACGAACTCGCGCATTCACGAAGAAATGCGCCACGTGGCACTTACGATTTCGCAACGCGACCCGGCCGCTCCGCTACAACCGCCGCGCTAGACAGCTTTCAAATATTGTGCGTCGTGTGCTTTACTTTTCGAGATAGTACCGCACGGAAGTGACCACGCGAACAGTTTTCATCAAGCTGGAATCGGCCGCATAGGCATTTTTGCCGCCCTCGCCAGTGTCGCTGCTCTGATCCGCGGGCAAAAAGGGTGAACACGCCCTGATTGGCTTGCCGAATGGAGCCGACTCGGCTTCCGGAATCGGACGCGAACCGATCGGCGGCGGCCCGCGCGTTGCGGGTCGCTTCGGTTATCATGTCGGGCTTGATGGAATTCAAGCCGATAAATTTGTACGCCAGCCCTGCGCCCAGAACCCATCCGCCGAGAATGAGTTCCAAGGCGATTAACAATCCCAGCGTGTGGTGCCGCCGCGTTCCGTGCCGTTCACTGTGTGTATGCTCCCGCTCCCGACTATGGGCCGCGGCAAGCCCAAGTCGTGGTCGGCAGAGTATAACTCACGGCCTTCCCGCGCGGCGCAGGCCTATTGCGCTTACTTAGCTCCCCATTCCTTGTAGAGCTTGGTGATCGTAGGGCCGATGGAAAGACTCCACGCAAAAATGACCACGTTCTTGAATTTTTCCGGCACCACGTACTGGTCGGCAGCCTCTTCTGCGGAAACGCCTGATTTGTGCAGCTTTTCCGCTTGCGCCGCAATGTCGTCGAACAGATCTAGCGACAATTGCACACCTTCCGGCCCGCAGATTTGTCCGTGACCAGGAATGAAAATGGTGTCCTTGCCCCAGGACAAGAACGTTTTCAGGGTGGAGCGCCAAGCGGACACCGAGGCCTGCTCGTCGAACGTCACTGGATACATGTTGTTGAAGAGCAGGTCGCCGGTGTAGACCACATTTTGCGCGGGCACGCGGACAATCACGTCCGTGCCAGAATGGCCCGGATACGTTTCGACAACGGCCGTCAGGCCGCCGAGGTCGAGGTTGATCGGCAACTTCGTCGGATCGAGCGGGCGATTCGGCAACGCCAGCACGGTCGCGTTCGCCACACCGAAAATATTGCCAAGCGTCGCTGCATATTGCTCAGCGTGTTTGCGCGCCACTTCGCTCTTGGCATTTTTCGCCTGCGCTTCGATCGGGCCGATAATCACGGACTTGTCGACGCCCTGCATAGCCGCATAATTTTCAAAAATTCGCCGCGAAGTGTTGGCGTGGGCCCAAAGCGCAATCCCGTTTGCTCCATAGTAGGAATTCCCAGTGCTGTGGTCGAAATGGTAGTGCGTGTCGATCGCGCCCATGACGGGAGTCTTGCTGACCGAGCGCAGCGTTTCGTGCTGAAATGCGGCGCCGGCAGGGCTGACAAATCCTTCGATTAACAGGGCAGCGTCTTTACCTGCCAGAAATCCGCCGTTGCACATGGTCTGCAGGCCCTTCGAAGTGTCTGAAATGGTTGAGTACAGGCCTTCGCCGACTTTGCGCACGGCTGCAAAGCCCTTGTCGACCAGCGGCGTTTGTGCGATGCGCGAGTCGCCCGCGAGCGACTCGGCCAAGTTCGGCAAAGAAATAAGCGGGTACGCCGCGAACAGCGCACTCCATTGCGAAACGCGGCTCAAAAACGAACGCCGCGAATAGTTCGGTTCGCTACTCAAACCGTTAGTCTGCATCACTCCTCCTCAGTAGGCGAAGGCGGTTCCGTCCGTGCGTCGGGCGCTGACTCATCATTATTATTTTCTTGAAAGTACGAGTGCCCGTTCGATGCCTGTTTGGGCGCAGGGTTACACGCAACCGCGCCATCCGCCGCCGCCCGGAACTATACTGGATTCAGCTTCTTTTCGCTCCCAAATCGTCCGCGACGGCTTTGAGGTAAACGACCGTGAAGAAGACTTTCTTGTGTTTGGTCGCGATGCTTATCTGGGGAGGGATTGTCAGCGCTCAGAATGATGACGAGCCGAAACCGAACCCGGAAATGATCCGGCAAGAGCTGATCAACCTGGAAAAAGAGAACGCCCGGGCTATCAAACTGCACAATCCCACGTTTTTCAAGTCGGCGTATTCCGAAGACTTTATGGGAGTCACGCGCTACGGAGAGGTTCTGAACAAGGCCGGCGTCATCCGCGAAGTTCAAGGCATGCCACAGGAATTCGATTCCGTGGTGAGCAGCGACGCCCAGGTGCGGATGTTTCGCGATACGGCTTCCGTCCTCAGCATGCGATCGGAAGTGGGCCATTTCAACGGCAAGAAATTCTATAACCAATATCGGATTCTAAGGATGTACATCAGTACGTCGCGCGGCTGGAAAGTGGTTTCGCAGCTGGAGACGATGCTTTCCGGCGACGACCGCCATTAGGCGACCAAAATTTACGCCGCGGTCGCGCGCTCGGCGTTTACCGCCGCGCCGATTATCCCCAAATCGTCATTTGGCGGCATCACCTCGATGCGGCTGCCCTGCAGCGGACTCATCTTGACCATTTCGTGCACCAGGCGATCCAGCATGCCGACGTCGATCCACTTTGCGTTTGGCCCGGTGAGATAGAATGGTCCCGGGCCGTCCATGTGAATGCTGGTCGCCGTCGCAGCCGCAAGCGCGCGATGGCACCGAGTGACGAACTCAACGCAGCGCTGATCGCCGGCTTTGGCGTTGGCGAATACTTCCTCCGGTTCCAAATCCAGAAACCGCATACGCATCGCCCGATAACCTAGAAAACCTTCCAGGTGGCCTCGGCCGCCGCATCCGCAAAATTGTTCCTTGGGATCAAGCGTAACAACGGAGTGGCCGCCCTCCCATGTGCCCGCCGCCCACGGATAGCGCCCAAAGCCGACGCCGTTGCCTAGCGTCCAAACACGATTTAGCTTGTGCAGCACGCCGCGCGTGGCCGCGATGCCAGCCGCCGTAGCGTCCGCGTCATTATAGAGACGAACTGGCACGCTGAGGCCGCCCGCCGCGAGGATTTGTTCCAGCGCGCGTTGCAGCCGAAAGCCCTTGATCTGTTGCAGGTTGGGCGATTCTTCCACCACGCCGTCGCGAATGATCCCGGGAAAACCAACTCCCAGCGCGCTAAGTGGCTGGCCATTCGCAAGTGTTGACACCAGTTCCGCGATTTTGGCCGCGATAATATCGGCCGGCATGGAGAGCAGCGCGTCATGCGATTCGCCCTTTTCAGGGAAGAGTTTGATCGCGCCGGTGACCTGGTTGTTTTCCACCAGGCCCGCGGCGATTCGCTGTACAACGATGACTCCAGCTGTCCTGCCCATGTGTTCCGCCCGTAATCCCGGCTGACTTGCGGCCGGCGAATTCCAGCCAGTTCGTTCCCCCGCCGCGGTTGTAATCCGCGGTTTCAACCCGACCCGCGTTACATCTTGCTGAGCTTGTTCAACCCATTGAACGCCGCGGTCTTGTAGCATTCCGCCAGCGTCGGATAGTTGAAAACCGTATCCACAAAATATTCGACGGTGCCTTTCAGCGCCAGCACCGCTTGCCCGATATGCAGCAGTTCCGAAGCGCCTTCGCCGATAATGTGCACGCCGAGCAGTTCTTTTGTGTCGGGATGAAAAATCAGCTTCAACCTGCCGGTCGTGTCGCCGCGAATCTGACCACGTGCGATTTCGCGGAAGTAGGCAATGCCAATTTCGTACGGCATGCCCGCATCGGTCAGCTGCTCTTCGGTTTTGCCGATGAACGAAATCTCCGGAATGGTGTAAATGCCGTAAGGATAATGCGCAGGATCGGAATGCAAGTGTACGCCGAAAGCCTTAGCCGCCGCGATGCGGCCTTGCTCCATGGAAACCGAGCCGAGGCTAGGAAATCCGATGACGTCGCCAACCGCAAAAATATGCGGCTGCACGGTCTGGTATTCGGCGTTCACCGGAATTCGCCCGCGCGAATCGGCTTTGAGCCCGGCTATCGGCAAGTTCAGTTCGTCCACGTTGCCTTGCCGGCCAACCGCGTAAAGCAGTGCCTCGCCTGCGACTTTCTTTTTGCTCTTTAGATTTGCTACTACGCCGTTCTCCGGCGTTTCTTCCACGCTTTCCACTTCTTCGTTCAGGCGCAGCGTAACGCGACGGTCGCGCAGGTGATAACAAAGGGCTTCCACCATTTCCGAGTCCGCAAATTCCAGCAGCCGCGGCCGTTTCTCAATCAGTGTTACGCGTACACCCAGCGTCGCGAACATACAGGTGTATTCAACGCCGATTACTCCGCCGCCGACCACAATCATCGTCCGCGGAATTTCCGGCATCTGCAGAATCTGGTCGCTGTTGATGATGGTGCGATTGTTAAAGGGAACCAGTGGCGATTCCGCGGGCTTGGTGCCTGTGGCAATCACAATTCTCTCGGCATGATAGTCGGATTGCCCGCGTACGCCGCAAACGCGAACCTCGTTCGGACCTAGAAAACTGGCCAGCCCGTTCAAAAGTTCAATGCCGTTGCGGGAAAGCTGCGCGCGCGTAACGTCAATCTCGGTCTTGATCACGTGCTGCGCGCGGAAAGAAAGATCCGACATGGTGATCGTTTCCTTCACGCGATAGTTCACGCCGTAGATGTTCTGGTAATAAAAACCGGAAAGATGCAGCACCGCTTCGCGCATGGTTTTGCTGGGAATGGTGCCGGTATTGATGGCGGCACCGCCCACCACTTCCATCTTTTCGATCAAAGCGGCTTTCTTGCCGAATTTCGACGCTTGAATCGCCGCACGTTGGCCGGCGGGTCCGGAGCCGATCACAATCAGGTCGTACTTTTCCATGACAGTCCGTGTAAGGCCCCGGCCGCTTGGACAGCGTTGCGTCCGGCCGGAAGAGGCTCAGGCCGCGGCAGTATACCACCGCGCCTGTAGCCAAGCATGAACACTTGGTCATGTATTCGCAAGATTGGGATCGCTTGATGTTCTCGAGTAAGTTGTTTCAATTTGGAAATTTCGATTTGCAATTTGACGAAAGGTGATTACTCTAGGCCCGAACATTGGAGTACTCATGGCCTCCTCTCCTGCTGCCAAAGGTCTGGTTCGCTTTGGCGAAACCCAGCGCCGCGATGCCTGGTGGGTAGAAATCATCCCCATTATTTTGCTGATGGGCGCTTTTAGCGTATACGCCACGCTGCGCGCCCTGGAAGGAACGAACTACCATTGGGGGCCGTATCTTTCGCCTTTCTATTCTCCACTTATCGATCCCAGTCATCGCTGGCTGCCGCGGTTCATCACCCCGGCCATGCTGATTCTGGCAGCCCCGCTGGGCTTTCGCGCTACCTGCTATTACTACCGCAAAGCGTTGTACCGCGCCTTTTTGTTCGATCCGCCCGCGTGCGCGGTTAGCGAGAGCAGCAAACGCAACTACAAGGGTGAGGCGGCGTTTCCGTTCATTCTGCAAAATGCGCATCGCTACTTTCTGTACCTGGCGATTTTGTTTCTGGTTTTCCTATGGCATGACGCGTTTGAAGGATTCTTCTTTCGCGGCAGGCTGGGCCGCGAAGAATTTGGCGTGGGCATCGGATCGCTGATATTGCTGACAAACGTTACGCTGCTATCCCTGTATACCTTCTCGTGCCATTCGCTGCGGCATCTGGCCGGAGGGAAACTCGACTGTTTCTCTTGTGCAGCTTTCGGTCCCCCTCGCCATACCGCGTGGAGTTGGCTCAGCTTTCTGAACGAGCGCCACATGCGCTTCGCCTGGGCTAGTTTGATCTCGGTCGGCTTCACCGATTTTTACATCCGCAGCCTCGCTTCCGGCCTCTTCAAGGACCTCCGACTCCTGTGACCGCCACCTACGAAACCCACGAACACGACGTTTTGATCATCGGCGCGGGTGGCGCGGGTCTGCGCGCTGCAATCGAAGCGCTGGCTAACGGCGCGCGCGTCGGCCTGGTTTGCAAATCGCTGCTTGGCAAGGCCCACACGGTCATGGCTGAAGGCGGCATCGCCGCGGCGATGGGCAACGTCGACAAAGCCGACGACTGGCGCACCCATTTCTGCGACACCATGCGTGGCGGAAAATTCCTGAACAACTGGCGTATGGCGCAGCTCCATGCGCAGGAGGCGCCGGAACGCGTCCGCGAACTCGAGCAGTGGGGCGCTCTTTTTGACCGTACCGATAGCGGCGACATCTTGCAGCGCGCATTTGGCGGCCACACGTTCAAGCGCCTCTGCCACGTCGGCGATCGCACCGGACTCGAACTCATTCGCACCTTGCAGGACCGCGGCGTTCAGCAGGGCATTGATGTGTTTATGGAATGCACCATTACACGTCTGATTAGAGATGGCGATCGCATTGCCGGTGCGTTTGGCTACTGGCGCGAGACGGGCCGCTTTGTGGTGTTTAAAGCGAAAGCCATTGTCATCGCTACCGGCGGCATCGGCAAAGCCTGGAAGATCACCTCGAATTCGTGGGAGTACACCGCCGACGGAATGGCCTTGGCGTACGAAGCCGGCGCAGACCTGCTGGACATGGAATTTGTGCAGTTCCATCCCACCGGAATGGTTTGGCCTCCGGGCGTGCAAGGCTTGCTAGTCACCGAAGCGGTGCGCGGCGAAGGTGGCATTCTGCGCAATAAAAATGGCGAACGCTTCATGGAGAAGCACGATCCGAAGCGCATGGAGCTTTCCACGCGAGACGTCGTCGCGCGCGCCATTTATACCGAAGTACGCGAAGGCCGCGGCACACCGCACGGTGGCGCGTTTCTGGACATTTCGCACAAGCCCGCCGAGTACGTGAAGAAAAAACTACCCAGTATGTACCACCAGTTCAAGGAACTCGCCGACGTGGACATCACTACCGGGCCGATGGAAGTCGGCCCAACCTGCCATTACATGATGGGTGGCATTCGCGTGGACGCGGAAACCGCGCAGTCCACGATCCCTGGATTGTACGCAGCGGGAGAAGCGGCGGCCGGATTGCACGGTGCCAATCGCCTCGGTGGCAATTCGCTTTCGGATTTGCTGGTGTTTGGCCGGCGCGCCGGAAAAGCCGCTGCTGAATTCGCAAAATCCGCATCCAGCTCCGCGCTTGATTCAGCGCAACTTGAAGCGGCCGAACGCGAAATGCTCGCGCCTTTCGAGCATAAGGGCGAATATCCTTACGAAATCCATCGCGACCTGCAGGAGACGATGCAATCTCTGGTCGGCATCTTTCGCAACGAGCAAGACCTTCGCAAAGCGCTGGAAAGCCTCGAACAGTTCAAGCCGCGCGTTGCGAGCGTTCGCATTGACGGCTCGCGCATGTTCAATCCCGGCTGGCATCTAACTCGCGACCTCAAATCCATGCTGCTGATTTCTGAAGCGGTGACTCGTAGCGCTCTCGCGCGTCAGGAGAGTCGCGGCGCGCACAGCCGCATTGACTACGCGAAGCTCGATGACGCGTGGGGTACGAAGAACAACATTATTTCCGAGCAAGGCGGTACGATGGCGTTGCGGCAAGAGCGGGTTGGCGAAATGCCCGGGGATTTGCAGAAACTTTTGGCGGAGACAAAGTAGTCGATACGAGCTGACCGTAGCGAGGCCGAATGAGTGCTTCCAGCGACGATGCGATGATGATGGATGAAGCGGTTCTACGCGTGCACCGCGGCGGGCCCGAAGGCGCCGCGCCGGTGGACTATCGCGTGCCCATTGCGCCGGGAATGGTCGTACTCGATGCGCTGCATTCGATTCAGGCGCACCAGGCGCCAGATCTCGCAGTCCGCTGGAACTGCAAAGCAGGCAAGTGCGGTTCGTGTTCCGCCGAAGTGAACGGCCGCCCCCGTTTAACCTGCAAGACCCGTATGGACTCGCTTCCGTTGAATGAACCAATCACCGTTGCGCCGCTGAAATCCTTTCCGCTGATCAAAGATTTGGTCACCGACGTTTCCTGGAATTACAAGGTCAACAAGAAGATTCCGGCGTTCCAGCCTAAAGCGGGCGTCGAATGGAAAATGGACCAGCGCGACGTCGACCGCGTGCAGGAATTCCGCAAGTGTATCGAGTGCTTCCTCTGCCAGAACGTCTGCCATGTGTTGCGCGATCACGACAAGCATGAAAGTTTTGCCGGGCCGCGCTTCTTTGTACGCGTCGCCGGCCTCGAAATGCATCCGCTCGACGGCCTGTCACGCACCAAGCTGCTGAAAGACGAAATGGGGTTGGGCTACTGCAACATCACGAAATGTTGCACGGAAGTTTGCCCCGAGGAAATCCACATCACGGACAACGCGATTATTCCGCTGAAAGAGCGCGTGGTGGATGAATTCTACGACCCCGTAATGATGCTGGTGCGCAAGATTCGCGGCGCCTGATTTCTAGCAACCGCGAGGGAGGCTTGCATGGATTACAAACTCAAGGCCATCTCCAAATCGGGCATCGCCGAAGCCCTTGCCAAGGTCGATCTCTACCGTTATCTCAACGAACCGGAAGAATCGGAATCCATCTGCCGTGACATTCTCGCAGTGGATGCAAATCAGCAAATGGCGCTGCGGATGCTCGGTCTGGCCATGACGGATCAGTTCACCGGCAGTGGAGGAGACCGTTACCGCGAAGTGGAAGAAATTTTCGGGCGCCTGACGGATCGCTACGAGCAGATGTACTACACCGGTCTTTATTACGAGCGTCGCGCCAAAGCTCAGCTGCGCACGGGCCAGTCACCACACGTAGTCTATCCACTGTTTGAACGCGCGCTGCATTGTTTTGGCGAAGCAGAAAAAATCCGCCCCGCCGGCAACGATGATTCCATCCTCCGCTGGAACCGCTGCGTCCGCCTGCTGCAGACACCTTCGATGGTCTGGGAAGAACAGCTCGCCACCTACGACGCCGAAGACGCCCCGCCGCGCTGAGACACTGTTTTATAGACGATTTGACGCTCAACACCGCTGCTGTTAGGCTGCCGGTTCGTCGAAAAACATGCGAGCCGTTGATCTTATCCGCAAGAAGCGCGATTCGGGAGAACACTCCCTCGAGGAAATCAACTTTTTGATTTCGGGATACACCCGCGGAGAAATTCCCGATTACCAAATGTCGGCGTGGTTGATGGCCACGTGGATTCGCGGCCTCTCTCGTCGGGAAATTGCTGCGTTGACCGAGGCCATGCTGCATTCCGGCGAGGTGGTCCGCTTTCCGGAAATTGCCGGCAAAAAAGTGGACAAACATTCGACTGGCGGCGTGGGCGACAAGACTTCGCTGATTCTCGCGCCGATTGTTGCGGCGGGCGGACTGCATGTGCCGATGATCAGCGGGCGCGGGCTGGGCCACACCGGCGGAACGCTCGATAAACTGGAAGCCATCCCTGGATTCAACACCGCGCTGACGCTGGTGGAATTTCGCCGCGCGCTCAGCGAGTGCGGTATGGCGCTGATCGGGCAAACCGCGGAAATCGCTCCCGCCGACAAGAAAATCTACGCGCTGCGCGATGTGACTTCCACCGTGGAAAACGTTGGCCTGATCTGCGCTTCCATCATGAGCAAAAAACTGGCGGAAGGAATTGACGCGCTGGTGCTCGACGTAAAAACCGGCTCCGGCGCGTTCATGCAGAAAGAAGAGGACGCGGTGCGTCTGGCCGAATTGATGGTGGAAACCGCGCAGCGCATGGGCAAAAAA
>Ga0068863_100002146_pt1 | contig 19573 bp, 31 predicted proteins | sample KBSSwiS62_FD_66596 | JGI IMG/M metagenome (GOLD analysis project Ga0068863, IMG submission 66596) | Switchgrass rhizosphere microbial communities from Kellogg Biological Station, Michigan, USA - KBS Switchgrass S6-2 | ecosystem: Host-associated > Plants > Roots > Rhizosphere > Soil ...
AGAGAAGCAGCTCCCGCAACGAGTGATCGCGCAAGCGCTGTTCGAGAAGTGCGGAGGAGACGCGACCAACGTGAGAGTGAGCGGCTTTGAACTAGGCAAGAAGCTACCGACCGACGCAGAACTAACCGTGCTCGCCCACGTGCTAGGACTCAGCGTGCAGACCATTCGCCAGAAGCGCGAGGGCAGCCGTTCACACCGTGAGGCCATAGGTAAAGAGCTCTACGCGAAGGCAGTAGAGAAAGGGTACAAGGCCCCTAAGTCGAAGACTATGGGCCGGCCGCCGAAAGAGTCGAAGGCCAAGGCCAAGCCCAAGCTCGCAGCCGTGCCAGCCCTCGCAGACCTCGTGGAGCAGATAGACGAGATTGCGCCGATGCCAGCCGACAAGGAGTCCCGACGGCGCTGGTTCCAGTGCGTGAGCGTACTGTCACGCATCGGAGCTGCGTCGTGACCTTACGAGGTGACCCGAGCGGCTACACGAAGGAAGAGCGCGAGGCCATGCTGGACATGATGCGCGCTACGTCTGAAAACTTTTACTTCCAGGCGTTCCGAATCGGGTGCCATCCGTTCATCGAGTTCTGTGGGCTGATGAATGAATACATCAAGATATGCGCGCGAGCGCATGAGAATGGGATCGACTTCCCGCACGCAAGCGCGCACAGCGGCATCGCGGTCCCAATGGAGACGTACGAAGCCGCCTACCTCGGGGAGAAACTCGGGTGCATCTACGGCCCATCACTACAAGACCCGGCGAACCTGCGCGCTTTCATGCGAGCAGCGGGCCTTACTCAGCCGGAGCCCGAAAATGACTGACACCAAAGAGCCGAACCACCGCAACGCCATCATCGGCGCGCGTGCCGATTGGCGGGGCGCTACCAGAATGCCAATCGCGGGCACCCGCACGCTAGCCTGCGAGAAGTGCGGCACGCCGACGTTGTTCGCGCCGTCGTCCCTGGCAAGGCCCGAGGCGGCGGGCGCGATGTTTATCTGCCTGCCGTGCGCGGCCAAGCTCGTGGACGAGGAGGGTCACCCGAAGTTCCAGGTGGGGGCGTTGACCGAAGCGCAGCGCGCCGAGCTGCGGAAGGCGGGAGTGCTGTGAGCACCGCCGCACAGCTAGGCGGCGGCAAGTACGATGCGGAGCTGGGCGAGGTGATGGCCTCCGCGCATGCGAAGGTGGTGCTACTCGTGGTCCTTGGGGGCGACCGAGGCGACGGCTTCACCATGGCAGTCGATGAGACGCTGCGCGTGGGCGTAGTGATTGCCGAGGTGCCGTCAATCCTGCGCGCGATTGCCGATAGCATCGAAGAGCAAAGGAAGGGAGCGAACTGATGGCAAGCGAAGCGAAGACTCATTTTCTCTGGCAGGGGCGCGCGGTCTGCGGGCTGCGTGGGCTGCCGAGCGCGTGGCCAGCGGGGCACAAGTGGGTCGCTCTGAACGACTATAAACACGTGCATCACGTGGATTGCGATGAGTGCATGGCCCGCGCTCACGACGCTGCGGGCGTGGCGTATATCAGCCCGAGCGCGCGGGAGGGCATCTGTCGAGCGTGCGGCGCGCAGGTGTTCGTTGACGACCCGCAACGCACAATCCACCACGCAGCCCCGGTCTGCGCCGAATTCACGCGGCGTGCAGATGTTGCGGCGCCAACGCGATCGGTTGCGATCCTCGATCAGGAGAAACGGAACTGATGATTGCCAAATGCTTCGAGGTGCGCGACCGAATGACGTTCATTCCGGTTTGCGCAGTGAGCACGAAAGCCGCGAACGCTGGCCAGCTGCACCTGCTTCGCCGCTCGGGCTACATATCGGGCGATTCGATCATCCTCATCAACCTGAACGATGCACGCGCGCAGAACGACCCCTACGCCTGGGGCGGGCGCACAATGCCGGCCGCTCACCTGCACATCGAGCAGCATTTCAGCGAGCTAGTAGACGGCGCCGTGGTGGACGTGGAGTTTATCCTTGGCGAGACCCTAACGCCGAAGAAGCCCGAGGAGCTCTGATGGCAAGACTCAGCGAACGCCGACGCCTGGGCAAAGCCCAGACCCGTCGAGCCAAAGGGAAGCGCGCAGACGTGGTGCTGACCCGTGGGCATCACTCGCGATGGTGGCAGCGTGGCCGCCAGCGGCTGTTCGCGACGAAGAGCGAATGGGGCCCCGGCGAATGGCAAGACGAACCCGACCGGCTCGAATGGCGCCATGCCTCGGGGTTACCATGCCTCATCGTGCGCAGTCACACAGGCGCGCTGTGTGGCTACGTCGGAGTGCCGCCCGAACATCCGTTCTACATGCGCGACTACGACGACTGCGAGGTTGAGGCGCACGGAGGGCTCACGTTCTCCAGCCACTGCCGAGGATTGATTTGCCACAAGCCCGCTCCGGGTGAGGAAAAGGATATTTGGTGGCTCGGCTTCGACTGCGCGCAGTACCGCGATCTAGTGCCTTCGATGCGCCCGATGTTCGCTCACCTAGGCCACGTCTTCGGGCACCTGGACGACGTGTACCGCAGCATCGACTACGTGCGCGGCGAGGTTGATGAGCTTGCCGACCAAGTAGCAGCAGCGGGGCAGCCGTGACCGAGGAGCAATACATCGCGAAGGTGCCCGTGCTCGCGACATGGAGCCCCGAGGCACGAGCGCAATTTGTCGAGGGCATGAACGAGCTGAACGGCATGGCGATTAGCGGCCCGGCGGGCGAGGCGATGGACGCGGTCGGAGTGCTCGTCCTCGGGGTGGGTGGACCGGAGGCACGCTATCTACCGCGCGCGATGGTGCAAGCCGCAGCGGCGCTTGAGCTTGGGTTCCCGCCCGAAGCGCTCGCAGCTCTGCACAAGGCCCCGCCCGGTGTGCTTCAGGTTCTAATCATCGGCGGGCGAACCATGCGAATGCTGCTCGAAATACCGGGGAAGATGCACCGAGTGACGATGCCAGTGAGCGAGGAGAACTGATGGACTCGCTCAGCATCTTCACGGTGTACGAAAACCCTCGGGACTACCCGGGACGCATTGTCGTGCGTCGCTTCGACGTGTCGGCAGGGGGCGCGGTTGCTGACCCTGAGCCGCTCGCGATCGTGGATACGCTGGACGAAGCGCGGGCCGCAATCAAGCGCGTGCACCCTGGTGCGGCGTGGGTCCAGCGGAATCCCAGTGACGACGATCCAATCGTGGAATGCTGGCTATGAACGATGATAGGCTCGCCTATCGCTCGACTGTACGGGTGGACGTTAACCTGCTCGGGCTCGGTGCATGATGCATGGTGCATGGTGCGGGGTCAGGGCGAAACTTGTGCAGTCGAGCGAAGCTATGCGCGCGTTGACCTATTGCTCTTTTGCCGACGACGACGGGTGCAAGGGCGTCGTGATTCTGGAGGGCGCGTTCGACCCGCTGCAAGCCGCTAGGCGTGCCGGTGAGCTGGGCGTGAACCCGGGCGGCGAGCTGATCGCGGTCCCGTGCAATGACCAAGAGTCCGATGTGCCCGCGCATCTGTTCGAGGTGATGGCAGCCAACGTGCACCGACTCATTCCGGTAGCGGAGGCGCGAGTCTTGTTCGAGGCTCGCTCGATTCGGGAGCACGAGGAGGCGAACTGAGCCACGCGCGCCTGGGGCCCGAGTACGTGTACGGGCTTGGCAGGTCCAGAGCTGCACAAATCTTGGCGATGGCCGAGCGCTCCGCCTGGGCCACCAGCGCATGCGAGATGCCAAGTCGCCGCGCCACCTCGCGCTGGCTAACTAGCCCTGATGCTTGCCGGCTCATATCGCCACCGCCGGCTCGTAGCTCACGCGCGTTACGAGCTCGACCGGCGGGAGCGGCACGTGCGCCAGCTTGCACCGGGGGCAGCCCGCAAACGGCCGACGATGCCCAAGGCCGAAGCACTCGTCGCAAATCTGACCAGGGGCCAGGGGCGCGTACGCCTGGGTACGCTGGGCTGCCTGGCGAGCCCGGTGCCGCCTCTGCCGAGCCCGGTAGCAGGGACGGCAGTTCGGGTTGTACCCGTCAATGCCGTGGTCGTGCCGGCCGAAATGCTCGGGCGTCAGCGGGAGCTTCTGCTTGCACGTCCGGCACTCGCGCATCGGGCCATCGTGTCGCCAGGGCATTAGCGACGCTCCTGCCAAGCATTGTGCTCTTCCACCCACCGCTCATCGGCGAAGGCCCGGCCGTACTTGCGGCGCATGATTTTGCCGAACCGGTCGCGATGCGCCGCTACTTGGTCCCGGCTAAGCTCGCGCCCGGTGCGTTGCAGGTAGTCGGCCTTGTAGGTCTCCAGGTTGGCCGCCCACTCCTGCCAAGCGTGGTACACGACCGCGTTCTCGCGCTCCCAGAGCGCCCTCGCCGCAGTGCCTGCCTCCGGGGGTCGCACGGCGTCGAACGCCGAGAAATCCTCCGGGAACACCTCGGAGTCCCGAGCCTCGGCCGCGCGCCAGGCCGGCTCGAACCGGACGTACAGGTCGTGCAGGTAGGCCGCAGTGCGGCGGTCCTCGACGGCCCGAAGCTTGTCCAGGCCGTACAGCTTCGTGGCGTCCGCGGTAGGCGAATAGGGGAAATCCCGCTCGGTCGTTGTCACTTGGCACCCCCCACGAGCTCGCGGTATTTCTCCACCGCGCGCAGCCGTTGCCGCGTTTCGTAGTCCACGTTCGGGCTTACCTCGACCGGGCGACCGTAGCGGCTCGGCAGCGCTTGAATCGGAGCCTTCAGGGCCAGCAGCCGTTCGACCTGCGCCACGTCCCGCAGCAGGGTTTCGATGCCGTCGTACACCCGGCCAGAACTGCCCATCAGGTACGGGTCGTTGCGCCGATTTCGGATTGCCGTGACCAGCTGCGCCTCGGTGAACCCGTCCCGCAGGCGCGCAGTAATTCGCGCTAGGCGCTTCGTGTCGCGCTTGGCGCCAGGGTGCCCTGTGTCCTGCGCCCAGGCATCGAACACGCGCTCAGCGGCCTCCCGGTGCGGGGATGGCTTGGCGGGTTCCGGCTCAGGAGCAAACGAACCTAGGTCGTCCTCGGACACGTCGGGCTCCTGCTCGACGATCGCTTGGATCTTAGGCAGGGCAGGGGGAGGGGAGGGAAGGGGAAGGGGGAGGGGAGGAGTGACGAATCGTGACGCCGCGTGACGTTCCGTTTGTTCTCGTGACGGCTCGTGACGTTCCGTGACGGAACGCTGCCTTTCTCGGTATTCTTGAGCCCTCATTCTGTCCGACCGCCGGGCCTCCTGCGCCTCAACGAACCGATCGATGATGAGCGTGGACCCGTGTCGGCTCGTGACCCCGAGCGCGACGAGCCGTTCGAGCCCGACCCGGACGACGCCCTCGGGCAGGTCGAGCAGGTCGCACAGCGCTTCCACCTCCTCGCCCTCCCCGAGCTCGACGACCCCGCCCCGGTCGGCCTCCAGCATCAGGTGCCAGAGCAGGGTGCGCCCCTGCCACTTGAGGCGGCGGAAGGTGATCGTCTTCTTGGTGTAGACCCGTACGTACTCCTCGTCCTCGAAGTTCATTTGAACAGCTCCAATTGCTTTTGAGGGGGCGGCTTCTTGGGCTTGACCGGGCGAGCCGCCTTCCCCCGAGCGAAGGGAACCGTTGCGAAATGGAGCCCCGCCGCGCGTCCCTCAGCGCGCAGCATGGCCAGGTCTACCTCCGCGATTCGCCACTCGGGCAGCGTCCCGCGCTTGGCCTCGATGCCCCCGTGCGCGAGCGCGAAAGCCCACACCCCACCGCCGTTCGGGTAGCGCAGTCGAGCCCACGGGCGAGGGGTGTCGAACCCGTCAAACTCGCACACCTTCTCCGTCCCACCGAGATGCACGATCCTGATATTCATTGGTCCCGCTCCCTCTGTTCGACCTCGCCAAACCGCTCGACCAGCAGCTCTACAATCTCGGCCAGCGCCGGGTCCCGAGCGCACATCGCGCTCATACGGCGGACCCCGGACAGCACCGTCGTATGGTTCCGCCCGAAGGCCCGCCCGAGCTCCGGATAGCTCAGGCGGGTGCAGCGTCGGGCGACCAAGTAGGCCGCTAGCCGGGCCTCCTTGACCGACTTGCTGCGGTCCTTCCCGAGCAGGTGGGAGGCGTCGAGCCCGAACGCTTCTGCCGTCGCATCGAGGACCTCATCCACCCGGGTCGGCCGCAGCTTGACCCCGTAGCGCTCCGCCATTTCTTGCGGGGTCACGGCTTGGCCTCGGCGTCGTCGGCCAGCTCGGCCAGGTCCTGCGCCAGCTCCCGGGCCTGGGCCGGGGTCAGTCCGAGCTCGACCTCATCGGCTATCAGGAGCACCGCGCCGGGCCTCGCTTCGAGGGCGATAGCGAAGCCGGTGACGATGCGTCCGGCCTGCCGACGACGGCGGAAGGGGAGGATGCGAGCGGTCATGAGGCGACCTCGGCCAGCAAGCCGTCACGCTCCGCAAGGTGCGCGAGGACCGCGCGAGCGAGTTCGACGGCCTTGGTGTGAGCGAGCGGATCGCCTGCCTCTACGGCCTGCAAAACCTCGACTGCCAGCCCCCCGAGAGCCTGAGGCACATGTGCCTCAGTTGGTGCGTTTCTCTCGGGGTTTGTGCCTATTTGGGTGAGTGACGGGGATAGATACTTTTGAGGGGTTTTGTCGAGGTTTTTGGGGGTCCGTGCCTCAGACCGTGCCTCAGCAACCTCGTCGGTTCCCGACAGGCATAACAGCTGCCGAGCGGTCAAGGCTTCCGGACTCTCCGGACGCGCTTGCCGCCCCGTGAAGTGCCGAACCTGCCGCTGCCACGTCCCGTCCTCGTACTTCCCATAGTACCGTTCCGTCGTCGTGATGTCCGCGTGCCCGAGCTGGTCCTGGATGAACTGGAGCGACTGCGGATCGTAGCCCCACGTCCCCGACAGCATCGCCACCGCGTACGAGTGCCGCATCACGTGCGAGGTAATGAGCTTGCCCCCCACCACCTCCCGCCAGCTCGGCGCCCCGGCCTCGCCCTCCTCCGCGAACTTCTCCGGCCACGCCTTCCGGTAGCCCCCCTTCGGCCCGGCGAAGATTTGCGGGCCGTTCTCCGGTCGGTAAAACCCCCGCATCCAAAGACGAAAAAATCCGAGGCCCGGCTCGAACAGTTCCACCCGCCGCTCCTCCCGACCCTTCGGCGGCGCGTGCCCGTCGCCCCCGTACAGCACCCACAGGTGCGGGTCGTCCGCATCGAGGTGCAGCTCCGTCACCTCCAGCGCCAAGAGCTCGCCGATGCGGAGGCCCGACCCCATGCCGCAGCCGGCCAGGATGCGGTCCATCAGTTCGATCTCCCGCGACCCAAAAAATTTTCGCTGCTCCGGAAGCGTCATGTAGACGATGCGCGGCTTGCCCTTGCTCGGCAGCTCCAGCGAGTCGACCGGGTTCGGCAAAACCTTGGCTCGCTTGAAAGCCGCCGCCACCAGCCGTCCCACGTTGCCGATGAACGAACCGCTCAGCGGCTCGCCCGTCGTCTGGCTTTCGGCCTCGTCCTTCAGCCAGTCGAACCAGTTCTGCAAGACCGGGATTTCGATCCGTCCGGGCGGGTCTTGGTAGAACGGCGCACTCTGCAAATGCACCTCGTCGATCGACTTCCAGGTCGACACGGCTTTGTTCGCTCGGTTGATGGAACCGTAGGTGCGCTTGGCCTCCGTGAACCGCCCTCGGATTTCCTGCTGCACGTAGTTCGAGAAGGGGAGCCCGTTGCGAAGCGCGGTCGTGTCCCCCTGCTCCAGCACGGCCGCGTCCAGCACTCGGCGCGCCTCGTCCCAGCTCGTGAACGTCCCGACCGGCCGCTGATAGGCGTCCGGGTTCTTGCAGTTCTTCGGAGCCGGCCGACTCAGCTCGCGCGGCAAGAGCGCTTGAAAGCGTGCCCCTCCGCGGAGTGTGCGGATCGAGCCGGAATTCTGTTCGTTTTTCGCCATTGGGTTATCTTTGGTTCCTTCGTCGCAAATCCCCGTCTCGGAGCAGAGCACGCGCCCGCGCTCGGTCAACCTCGCTCGGCGGCGCAATCGTCGGCCGGTGCGGGGTCTTGGGCTTTTGTAGCGTCCGCAGATCGATCACCTCGCCCTCGGCCAGCTCCGCCCACACCGCGGCACGCTGGACCCCGAGCTGAGCGCGCCGTGATGCCGTCTCGGCCATCTGCCCGTCGAGCTCGGCCACGTCGTGGTCGATGCGCGCAAGCTTTGCCATCAGGTATTTCCCGTCTGCTTGCTTCATCGCTTCCTCCGCCAGTAGTCGATGACCGACAGCACCAAGTGTAAGACGAGCGCGGCCATCGCCAACACGGCCCCGACCCTCGCAACGTCGAGCCAGAGGCTCACAGCGCTCTCCTGATTTTCACGAGCAGCTCCATCCTCGCCACCTCTCCCGAGTAGGGAGCGAGACAGCCGCGCCCGCTCAGCACCCGCCACATGCCGACCTCGGGCTGCACCGACCGGAACCCCCGGCACTCGACTACCGCCCCTGCCTGCGCGAGCCGCGCCGCCCTCGCTTGCACGAGCAAGTCGTCCTCGCCCCACACGTCTGCGTTGCGGCGGTTCTGGTGGAGCTGGTAGGTGCCCCAGGCTTTGTGTCGGCGCACGCCTTGCCGGTCCGTGTACGCATCGCCCTCGTGGGCTCGGTACTCGGAGCGAGAGACCGCCGCCGATAGCCCCGACTCCATCACGGCCATCGTCAGCAGCCGAGCCACGCACTCGCGTTCCTGGTTGCATGCCTGCGCGACGGCAGTCCCAAACTCGACGGGCTCGACCAGCTCGACGCCGCGCGCCCCGAACCGCGGCACGAGCTCGGCGACCCGCTCAGCGAGCCGCGAGTAGTCCGCCCGCGCGACCGAGCACAGCGCCATCCCCAGACCGAGAGCAGCCAGGAAGAGCAGCGTCACCCAGCCGACCCGGTTCACCGGAGTCACGCCGCACCACGCCGACGGGGCTTGGGTTCAGCCGGGGCGAAGTCAGGGTCGGGACCGATGCCAAAGGCCAGCCACTCGGAGCGCACGCCGAGCGCTTGGGCCAGCTTCTCGACCGTCTCGACCTTCGGGTTATTGATGACCGCCCCGTAGATTTCCCCGCCGCGTTCCAGCATCGAGACGTAGCTGTTCGACAGCCCCGCCCGAGTAGAGAGCTCCTTTTGAATCCAGCCCCGTTTCTTGCGCATCAGCCTCACACGATCCGCCAAGGTCATGCATTAGCTGACTAGCATACCCCGTCCGGCTAATCTAGTAGGTGATTGTAGTGTGATTACTAAACTAATCCTGCTATGGTTCCCGCCGTGTCGGAAACTATCGCGGATCGGATCCGCCGGCTGGTCAGAGAAGCGGTCGCGGCCGGCAAGTTTCGCTCGTCGAATCACTTCTGGTCGCCCGACGGCTGCGGGCTCTCCAAGGACTACCTTGGAAACCTTCGCTCCCGCCTCAAGACCGACCCTGACGCCACCGTGACCTTCGAGAGCGCGGACAAGATTGCGCGAGCCCTCGGCCTACCGGTGAGTGCCGTCACGGGTAGGGACGAGCGACAGGGGCCGTTCGATGACCCGTACCCGAACCGGGCCAGGGCCATTAGCGCGGCTCGTGACCTTCAGCTGCCCGAGGTGGCAATCGCCGTCATTCAGGCCGAGGACCACGGCTTCGACCTGCCCCGGCTGTCCTGGTTTCTGCGTATCCAAGCTGAGGCTGTGCGCCTGGCCCCAGCCGCCAACGGCTGACGCTTCCGCTGCGAGCGCGCACGCCGTCGTCATTGCGCGTTGGACGACCGCCCCGTCGCCGCGCACGGTTCGCCACTGCTCAGTCACTCCCCCGACGCCTCGCCGAAACAAGGTGAGGCGCTCTCCGCTGATAGCTCCCAGCATGAGACACTAACGTCACACCTGAAAGTGGGCGTCTACGCACATTCGGCGTGTGCGTGAAAATTCCGGCTTGCCTTTTTGCAACAATTGGGCTGCGCACAAAAGTGTACGCGAGGCCTTGATTAGTTTCCTAATATAGCCTAGTCTCGTGCGTATGAACTACGCCGCCTCCGTTCTCCGGCCTTGCTGCTCAAGCTGCGGCGAGGAGTGCCCCGAGGATTCGATGGTCCTCTACCGCTTCGAGCTCATCTGCCCGACGTGTCGTGAAGACCACGACGCGGCCAGTGCGCGAGAGAAGGCTTGGGACGACTTCGAGGAGCGCAACCGGGCTCGGCCCTTGGAAGAGCAGGTGGACTGATGAACGCCCGCCTGGAAGGTCCGACTGCCGCCGAGCACCGTGCCGCCACCGCCGAGCTGCTCGGTCGAGCCCGCATCCAGATTGGCAGCTGCACCTATTTCGCCGAGCAGGGCGATTGCCAAGCCCAGGTGCTCGCCTGCTTGCAGCTGCTGGCGGCTCAAGTCGAGACCGCGCGCCGGGAGCTGCTGGCGTCCGAGCACGCACGGGAATACTAGTACCTTGTCAAAAACCGTTTGACGTGTATACTGGAGGTCAAGATGTTCGAGATGATGCCTTGGGACGAATACCGCGACGGCACTGATGATGAGCTGGCAGCGGAGCTTGCCGAGCTGGAAGCCGAGGAGCAGGAGTGGCTGGCGTGGGTCGATGCGCTCGCTGAAGAGAGCGACCCGGACCTGGCTGTGCTCGTGACGCGGCCGGGCTTGGCAAAAGCCCACTGCCGACACGGCGTCTATGACTTTGCGCTCGCGTGCGAAACCCGCCACGCCATCTGCCGCACGTGCGGTCACTCGTGGCTGATTGCGCTCGGAGAGGGCGACACTGATTACCTGCCGGCAGACCTCCCTGGGGTCGCGCTGCGCTGCTGAAAGAGAGAAACTCAATGGCCCAAAATAACGACACACTCTTGGAACGACAACTAGCTGCCAGCGTGCAAGAGGCGCCGAGCCGCGTGCTGGCGGTTGTGCCGCGCGCCGAGCTTGCTGCCAACGACGCGGGGCCGCTTCGGTTCACGCCCGATCAAGAGCGCATGATTCGCGACCAGTGCGCGAACGGAGCGAGCGCGGAAGAGTTCGAGGTGCTGCTCGAAATCGCGCGCGTCCGCCGGCTCAATCCGCTGCTGAAACAGATCCATTTCGTCAAGCGCTGGGACCGGCTAAAGAACCGCTACATCTGGGCCGCGCAGATTTCGATCGATGGCATGCGCGCGGTCGCGCAACGCACCGGCCGCTACAATGGGCAAGACGAGCCAGAGTACGGGCCGTGCAATGCCAAGGGCTTCCCGGAGTGGAGCAAGGTCCGCGTCTACCGCAAGGACTGGGACCGCCCCGCGGTCGGCTTGGTCTTCTGGCGCGAGTACGTGCAGACCACGAAGGACGGGAGCCCCACGAGCTTCTGGGCCGATATGCCCATGAACCAGCTGGCGAAATGCGCCGAGGCGCAAGCGTTGCGGAAAGCGTTCCCGGAAGACTGCGGCGGGCTCTACACCGACACGGAGATGGAGCAAGCGACGCACCCGATCGCGATGGAGGCGCGCGTGGAAGACCCGCGTCGCCAGGCCATCACGGTGCACGGTAAGGACAGCGACGAGCCGCCACTCGTAGACCCCGAGGCTGCCAGTGAGGGGTTTCGGCAGTTCCGCGAGACGCTGTCCATGGTCGAGGATTCGATCCCCGGCTGCCACGACTACCAGGGCGTGCTCATTCTGCGTGACCTGCTCGGCGGGCGTGGCTCGCCATCGCAGCTCACGCGCGACATCCAGGCGGCACGCGAGGGTGGGCTGCTGACCCCGAGCATGCACGCCGAGCTGAGCAAGACCTGGATGCGCTGCAATCGCCAGCTGCTCAAGCTCGAACAGAAGCTGCCCCCTCCGGACGTGACGGACTCGTTCCGCGACGAATGGGACGAGAAGACGCCCGTCTCAATCGAACGGGACAATTGAGCTTCTGCGGGAAATGCGGGGCAGAGCAGGAGCGGCACATCAAAGTTGGCCCTGGTCGCTACCGGGCAGTAGGGTCGGTCGGCATGGCTGAACCCAATTGCCCGGAGTGTCTGCGCCTGCTGAATGAGCTCTGCCGCGTGAGCTTCGAGCTAGGCAAGGCGGACGGGCGCCATGCCATGCTTCGGATCGCTGCGGCCTCGTTGCTCGAATGGACGGACGAAGCCGGGCCTACGGTATCGCTCGCGATCTGTCTGACCCGTCTAGCAGCGCTTCGGGAAGCACTAGAGGCAATCGAACGGGCGGACCCTACGGCTGAGCCCCCGCCTCGCCCGTAGCGTCGTGCGCGAGCGGGCAATCGACCGAGACTGACGCGACCGTGCAGCCGAGCAGGGCCGTTAGCAGCAGGGCGAGCAGGGCGCGCGTCATATCTCGATCGCCGCAGCCCCATAGCCGCCGGCTGAATTGATCGCTGCGTCTGCGTCGGTCAGCTGGGCTGGCGTGATCATGTATGGCGTTGTCGACCACGAGAAAAGCTCGTAACGCAAAAAGCACGCTAGCGCTACGGGGACCCCCCCAAACGCCCGCGCGGGGGAGCTGCCGCCGGATCCGATTAGAGCCGTCTGTTTGTTCGCTCCGATCCACTGATAATCGGCGGCGGACCCAGAAAACCCGGCCGCCATCCGGACCGATGACGGATTTGCCAAGGTCACGCGAGTATTTGTTCCGCCTCCGCCCGCGTACGCCATTGCCTGACTACCGAGACCGATGATACTAATCCCGGGATTAGCGGCTCCCTGCGCGTCCGTGCAAAAGCTAGTCAGACCGCCTGGAATGCCGAGCGCTCGCACGACGCCATACATGCCCGTAGCTGAGGCGACTGATGGGTTAGGCAACGCTAGGGTATAGGTCAGGAGATCGTCGATCCCGTCGAACAAGATCCCGACCTTGCCATTGAGACCCGTCGTGATGATCGGCTGGAAAGCGGGCGTTAGCTGCACCGCGTTTCTTCCGTTCGGCGTCTGGTCGGCCAGCCCCGAGCAAGTAGCCTTCCAAGTGTCGCCCGCCACCTGCGAGCCGACACCCGGGGTAATCGCCATGCCCAGGCCAGCGCCCGTGAGCACGATGTTGACGCTATCAACGATCGTGACCCCGACCATCGCGGGCGTAACGCCTAGCCCGTCGTAATAGACGTTCCCCACGCCCGGGGCAGTGATGCGAATCCAGATAGGCACGGGAACCGCGGGCGTTGCACCGGTCAACGCAAACGCAACGGATGAGCTGTTGCCAGCATCGGCGCGCATGACCGCGCCATAGCTGAGCCCCTTGTCACTCTGGACTACCTGATAGGCCCCTGGAAATAGGTCGATGAAATTGCCACTGAACGGCGGAGGCCCGCCGCCACCAGCCGGCCAATTGCCACCAGCCGGCCAGCTTGTTCCTGCTGGCCAGCTCGTCTTGTTTGGCCAACTGGTTTGCGTCGGCCAGCTCGGCATCAGCTAGCCTTCACGCGCTCACCCGAGAGCGCGATGCTGGGTAGCCACGGGTTCTGAGCCGCGCCTCCGTTCACCCATTCGAGCTTGGTGTCGTCCTGATGCTCAATGAGAAATTCGTAGAAGTTCGATGCCGTAGCGCCAGCAGGCACGGCGAAGGTAGCGACTTGCACCCACGTGACCTTCGTCGTGTCGCGCGTGACGGCGAGCGGTTCACTGGTGACGCGCGTCGAACTCTTGTAGAGGTTCAGCGTGCCAGCGCCGGAGTTTGACAGCTCCACAACTAGACGCTTCATTCGGTGCATGCCGACGTAGCGGGCGCCGGGGAAGGCCACCACGGTGTCGAAGAACGAGTAGACCAGGGCATCTGCCCCAGGCGTGGCACCTGTGTAACGGATGATGGTGGTTTCTGCGCTCATGGGTTCGATCCTACTTCTGCCTTAGGGCTTCGTCGATGATGCGCATTTCCTCGGCATCCAAGCTGCCGGTCGAACGCGCTCTTTCGTTGTTTGTTGCTGATTCGAGTGGGGCCCCGGCCATCACGCCCAGCTTGCCGCCGCCTACGCCGAGCAGGCCAGCGGAAGGGAGTAGCGAGCGCCCAGGCGGCAGGCTTCCCATGGCGGCTTCTGGGTTGTAGGGCGGCACGTAGAGCGGCCTGCCTTGCGTGTCGCGAGCCACGGCCCGCGCGAGGGCATCGAGGCGAATCTTGCCCGCTGGAAGCAACCCACCTAGCCCGAACGGACCACCACCAGAAGTTAGACCTGCGCCGAGCGAGGTCTTGCTCTTGAGGTCGAGATAGCCACGTACGGCACGGATGCCTTCAAGGTCGTGGCGAACATCTTGCGGCGCGCCACCACGTCCCGGAATCTCGGTGGCTTGATGAGCAGAAACCCGCCCGGCAACGTCGGCCAGATGAGCCAGTGCCTTGTTTGTTTCTCCAGTCGCCTCGGGGTAGCTCTTGATGGTCTGCCGGGCGACTACCTGAGAAGCGGGGTCCATCTTGGCGTACGGCGCATCCTCGACGATGCCCGCGTCCTTGGCCCGCTGCTTGATTTCGCGCAAGAGTTCGGCGTGCCGGTTGTACATCCGGCTCCATTCCCCGTTCTTGAACTTGTCGCGGTCCTGACGCCCGACCGCGATCAGGTCGTCCCAAATCTTTTCCCTGGCCCCCTTGATGCTCGATGCGTTGCCGGCATCGTCGAGGCTGTCGATCATGCTCTCGAACTTCATAGGGCCCACTGGGATGGGTTTGAGCTCCACCACGAAGTGGTCTTCTGGGTAGTGGGCTGGAATCTTGAGCGTAATCTCCGAATCTGGAGGGTCGCTATGCGTGCCGAACGCAATCTCTGGCGGCGGTGGGCGCGACGGCCTCGCCGGCTGCCTCACATTCGGCGTCTGAATGTCGAAGCCGAGCTCTCGCGCTTGGGCGACGCTGATAATCTTGGAGCCGCCGCGCAAGGCCCCTGGAGGCACCTCGGTTCGTAGGTGCACTTCCGGCCGAACGAAGCCCGCGTAGGTGTCGAACAGTTTTTTGTTCGTGCTCCATGCTGCGGCTTTTTCGTTCGGGCTGGGGAATGCGTCACCCGCGGTCGGCTTACTGCGCCTGACGATTTCATCGAAGATGGCGTCCAGTGTGTTCGTCGGCTCTATCTTCTGGTTATTGAGCACCGGGTCGAACGAAACGTACCGCTGCTTCTGGGCCGCGAACTGACCCTTGGCCAGCTCGTGAAGCGCGTGCTGCTGGTTGACGATCGGCTCGATTACGGGAGCGGCGGCGTGCTCTACCGCGTCTTCCATGATTGGGCCGCGCGCTTCACCTGGCACCGGACCACGAGCTTTCTCTAGGATGTCCCTCACCTGTGGCGAAGGCGAGACCCCGGAGGCAAAGCTGGTGGTCGAGCCAGTCGCTTCCGTGTTTGGCAGGCTCGGATGAAGTGGGCTGGGCGCCGAGCGAAAATATTTGCGCAAGGCTCCGGCGCCCTTGGCGATTAGCTCACCAGCCAGGCCACCACCAAACCCGACCACCGACGTGATGCCCAGCTTTTCTGGTAGCTGCTCGATGGCTTCCATGTCGGCGGGACGACCAGCGATGAGGTCTTCGACGGCGGAGCCAGCCGTGTTGGCGAGCAGGTCCACATCGGCGCCAACGGCTCCCGCAAGCCCCGCCATGCCTAGCTTGCCCATGGTGCCGACTGGGGCTCGTAGCGCGTTTACCTTGCCCGCTACCTTGCCGAACAGAGACCCTGGCAAAACCGATCCGACGAAGCTGCCTGCTGTCCCGAGGTACGGATGCCGGTCGGCGCGCTCGCGCATCGCTCCTACGTCGTCTCTGTCCAATAGCTGGTCGCGTGCTGAAAGCACGAGCCCTCTAACCGGACCAGCGTAACCCCTAGCCACGCCTTCGGCGAAGGCAGCTCCAGCGTCAGCTGACTTGCCTAGGTAATTTTTTACCTCTTTCCAGTTGGTGTCACCGTGAGCGAACGCGGCACGAGTGATCGGCATGTCGTTGGCGACTGCGTTTTCGTACGCCTCCTTCCATTTGGTATCCTGCCAAATCTGGTACGCATTTTCGTACTCAGGGCTGCCCTGTTCAATGCCCTTGGTGTCCAAGTAGGGACGCATGAGGGCCTCGAACTTCTCCTTGGTTGGCTCGAAGTACATCGTACTCGACGGGCCGGAGAGCTGGTCTACCGCCATGTTCTTTGCGATGACCGCAAGCGGGTTATGCGACTTCGAGACGTGCTCGGTCTTGATGTTGAGCCTTTTCAGCTTGGAAGCGTTCGGCGCCTCTTCGTCGACCTCCTGGCTCTCTGGCGTAGGCTCCGGAGCCGCTGGGGCAGGCCCGTAGTCCTTGTTCAGAATCTCCGCCACCTGGGCCGAGGCATCTGGAGGAGCTGCTGGCTCAGGCAGAGCCTCGGGCGGAGCAGAGGCTTCCTCTGGAGCAGCCGATGCCGCTGCTGGAGGGGCCTCTTGCTTCGACGCCTCGTACTCGGCGATCGCTCCCTGGAGGCCCTCAATTTCAGCAGGCGACAAGTCCTTGTCGTTGAGCCCTTCCTTTGCGAGCTGATACTCCTCTTCGGTTAGCATTATTTCTTCTTGGCCCTGAGTTTATCCAGGGTGCTCTGTACCGCGGGCGCCGCCGCCTTTGGAGCCGGCGCAGCTGCGGCCTTCGGGGCCGGCGCAGCTGCGGCCTTCGGGGCAGCTGCGGCCTTCTGCGGCGCTGCCTTGGGCATTGGCACCAAGCCCGGACGAGCAAGCGGCGTCGATGGGTCGTTGCCCTCATCCGTGTCTGGATTGAACCTGGCATTCTTGAACTCGCCCATCGTGGCCGAGTAGATGCGCCGAGCATGATTCTTGGCTACCTCCGGGCCATATACAGGCTCCAGTGCCTCCAGCACGTCGTTTGCGGCCGCGGTGGCTATCGCCTTCCTGCGCTCCATCACTGCATTCTTTTCGACCTGCATATACTTCTGTACTGCGGCGACATAGGCGCGGGTCATACCTGGATCATTTGGGTCCAGCTGCTTGAACTTGTTCGCCCAGTAATCCCACTCGCCCGCGCCTTTGGTAACGCCCGCGCGTTCGGACTCTACGGATGCCTTGCCGGTGAGGTTGAGCAATATGGCCATCGGAGCAATACGCTCAGCCATTGGCACATCCGACGAAATCAGCGCATCGATTCGCTCGAACTGACTGAGCATGTCGTTCGCTGCGCCCAACTTGGTGATCCTGTCCTCACGACTGGCGGCCGCCTGCGCCATCTTGAATGCGTTTGTGCCGGCCGCTTCGTCGGCCTTTCCTGGCAGGTTCGGGTTGCGCGCGTTCGCTCCCCTGTTGGCCGCTGCCGCTACGATGCGATTTTGGCTGAGCTCGCGCTTCACCACGTTGCCGACGTTGTGGTCCCAGAAGGCGCTCATCGTCTTTTGGATCTCTTCGATCGGCATATGACCGACCATCGCGCGCCCCCACTGGAGTGTCATGTTCGCGACCTTCTTCTCTCGCTCGTCACCCGACCCGTCCATCAGCGATTGCCCGAGCTTGTTCACGACGTCGTTGTCCCGCTCGTTGAGCGAGTTCATCCGGATGACCGTACCGTCCGGAGCCGTGACCACGAGTCCCTTCGAGTAGTCGAGGGGCGGCCGCGTGTTCGCCATCTTGCTGATGCCAGGCAGGACGTGGCGCACGCCAGGCGTCATGCCGTAGGGCGCGTTCACCTTGGGTGGAGCGGCCGGCAATGGACCGAGCGGGCCCTTGGCGCGCGGCTCTGCCGCTGCCGATGGGCGCATGCCTGACTTCGGCGGGATGAACGTGTCACCCTCCCAACTGCCGCCGTCGCCCTTCGAGTACCGGCTCTCGTTGCTGAACGTCTCGTGGCCGTGCTGCTTGAAGGTGTCGGGGAAGTGCCCCTCAGCACCGGGCTCGCGACCCACGCCAGCTTTGAACGCGCCGCGGTAGTCGTAGTGCGAGCGCGGGTCGTCGAGGTCGTGGATGTTGTTCTGCTTGAGCCATGCCTCAAACGCGGCCTGCTCTTCGGGCGAGAGCTGAGTCGTCTCGGGCGTCGAAGCGGTCGCTACCGGGCCGAACGACGCCACGGAGCCCTCGGCGACTGGCCGGCGCAAGGTGCCGGGTCCAGGGAGCAGCGAACGGGGTCCTGCGTCGGTCATGGCGCACCTAGCTTCTTGCCCGGGAGTAGCGGCCTGGCCATCGGGGGTAGCCCAGCTGCCTCACGTTCCACCACATCGCGGATGGCCCGGTCCAAGAGCTCCTTTTCGGTCGGCGGATGCCAGTCCATATTCCGCTCGAACTGCTCGCGCGAGTCTCCATAGACGTTATCGGGCGGCGGTGGCGGCGGTGGCGGCGGCTTCCATTCCATGTTCCGCTGGAACTGCTCTTGCGAGTCTCCGTAGGTGCTTCTGTTGGGCGGCGGCTGGCGGGGCGGCATGGAAAGGGGCGGTTGTTTGCCCTCGGTCCACGACATGTCCTGGGTCTTCTTGAGCAAGGGGATGCCGTCGCTGGGCGTTGGAGCTGCCCCAGGCGGCGGCGCTCCGCTGGCAGGCGGGAAGCTTGCTGTCGCGCGTGGCCCGACTCCGGCCGGCGCTCCCCTCATGGGCGGAGCGGACGCTGCCTCGCCAGCGTCGGGAAAGCGCGCGGTGGGCGGCGGCGAGCGCGGCGGCATCGGCGAACGGTCTACTGGCGGAGGCCCGGGTGGCGGAGCCGGTGGCGGCGGCTTAGGCGGAGGCATGCGTGCGTTGAAGTCCTCGTCCGACTCTGGCGGCTGCTCGACCGTGAAGCCGCGGTCCCTCAACGCCTTGCTAAATGCGTCCACCGCCCTGTCGTTCTTGTCGCCTTCGGCTTTGTGGAGCGCGTCGAGGAGGTGCTCGGTGTCAACCAAATCGAGCCGCTTCTGCTCGAAGTCCTGCGCGCCCTGCAATCGCTTTTCGCCAGCTTCGTTCACGGCCGAATTGCGCTTGCTGATTTCGTTGCTCCTTCGATCGCGCAGCGCTTGCTGGTCCCGGTCGCGCGCCTTGAAGACGTTCTCCTCGTCGTTCTCGCGGTGACGCCCCGCCTCGTCTGCGCGGTTCTTCATCGCTTGGCTGAGCAGCTGCGCGTACGCGGGGTTCTGTTTGCCTGCGTTCGGGTCGAGAGCGACGGCATCCATGCCGGCGAAGTACCTCGGGTTGACTCCTTTGATAGCCATTAGTTTGCCTTCTTCTCGGCGGCTTTCTCGGCCGCTTCCCGCGTTAGGAAGCCGGTGTAGTTGGTGGCGCCCTGGTTGGCGGCGTCCTTGAACGAGCCCGTTGCTGCGTTGGCCGCATTCTCATCCGCGTTGGCGTTGCTCACCTGATCGCTCGCGTTACCCATGGTCACGTCGTTCGCAGCGTCGGTTGCTTCGCCCACGCCCGTGATGGCCTTGCCGGAGGCGTCGGTGTAGTTGCCTGCCTTCGCCTCGGCGACCTTGAAGGTATTGTCGAACAGGTGCTGGTTGCGGTCTTCGCCAGCGGCCTGACTCTTGAAGGCCAGCTCGGACAGTCCCTTAGCCCACCCAAATTCGAGGTCGTTTGCGCGTGCACTGCTGGTGTCCGACGAGCCCGCGAGCTCACCCTCGCGCGCGTAGCGGTCGAGTCCGTACTTCGCATTGGCGTTGGCTTCCTCAGCGCGAAGCGCCATCTCGGCCGCTCCGATTTGACCGGTCGCATTGCTCGAACCGTACGAGCCGCGCGACGACATGGCGTTGTCGATTTTGGCCGACGTGAGCTTGCTCGCGTAGTCGTAGTA